>VOFI01000420.1_pt1 | contig 66001 bp, 80 predicted proteins | sample 5384131 | NCBI WGS metagenome assembly VOFI01 (sample SAMN12384728, study PRJNA508395) | human gut metagenome | isolation source: healthy gut H | host: Homo sapiens
TTACGCGAATAATCATCAAGGATTTTGTATCGAATATGAAACTCCTGACTATTCTAAAGAAAATGAGAATATATATTTGAATCTTTTTCCTGTTATCTATACAAATACAAGAACGCCGCTCACTAAGTTGAGTTTGAATTGGAATGCAACAGAATCACTCTCTCATTCCGATATTTGGGACTTCTATAAATATTGTTTGCTCAGCAAAAGCCTTGATTGGAAGTATCAGCAGGAATGGCGCTTGATTTCTTGTGACACACTTCTCACAGACCAAAACTATAACTGTAAATTCTTCAAAATCAAGAAAGTCTACCTGGGCAATAAAATGTCTGCGAAGGACAGATTGGAAATTATTGATATTTGTAAAAAGCAAGGTATACCTTATACTGGTGTGACAATTGCTCCTGATCAATTCAGCATGAGAGACTGTAGCATACTCTGCGAAGATTGTGATAGAGTGAAGCAATACATACAATCTAATTCTTCTACAGTTTAACTTTGAATTCATGGGGCTCAAATTAAACTGCAGGTTTTTAAAGATATAGTATAATCAAGTCAAAACTTCTTGCTTTTTTTTGCTTTTTTTGTATTATACTGTATAATGGTATATAGTAACGAATTGGAGTTGTAAAGAATGAACATTATCAGTTTGTTTTCCGGCTGCGGCGGGGCTTGATTTAGGCTTTGAACGTGCAGGTTTTGATATTCCGGTGGCAAATGAATATGATAAAACGATATGGGAGACTTTCAAGGTCAATCACCCTAAGACACATCTGATAGAGGGCGACATTAGAAAGGTAAATGAAGCAGATTTTCCTTCTGATGTTGACGGCATTATCGGCGGTCCGCCTTGTCAGTCATGGTCTGAAGCAGGTTCTCTGCGTGGCATTAACGATGAACGAGGACAGTTATTCTTTGATTATATAAGAATACTCCGTAAAGTGCAGCCTAAGTTTTTCCTTGCTGAAAATGTTAGCGGTATGCTTGCGAACAGGCATAATGAAGCAGTACAGAACATTATCAAGCTCTTTGAGGAAAGCGGATACAATGTTACTCTCACGCTTGTGAATGCCAAGGACTACGGTGTTGCCGAAGAACGTAAAAGGGTATTCTATATCGGATTCCGCAAGGATTTAGGCATTGACTTCAAGTTCCCTGTAGGCTCAACAGTTGATGATAATAAGAAACTCACGCTTAGAGATATTATATGGGACTTGCAGGATACAGCAGTTCCCTCAGCAGAAAGAAACCATCGTAATCCTGCCGCTGTTAATAATAATGAATATTTCACTGGGGAATATTCACCTATCTTTATGAGTCGAAACAGAGTGAAGTCATGGGACGAGCAAGCGTTTACGGTACAAGCATCGGGAAGGCAGTGTCAGCTTCACCCACAAGCTCCGAAGATGGTGAAGTTTGGAAAGAACGATTGCCGCTTTGTAGAGGGCAAAGAACATCTCTATCGCCGTATGACAGTCAGAGAGGTTGCAAGAGTTCAGGGCTTTCCTGATGATTTCAAGTTTATCTATGAAAGTGTGAATGACGGCTACAAGATGATCGGTAATGCAGTGCCCGTTAATCTTGCGTATGAAGTGGCTGTGGCAATAAAAAAAGCATTGGAGGGTAAAAAGATGAGTTCTAAAAGTAACGATCAAGGCAGAGCATTTGAATATGCTTGTATTATGGAACTGAAAGACAGAATAGCGGACAAGCGTTCTGTTACTGTTGACGAAGAATCGGTCATGGCAGCTCGCAGAGCGTGGGAAACGCAAAACGTGGCTGAACAGCACACATACCTTCGTGCTGCTGATGCATTTATTGATACTCTGTTTTCAGCCGAACCGCTTATTCTTGAATGTGACGGAACTGATGATATAGTTGTTCTCTCTATCAATAAGGATTCCGATGCTGAGGGTGGAGATGTTCGTGACATCGTAATACAAGAAAGACTATCCGCTGGGATATTGGTCTTTCTATGAAGCACAATCACTTTGCAGCGAAGCATTCCCGTCTTAGCCCTAAAATCGACTTTGGAGCAAAGTGGTATGGTCTGCCCTGTGATGACAGCTATTGGAATGCTATTAAACCGATATTTGCAAGGTTACAGTCTCTCAAAGAAGAAAATGTAGCTTGGCATGATATGACAGACAAAGAGGATAGCGTATATCTACCGATAGTTGATGCCTTCATTAAGGAAATGAACAGAGCTTATGAAACTGACAGAACAATTCCTGCAAAGGCTGATCTCCCTATCTGCTCGGTATCCGTGACTTTTACAAGGTCGTAGCAATTGATAAGAAACAACTCACTGAGTTCCAGTCCTTCAATCTCCGTGGCGAGCTGAACAAGGACGGCAAAAGGCGAAGGCTACGCTGATTATCCCGAAGGCTGACCTGCCGACAGAGATCATCTCTCTGCGTTTCAAGCCAGAATCAAAGAGTACAGCAGAATTGTACCTAAACAACGGCTGGTCGCTTTCTTTCAGGATACATAATGCATCTACTATCGTTGAGCCTTCGCTGAAATTTGATATTCAGTTCTTGGGTGTGCCTACAAATATTATTACGGTTAATTGTATGTGGAAATAAGGAGTAGTTAAACATGATTGAAAAACTTATATTGATACACAATTATGGAAAATTCAAGCACTTTGACATAGCAATGAGTGATTGGGATGGTACATTCAAAAAAACAAATGTTATATATGCTCCCAATGGTTCTGGAAAGACAACTCTTGCCTTACTTTTCAATTCACTTAGTGGAAATAATGAGCTATTGTTGAAAAAGAAAAGCTTTGGTTCCAAAATTGCTCCTGAAATTAAGTTTATGTCTGGTAAAAAAGAGCTGAAATATACGAATAACAAATGGAATCGTTTTGTTCCATGTATAGAAGTATTCAACAGTTTTTATATTGACGAAAATACATATACAATTACTATTGAAGATGATATGAGTAAACCTAATCTATTTGAGTTATCAATTGGTGAAGACATTTCTGCAATAAAAAATTCAATAATTAATGCAACCAATGAGAAAAATAAAATCTCAAAAAAAATTGGCGGTATAAAAACATCTTTAAAAAAAGCCAAAAACCCAAAAGAAAAAAATACCAAAGAAAAAAATATTGCAACAATTAAATGAAGAGCGTAAGGAGAAGGAAAAGTTTATAAAGGAACAAGATAAAAAAAGAATAGAATTAGCTGAAATTAACCATAATAAATATGTTACTTGTATTAATAAATACCTTACAATGTTTTGTGATAATATTAGCATATCAAATGTTAAAATTATACCTAACGCATCTAACCATAAACAAAAGATTATTTACAGTATAAATATAAATGATCATGAAATATCTCTAGAAGAGCGAGTAGACTTATCATTAAAATACTGTTTAAGTGATGGAGATAAAAATGCATTATCACTTTCATTTTTCCTAGCAAGATTTGATATGATTCCAAATATAAAAGACTATACCGTTGTAATTGATGACCCTTTTACAAGTTTTGACTTTCAAAGAAAGCAACAACAATAACTCAGTTAAGCAGGTTGGCTTCAAAAGTTGAACAATTCTTCCTTTTTACTCATGACTTACATTTTGCCAATGACTTCAATAATTCTTATAATGATCAGGTGTTAAATCTTAAAATTTCTCATTATAATAATAGCAGCATATTATGTGAACATGATATAAAATTTGAAATGCTAAACGGATTTAATAAAGATTTAATGACCCTAAGACGTTTCTATTCAGATCCTAAAGATAATTCTTTGTACTTACGCGAAGTGATTAGGTGTATTAGACCATCAATAGAAGGAATCTTTCGATTAAAGTATTATAATTACGTCAAAGACAATGAATGGCTTGGTGATTTTATCGCAAAAATACGAGACAGTAATGAATCATCTCCGTATTATAGACTCAAAGAATACATAGATGAAATAGAGGAAATAAACGATTACTGCAAACAATATCACCATAGTAATCCTAATTATTTAGAGGTTAATATTTCTTCAATTGAGTTAAAAAATTATGTTAGAAGAAATGGAGATGGTATTGTTGATACATTTGGAACATTTTTAGCTTCAAAGAAAAATTCATTATCATTAATGAAATCTAAAGCAAATAAAGGAAAAGGGCGCTTTTCCTTTACTGCAATCGCAAGTGAAGCAACATGGAAAACAGTGTACAAACAAGGAGACAACTATTTACTATTCAATATTTTTCTAAGCAACAGAAATAAGAACTTAGTTGACTACAATGATCCAAAAATTTCTGATGAAAAGGAAACAGGAACTACCATTACTCTCTCAAATATAATTGATTTATTGCCTGAGAATATATCTATGCTGCATCTTGAAGATACATTATTAAAAAAGAGTATGCTTGGTTTCTATATTTAAATAAAAACGATGATTATAGAATAATAATCAACGGCGAAAAAATTAGACTATTCTAAATACATAAATGTTGAGTTGAGCCAAGAAAAAACAATAATCATTGAGGATTATTCTTTTTCCTTAAATTTAATTGTATGGTTGGATAAGATAAAAGAAAAATTGTAGCTACTATTTAGATAGTTCTGACACAGTTAAAGGTAAAGATACCACAACTTTTAACAGAAATACAATGAACTATAATCATAGCATGTTTGTCTGCTCTGAGTTTTTTAATCATTTAGATGACATATCCCTTGATTCAATTTCGGCTCAAACAGGATTTTATTTATCATTAGATGATCAACGAATCATTAAAGAACTGAAAAAAGAAATACATAATCTAATTCAAAACAATTTGCGTGACTATATGTCTGGAAAAGCAGATGAAGTAATCAATAAAATGATTAACGAAAGAAAAACTTTTCCAACATTCAAAGATGATAAATATGATCAGCTTAGAAAACAGGATTTGATAAATGTAACAAAAGAATTATACTGCCTTGATTCACGTATTTTTTATAAACTTAAACCTGTTCAAGAAAAATCATTACTTGGATTTCTAAATCTTCTTTTGGATTCAGAAGAACGCGAAAGAATACTAGATATAGTTGAACAGATAATCGAAGTTAACGCCTGAACAAAGAGAAGATTTTTTCAAATGTCCTAAAAAAGACCAAACTTGAAAATATAATAGAAACTATGAAATTCATTGAAGGACATTTTTATGTGCAATGCCAGAAAAGGAAAGTGATTCTGGAATCCAGGATTAGTAATGCAAAAGGCAGATAACTATGAAAATATATGCATTAACTTGGGATGATGTGTTTAAAAGCTTTGAATTAAGACATAGTTTCATTCTTGATAAACTGAAAAATGAATCGAGAAGAAATAAGCAAAAGATGTTGTTTAATAATAAAACGCAAAATGAGAAGCAGATGGTATCAGAATTAACACAGAAAGCGATTTCAAGAACGGCAAATTAATTGCGAATTCTAATAATTTATAAGTGACGTGCTATAATTCTGAAATATAAAAATGAACAATTGCAAATTATGCAACTGTTCACTTATTCAGAATCCTGCTATATAGTCATTGAACGGTGGTTTACTTTTCGGAGGAAATTACGCCACTTTTGGCACTTGTTTGGCACTTATCGGTACTAAAAATCGTCTGAAATCGCTTGAAGTTACTATAATTGAAGCTTCAAAAATCCGCGATTTACAGCCATTTTCGCATTTTACTAAAGACTACTAAAAGGCACGGGATTAATTCAATTCCCGTACGGGTCACCAAAGTTTAAAGCTCGGAGATAGCACATTGTGCTGTTTCCGAGCTTTTGTTATCTGAAGTTTCATACCTTCCATGTTCTGCCCTACTTTTTCCCCGCACACCTCACTCTTGAGTTTTTTCGCCGCCTTGAAATACTCATGCATTTTCACGTCCGCAGGGTCTATCTGTAATGCAAAGGATATCCTGCCCAGCAGCGAATTTATGTACTTCTCAGGCGTAATGTCAGCACCTTTGAAAAACAGGCTTTGGGAAACTCCGTATTTCTCACAGTAATATATTTCCTGACGTATCTCCCGACGCTGTTTCGACGAGATCTGCGCCTTTTCGTTGACCACTATCCCCGTTCGATAAGCGTCGTTTTTTTCATGTTTAGCTTAAACCCCATTTTCCGCAACGCCCTGCTCACAAGTTGCGTTATCTCTTTGGCGTTAAGCTCAGCTTTTCCACCTGAAAAAGTCATATCATCACAGTATCTTGTGTAATTTATGCCACGCTCTCCACACCACTTGCCTATCCTCTCATCAAATCTTTTCATCACCAAATTCGATATCTGCGGAGATGTTGGCGCACCCTGTGGCAGTATGCTGTTATGAGTGCATATATTTGTCAGCAACGTTGTAGCAGGCTTAGAAAATCCAAGCTCGCACATGACCCCATAGACCTTGCCAAAATCAATGTTATCAAAAAAGCCTGAAACATCGAGTTTAAGCACTCTCTGTTGACCAATATGCGGCTCTGCATTTTTTCAAAAGCGAGGAGTTTTTGCAATATGCAGTGGCATACTCAGATACGGACAGCGTGTAAAGATACCTTTCAAGTAATTATCACCTTGCGGTAATTTGAATAACACTTTCTCTGATTTCGTTTATGATAGCGTATTCGATTGTTGCTAAGCATATAAAGCTTTTTTAACGGAACATCAAGCTCCTCTGAGATTCTTATGATATCATTATCAATATCATTCATTTTGTCACCTCAAAAAATAATAACAAGCGTCAGCACAAGATTCAAATGCTTTGGAGCCGAATTTTATTTAATGGAATTAAATCCGATTCGGTGAAAAAGCTTTTGATAAAGCTACTATTCCCTGAAACTTCCACAGCGACTCGCTGTAGTTATGCGTTTTGCAATATCGCTGCTGACGCTTGTCATATTTTACTAAACCATGTTATGTACTCATGATAAAAGCACCTTGTTTATTTTATGAGATAATTATATCACGCAAGATGCACAACAATTGGTGCATCTTGCAGAGTACAGCGAAAAAAGGCTGTATATAAACACTCTGATATCATTTTACCAATTTATGCATGATATGTCAATGGGTTATCCTTACATTTTCCACCAAGCGCCAATATTTTGTATGAATACACAAAAAGCCACACGAAGATAGGTAAAAAAAAGCCGAGCCTTGCTTTTATCATCTCTCAATTCCCCCACCTCTCGAGCTTTTTCCTTTTTATCACTATCCCCACCGGACTATCCGTTTTTTCGTCAAAATATTCTTCGCAGACCCACCAATGATACTCTTGCCTTGGCAGGGTCGCCCACGTCATATAGCAAAAGCTCCACTGGCGGAGCAATTCCTTCTTCTTGCCGTTTTTCAGACTTTCAGGTAGATAGTCCTCCATAAGCTTCACTATCGTATCATAGCTTATAAATCTCATTTTGTTCTTTTCCTTTTTATTATGGACAGCCTGTGGGCAAGATAAAAATGCAAAACAACTTTCCATATGCTGCATTTGTATTCGGGTCAAGTATTGACTCTTTTTTCATTCTCCTGATGATATACGTTCATCGGGATCATTCAAAAGGTCACACAGTGCTGAGATATTAGAACAATCGAAACCGTCCTGCCCACTGTCCATCTTGAAATATCTCCGCCCGTCTAGTTTGTATAAAGGCACTCGTGCTATCTGCCCCTCCTGCGTCTCCACTGCATATGTCCACAGCCTCGGGCAGGACTTTATCTCATAGACCTCTCTGCCGCTGGGATCCTCGCCCCTTTGCACGTTGATAAAACGCTCCCCAATGCCGTCACTTACTTTCTGCGGAGCATTTTCAGTGCCTGCTATAAAGATCCTAAGCCTTTGAGTTTCTCAACGCTTTCTCTTAGCTTGTCTTTAAGTGCATTTCGTGAAAATCTAATGTCCTCGTTTCCGCTGAGAAGTTCCCATATGGTGTTGAGATAAAAATCCTTTCTGTTATTGTTCCATATAGTGCAAACAGCGTCAAACACACACATATCAAAGTATGTCAGCGGTGCTTTTTCATAAGCCGTGCAGTCTTGATACCATAAGGTACAGCAGATATCATTTCTGCGCTGACCTTTCACAAAAGCTACTCTGTAGTTATAGTCCTCTTGATCGTTTCTTTTGCCTGACAGCCCGTCATAAAGCCCTTGTATCTCTTTCTCTCCCAAAAGCCTGTTTATTTTCTTGTCTATATAACCAACGATCCTTAATTTTCTTTATGACTATCACTTTTTCTCAGCAAGCAAAAGTCCAGACAAATGGACAGATAGTATGATATAATATAGGCATAACAACAAAAAGTGAGGTAAAATCGTTATGCCTAAAAGAAAACACACTCAAAAGCAAGCTCAGCATCATAGTTTTTTAGATGAAATTGAACTCAAAAGACAAATGCCTTGAGTTTCTATTTGAATTGCGTTTTCCATAAGGTTTTGTTTGTCTGGAATGTGACTGCACAGAGTATTATCATATCAAAAAGCGTGGTCGGGGAACTACCAAAATGAAGATCATGGAGGCTGTACAGTGGGCAAAAATGCTTATAGCGGCAAGAGACACTACCAAGCAACTACCAAGCAACTGCGCATACATGATATTTGAGGAGCTGATGGAATTAGCGCCGTTCAGCATTGCCCGATTTTATGCGTGAAAATTTCAAAAGGCGCAGAAAACGTCAACAAAACACCCAAGAAAGACAGAAACAAAATTGGAATATGATGAAAATCGGACAAGCCCCACAAACAGAAGATATAGAAGGCTCAAAAACAGCGAGAACATCGTACCACAGCTCAAAGGCTATAGGATATATGCCATCCAGCTCTCTGATATCGTGGCAGATTCAGGTCTTATGGGCGACTTGAAAAAAGGTCAAAATGCTCAGCGACAAAGCCGAATTTTGTTTATCGACGAGATACATATGCTTTTTTCAGGAAAAGGCATATCGGATCGTCGCACAGATCTTGAAGCCTGCTCTGAGCCGTGGAAAAATAAAGCTCATAGGAGCAACAACGACCCAGGAAGCAAATCTCATCGACAGCGACCCTGCCTTTTGCAGGCGTATGACAAAGATAATAGTTGACGAAGCAGACCATGAGCAGACAGTGGAGATCCTTCTCAGCATGAACGAGCATTTTGCAAGCCACTATAACATCTCATTTGCTTTGAGCAGAAGCAAGGCAGAGCGCATTGTTGATATCGCAGACGAATTTTGCTACTCAGGCTCACACCGACCTGACAACGCCATAACGCTTCTTGACCGCTCTATAGCTTCCGCCGTGGTGAAGAACGCTTCTGACAAGAAGATGAAAATTACTCTCACCGACCGCCATATAAAAGAAACGGCTTTCCGCATGACATCAGGTCACAGCACGCCCCACGCCTTTAACGAAAGAGCCTTGCGCCGTGACCTCTCAGCCGTCTGCGGTCAGGAAGCTGTCATAGACGACCTTGTAAATGCGCTGAAGCTCCATTCTCTCCACATCAGACCGACCAAAAAGCCTTTTACAATGCTTTTTATAGGACCAAGCGGAGTGGGCAAAACAGAGGTGGCAAAGATAATAGCGAAGAACTGTGCAGGCGAGAAACCTATCACACTGAATATGTCGGAATTCTATTATGACGCAGGCATAAACCGCATTATAGGCTCGCCTGCAGGCTATCTTGGAAGCGACAGCAATGCTGAACTGCCCTTTGATAAGCTCAAATCAAATCCCTATCAGGTGATACTTCTTGACGAGTTTGAAAAGTGCGACAGAGCCGTCCAAAGGCTGTTCATGTCTGTCTTTGACGAGGGCATTCTCACCACAAGCCAAGGAAGCGTCATAGACTTCTCGAAGTCCATAATCATCGCCACCACCAACGCAGGCTGTACCGCAAAGAGCAGAAGCATTGGATTCAACTCAGACAGCACATCGGAAACACAACTCATAAGCGACCTTTCCGACTATTTTGACGTCGAACTTATCAACCGCTTCTCACAGAAATACACTTTCAGCGAGATATCAAGATCGGTGTACAGAAAGATAGTTGAAAAACGGCTTGCGAGCGAAATAAAAGTCATCAAAAGGCTTCACCCTGAGCTGAATATGGACTCCCTGTTCAGTGCAGACGAGCTTGCAAAGGCAGTAGATAGGATAACATCCGACACCTACAACATCAAATCAGGTGCAAGACCTGCCATCACAGCAGTAAGCAAGTTCATTGACAGCAAGCTCCTTTCACACTTCTCACGCATGGCAAAAACATACAGACCAAACCAAAACTAACGCTTCGCCATACAAAAAAATCAATGACCGCACCTTTCACGGGCGCGGTCATTTTTTTATTCTGACAATTTTACTCTTATTAAACAGATATAAAGAAAAAGAAAGATAAAAAAGCCCGAATTATGTTATTAGGATACGTCACACCCACAAAATATCACGCTAAACAGCCGATATTACGATGCGATCTTTGCATTTGATGTGCGGGAATTGGATTTTTTTTCTATATGATCTTACCGTCAGACACTTCGATAACACGACTGCATTGTTCTGCGACTTTTGGATCGTGAGTAACGATAACGACTGTTTTTCCCTCTTTGTTAAGGCGTTTGAAAAGCTCCATTATCTCGGTACCGAGGTCTTTGTGTCCAGCGCTCCTGTAGGCTCGTCCGCAAGTATCATGGCAGGCTCGTTGACAATTGCTCTGGCTATAGCAACACGCTGCTTCTGTCCTCCCGAAAGCTTGTTGCAAGGCTTCTTAGAAAGATCCCCTATACCAACAGCTTTTAATGCTTCAAGAGCTTTTTCTTTTTTATTCTTTATCTTTTTCTTTGCAAAATCCAATGGGATCAATACGTTTTCAAGGGCAGAAAAATCCTCAACAAGTGCAAAGTCCTGCATTACAATGCCTATCTTTTCATTTCTTATCTGTGCATACTGCCCCTCCGATAAATTTTTTACCAAAGTGCCGTCAATTGTGTACTCACCGCTCTGATAGCTGTCTATGCAGGCAAGGATATGCAAAAGTGTAGATTTTCCTGCGCCTGATTTTCCAATTATCGCTACCATTTCACCGTCTGATATCTCGCATGATACCCCATGCAAAGCCTCATATTCATTGGCTTTCTTTGGATTATATATCTTTATTATTTTATCAAGCTTTATCATTATAATGCCTCTCTTATTCATTTATCATCAAGATCTCATTTGGTGTATTTCGTCTCATTATAACGCCCGGTATCAAAAGTGAGATCAGAATGTTCAAGATAACGATACTTACACAGCCGATCAAGTGCAGCCAACCAAAACTTATCACTGTATTTCCCATAAATTTGCTCATAGTAAGAACATTTGAAATACACACTGCAATGGAGGCTGCCATAACTGCGGTCATAAGATCACACACAAGATCTATCTTGATATATGCGTTCCACTTTGCTCCGCAGAGATAATAGATACCATAATCTCCAAGTCTCTTTTTTATGTTCACTGCCGAAGCCGAAACTGAGCTTACAATAACAAGAACTATCACGCATATAAGCATTGGAACAAGCTTGATAAGCTGACCATTAATATAGACAAGCGAATTTTCTCTGAAATCCTCAAAGTCAAAAACCCTGCCATAATCCCTCAGGTATAATTCAAGCTCCTTAAAACGCTCATTGCTTACATTATCCTTTAACGTTACTATTTGATTGCCGCAAGGATATATTTTACAGTTTATATCTTTAAGACAGTCTGTCGGAACTATCAGCATCATGTTGCCATGCTTATTGACATTAGCATAAAGATCTCTGAAATCAGGCTTTTCTTTTATACTATCCTCAGTGCCTAAATATGCAGATGAAAACCCCAGCAACTGTGAGCCGTCAGCTATGACACCGACAATTTCCACCTTGTTCTTAACATACTCATACTTATAAGGATCAGCATAGTCAAAATCCTCATCATCAGGGGACATCTCCCCTACTTTCTCTTTGTGCATAATGGTAACTATGTCACCCGTTTTGTAGTTGCTGTTTTCAGTCACAACAGCAGGTATCAAATCTCCGTTAGCCGACGCATTAGGCAGCCATTTTCCCGAACTCATCTGCGGCGTAAATGACTTTATCATATCTTCAGATAAAGCATTAACGCTCATTCTATCGTCACCAAGTCCATTAGATAGATCTTTTGATGACGGAGAATAATACAAGCTTGTATCATATCCGCTTGTCACCGACTCCACATCATCAATATTTTTAAGCTCACTGTCAAGAGGAGCAGTATCATATATATTACATATATATAGTCCCTTGCCATCAGGAAAGTATTTCTTTACAGGAGTATACATCTCTATTCTTGAAAGAACAGAAGAAACAGCCGCCGTCATTATAATAAATGCAATGGCGAGCTGAACAGCGATAAAAATATTGCTGTAGATATTTCTTGCAAATTCTTTTTAAACCATATTTTATCATATTATTTTCCCCTCTCTTTCATCATTTTCACAGGGGATCTTTTATTGGTAAACAATATCACAATGTTAAGGAACAAATAAATAGAAATAATATATATTCCAAATATGGTCATATATACCCTGAAATTATATGCGACCTTGATATACTCAAAAAACAAAGTAAGCTTAGGAAGCAGCGCATAATTGAATACCAATGCAAATATCACATATATCGTCACTGATATCATACCTATCTCGGCTATATACATCCGTCTTATTTTATTTGACGTGCAGCCGCACAGCATGAATATAGCAGTCTGTTTAGCACGGGATCTTATTATGTATCTGAAAAGCATTGCAAGGTTTATTGCAGAAGCTATCGCAACGGCTACGGACATAAATATAACGGAATTGTAGAATTTTATTTCAGTCATATCGATCGTGTCTATCGGAGGAAAATTAACATTACACGTTAGAACTTCGCTGAAAGCTTTTTTCAGCTTAAAAAAGCTTTCTGTATCGAGAGCATTGTCATCAAGAAAACTTATGCTTGAAATAGTGCAGTTATCACCCAACGTTTTAAATGGCACCTGAAATTCCTCTTGTACAGTATTACCGAATATGCCTATGACCTTATAGCTTTTGCCAAGCAGTTCAACATTCTTGCCGATCATATCGTCTTTTTGCGCCGCTAGGCAGCACGACCAGATTTTCGTCTGAAGCATATTCTTCCTTAGTAAAATATCTGCCTTTGCGATACTCATGTTGTCGACATACGATTCGTATAAACTATAATCATTCAACTCCTTATCATATTGAATGCGCACCGCAGACATAAGATACGGTTGACCGTCGTCAAAACACTCATCAATTTTAAGCTCGTTCTGATCAAAATTTATACTAAAATACATACCCGGTATTGACGCTTTAGAATTATCATCAAGCTTGTCAAGCACCTCCCGAAGCTGAACAGGAGTTATAGAATCTGTTCCAAAATAAGACAAGATCCTGCCATCACTGTCTTCCTGAGTATCTATTATATCGCCAAATGAAAAAGTATAGTTAAATACATACTTCTTTTTGCTTTTCAAAATCCTTGCTTGCTTTAAAATTCTGAAATGCACCATGTGAAAACAATATTATAAGCACATCAGTAACGGCGCAAACAATAAATAGAATAAAGATAAGTACATTCTTTACGGCAAAATTTTTCAGGTTAATAAAAACGTATTTCATTTAGTCCTCTTAATATTACTTATTTTGATTATACGATAACATACATTGTCTATAGCAATCTGATTATCCTTATCTGTTCTAACTTCTACACGATGGATATAATAAGCATATGACTGACCATATACCTCTTTGGTTGCTGACGTAGTTGCTAATGCAGTAGTAACAGCCATAGTGCTTACAATAGCCAATGCAACAATTCCCGTAACAATTTTCTTAATAATCATACTTATTTCCTTTCTCGTTTCGCAATAAATCACGAATTTTTAATTTGTAGACTTAACTGAATTTGCCATACGAATTATGTCATCTTTGCACAAATTACCGTCTATTTCAAAAGCATAAGTTCCATCTGTCCATGCAATTATTGTATATTCACTGTCATATGAAATGAATGCTTTTTTGCCGTTAATATCTACCCATTCAGTCTTCATATTTTCGGTATCTACCTGATTAGACACTGTCAAAGAACTTTGCGAATAGTTTATGTATTTATCGCCTGATATATAATGTATTTCATGCCTTGTATGGTAGTGACAACAGATCTTATTTCAAATTCGCTAGGTACGAATGTCGGTACATACTTAACAAAATTATAAATGCTAAAATCGTCCAAAGAATTATCTTTTATATGCGTTATTTCAGCGTTTCTATTATTATCCTGTACAAAAACTCCAACAAACCATTCACGCAGCGGCGGTACGGCGGCGACTGTCACAGAGCCGACTGCAAGCACCGCAGCTATTATCGCCGCAGCAAATCTTAGAGTGATCTTTATATGTCTGTGACCGCTTTTTCTGTTAGTTTTTATCAGCTCGCCAATTCTCTGCTCATATTTTTCCGAAAAATCATGTGGAATTTTCTCAACAGCCAAATAATCCTTATAGTCTTCATCAATTATGCCTGTTTTTATTGCCCGTCTTAACTTATCATTCAAAGCGATCACCACCGATCAAATCTAAAATTTGTCTTTTGGCTTTGTTCAGATAATTAAATACCGTTCTCTTAGAAATGCCCATGATCTGTGCAATCTCATCAGCAGTCAGATCATAATAGACCTTATATGCTATCACAGACTTTAGTTTATCATCCAGCTTTCTTACCGCATCTATAAGCAGATCTAAGTCAATATCATCATAAAAATCCTCACTCGGCTCATCTTCAACCTTAAGATCAAATATAGACGATGTTGGATTTTGATTTTCCTTATTGTAGATCGCATAACAGGCGTTTCTAATAGTTCTAATAAGATATGCGTCCATATCGTGCAAAGAATAATTGTGAATTTTTTTAAAACATTTTGCGATGCTGAAAAAAGCATTTGCACAAGCCTCTTCTGCCAGCGCAGAATTATTCAAGATCTTGTATGCAAAAGCATAGGCTATCTGACGATTTCTGTAATAAAAATCTTCAAAAGACGTCTGATCCTTATCGTTGTCTATCAAGGTCATACATACAGCTAACATTTGATTCCCCCTGAGTTACTTATGTTACTAAGTATAACACATATTGACATACTTTTCAAGATACCACAAATAAACTTATAACCCGAAATTATAATACATTTTTCAATTTATACTTGTATAAAACTAACATGATTGAGCCATTCAATCATGTTAAAGCTGCAAAAATTCAAATATAAATCAACAATATGATGCACGAAACGACTACTTTCGCTATTATTTATAGTGTAAGACTAAAATAAATTGGTATTAGCAAACATATTAATATCCGCTATTTTCTTTGTAACGTATGGTTCACTCTTGCTTTTCAACCATAAGATCTATGGCATTTATCAATTCAAAAAAATTGAGAATAACAAATTAGTTTTGGTCAAAGAAATAAGGAAGTCATACTATGATTCAATAATCGATCAAAAAAGGTCTTTTCAGAAATTGAAGAAAACTCCAAATGCAAAATTATTCAATAAGATAGACATTACCTTGTATCTAATAGCCAAACCTGAAAAAGCCAACCGCACCCAAATGGATGCGATCGGCTTTTTTATCTTATTCTATTTTTTTCTACCCCAGCTTCAAAACATTCAGCAGGAATATCCAGCTAGTTCCATAGTAAGCCACAACTGCCACCAGATCGTTCAGCGTGGTTATCATAGGGCCTGACGCAACGGCAGGGTCTATCTTTATTTTCTTGAAGAAAAGGGTCTGGATACTATTTATTTTACAGCCCGACATTGTATAAGCCCCTTGCCCTTGAAGAAGAAAATATACAGCCCCACTGCTATGAACGACAGCACGCCTATAAGAGTGCCGTTTAGAAGTCCAACTCGCATTTCTTTTGCACTTTGCAGAAGGCCTCCGTCTGTAAGCACACGGATAGTCACTGCAAGGGATTGTGTACCAACATTTCCTGCCATGTCAAGTATCAGCGATTGAAACGCCACAATAAGAGTGAGCTGTGCAACAACTTTCTCAAACGCTCCCACCACTGTTGACACCACCATGCCAAGTCCCAACAGCACAAGGAGCCATGGCAATCTCTTTTTCACACTCTGCAACACAGGCTCGTTAAGATCTTCCTCTGCAGAAAGACCACCAAGCTTTGCATAATCCTCGCCCATTTCATCATCTGACGCCTCTATGATATTTTGCGCCGTGATAACTCCCAGCAGTCTGTTTGAATCGTCAAGCACCGGTATAATATACTCTGAATAATCCTTCAGTTTTTCGATACAATCGGCAGTCTGCTCGTTGGCGTAAACATATGGGAAAGAAGTTGCCGTTATGCTCTCAAGCTCCATCTCGCTGTCAGCCGTGATAAGATCCTTCAGATCTATAGCTCCGCTGAAAACCTTATTTTCGTCCACCACGAACAGCGTTGAGATGTTGTCATTTTTTCTCGCCTGACTAACAAGAGCGTTCATTGCCTGCTTTACAGTCATGTCTTCGTCAATGATAATGCAGTTCGTAGTCATTCTGCTTCCTATCTCTTCCTCATCAAATGAAGCGATAAGCTTGAGTTCACTGCGTACATCAGGTGCAACAGCGTCTATAATAAGGCTTCTCCTGTCCTTATCTGTTTCAGACAGAATATTCACCGCTGTATCAGTGTCAAGCTCCGATATAAGCTCCGAAGCCTTGTGGATATCCATTTCCCTGAGATACTCCCCTGCCTGCTTTTCGTCAAGATATTCAAATATCTCTGCCAGCATTTCAAGACTGCACACACGATAGAATTTCCTTCTGTTGAGAACAGAAAACGTACTTATTACCTCTGCGATATCACTGCCATGATAATCGTCAAGCTTGTTCATCATTGCTTTCGGGGAATCATTGCTGTTGATGACAGCGGTTATCTCGTCGCAGTGAATGTTCTTTACTGCGTCCTCGTTTAAAATTACATTTTTGTTCAGTTCATTTTTCTTCATTTGCTTGTCCTCCGTTTCATTTTTTATGACGTGAGGGACAAACAGGCATAAAAATGCCCGTGCATGACAGGTCACACACGGGCAGATATATCAGATCACAACGAATAAAACGGCAACGCAAAGCGAAGCCCGTCGGCTGTGTTCACATATATACATAATCGCCCGTTAGACGCAACTGTCGCAGTTTGCCACTTTATTCACCTCCGTATTATCTTAGTCCTTTGATATTATACCATTTTAGCAAAGATCTATCAACACCCAAAATCTTATTTTAATATTAAAAAGCTGTTAAAGCAATGGTGCAAATATCCTTAGCACGCCGTCAATGAGCCGACCAAAGAAACCACGCTTTGTGTCCTCAAGCGTGCGCTGTCTGCACTTGCTCTGAGTGTCCAGAATGTCCGCCTTGAAAGTCTTTATTATAGACGAATCATAGAATATAGAACTGCACTCAAAATGCAGGAAAAGACTTCTATAGTCAAGATTTACCGAACCAAGCACCGCAAGCTTGTCATCGCATATACAGCCCTTTGCGTGAACAAACCCAGGGGTGTATTCATATATCTTCACTCCTGCCTCGATAAGCTGACGATAATAGCTTCTCGAAAGCCTGAAAACCACCTTTTTGTCAGCGATACCGGGCATTATGATGCGCACGTCGACCCCACGTTTAGCCGCCCTTATAAAAGCGTCAAAAAGGCTGTCACCAAGCATAAGATACGGTGTGTAGAACCACACATAATCGCTTGCGGCATAGAGCATCTCAGAAAAAAACGTGTTGCTCACATTTTCGTCCACCATAGGGGAATCATAATAAGGCAAAACATAGCCGTCGCCACCCTTGCCCTCTTTTTCAAAGCTCTCCCCCACAAGGTCATGAGGTATCATGTCATTTGAAAAAAGCGTTCCAGAACTCCATAAACATATAGGTGTAGCTTTTTACGCCCTCGCCTGTTATCTTAAAGCCGATATCTTTCCAGTGACCATATTTCGAGCCTATGTTTATATACTCGTCCGAAAGATTTATTCCGCCGCTGTATGCAACTCTGCCGTCTATTACCATTATTTTTCTGTGGTCACGGTTGTTGAGCTGTGATTTTATAAAAGGAACGGATTGAAAGGCACACATTTTATACCTTTCTCACCAAGCTTCAAAGCGTCTGCAAGAGAATATGTTGCTATACTTCCAAGGTCGTCATACATTATCCTGACGTCAACGCCCTGAGCCGCCTTTTTTTCGCCATGATATCCACCACAGTGTTAAGAAACTTGCCGTTTTGCAAAATAAAATACTCCGCAAAAATATATTTCTCAGCCTTTTCAAGCTCCTTGCACATATCAGCGAACATTTCCTCGCCCACGGAAAAATACTCTGCGCTATCAAGCTTCACCATAGGAAAACCCGTTGCATCGCTTATTCTTTTCACCGATTGAGCAAGCCTTTTGTCCTCACGTTCAAGCTCCCCTATGCACTTTTCCCCGTCAGGAAGCTCATAGTCCATGTGAAGCCTTGCCTTTGTGATATTCTTTTCAAGCTTTTTCGCAGTATTGTTATTGCCGAAAATTATATACATAACTGCACCAAGCACAGGAAAAGTAAGTATCACAATAAGCCAAAGGGTCTTGTAGCTGCTCTCCTCACGCTTTGTGTTGATATAAAGCACAAACAGAAATGACAGCACAGTAAGCACGATGCTGAGAAGCCCTGCCGCCTTGCTGAGCCATTTAAGTATAAGAAGATACCACAAAAACTGCATCGCCGCAGGAACTATCACCGCCACCACTCTGCCTGCTATTTTCTTTACATTGTTCTTTCATTTATCATCTTAGGGTAACACAACACTATCATTATGCGATGTTACCATTATTATAACAATTTTTTTAACATAAGTCAACGCCATTGATTTTATTATTAAAAAGTGTTATATTAAATATGAGATATGTCCTGCTGATAGCTTTGTCTGTAGGCGGACGAACAGTGTTCGCCCCTACAAAAATAATATAATTGATAACGGAGGTAACAAAATGTGTACTGCGGCAACTTATAAAACGAACGATTTTTACTTTGGAAGAACCCTTGACTATGAAAGCTCCTACGGTGAGGAAATAGTCATAATGCCAAGAAACTTTCCCCTTAACTTTGTTAATATGGGCAGGATAGCTACCCATTATGCGGTAATAGGCACAGCTCATGTTGCTCAGGATTATCCTCTTTTCTATGACGCCGCCAATGAAAAGGGTCTTGCCATGGCAGGTCTTAACTTTGTTGGCAATGCCTTTTACCGTGATGATAACCAAAACCGCATTATTCACCGCAAATTCACGGCTCACCTTTTCAAAGTTGAAACCGCCCACTTGGAAACCGTCCTCAGTAAGGATACAAAGGGTCTCAATACCCTTGAGCTTTCTTGAAAGCTTGAAAGTTTCAGGCTTGAAGATCATCCACTCAGGCTCTTTGTGATAACAAAACGTGCCAAGAAGCCTTCCGCTCTCGCCAGGTATTCCGTCATAGAAGCTTATTTTAACAGGGTCAAGGGTGTTCGCCCATATCTGCACCGTAACAGTGTCAGAGCCTGCACTGCCGAAGTCAAGATTATCATAAGCCGCCCATGATGTTACCCTGCCCATTGCAAAGCCTACACCCTTCTTCATGCCGCTTGAAACGTTGTCGCTCGCCCTTGTGAATAGTCCGCCGATAACAAACTGATAAGGGTCGGTAAGAGCACTTCCAAGCCCCTCAGCGGTGAATTTGAGCATAGAAATGATGTGATAACGCTCAGTGCCGTTTTTGCACATTGCACGAAGCCAGAAGCTTCCGTCACCCTTTGCTTTCACCTTAATGCTGTCTGCTGTTACCTCGCACTCTGCAAGATTAGATGTTATGCCCTTTTCATTTGTTACCCTGAACTCTATATCCTCAGCATAATCCGAATTGGCAGGGAGCGCCTTATATTTCACTGTTATCTCAGGGTTATCCTTGTCAAGAGTAAAAGTATCAGTATAAAGCTCTATCTTTCTCACCGGTATCTCGTCTGTCCTGCCGCACTCGGTAGGAGCAAAGCCCACATTCTCCAGCGATGATGTGCCGCTGTCATATTCTGCCTTAACAGCATCAAGGGTAACAACACAGTCAGGCAGACCCTTTGATGTAAGTGTTACCTTTATCTCCCCCGTCTTATCAGCCACACCAATAACAGCAAGCATTTTTCCTGAAAACAGTCTGCGTGAAGTGCCCTTGTACTGGTCATAGTCAGTGCTGTCGCCGTTGTCAAGACCCATAAGCCTTGCCGCACCCTCAACGCTGACGTTCACACGATTATTGGCATTTGCGCAGAAAGTGCCGTCCTTATCAAATGCGGATATTTCAATATATACAAGGTCAGAGCCGTCTGCAAGTATCTCTGTCTTGTCAGGGACAGCTTCTATTCTAACAGCGTCCCCGAATGAACGCTGCATATCCTCTGCGATGATATTTCCATTCTCGTCATATGCAACAGCTTTAAGCTCGCCCTTTTCATATGGTATGATATAGTTCGCTGTCAGCTCCTTGCCATGCTTGTGGTCGATATCATATGCACCCATTGAAACGCCGTCCTTGAAAAGCTCAACTCTCGGAGCATTTGAGCAAACTCTCACGTCACAAGGAAGTCCGTCGCTGAAATCCCAGTATGGGAAAATATGCACGAATGGCTCGGTCTTATAGTCTGTCCACTCTGCACGGAAAACATATGCACTGTCCTTTGCAAAGCCTGCTGTGTCGAACTGACCGAAGTAGGAATTTTTCGTGCTGTATGGAGTAGGCATGAAGCAACGTCCTTTTCTACCCACTCATCAAAAAAATCTGGCATAGTCATAGTCGGTCTTTGACCTCTCCCACATATCAAAGCCCTCAGAGAGAATGAGCATACCTGTTTCGTCAGCGATGTCCATAAACTCCTCCGCAGGCATATTGTGAGAAGTTCTGATAGCGTTGATGCCCATTTTGCGTAGTTTTTTAAATCTTCTCCTTATAGCCGCAGGATTGGAAACTGCCCCAAGACAGCCGTTGTCATGGTGTTCACATGGCCGTGGAGCTTAACGTGTCTGCCATTGAGATAAAAACCGCTGTCGCACTTGAATTTGATAGTCCTGAAGCCGAATTTCTGATCTACACGCTGTACACAGCCGCCGTCCACAAGAATTTCCGACACCATAGTGTAAAGCACAGGCGAGGTGATATCCCAAAGCTCAGGGTCTTTCACTGTCATGGTCTGAGCGGTGAGAGAATAGCTCACGCCTTTCACACGCACCGCATCGGGTATGCAGGAAATATCCGCCCCACAAGCGTCAGACTCATAGCTTGCCACCTCTTTGCCGTCCTTGTCAAAAATAGTGTTCCTGATGCGGATTCCGCCAAGAGGCGTGCCCTTAGGTCGGAGCATCTCAGCCTTCACAGTCACCTGCCAGCCGTCCTCCTGCTTTGACGTGGTGATATAAATACCGTCATTGCCAAAACGTATCTCAGGGCTTTCGCAAAGCCAAACCTTTCTGAAAATGCCTGCTCCTGAATACCACCTGGAGTTTGCGAGTGGTGATCCACACGGACAGTAATAATGTTCTCTCCGTCTTTAACAAGGTCGGTGATATCGAACATAAATGCCGAGTAGCCGTATTTCCACTCCCCTGCCAAAGCACCGTTCACATACACCTTGCTGTCCATGTAAACTCCGTCAAAGCGGATAAAAGTGCGTATGCCCTCTTTCTTTTGGTAAGAGAAATTCTTTCTGTACCAGCCTGTAGAAGTTTCATATAGGTCATTTGTATTATAAATAAGCCAATCGTGAGGAATGTCCACAGGCTTGAAAGCAAAGTCCTCTGAGTAGTCAGAGCCGAAAGCCGCCTTGTAAAATTCCCAATCGTTGCAAAAAAGCTTTCTGTCTGAGTGTGTTTCACAGATATCCATAAAAACTCCTTTATATTTTACTTATCTGAATATGAAAATGTGCATTTATCAAAGGCTTTTCAAGCTGATATTTCTCCGCAAGCCTTGGTCCGCAGGAGTTAGAACCAACCCCTGCCATTGCATAGTCAACGCAGATAACATTGCTCTCGCACCTTTCAAGCTCATAGTTATGTGCCTTTGCCGCAAGCTCCTCCTGTGAAAACTGAGAAGCGTTGAATGAAAACTCCTCTCCTGCAGTGAACATCACACTTGTGTCCTCACTGCTCACAGTGAGATATCTGCACCCATAGTGCGATGAATTTTCCTGCGGTCTTATATAATCCTCGTGCATATCCCCGATATCAGCCGCAAATCTGCCCACATAGCAAGCCTGACGCTTGTCAATGTAGCTTTCTGTAGGACCATATCCGAAATATTCCGCCCTTGAAAAATCTTTTGGCATGAAAAGCCTTATACCGAACCTTGGAAGCATATCTATCTTATTTGAAAACTCCGCTTCGCATTTTATGTCAAGCCCACTGCCGTCAATAACATAAACTGCTTTCAGCCTGCAAAACGGCTGTTGTATGGACCAGCCAAAAGACTGTGTGACGCTTATCTCCGCTCTGTTCTCGCTCGCTGCTCACAGCCGTAGCTTTTCACATCAAAGTCATTAAGATGCACCTTGTACCAATTGTACTTCATGACATCATTATCCGTAGGCGCACGGAAGAAGTTATACTGCAAAGGTCTGTCAAGAAGCTCTCTGCCGCCGAATTTCACAGAAATAAACGCCGACTTACGCTTGTCAAAGCGGTAAACAACATCTCCCACTGTCACAGTGATACAAAGTGGAGTTTCCTCTGCCTTTACCTTAGCTTTCGCCTTTTCCACAACCGCTTTCCTGCCATCAGCTATTTTCAGTTGGTCAAAGCACACCTCATAGCCATTTTCACAATAGTCAGTGTCCTCCTTTGCAGTGAAAATAAACCTTATGAATGTTTCATTTTCATACTCCGCTGTATCATTGGGAACATTCACCACAGTGCTTCCCATAGGCTCGATGTCAAAATCCACTCTGCCGATATGTATAATACCGTTTTTGTCCGTTATCTCATAGCGGCAATCGAGAATATCCCAGCGTTCACAAACTCCAGCGTGCTTGAAAAAACAAAGCTTCCCTCGCTTTCCCTCTTTTGTTACTCGCACAGGTCTGTATACCTGCTTTACCTCAAGAAGCCCCGTGTGTGGCGTTCTGTCAGGATAAACAAGACCATCCATGCAGAAATTGCTGTCATTGTGTCTTTCCCCAAAATCTCCGCCGTAGCCGTATTTTATCTTACCCTCAGCCGTTTTACCAAGCGGTACAGAATGGTCGCACCACTCCCACACAAAGCCACCGCAGAAACGCTCATTGGAATAGAACACATTGTGATAATCCTCCAGATCCCCCGGACCATTTCCCATGGCGTGGCAGTATTCACACTGCACAAGAGGTCTGTTTTCCTCAGGCTTTTTAAGATAGCCTTTCAGCCCGTTTAGATCCCAGTACATACCCGAAACTACGTCAAGCACGCTGTCGGAAGTTCCGTCAAGGCAGTGTGTGCTTTCATAATGCACAAGCCTTGTATCATCAAGCCTCTTTATAAGCTCAGCTTCATCAAGCATATTTTTGCCATATCCGCTCTCGTTACCCAGCGACCAGAACACCACACAAGGGCGGTTTATGTCACGCTTTACAAGACATTCTGCACGATCTTTTATGGCATTGCCAAACCTCTCGTCGCAAGCAAGCATCGCAATGCCGTTGTAATCTGAATAGTCCCACTTGTAGTCATAATAGACCTCCACACAGCCATGTGACTCCAGATCCGCTTCGTCAATAACATAAAGCCCCAGCCTGTCGCAAAGCTGATAAAACACAGGGCAGTTAGGATAATGTGACGTTCTCACAGCATTTATGTTGTGCTTTTTCATAAGCACAAGGTCAGCTTTCATCTGCTCATAAGAAGCATAATATCCCGTGTCAGGATAGCTGTCATGACGATTTACACCCTTGAACTTCACTGCCATGCCGTTTATCTTAACAACGCCCTTATCCACCTTTACATCTCTGAAGCCAACCTCCTCGCCGATAACCCTCGTCGCCTGCATTGATAGTAAGCCTGTAAAGATAAGGTGTTTCAGCACTCCAAAGCTTGACGTTCTCTAACTTTATCTCAACGCTCTCACCGTCATAAGCCGAAAACTGAGCCATTGTAACACCATCATCATCGCAAAGCTTTGCCGAAACATCACAGCCGAATACCGTAAACTCAAGCCTTACAGAGCCATTTTCACCGAGAACAGTTTTCACGATATAATTTTCAAGACGCATTTTCGGTCTTGACAGCACATAAACATCTCTGAAAATTCCCGAAAGCCTTATCTTGTCCTGATCTTCAAGATAAGTTCCGTCGCACCATTTCAGGTATATCGTCAGGCACAAAAGGCGGGTCAAATGGTATTGGATAGCACACGTTCGTAAAAGGATCCTGCCCCTTTGCAAACGGCACAAAATAGCAGTGCTTGTCAAGCGTGCCAATGTGCAGCGCCTGAGTATCCTCATGATATATCATTTTCGATCTTGGCGAATTTTCCGCCGCAAGCTTTAAAATATCCATAGATGTTCTCCTTTACAAGTTTATAAATTACTGTAATTATTTTATCAGCTATTGACAGGCAAGTCAATGAATGATATTATTAATTTATAACAATATGAATATGGAGTTGATATTTTTGTTCTTTGCCGATTATCCTATCCTGGGAAACGAAAAGTCCCTGCCACTATATCTGCAAAATATGGGTCATCATCACTGTCAGGATCACCTTATAAGACCCGAGGGCTATCACTATGACCAGATCCTCTACTGCACCAAAGGCAGCGGCACGCTTATCTTTGAGAATAAAGCCATTCCCATACCACATGATACCGCCATATTCATACCCGCTGAAACGCCCCACGAATACTATCCAGAAGAGGATATATGGGATATCCACTGGATAGTCCCCTGCGGATATGCCGCCAAGGATATCCTTACCCAGTTCGGCCTTACCGAGCTTAAAACCTTTCACCTCAGCGACACAAAAATGCTCGAGCATATTTTCCGCAAAATGCACAATGCTCTGCGAACCGACAGTATTTTCGGCAATTACAAAGCCTCTGGCTATTTGTATGATCTTCTTATGGAGTTTTACCGCCTTATCGCCTACAAAGACCCTGCCACATCAGTATCCTCCGCCCTTATGAAAGCACTGGACTATATAAACTACAACTATTTTCACCTATCACAATGGACGAGCTTTGCAGTGTGTCAGGAGTAACTAAACAGCACCTTTGTCTGCTTTTTTCGCAAAAAACTCAGTATGCGTCCAATGGAATACATCGCAAAACGTCGTATCCAAGAAGCCAAAGCCCTGCTTACCGGTACAGAAAAAAGCATCGAGCAGGTAGCCGAGGAAACAGGCTTTTGCTCAGAAAGCTATTTCTGCAAGCTTTTCAAAAGATACGAGGGCATGACCCCCTCCGCTTTCCGCCAGATCAAATAACAACAAACAAAAAAGAGCCGCCCAAAGGCAGCTCAATTATGCAGAAAATTAGCCCTGCTCCTTCATCTTAGCGAAACACTCGCTGCAGTAAACAGGTCTGTCCTCTCTTGGCTTGAAAGGAATAACAGCCTCGCCGCCGCAAGAAGCACAAGTTGCTGTGTAAGTCTGTCTTTCAGACTTTGTAGCAGCTTTTCTTGCATCTCTGCAAGCTTTACATCTCTGTGGCTCATTTACGAAACCTTTCTCAGCATAGAACTCCTGCTCGCCTGCTGTGAAAACGAACTCGTTTCCGCACTCCTTACATACTAATGTCTTGTCTTCGTACATGGTTCTTACCTCATTACATAAAATTGTGCCTAGTCGGATTTGCACCGACACCTTTGAATAAACAACGCTCTGCTATTAAGCTATACGGCCATATTCCTATCTCAACAGTGATCTCAATTTCCGTCTGACTCTCTGCATTGCATTGTCTACCGCCTTTTCCGACGTGCCCAAGCCTAATGCTATCTGATTGTATGACATTCCTCTCAAAAACGATTGAAATACCTGCCATTCCTGCTCCGAAAGTGCAGAAGTGATCTTATCATAAAGCTCATTCAGCTCCTCACGCTCCACTACGACCTCCTCAGGTACAGTGCCACCGCCGCCAAGAATAGCCTCAAGGTCAGCTTCCTCGCCGCCTGAAAGAAGTGCATTTCTGTGAACAGACGAAATGATCTTATTTTTTATACATTTTGTAGCGTAAGTTGAAAACTTCGCATTTTTGTCTTCACGATAGGTCCTAACCGCACCCAGAAGCCCCATAAGCCCCTCTTGGACAAGATCCTCGTGAACCTCGGCGCCATATTTTTTTGCCAGAAACTCCACCGTACAGATATATCTCGCAATAAGCTCACCGATAGCCGTTTTGTCACTCTGTGCATTTAGCACAAGCTGCTCATCTGAAAGCTTTTTCTGCTGATCCTGCCGATCGCCTCTCAAAAAATACCGCCCACCTAATCGTAGAAATTACCGCAAAGCCCCATTCTGACGCCACTGCGTAATGTTATAATACCATTTTAGACCATAAAAGTCAAGAGAATTGACGAAATCCGCCGTCCCTGTCAAAATATTTGTAACATACCACAGTTTTAAGAATGTATTCTTGTGATTTTCAACAAACAAAAAGTCAGCCGTGTCGAAATACACGGCTGACCGCAATTTACGCAACTTTGATGTTATACACGGCAGTATTTTGCTCTGCCATCGCTGAAAATATCCCCTCCGTGGCAATCGTCAGCCACAACAAGAGGAAAATCCTCAACGTAAAGTTTTTTCACAGATTCACAGCCCAGCTCCTCAAAAGCCACTACCTCACAAGACTTTATGCAGTTGCAGGCAAGTGCGCCCGCACCGCCTATAGCACAGAGATAGACCGCACCATTTCTTATCACGGCGTCCCTTACCTCTCTTTGTGATCTCTCGCCCTTGCCAATCATTCCGCCCAATCCAAGATCAAGCAGCCTCGGAGCAAACCTGTCCATTCTTCCAGAAGTGGTCGGTCCGCATGAACCGATAGGCTTTCCCTCAGGCGCAGGAGTAGGTCCGGCATAGTAGATAACAGCGTCTTTCAAAGGGATAGGAAGCTCCTTTCCCTCGTCAAGCAAAGCATTGAATCTTTTATGTGCAGCGTCCCTTGCAGTGTACACAACGCCCGAAAGCAATATCTTGTCACCGCATTTAAGCTCTCCGCTCACCGCTTTAAGCTCCTCGGAACGAACCTTTCTTATTTCCGACATGACAAACTATTATTCAGCGTCATCATCGCTTACAAGAGAAAGACCATCGTCAATAAGATCTCTTGCAGTGTTTACAGCACCGATACTATTGCCATACAGATCGTTAAGTGATGTAACGAGCTGCTGAACAGTTTCGCTCAGACTTGTGAATTGTGTCTTAACAGACTCTCTCAGATCAGCAGACTGTGCTCTGATATTCTTAGCTTCGTTCTTAGCGTCGCTTACTACCTTTGCAGCCTCGGCATTTGCCTTTGATGTTACGTCAGCGGCTTCTGCGTTAGCCTTAGATGTAACAGCCTCTGCCTCTGCGTTAGCCTTAGAAGTTACCTCGGCAGCCTGCTTGTTTGCAGCACTTGTAACAGCTTCAGCCTCCTGCTTAGCGGCAGCCGTCATTGCAGCAGCGCTTGACTTAGCTGTCTGAAGTGTAGTATCAGCCTCTGTCTGAGCAACAAGCTTCTGTGCCTGTGCGTTTGCGTCAGCAAGAACCTGATCCTGAAGCTGCTTAGCTTCATCTTCCATCTGCTTAGCTGCCTTCTTAGCTTCCTGAACGACCTTATTAGCTGTGTTCTGAGCTTCCATGAACACGCTTCCAAGATCGAATGCAGGAGTGGCTGTGCCGGCATTAGCCTCAGCAGTTTCGAGCTTCTCTTTAAGATCCTCGATCTCCTGCTTCTGCTTTTCAAGCTCAGCGTCCTTTTCAGTTACCTGCTGCTCATAGTCAGCGATACGAACCTTCATTGTATCAGTATTAGCCATAAGCTCGGCTATCTTGTTTTTAGCCTCTTCTACCTTTTTTCTCAAGTTCCTTCTTGCCCTCGAAGTCCTGCTTCTGAGCGCCGCCCTGCTTCTCAAGACGTTCGATAGTTTCGTTCTGGTCATTGACCTGAGCCTCAAGAGTATAAATTTTAGAAGTAAGGTCGTCTACATAAGCAAGAACGTCCTGCTTATCAAATCCGCCGACTCTAACCGTTCTTAAATAACCATTACTAGCCATTTCAATCCCTCACATTAGTGATTATCTCTATTATACAATAAACCACGTTATTTTTTTCAACTGATTTAAGCCGTTTTCAAAAATTTCATTATTCCATACAGAATAGCAACTGAAATTTATACAAAATGTCTTAAAATCATATTTATCACAGAATAATTATATCAAATTTTCCGTAAGATTTCAAGTGCTTTTGCGAAAAATTTTCAATATCATGATAATTTTCTGAGAATACGAAAATCTCTTTAATTATGTAAACGTTTTCCGACTTTGGTTCAAACAAGGCGGACAGCGTAAACGCCGATCCGCCTTTGAAAGCATTATTACTTGTTCTTGAAGATATTGAAGATATCGTCGTAATAATTTGGATTATCAGCAGCCTTAACGCCAGCCTTGTGCATCGCTTCAGCGTCAGCCTTTGCGTCGTCAGCCTTCTGAGTAAAATTTGCAGTATATGTTGTCGCAGCCTTTGGTGCAGCAGTCTCAGGAACGTCATCTCTGTCAACAAAGACTGCTTCATAGTAAGGCGCATCTCGTTTGTGATAAGATTCTGGTTAGGGATAACGATAAGAGCGTCAACGTGCTTGATAAGAGCCTCGATACCCTTTTCTGCTCTCTCCATCTTCTTTGCGCCCTCAAATTTGAAAGGCTTTGTAACAACTGCGATAGTGAGCTTGTCAAGTGACTGTGCGATCTCAGCAACTACAGGTGCAGCACCAGTACCTGTTCCGCCGCCCATACCTGCTGTGATGAATTCTCGTCCTTGCTTTCCTGAGCGGAAGCCTCGCCGATCTCAGGCTTTGCACCTGCGCCCAGACCGTGAGTAAGCTTCTCACCTATCTGGATCTGTGTGTGTGCAGCTGACTTATGCAGTGCCTGAATATCAGTATTAACAGCGATATATTCAACATTTCCCTCGATACCGGCCTGTGCGATACAGTTAAGTGCGTTTCCACCGCCGCCACCGACACCGATTACCTTGATCTTTGCGCCTACGACTGGCTCTTCAACATACTCGTAACCCATAATAGAACTCCTCCTAAAAGCGAATTTTCATACTTCTCCGTATTTTTACATATCAATTTATCAAATCAAAAATAAAATGCAAAAAAAGCCTATGTGCCGAATATGCACATAAATAGATACAATAATATATTATCATACTTTTGTCAAAAAGTAAAGAACTTAAATGAAACCATTATAAATTTTTTATTAATTATCAATAAAACGACTGATTTTTCAGTTTCATTTGTGTATACTATACAATTAGTTACCCTGACCCCTACCAATCTGTGTTCGTCTGATCGTCCACATAGCCGTTGTCAGCATATCCATTGTCGGTATAGCCCTGATCACCGCCGTTATCATATCCCCAGTCGGTGTTTCCGTTCTCGTTTGTCCACTGGTCTGTGCCTGCATTGTCAGCATCATCATTGCCGTCCCATGCGTTGGTATCGTCGCTGTAGCCTTGGCTATCGTCCCCTGACCATGAGTTATCACCGTCCCATGTGCTGCCGTCATCAATATTAGTATCAGCCGATACCGCACTGCTTGTCGCCCTGACTAAGGCTTTTAAGCTCAAAGCCCTTTACAACAGGTATATCCCCTGTCGGAGCAGGATTTTTCGTTTCAAGTATCTTTCCCGAAGCAGACAGCACATAGTATGAATTTTTATACTCGATATCAGCCGCCTTTTCGGTCCTCTGTGCAGGTTATAACAAGTGTTGACGGAAATTTCTTTGTGACCTTGACATCATCAAGATACACAAGAGTATCTTTCAAACGCTTTTCAACTATATCCGTATTCGTCCTCACAAGGTTTTGTCCCGTTGAAACGCCGCCCACGCCAAGGATCTGATCCTGCTCGTAAAGGGTAACGCCCTCTATTTTTATCTCCGACACATTAAAAAACAAAAACATACTCAGCACCAGCAGCAGCGCCGCAGCCGCAAAAAAGCTGGCAACATACACATTGCGCATATTCACTGTCTGCCGACGTGCCGCAGGCCGCTGTGAGTTCATTCTGTTTTCCTTGTAAGTTCCGTTCATTTTCCTCTTTCCTAACTGCTAGTAATTTACACGTTTTATGTTTCCACCCAGAAGCGTAAAAGCATTTTCAATGCAGTCATAGCCCCTGTCCATAAGCTTTATATTAGTGAGAGATGTTTCTCCCTCTGCCGAAAGCGCCGCCACAGCTAACGCCGCACCGCCTCTAAGGTCAGGCGCACGGACTTTTGCTCCGTAAAGCTCCTTCACGCCCTCGATAACAGCCACTTTTCCCTCTGTCTTTATATCCGCACCCATTCTCACAAGCTCGTCAACATGGCGGTAGCGGTTTTCAAAAATATTTTCCACCACCACACTGGTGCCTTTTGCCTTAGCAAGTGCCGCCGTGACTATCGCCTGAGCGTCCGTAGGGATCCCGGGTAAGGCATAGTCCTCACCGTCCGCACAGCTTTTAGCTGTTTAGGTGCTTTTTATAAATATCCTGTCCTCATATAGAAATACCTGACAGCCCATTTGCTCAAATATAGGTATGACCGCACGGATATCCCCTGCCCTTGCCCCAAGCAGACCTATCTCACCGCCTGTTGCCGCCGCCGCGCTCATAAAAGTCGCCGCAACTATCCTGTCGGGCATGACAGAGTATTCACAGCCGTGTAGCTTTTCCACACCGCTTATTGTTATCGTTCCGCCCCCTGCGCCGCTTATCTTTGCACCGCAGCAGTTCAGAAACTCCGCAAGATCGCATATCTCAGGCTCTCTTGCCGCATTGTATATCACTGTGTCGCCCTTTGCCAGAACAGCCGCAAGCATGATGTTCTCAGTCGCTCCCACAGAGGGGAACGAAAGGTCTATCCTAGCCCCTCTAAGCCCTCTCGGGCAGGTGCAGCTAAGCACGCCATACTCCTCGTTTATCCTGACGCCCATTTTTCTAAGTGCGCACAGGTGCATATCTATAGGTCTCGGACCAAGCTCACACCCTCCCGGGAATGACAGCCTGCATTCACCTGTTCTTCCAAGAACAGCTCCCAGAAAAACGATAGACGAACGCATCTCTCTCATAAGCTCATCTGGCACAAAGGTCTTTACAGCACCCCTTGCGTCCACAGTAACACAGCCGTCCTCACGGCTGCACCTTGCCCCAAGCACCGACAGAATGCGACAAGCCGCAAATACGTCCGAAAGTGCAGGACAGTTATGTAGCCTGATCTCTCCGTTTATAAGAACACACCCTGCCAGCAGCGGCAGAGCTGCGTTTTTTGCTCCCTGAACGGTTATCTCTCCGTTCAGCCTGCTTCCTCCCTGAATGATAAGCCGTTGCATAAGCGTCGCTCCTTTTAAGGTTTTGACTTATCTTATGCAGGACCGCCCATATAGGTTAAAGCTATTTGTTGATATATATCTCTGTAGCGTTTGAAACAGGCATAAAAGCAGGCAAACAAGGCAGATAGGAGTCCTTGCCTATCTTCTTTTTTCATATCCTTAGTTGAAAGTACCATGCCGGTAACGCAATCGTCAAACGTACTATCGTCCATATCAGTAATATTCACAAGTATCCTTACAGTGACCTCCTTGCTGGAGAACGGAGGAACAGTGTCGCCTATGACCTCGCCGTCGCTGTTTGTTGTAACGCTGGTCGCATAGCATACCGCATTGTCATATTCAGAAGAAACATGGCTGATCTCATACTGCGGTATCTTTATCTCAAAAGGAGACGGGTTTTTGATATTGAACACTATATCTGCAAAACGGTAGCTTGAACTCAACTCAGAACCAAAAGCTTCTTCGCTGTATACAGAATAATTTGACAGCGCATATGTTTTAAAATCCGTCATACCCATTGTTTTGAACACGTTGTCATCATATCTAACCACGCTCTTGTCTGCGTCGTTGAAAAACAGCGGTGGGAAGAAGAACACCATAAGCACAAGCACGATAATAACAGCCACAACTGTCTTTATTATCTTGCTACGCTTTACATATGAATCTCCCACCTTTACTCCCTTGCTAAGACCTTTCGCCGCCTGCGCAGGCATAGCCGCAGCGTCCTCAAGGAAATCGTCCTCATCGTCCTCTTCCTTGTGCTTGGTAGGGTCATCGTAAGTCTTTGTGGCACGGTCGAACTCCCCTGCCTTGTTGAACTTTTCTCCGTCAAAAATCTCGTCGGCGGTGCGGTTCACTCCGCTGCCCTTGAACTTTTTATCTGACAGCTTTTTTATCTTGTCAACATCAGGCACTTCAATGCTGTCCATTGAAGCCCTCTTGTTATACTGTCTGTAATTCTTATCCATTATTTTATCCCCTTAAATTTTACGTTCCTTATCCCTTAATAAGTGGCTCTAAAGCCTTGAATATCCTGTCCTCAGTATCGGCAACATGAAGCTTTGCAGCGTTTTCCGAGCACTGTCTGAGCTTCTCAGGGTCTTCTATAAGTCCCTTTACAGTATCAATGAAAAGCTTTTCCGTCAAGTCTTTTTCTTCGATAACAAAGCCTGCTCCTGCGTTTTGCAATACCATGCCGTTGTAATACTGGTGATTTTCAGCCACCATAGGTGACGGGATAAGCACAGAAGCTCTGCCCATTGCTTCAAGCTCTGCCAGCGAAGCTGCTCCGCACCTTGATATAACAAGGTCAGCCGCAGCCATTGCCACAGGCATATTGATATAATCCTTTATGATACGTCTGCTGTTGTTGATATCTATACCCATAGCCCCCAGCTTTTCAGGATAGTCCTTATAGCCCTGATAAGTGCCGTAGGAATGTATATGACACACCTTAACATCATTGTCCTGATACCATTTCAAAAGCTTTGCGATATTCTCATTAAGCACTCTCGCACCAAGACTTCCGCCTGTTGAAAGCACACAAATTTCATTTTCATCAAATCCAAGCTGTTTTTTAGCCTCCGACTTTGACATGGTGTTGAAAGCACCCCTTACAGGCAGAGCTGTCACCACCGTCTTAGCATTTTCGGGCATATACTTTTCTGCCTCTTTCACAGTGAGCATAACAACGTCCGCAGACTTTGCAAGTATCTTGTTTGTTACGCCCGGAAAAGCGTTCTGCTCGTGAATAGCCGTCTTTATGCCCATTTTAGCGGCTTTTCTAACTATAGGTCCTGAAACATATCCTCCGGTTCCTATAACAAGATCAGGTCTTGCTTCCTTTATTATCTTCTTTGCAGTGCTTCCTGACTTTACAAGACACTCTGCCGCATGGATATTTCTTTTGAGATTTACCCAGTTAGGCTTTCTCTGAAAGCCCTCTATCTTTATAGGATAGAACTTATATCCTGCCGCAGGCACGAGCCTAGCCTCAAGCTTTTCAGGATTTCCCGCAAAGCTTATCTCAGCGTCAGGATAGTGTTTTTTATGATCTCCGCAATGGCAAGAGCAGGATTTACATGACCTGCCGTACCTCCGCCTGCAAGTAAAACTCTGAGCATAGAACTAATACCTCTTTACTTTTTTTTTTGATGCACTGACGTGAAACGTTGAGCATGATACCCATTTCTGCGAGCTGTATCATCAGTGCAGTACCGCCGTAGCTGAAAAACGGCAGTGAAATACCCGTGTTAGGGAAAGCGTTGCAGGCTACCATAATGTTGAAAAGTGCCTGCGAGCCTATCTGTATTGTTATACCAGCCGCAAGAAGCATACCAAAACGATCCTTGCTTCTTGAAGCGATCATGAAGCCCTCGATTATAAAAAGCACAAACAGCAGTACCACTACCATTGCACCCACGAAGCCAAGCTCCTCGCAGATAATAGCGAAAACGAAGTCGTTTTGCGACTCAGGCAGATAGTATTTTTGCCTTGACTCGCCAAAGCCCAGTCCGAACCAGCCGCCCGAACCTATAGACAGCAGGGATTCATAAGTCTGAAAAGTCGTTCCGCTAGGGTCAGACTCAGGATTTTTCCAGCTCTGTATACGCTCTGAAATATAAGAAAATCCCGACCCTGACGCCATTTTATATATCAGCAGCAGCACCCCGAAAACAGCACACACACCTATGAACTTCCAAAAAGTCTTTTTTCGGCATACCGCTTATGAACATCATAGACACGCCTATGATACCCACCAGCATTACCGCCGACATATGCCTCTGTAAAACAAGCACCAGTGCCACCGCACCCATTATCACAGTAAACGGTATAACACAGAATTTCCAATCCTTGAACTTAGGATAATTCACCGACATTATGTATGCGAAAATAATAATGAACGTTACCTTCAGAAGCTCCGACGGCTGAAAGCTGATCGGACCTATTTGTATCCAACGCTTTGCACCGGCAACGTCTATTCCGAAAAGAGCTGTATAAAACGTAAGAAGATATGTGGCGATAAACGCAATATATGCTATCTTAGTGTTCTGAAAGAAGTGATAATCAAGATAGCTCGTGGCAAACATCAGAAGAAGACCAAGTCCGGCAGACTTGAGCTGGCTCACCAAATAATAATATCCATCGTTATATTCACTCAGACCCCACGCATAGCTTGCAGAAAACATCATCAGAAGTCCGAATACAAGCAATACCATTACAAGAATGAAAAACGGCTTGTCTATCTCCGTAAGTATAAATCTGAATCTATGTTTTCTTTTTTGCCTGTGCCACAGGTTGTTTAAGAGGAACGTGACTATTATACACTATGCTTCGTCACGTTCACGTCTAGGACCTCTTATAGCCAAACAAACAACCTCCCAACAAAATCTCTATATGAAAAACTTTCCCGAATATATCAAAAACGCTATCGCCGCCGCAGCCCCTGCCACAGATATCACAGCGAATATCCCGATCACAGTGTGATCCCCATGACCCTTTTTTTCTGCAAATGCTCATGAAGCGTGTAACCTTTCATAAGCAGCTTTTTTCTTATCTTAAAAACGATATACTGCAAAAGCCCGCAAGCTCCGTCAACGACCACCGCCGCACCTGCCAGCAGGAAAACGAAATATTCTCCCGAAAGCAGCACCGCCATAGTCATAAGACCACCAATCGCCAGCGCACCCGACTCGCCCAAATAAAGCTTCGCAGGACTGCACCCCCAAAAGAGAAAGCCTCCTGCCGCACCCATTGTGCAAACAGCAAAAAGCTGAGCAGCGTCAGAACCTGTCCCTGCCGCAAGACCGCTTGACAGCCCTGCCGAAAATATCAAAGACGTAACGGCACACAGCCCGTCAGTACCCGTGTCGGTCTTACCGCCTGCGCAATCGTGTATCTTCACCATGTTTATCCCCACTGTCATAAACAGCGGAAAAAGCGGATAAAAAAGCCCGCCGAACTGCACATAGCCCAAGTGAAAAGGCATAAGCACAGCCGTCTGCACTCCTCCGCAGTATCTAAGCCCCACGCATACACCAAGACATATAAGATACTCCATACATATCTTGTAAAAAGGCTTCATGCCTATGCCAAGCTTTTTCTCCTTAACATAGTCCTCCGAAAGCCCGATAGCCGTGAGCATCAAAACTCCGCCCAGAGCGATGAACACACGCCTTGAAAACTCTCCGTTCTCAAAACTCAGCACCGCCTGCGAGTCATAAAATATAACTCCCGTAACAATGCCGAATATAACGCAGAGCATTATGACAACTCCGCCGAATTTCGGCTCAGAGCCGTCCTTTGCGAACCATTTGCCTGTTTTTATCCTGCGGAAATATGGTATGAACACTCTGCCGAGAACATATCCCAGCACCATTTCACACCCCAGTATCACCGCCTGCACGCTCCAACTCATTTTGTCAGTGCATTGAACACTTCTTCAAGCTTCATTCCTCTGCTTCCCTTGAAAAGCACAGCGTCGCCCTTTGCAACTACCTCTTTCAAAGCCGCCGCAAGGTCATCTCTGCTTTCAAAGTGCCTGCAATTTTCCTTTGCAAAGCCCTTTTTCTCAGCACCCTCTATATAGCACTTTGAGTCCTCGCCAAAGCAGTAAAGCAGGTCAGCCTTTGAAGCCGCAACATACTCTCCCACATTTCTGTGATAAGTCTTTGAGTTCTTGCCAAGCTCCAGCATATCTCCAAGCACGCAAATGCGCTTGCCCTCCGCCTGTGCCTGTGAAAGCACCGAAAGGCTCGCTTTCATTGAGTCAGGCGCAGCATTGTAGCAGTCAACTATATATGTAACTCCGTCAATGACGGTAACATTCTGTCTTAAACCCTCCGGTTTGAACTGAGCAATGCCCTTTACAATATCCTCAGGAGGAATATCCAGTGCAAGACCCACACAGAACGCCGCAAGAGCGTTCTTTACATTATGCTCGCCCAAGCAGTTTATCTGGGCGGCTATCTTTCCGCCCTCATAGTTTATAGTAAATGTTATGCTGTTGTCAACAGTCTTAACACCGCTTGCATAAACATCGCAGTCCTTCTTTGATACAGAATAGTAATAAACCTTTCTGTCAGAATGTAACTGCACCCCTGCAAGCAATTTATCATCACGGCAAAGTATCAGCGGAGCGTCATAAGCCGCACCGTCAAGTATCTCAAGCTTCGCCTTGAGAATGTTTTCCTGCGTGCCGAGATTTTCAATATGTGAAATGCCAATGTTAGTTATAACAGCCACGTCAGGCTGACATGACATTGACATTCTCGATATCTCGCCCTGATGTGACATACCCATTTCGATAACAGCCGCCTCATAACTGCTGTCAAGACCGAAAAGCGTCTGCGGCATACCTATCTCATTGTTGTGGTTGCCCTGAGTTTTCAGCGTCTTGTATTTCTGCGCCACAACAAGGGCTATCATATCCTTAGTGGTGGTCTTTCCCACGCTTCCTGTTACGCCAACTACCTTAACATCGAATTTAGACCTGTAGTATCCCGCAATGTCGAGCAATGCCCTTGCAGTGGAGTCAACGATCATACATCTTGCACCCTCCACAGGTCTTTCCGTGACAACAGCCTCCGCACCAAGCTCCATAGCCTTTGCGGCAAAGTTGTGTCCGTCAAAATTCTCACCCTTTAGTGCAATAAAAAGCGAGCCTGGCTTTATTGTTCTCGTATCGGTGGAGATATCGGAAATTTCAACGTCAGCAGGATAGCCGTAGCTTCCATGAACCGCCGATATTATCTCCTGTAAGCTTAATTTTTCCATTTTAATTCTTATCCGCCAATTTCTCGGCAGTATCTCCTTTCCCTTTTCTTATAAATATATCTTTATCGCAAAACCGCCCACAGCCGCTTTGCATATCACGGGCGAACACTGTTCACCCCCTACATTTTTTTCTCTTATCTGCCCTCAGCTTCAAGCTCTTTAAGAGCGTCCGCAACGACTTCTCTCTCGTCAAAATGTATCTTCACACCACCTGCAAGTATCTGATAATCCTCATGACCCTTGCCGGCAAGCACGATGATATCGTCCTTTTCCGCATGATGTATAGCCCAGTGGATAGCCTCACGCCTGTCAACGATAGTTATGTAAGGGGTCGTCTTGCCCTCCAGACCTACCAGAACGTCGTTTATAATATCCTGCGGATCTTCATTCCTCGGGTTGTCGGAAGTGACGATAAGAAAATCAGCATTGTCCGCCGCAGCCGCAGCCATAAGGCTTCTCTTTGAAGCGTCTCTGTTTCCGCCGCAGCCAAAAAGGCATTTTACCTTTCCGCTTGCACTGTTCTTTATAGCCGAAAGCACGTTCACAAGTGCGTCAGGAGTATGAGCATAGTCGCATATAACAGTGAAATCTCTGCCCGTCGGAACTATCTCCGCTCTTCCTCTTACGCCCTGCATAGTACCCAAAGCTCTGATAGTCTTGTCAACATCAAATCCAAGGGTCTCACAGCAGGCGATAACAGCCAGCGAGTTTGAAACGTTGAAAAGTCCAGGCATATTGAATGAAACATTGTGCTTTATCTTTCCGTCAGTGAAAACATACTTCACACCGCTTGCTGAAAGCAGTATATCCTCTGCTCTGAAATCAGCCTTTGTACAGCATGAATAAGTTTTCGCAGGACAGCTTATCTCTTTGAGATATCTTCTGCCGTATTCATCGTCTATATTGATGATAGCGTTGTCAGATATAGTGAAAAGTATCTTCTTAGCCTGATAGTAATTTTCCATCGTACCGTGAACGTCAAGATGATCCTGCGTCAGGTTAGTGAAAACGCCCACCTTATAATGACAGCCTGAAAGTCTTTTCTGTTCCAAGCCCTGCGAGGAAGCTTCCATAACAACATAGTCGCACTTCTCATCAGCCATTTTTCTGAAAAGCTCATAAAGGTCATAAGGCTCAGGAGTCGTTCTTGCAGTAGGATAAACGTCGTCGCCTATCTCGTTCTGACAAGTGCCGATAAGACCAACCTTACAGCCGAATGAAGAAAGCACCTTCTTTATAACAGTTGTGATAGTCGTCTTTCCGTTAGTGCCTGTTACACCGATAAGAGTAAGCTCCCTTTCAGGGTGACCGAAAAATGCCGCACACAGCAGAGGGAAAGCCTCTCTTGTGTTCTCCACGATTATCTGACAGTCAAGCCCCAAATCTCTTTCGCAGACTACAACCGCACAGCCCTTTTCTATCATGTCCTTAGCAGCGTCATGTCCGTCAAAGGTCTTTCCTTTTATGCACACGAACATCGAGCCTGCCTTGACAGCCTTTCTTGTGTCGCTTGTGACGTCGCTTATCTCCATATCAGGCAGAGAAGTTTTCGCAACGCCCTTTATGATATCATATAGTTTCATAATTATCATTCCTTATCATGGTTTCTTACTGTGAGCCTACCGAGGTCACTGCAAATGTTACCGACACAGCCGTTCCCATTGGAACGCTCTGTCCTGCTCCCACGCTCTGATCGGACTGTGCAACTGCACCCTCCTCCTCATAGCCTGAGCCTTCTGCCGTCAAGTTAAGACCATACATATCAAGCGTAGCCCTTGCCTGCTCCTTTGTAAGTCCTTTAAGTTCAGGCACCGTAACAGTTTCTTCCTTGGCGTTTGCTTCTGTGTAAAGCACAACCGATCCGCCATGCTCTATCTTTGCGGCAACAGGCGTCTGCTTAACAACAGTGTCACCCTCGCCCTTGACCTTGACCTCAAGTCCAAGATCTTCAAGTGTCTTTTTGGCTTCCTCAACAGTATAATACTGAACGCTAGGTACTGATACCTGCAAGTCTGCAAGCTCGCTTTCGTCATACTCAGGGAAAATTCCCACATAAGGCAGAACGTCTGAAAGCACGTTCACGCATATAGGTGCTGCCACCTGGCTTCCGTAGAATTTCTCGCCCGTCGGGTGGTCTACCATTACGAGCATTACTATCTCCGGATCGTCAGCAGGAGCGAATGCACAGTATGACGAAACATAAGTCTGACCGGTAGAGTCCTCGTCCATTTTCTGTGAAGTACCCGACTTACCGCCTATCCTGTATCCCTTTATATAGCAGTTAGAGCCAGGCTGACCTTCAACAACGCCCTCGAGTATCTCTCTCATAGAAGCGGAGGTGTCCTCAGAAATGACCTGACGTCTTACAACAGTGTCCATTTTCTTTACAATGTTGCCGTTCTCGTCAGTTATACTGTTCACTACCTGCGGTGTAACAAGATAACCGCCGTTTATAGCCGCCGAGTAAGCTGTTATCATCTGTATCGGCGTTACCTTATTGGTCTGACCGAATGAAGATGAAGCAAGCTGAACAGGGCCCATGTTGCTAAGCGGCATACTGATAGAATTTGATTCCGCAGGCAGGTCGATACCTGTCAGCTCGTTGAAACCGAACGCATTGTAATACTGACAGAACTTTTCAGAGCCAAGCTTCATGCCTATCTGAATGAATACAGGGTTACATGAGTTTAGCATTGCCTGGGCAAGATCCTGCGAACCGTGGTCGGTAGTTGACCAACAGTGGAAAGTCGTGTCCTCCACCTGTATCTGAGTGCCGCAGCCAAAAGTATCATTAAGAGTGATAGCCTTTTCTTCCAAAGCCGAAGCACCTGTTATGACCTTGAATACAGAACCCGGATTGTATGTTTCTGAAACCGCCTTGTTCTTCCACTGAAGCGACCATGCGTCAAGCTGTTTCTGCTTGTAATCGTTTGAATTTTCATCAAGCCCCGCAAGCTCCGCCGCCGTCTTTTCATCGGAGATAGCCGCAGGCTCGTTAGGGTCATAAGGATCAGAAGTCGCCATTGCGTATATCTGACCTGTCTTAGGATTCATTATGATACCGCAGGCTCTGTCAGTAGGCTGATTTTCCTCAACTGCCTTTGCAAGCTCTTTTTCAAGGATATACTGAATGTTGGCGTCGATATTCAGATTAAGATCGTCGCCGTCCTGAGCGTCATAGCTCTGCTTGTATCTGTATGGTATCTCAGTTCCGTCGCTTGCCTTTGCAGTGATTATCCTGCCGTCAATGCCGCTGAGATAATCGTCGTAGTAAGCTTCAAGACCATATATGCCGTTGCCCTCATAGTCCGTGTGACCAAGCACAACAGAAGCAAGAGTATTCTGTGGATAAAGTCGCCTTGTGGTAGGGTCGCACCTTACGCCGTCAATGCCAAGCTCCGTGAGCTTATCCTCGATAGCCGTGGAAACGGTCTTTTCCACCTCTTTTTTCAGCACGATGTACTGAGTATCCGTCTTAGTGAGTTTTTCTCTCACAGTGTTAGTGTCTATTTCAAGATTGAGTGCCAAAAACTCCACAAGCTCGTCAAGACATTCGTCCCCTGATTTCGTTGCGTCAAGTCTTTGCTGATATGTAGCCTTCTTGGACGCGTCGTCCTCTTTGGCTATATATCCTTTAAGTTCCTCTATCTTCTTGTCGTTGTCATCAAGCTTTTCTTTGAGCATAAGAGGGTCTGCATAAACAGTATAGACCGTTGCGCTCTGAGAAAGCACCGTTCCGTTTGAATCATAAATAGTGCCTCTTGACGCTGAAACAGCCGTGCTTTTAAGCTGCTGAGCGTTTGCAAGGGACTGCCACTTCTTGCCGTCCTTTATAGACACCGAAAAGATGGTCGCAACCGTATATATAAGTATCGCCGCCACAGGCAGGCTCAGCCAAATATTCAGACGTTGTTTCATTCTGGCACTTGGTCTGTCGGTCATAAATATCTCCTCTCAGGACATCACCGCACATACAAAATCTTCAATAATTTAGCATGATACGGCAAATATCATATTTTCACACATACAAATTAATAGAACAAGAAAGCTAAGCACAAATATCTTGTCCCTAACTTTCCCCATAATTATTTTATTCACTAAGCCCCGATATATTCCAGAACAGAGCTGAACCAGTGTTTTATCTTAACGAACACATTGTCGTCCTCGGCCTTTACCACCTTTGCCACTGAGTCTGACTCCACAGTTACATACTCTATCTGAGATTTATCCAGCTTTTTAAGTCCCAGCTCATTCTCAGCATACTCCTCGACCTTTGACATATTGGTCTTCTGAGCAAGCTCTGACTGTAAGCTTACATTCTCTCCCTGAAGCTGAGCAAGCTGTTCCTCCTGTCTGGTCTGCTCCGAACATAGGCTTGATATTTCGACTCTGCCGTATATCATCGTTCCAAGAACAACAGCCACCAGCAGACAAATGCCTATCACAGCTACTACCGATACGGTTTTCTGCTTTAGTGCAGGGTTTTTCTTATATTTTATGGCTCTCTGAGCCTCCGCCTCCTGAGCGTTGTCATAGGCACTGTAATCAAATGCCAAGTTATGTTCTCGATCACCCTGAGCTTAGCGCTGCGGCTTCTGTTATTCTCCGCAAGCTCCTTTTCATCAGCCTCTATAGGTTTTCTGTTCACAAGCTTTCCCCTAGGCGTTCTTCCGCATATGCACTGTGGAAAATCAGGCGGACATATACAGCCCTTGCAGAAACTCTGAAATCTCTGCTTTACCAATCTGTCCTCCAGCGAGTGGAAAGTGATTATGCAAAGCCTGCCGCCCACGTTAAGACAATCGAACGCCTTGTCAAGAGCGATATTCAAATGTTCAAGCTCCTTATTTACCTCTATCCTGATAGCCTGAAAAGTCTTTTTTGCAAGGTTTTTCTCACGCCTTGCCTTCTGCGGAACTGCGCTTTTTATTATCTCGGCAAGCTCCATAGTTGTCTCTATCGGTTTTTGTTCTCTGTATTTTACTATCTTAGAAGCAATGCTTCTTGAAAACTTTTCTTCACCATACTCGAAAATTATCCTCGCAAGGCTCTGGTAATCATATCCGTTCACAACGTCCTTGGCGGAAAGCCCCTCCCCTGACATTCTCATGTCAAGAGGTGCGTCATTGTGATAGGAAAAACCTCTCTCCGCATTGTCAAGCTGATAAGAGGAAACGCCCAGATCCATAAGAATTCCGTCAGCACCGCTTATGCCGAGACTTTCAAATATCTCGTCTATCTCAGAGTAATTCCCTCTCACAACAGTCGCAGGATAGCCTGCCAACCGTTCAGTTGCAGTTTTCACCGCCTCGGGATCTCTGTCTATAGCCACAAGCCTGCCGCCCTTTTCGCCGTCAAGCCTTTTAGCGATCTCTCTCGAATGTCCTGCTCCTCCGGCAGTGCCGTCGCAGTAAATGCCGTCAGGTCGAATGTTCAACCCCTCCAGGCACTCATCAAGCAGTACGGGAATGTGGTTAAATTCCATTAAAAATCAAGCCCCTCCAGAGCTTCCATAAGCTCGTTATCATCAATGCTGCTGTTGAAATCGTCCCAACGCTTTTTATCCCATATCTCACATCTGTCAGATACTCCGGCCACAACGATCTCCTTTTCAAGCCCTGCCACCTCTCTCAGTGACTGCGGAACAAGTATCCTGCCCTGCTTGTCAGGCTCGACCTCGCACGCCCACGCCATAAAGCTTCGCTGTAAAGCTCTCGCCTTAGCCATAGGCAGACTTCTGATCTTTTCGGCTCTTTTTCTCGAAATCCTCAAGGGAATAAACGAACAGACAGCCGTCTATACCTTTAGTTACAATGAACCGCTCGCCGATAAGCTCTCTGAGCTTAGTAGGAAAAAGTCATTCTTCCCTTAGCGTCCATAGTCTGATTGTAAGTTCCTTTTAAGCAAGCACGCCTGCAAGCCGTTCACCTCCCTTGACCAAGTTAAGCAATGAAATGCCACATTTGAAGCACTCATCACCACTTTTTTGCACTTTTAACCACCGTACAATAATTATACACTATATTATAGAAAATTGCAACAGTAATATTTCCCAAAGTGAATTTTTGCAAGGATTTTTCTTGGACACTTGGTCAATTTAAGAGAGATTTTAGGGGATTTTGTAACTTTCACCTTTTAATTTGTCACCATCTTGTAATTTGTAAACTTTTAATTAATTTTACGTCATACAATATCTTGTGGTGTTTTAAACATTTGCGCCTGTATAAAGATAGCAGATATTTCCGCAAAACTCCCATACATTCACATCGTATTGACCTTATAAAGTTATTGTAACACAACATATAGTATACGTCAATAGGTTTTGCGAAAAAAAGCACAATTATTTCTGACACTGTGACAGAAATAGCAAGAAGGGTGATGAACGGTAGAATATAGTGTCGCCAAAAGGTTAAAATTCGGTAACAAGGAAATTTGTTTTCTAATTTAATTATTACACTTTCCGATTTTGTAAATTTTCATTGCTTAGATAAAGAAAATAAAGATTGAAGAGGAATGGAGCATAAGAGAGGGTTTTTAACGTTAAAACAGCCAAAAAAATAGTAAAATTGCACAAAACCGCAAAATAAAGTGGCAAAAAAGGCAACTGCAAGGGTAGAAATACAATATGCAGTAAAAAGCGGACGCACCGGGGTGCGTCCGCCAAGCCTCAGTTATTTACTTGCAAAAATTCTCAATGTATCTGTCGATACACTGTGCCACGATCTCAGTAGCGTGTTCACGATCCTTAACATCATCGACCACAGTGTCCTTGTGTTCAAGTGCCTTGTATACCGAGAAGAAATGACACATCTCATCAAAAATGTGCTTAGGCAGCTCTGAAATGTCCTTATATATGTTTATGTAGGATCATTGAGCGGAATGCAGATTATCTTCTCGTCAGCCGCACCATTGTCAAGCATGGAGATAACGCCTATAGGATAACAGTCAACCAAAGACAAAGGTGCAAGCGTTTCCGAGCAAAGCACAAGTACATCCAACGGGTCGCCGTCCTCTGCATACGTCCTAGGGATAAAACCATAGTTTGCAGGATAGTGGGTCGATGTGTAAAGTATTCTGTCCATTCTCAGAAGACCCGTGGTCTTGTCAAGCTCGTATTTTACCTTTGAACCTTTCGGTATCTCTATTACCGCCGTAAATTTTTTCCTTTGTTATCACCTTTGGTGAAATATCGTGCCAGATGTTACTTTTATTCAGCTTCGTACATACCCTCAGACTTTAGATTTTCAGGTATGTCAAAAACCGTTTCGCCGTCCGCCTCAACGCATGAGATACAGCCGGTGTTGTCCTCATTTATCAAGTCCCACAGTGTTACAACTTCATCTTCACCCACAACGTCTATCCCAAGTCTGTCAAAAAGCTTCTCAAGCTTCTTTGGATTGCGTGAGTATATCTGAAATTCCTGATAGTCTGTGAAATATATCTCCTCGTCATTCTTGTGCGAGCCAAACCCAAATCTCGATACTCCGTCATTTACAAGCACAGTGCCGTAACGCTTCATTATAGCAAGGGCGACCTCTTTCGTGCAGTTATCAAGATAATAGGTCTTGTATCCATCTCTCTCGCTGTCAGGAAGCTCCAGAAAGAAGAATATAGGTTCAGCGAGCTTCTCTATCACACCGCAGGCGACCTTCGCCATGATGTCACAACTCAGCACAAAGATAATCATGATAATCCGCAAACCTGCTCTGCGCCTTTGCACGCTGAGCGTTCGCCCTGTACATATCATTGCGTTTAAGGTCGTCCTCCGACAGCGTAACAGTTTCAAAATATCCCGAACGGTCAAGCACTCTTATGTAGTCCGTGACCTCCCCTATCTCAGGCACAGCCGTTCCCCCCAAGCTGTCCCCTGACTATTTGACTATTTCCCTCTCCGCAGGGTTATCGTCCACAAAAACAAACGCCTCAGAAAGAATGTTAAGCTCCTTATCGCCACAAAATCATCAGGCCTTAGCACACCCTCAGGGTGGGAAAGCCCAGCCAAAGCGTTCTCTTCCTCGTTTTTGGAGCATACCGTCAAAAGCACTCCCAAGTCCTTGTGCGCCTTAACATACTGCTGGAACTCAAAATAAGCCATTGCCTCAGCCGTTTCCTTGCCTATCTCGAGATTTTTCCACACCGTCGTCACCAACGATGCCGCCCCAAAGAGTGTTGTCAAGGTCAAGAGCCAGCGCCTTTTTGTTCTTGCCAAAGATAGCCTTTATAATATTCGCCACCTGAAAAGCCAGCTCAGGTATAGCCTCGATATTTAGCGCATATTTGTAGAGATACCAATACTTCGGCTCGCTCCACCTTTCAAGCCCATATGCCGCTGATAGCCAGTTTATATCATTGAGATAAACCTCCGGCCTCCGGGCTATCCTGTCATACAAAGCCGAATTGAGCCTTGTGACGAAGTTCACCTTTCCACGCCTGTCGGAAGCATCCATGTTTCCCATAAGGCGGAAAAACGGAAGCTCAAAATTGTTCTGTATCACAGGACAGCCGAAATGCTCTTTCACTCCGTCCCAAGCCTGAGAAAGCCTGTCAAGCTCAGCGTTCAACCCCTGCTCTATCTCCTCTTCACCCGACCTGGGGGTAGGTGAAAAGCTGAGGTTTCTAAGGCTCGTGTGTATATAAACGATATCAGGTTTAAAGCGGTCAAGCTCCTCGTTTGAGAACACAGCGTCCTGCCAGAACTGTCCGTATTCCGATCGATAGAACTCACATTCAAAGCCCATGTCAAGCAAAAACAGTTCCAATACCGACACAATATCGTCCGTAGTCGAGCCGCCCAGCACAGCCACCCTCTTTTTCAGCCGCACCGCTCCGTCGCCCAAAAGCTGCCTTTTCAGCGACCTTTTCTTTTTCATTATAAACCCATTGTCAAATGGATACTCCAACTCTTTCATTCTTTTTTACCTTCTCTTAAATAACTCTCAGCCCCTATGAGCCTGTCACTTCTTCCTGCTGTACCTAAAATCGCAGTATGATGCACCCTCAGCAATAGTTCCCGTCCTAACGAGTTTCATGTTCATCATGTCCGCCAGCACAAAATCCATTCTGCATATGTAAGCCGCCAGCTCAGGACACCCCTCGTCCTTACAAAGCTTGCACGCCCCACATTCGTGATAATCATACCCAAGGTCATATTCACCATTGCCCGGCAGAATATCCACCACCCAATCGTTCTCATATAACCTCTTGTGACTGTCTTCCGACCATTTCAAACGCCCCGGCATCTTCTTAGGGTCAAGATAACTGTCCACATCACCCATGACCTTGTGAAAAAGATTTGAAGCGCAAAGCCCGTCACGGAATATCTCAAAATTCTCCTCCGCAGACTTCCCTGTGCTCCTGTTCATGGCAATGTAATAGCTCGCCATAATGTACGAACTCAAAAGCTTTGACTTACCAATATCCTTAGCCCTCGCAACTATCTTCCCATGTTCTTCCTCTTCTTAGCCACCTCTTTAGGAAAGCCTCTCCTTTTAAGCTCCGCCTTTACCACACTGTGATAAAAGTGAAATATCATCTTCACACTAAACGTATTTTCCATATTTTCACCTTTCTATCCGTTAAACAACGCCAACTCTATTCCCGATTATCCATATTGTAAATAACGCAAGCAAACCCGGTTATCACCGCAAACAGTATCGCACCGCCCATTTCCTCCTGCAATGCTGCCCCAACAAAATAGCCAGCCATAGCCGCAAAAACATGATAACAACAGCCGCCACCGTCCTAAATTTTTTCATAACGCTCAACCTCCAGCCTATCTCATATTATCCAAAGCCATAAAGTGAAATATCATCTTCACACTAAACGTATTTTCCATATTTTCACCTTTCTATCCGTTAAACAACGCCAACTCTATTCCCGATTATCCATATTGTAAATAACGCAAGCAAACCCGGCTATCACCGCAAACAGTATCGCACCGCCCATTTTCCTGCAATGCTGCCCCAACAAAATAGCCAGCCATAGCCGCAAAAAACATGATAACAACAGCCGCCACCGTCCTAAATTTTTTCATAACGCTCAACCTCCAGCCTATCTCATATTATCCAAAGCCATACGGCAAACCTCGTCCGTTAGCTTCACCTTACCCAAACCTACAGCACACAAACCACAAACCAATACATATAAGGCACCAGCGTCATAATGATATCATAAACTGCAAGAATTTTTCCCGACAGAGCATGACCATTCGCCGTACCCTTTTTCCAAACCAGCAAACTGTACAGCACGCTCACCGCAATATGTATCAAACCACAAGCAAAAATTATCCAATGAAAAACAGCGTCCTGAAACTTCCCCTCACTGCCTGTCAGCTCAAAGCTAATGATTATCACCCAGCCCAAAAGGTCATTTCCCAGGCCACTGATAACATGAGCCGCTATAGCCAAAAAATTTCCTCATAAGCATACTCCCTATGCCAAAAGCATCTATTTTTTTTATTTTCTGATAACTCACATTTTATCATCACCCTGCACAAGATTCGCCCCACAAATTTGTGCAAACAAATGATTTATATTTTAATTTGGCAACATTTCTGCAATTGTTGCATTTTTTATGCAACAAAAGGGGTGCTTTTCGGGATAAGTAGAAAGCGTTTTGATACTTGCGGGCACGTACAAGCCCTGCGACTTAGTGAATACGATGAGAGATTCTGGAACAGGCTGTAGAGAACTTGTGTCAAAACGTGGGTGTGCGTTTGATATTTTGTGTATGCAAAACCTAGGGCATTATACTCGGTGACACACCCTGGACGCAACTTGAAAATTGAATAAAAAACGACTGAAACACGACCCCCACGGCAACAAATCTGTAGGGGCGAACAGCGTTCGCCCGTCGAAGAAACAAGTCCACGATTACAACCATTGTAGGACAGAACAAAAACTATCCTATCACGCTTGTAGGGGCTTGGCGAAATTTCTGTTCGCAAATGCGACAGCCCGCTCGAAGTGACGAGGTTTGAATTTACCATAAAGTCATGCAGATGTACAAAGACGTGCGAGGGGGTCGGGACGTCGGATTTCTGCAAAGCAGAAATTGCGCCGTTCCCCTACAATTCTGAAATTATAACAAATTCTGAACACGAACGAACGCTGTTCGCCACTACAGATATTCAGGCAAGTTTCTGCCACCGCAAAATCGCTCCGCTCTTTGCGTATCTACATTGCGCTTAGGGCTAGAAAGGCGGTGCAGATTTAATTCTCCGATATCACTTTTATCTGATATTTGACTTCTATGTGCTTTTGATACTACAATCTGCACCTTGTCGGCTTGCGCCGAATGAGGCTCTGCCTCATACTTCGTTAGGGGCTTTGCCCCTAGACCCCACAAGCCCTCCAGCGCCGGGCTTGAGCGTGCGCTTTATCTCTCGCTTCGCTCGGTGCTTTATTTTTACCTTATGCTTGTAATTTACTTTGGTCTGCTATGCTCATTCCTCATTCCTCACTCCTCACTCCTCACTCCTCACTTAACTCCACTCCTCACTTAACCCCACTCCTCACTTAACTCTACTGTATCCTAATATTATTCAAACAATCCACCTTACTAGGCGTTGAACAGCTCGTCAACGATATTGCAAACAGCAGGTCTGTGCAACCCACTTCTTTACAAAAATCAATTGCGTTTATATCAAAATATCTGAAATCACAAACATAGATTTTTGAGAAACCATGGGTGAAAAATGGTATCAGAGCATTTCCAAAGCTGTCTTTGAACACCACAAGCACTCTGCCATTGTCCACGCCCGTGTCTATCTCAGCTATCTCCTGATCCACGTTGAGTATCGCAGAATAACAGTTCACGCCCTCTGCATAGTCAAAAAACAGCGTAGACTCCACAGAGTTTTTAAACTCCGTATCATAATACTTTACCGTCAAATCATCATTATTGTCAGGCTTATAGTAAATGAACTTGTCAGGATATTTTTCAACTCACTGTTGTAATTGCTGTAAGCATACATCGTTCCCACAAAGCCGTCTATCTCCCATTTATCGTAGGTATCAAGGTCTGGAAAATCTATTCCCGACTGATCGGCAAAAACCTGCGCCGCATAATATGCTCCCAAAGGCTGCCAGTGGTGATCCGTTCTTGAGTAGATATATTCCTTTGTATGCTCAGCCAGAGCGTCATAAACATCGGTGTTGATTATTCCGTTAAGACCTGCGGCAATGTTGTCGATATTGTCTTTCTGATCTGAAACAGCGTCCTTGAGATTGTTCGGCATATAATAAGCCGCCGAAGTCGGGATAGACATATTGTATACGTTCACGCTGTCCCCAAGGTCAGCCTTCCATTTGTTTATGGTGTTCGCATACTTGTCGCCGTTCTCGAACGTGCCATAGTATGCACCCATTGCACGGACGTTTTCGCCTTTGCCGGATACTATAACGTCACCCTCCCACTGACCGTCGTCAAGATTGTCAGGCACGTCAACTACCTTTTTCGCTTTCCGTTGATTTTTTCGTAGTTGTGCTTGTGTCGGTGGTCTTTGTGTCCGCAGTGGTGGTGGTCCTCGAACCTGTAAAAGCCGTTACAGTTGTTGTTTTTGCGATCTTATCCTGATCCAGCTCTTCTTTTTCCACCGTTTTGAAATCGCCAGTTATAACAGTATCGTTGAGCTTTATTCCAAGCATATTCGTGAAATCAGAGCAGAAAGATTTAAGCTTTTTCTCTGTTTGGAACAGTGTCGGTAAAATATTCGGTTATTCCGCTTGTGAAGTCACCGTCAAAATATGATGACAGCGAAAATTTCGGAAAAGTCGCAAGGTTTCTGTTTTCTGACTGTATAAAACCGCTTTCACGCTTCATCACAAGCAGTGCCGCAAACACGCCGAAAACAATAAGCAGGCAAACAACAGAATTTATTGAACAGGCACTCTGACATTTATTGTCGCCTTTTTTTCCACAGGATCAGGTTTCGGCTCAGCTTTTGGCTCAGCCTTTTTTTTTCAGGCTTTTTCTCAGGGCTTCTTTTGAACAGGCACTCGACATTTATTCTCGCCTCTACCCTGCTGGGCCTGAGCATTCTCAGGCTTTTCTCAGGGCTTCTCTTGTCGATTATCTCGCCCTTTTTCCTGCGATAACAGCTTTATCCTGTGCCGCTGCGTCATATTCTATAATAGCTGTCAGGTATCTTCAGCACGAAATTCTTCTTATTCGGCAGCTTTTTCACAGTTCCGTCTGCTGAAACTGCCACAGATATCTCTTTTTTAGTGCCGTTTATGTGATTTTTCTCTTTGGAAAATGGGATAATGACCTCATTATCAGAAGCCATTTCCTCAGCATTTTTCTCCTGAGCTTTTTGTACAGACTGAGAATTTTCAACTTTTTCAGCTTTTTTCTCAACTTTTTTCAATGCTTCTTCATTATCATCATCAGTATTTAGCCATACGCTTTTCTTTGGCTTCAAAACAGGCTCGTCCGTCCAAATGCTGTGGCTGAGAGCCCTTGTTTTTTCTGACTATCTTTTCCACTATCTCGTCATGGACAGTGGAGCTTTTCTCCGTTTCATCAACTTTTGCCATGCTGACAGCCTCAAGCTTTTTCTTTTCCTCGCCTATAGGCTTTCCACCGAAAGTAACGCTGTCAAGATACTCTGTATAGGCTTCTGAAAGAGCCTTTGTATCAGGCAGTTTGAAGTCCTTTTCAAAATCTTTATTATTTGCCATACTCTTTCACCTGCCTAAAATCTGAAATACAAGAACGGATTGTTTGTTGTGTTCACAAGCAGAACGCTTGAGAGAACAAGTATCGCCGCATTGCATAGGATACCTGCTGACTGCATAAAATAGGCTGTACCCTTTGCAGAGAGCGCCTTTTCTTTGATCTTTGGTATAACAGGCATTGTGAAAAGCACTGCCGCTGCAAAAAGCCAGATATTGTTCATGAAAAGGTGCTGTGTAACTGTGTCGGTCAGCTTGTTTCCATTTGCTCAACAACAAGGGCCTTTGAAGAACGTACCCAGAGAGCCGAGGTTCTCAAAATAGAATATTCCGAAGCCTATGAAAATAACAAGCTTTGTATAGATATGTGCAAGGGGTACGGGCATTTTCTTCATGCGCTTTTTGCCTATGAGCATTTCAAAGAATATGAACATTCCATAGTAAAGTCCCCAGAAAACAAAGTTCCAGCTTGCGCCGTGCCAAAGTCCTGTGCAGAACCATACAAGGAAAAGTCCTCCGTATTTTCTTCTTTTGCCGAAGATAGGGAGATAAAGCACATAATCTCTGAAAAATGAGCTAAGGGAGATATGCCACCTCTGCCAGAACTCTGAGATAGTTTTGCAGATAAAAGGATATTTAAAGTTCTCATCAAAGTGGAAACCAAATATCCTGCCAAGACCGATAGCGATATCTGAATAGCCTGAGAAGTCAAAATAATACCACAGACCCACAAGAATTGCGCCAAGCCATGTGCCTGCCACAGAGAGGGTCTTTATATTTTCATAGCCGTTTGAAGCAGAGCCGAAAAGGGCTGTTACAATGGTGCTGAGATTATTTGCGATAATGACCTTTTTGCCAAGTCCTAGGGTTATTCTTGAAAAGCCGTCGGAGATATCCTTGGCGGTGGTCTTTCTTTCGTTTATCTCCTCGCCGATAACGGAGTATCTTACGATAGGTCCTGCAACGAGCTGTGGGAACATGGATACATACAAAAGAAATCTGCCGAAGTTTTTCTGCGGCTTGACCTTGCCCCAATAGCAATCGACGGTATAGGAAATGGTCTGGAACGTATAGAAAGAGATGCCGATAGGCAAAATGATATTAGGCACCGGTATGCCTAGACCGAACCAATTGTTGAGATTTTCCACAAAGAACGCCGTATACTTGAAACCGAACAGCACCCCAAGGTTAAAGACAAGCGACCATGCAAGCGCCGCTTTTGCCTGCCAGCCTTCGGGGTGTTTTTCTATCACCCGACCATTTATGTAGTCCACAAGGGAGGAAACTATGAGGATACTCACCCAGACAGGCTCGCCCCATGCGTAAAAGATAAGTGAAAACACCACCAGCACTGCATTTCTTATGGCTGTACTGCGTGTGATAAAATAGCATATCAGGCACACAGGCAGGAAAAAATACAAGAAAAATAGATCTGCAAATACCACAACAAAACTCCTAACAAAAATTGATAAAACAGCCATTGTCGGCTTATTCCGACAAAAGGCGATACACATTTAAGTATATCACTGAACACACTAAAAGTCAATTAAAACAGAGGTCTGCGGAAAGTTTTTCGGTTATGCACAAAAAAAGCCGCACAAATTGTACGGCTTAGAAATATCTAAAAATCATGTGCAAGTGACCGATAACGGGCCAACAATGTCCGCCCCTACAGAAAGTCACGCATTTACGCTGTTTAATACTTTATTTTCAGGGTCTCGCCCGAACGCTCACGCCGTCTGACAGAGTGATAGGGAGCTTTTGCTCCTCAGAGAAGCCGATAGTTTCGCCGTCCTTAAGCTCAACGCCCTCAGAAAGCACATACTCGGAGATAGAAAGCAGGAAGCCTAGTAGGTCGTTAGGCTGTTTTGGAGAGTCAACTATCTCCATTTCCTCATATCCGAAAAGTCTCATGCCTGATGTGAAAGCGCAAAGACCTGTTTTAGCAAGATACATACCTGTGTAGATAAGAATAGGCATCGGATACTCGCCGTCTTTGATAGTTTCGGCAAAGTTCACATAGAAATTTTTCTCATAAACTGTCGGGTCTTTATAGATACCGATAGCGTTATCGAGCTTGAGCAGAGAGCTTGCCACCTTTGCAAAGAGGATAGCCTGCTCAACAGCGCTTGTTTTATTCATTACAGCGAGCATAACGTGCGCCTGATGCTTAGCGACCTCGTTTGCGCCCTCTTTCCAGAGAATGTTATACTTTGCCGCATTTTCAGCTTCCTTGTTAGGAACTGGGTTAGGCATAAGTGAGCAAGCGACCACCATATCGCCAACCTTGAATACCATAGCGTTGTCTTTTACATCGTCCTGCGGAACGATGTTCCAATCGTCTTTCAGAAACTTTTTAAATCTGAGCCAATCCATGTTAGCGTCTGTGTAGAGAACGAAGCCTGCAAGGACGTTGCCTTCCTTTTTATCGTCCTTGGTTTCCTGAACGTTTTTGTTTTCTTCTGACATTTTGTTACCTCCATAAGATAAAGTCTGTTGAGGTCATTATAGCACACTTGGGGAGAAAATGCAACAGGGGGAGGTAAATGAGGAATGAGGAGTGAGGAATTATGGTATCGCCTGCGGCGATGATTTTTTGACCATGCTTTATCACACATTTGTATACCATGTACCTGCACAAAAACGCCGTTCCGACTTCTCGTCAGAACGGCGTGGTTATTATTCTGTTACCGCTGTTTCCTCAGCCTGCTGTGTTTCAGGCTCGTTGAAAGGCAGCTTCACTGTTATGGTAGTTCCCTTTTCAAGCTCGCTTTCAAGGGATATCTCACCGCTGTGATATGCGACTATATGCTTTACTATAGAAAGCCCTAAGCCTGTGCCGCCTATCTTCTTGGAACGCTTTTATCAACTCGGTAAAAACGTTCAAAGATTCGGCTTTGATGTTCGTCGGATATACCTATGCCTGTGTCGCTGAACACTGCCACGGCTTTGCCGTCCTCTATGCCGACCGTTACTTTCAGGCTTCCGCCCTCATGATTGTACTTTATGGCGTTGTCCATGAGATTTAAAAACAGTTCTGTGATGTAGCTCTGATTGCCGTATATCTGAACAGGTTCGCCCTCAATGGTCATTGTGACCTCTCTATTATCTGCCTTGTGACGGAGTATCTCCTCTACGTCATGGGCGGTTTTCAGCAGGTCTATCTTATCGTTTAAAACGTGTTCCTGCTCCTCTATCTGGGAAAGCCTTATAATATCGTTTATAAGATACAAAAGTCTTTCGCTTTCACGATATATCATACCGCCGTATTTCTTCACGTCCTCTTCCTTGGTGAAAATGCCGTTTTCAAGAAGCTCGCCAAAGCCTTTTATGGTGGTAAGCGGAGTTTTAAGCTCGTGAGATACGTTGGCTGAGAAGTCACGGCGTATCTGCTCGCTTTGTATCTCCTCTGTTACGTCAACAAAGAAGATTATGATACCAAAATCAAGGGTATTTTCGCTGTAGACCTTATTTGCAAAGGTACGGTAAAAACGGCTTTTTTCTGTGATGATACCTTTTGCTGCACCGCTTTCCTTGGCTTCTTCAAGCAGACCTATTATCTGCTGATCGTTGGTCATATGGTCTATCTTGGTATGCTCCGTAGGGTCAAAGCTGTTGCCGAGAATTTTCAAGGCGCTCTTATTTACCGAAAGCACTGTCATGTCCTCGTCAAGAAGTATCATGCCCTCAACCATATTTTCAGTGATAAGTGATATTTTTTTCTCTCTCTGCCTTTATTTTATTCATGTTCTTATGTATTCGTCCCATAAGAACGTCTGCATTTTTTATGATAGGTTCAAGTTCTTCATAAGGCGTTTCAAACTGACCGATATTCTCGTTCCTCAGATCAAGCTGTTTTACAGGAATTTATCGGCTTTATCATGCTTTCTGAAAGCTTTATGGAGATTATGGTGGTGATAAAGATTATTCCTCCTGCGAACACCACCAGCATTGGTATCACTGCAAGGAACACCCCAGCAAGGTTTTCCTTATCTGTAGAAAATCTCAGCACGCCGCCGTTATACTTTACGGCATAATAATATGTAGTATATCCAAGGGTTTTGGAAAATCTTGTGGATTCGCCCTCGCCATTTGCCATAGCCTCTTTGAACTCTTCACGGTCTGAGTGGTTTTCCATTTTGGCGGGATCTGCTTCAGAGTCATATTTTACATTGCCCTGTGCGTCGATAAAGGGGACACGAACATCATATTCTACTGATCTTTCCAAAATATCAGCCATTTCTGAGGGTTTATTGTTTCCTGCGGCAACGAGCTTTGCAGCGGATTTAAGCTCATTTTTAGTGAAACGCTGATAGGTAGAATATCCAAGAGAGCCTGCTACTAAAAGGAAAAACAGCACTGTACATGAAACAAGTATCGTCATGACTTTATAGAGTTTTTTTCTGCATATGCTGTTCCTCCTTATCTGAAAATTTTTATATTTTGTAGCCAACGCCACGGACGGTCTTGATAAGATCCGTACAGCCTGCGGCTTCAAGCTTTTGTCTGAGGGTCTTGATGTGCATATCAACAGTTCTTGTTTCCCCTGCAAACTCATAGCCCCAGACCATTTCCATAAGCTTATCACGGCTCACGGCTATGGACTTATGGCGCATAAGATACATCAAAAGCTCAAATTCCTTATAGGTCAGAACTACTTCCTGTCCGTTATATGTACAGATACGTCTTGAAGCGTCAAGGGACACGCCCTGTTCTTCTATTATGTCGGCTTCGGCATTCTGCTTGCCTGCACGTCTTAAAACGGCTTTTATTCTTGAAAGCAGTTCCATTACGCCGAACGGCTTTGTTATATAATCATCTGCACCCATTTCAAGCCCTGACACCTTATCAAGCTCGCTTGATTTTGCGGTGAGCATTATAACAGGAACGTCCTGAGTGCGGCTGTCTTTTTGAGCTTTGAAAGTATGGAATATCCGTCCTCGTCAGGAAGCATTATGTCAAGAAGCACCAGCGAAGGCTCTTTGTTTCTTATCTCTTCATAAAACGGTTTTGCTTTTGGAAATGCTTTCACCTCATATCCGCCTGATTTGAGCGCGCAGGATATAAGCTCTCTTATTCCGTCATCGTCTTCTACACAATATATAAGTGCCATAGATCTTACCCCTTTTCGTTAAAACTCTTTAGCAGGCAGAGCGTATTTCTCGCTATAGCGCTTGACCTGTCCGTCAAAGCCCTCGCCTGAATTTTTAAGCATCTGAACATACTCGTGGACGTCAAAGCTTTCGTCGTTTTCCTGTATAAGGCAGACCGCTATATTTGAGCAATGGTCTGAAACTCTTTCCAAATTTGTGAGCAGATCGGAGAACACAAAGCCCATTTCTATGGTACACTCGCCTGTCTGAAGTCTTTTTACATGGCGGTTTTTAAGCTTTGTTCTTATCTTATCCACCACTTCCTCAAGCGGTTCAACTCTTGTGGCAAGCTCCAGATCGTGCTTTTCAAAAGCTTCCATGGCGATATCCAAAACATCTCTTACGGCACTGCACATGACTTTTACTTCGGCTGTTGCCTGTGATGTAAAATTCAGATCCTTCTGCTGTTTTTCCTCGGCAACGGACACCATATTCATGGCGTGGTCGGAGATACGCTCAAAGTCGCCTATAACATGAAGTATAGTTGAAACTGACTGAGAATCCTTTGCAGAAAGATCTCGGCTTGAAAGCTTTACAAGATATGTGCCGAGTCTATCCTCATAGAGGTCGACGGCTGCTTCATTTGCGGCTATCTGTTCTGCCTTTTCCTTATCGTACTTATCGACGCAGATGTTCATTGCCATGTCTATGCTTTCTTTTGCTATCTCGCCCATGCGGTTTGTAAGCTCTCTGCACTTTTCAACTGCAAAAGACGGTGACTGGAGAAATCTTTCGTCAAGAAGCTTGAACTGCTCTTCGATATTGTCCTTATTTCCCTCCCCCCTCTTTGTCTTTGACAGTGAGGTAGGCAAGCTTTTCAAGGACTTTGATAAATGGCAGAAGTATGATAGATGTTGACAGGTTGAATATAGTATGCACAATAGCTATCTCCTTTGCGCCCACAACTCCGTCAACGAACGAGAAGCCGATAAAGGCATTGAGCAGATAGAACACTGTCAGGAAAAGCAGTGTTCCTATTATATTAAAATAGAGGTGGACAACTGCAACACGCTTTGCGTTTTTGCTTGTGCCTATTGATGAAAGCAGTGCTGTTACGCAAGTACCTATATTCTGTCCTAAAATTATAGGAAGCGCTGAACCGAAGGTTATTGCACCTGTGGCTGAGAGAGCCTGAAGGATACCAACGGAAGCAGATGAGGACTGAATGATAGCGGTAAGAAGTGCGCCTGCAAGAACGCCCAGAATAGGTTTTTGAACCAGAGAAGCACTTCTGCGAACTCAGGAACGTCTTTAAGAGGTGCGACTGCACCGCTCATTGAGTCCATGCCGAACATAAGAACTGCGAAGCCTACGAGTATAGATGCGATATCCTTTTTCTTATCGTTTTTGAGAACGTCAGCATTGCGACGCCTATTATCGCAAGGATAGGCGAGAACGAGGACGGCTTGAGCATTTTTATAAGAAAGCTGTCGCCGTTAAGTCCTGACAAAGACAATATCCACGCTGTTACGGTAGTACCGATATTTGCGCCCATTATAACGCCTATGGCGGAATGGAGCTTCATGATGCCTGCGTTTACAAAGCCCACCAGCATTACTGTGGTGGCTGAGGAGGACTGAATGACCGCTGTTACAGAAAGTCCAAGCAACATTGCCTTGATAGGGTTTGAGGTGAGCCTTTCAAATATTTTTTCAAGCTTTCCTCCTGCGAGTTTTTCCAGCCCGTTACCCATTACATTCATTCCGTAAAGGAACATTGCAAGACCGCCTATAAGGGTCAGAACATTAAAAATCGTCATACTGACACTCCCTGATAATAATTTTACACTATTGTTACAATGTTTACAATGAACATTATACAACATAATTGTAAAATAACAAATCAGGCTGAGTAAAATCTGAGTAAAATCGTACAAGAAGAGCAAAAAGGCGGTATTTCCGCCTTTTATCGTGATATTTTACATGATTCTTTCTGTTTTATGGACGCCTGTTACGGAGAATACCACCCATTCTGCGATATTTACCGCATGGTCACCGATACGCTCGAAGTATTTTGCCACCATGAGGGTATCTATGGCTTTTTCACCGTTTGCCTTATCGGCTGCTATCTCGTCGATTATCTTATCCTTAGTCTTTACAAAAAGCTCGTCTATTTTATCGTCTGAGCTTATGACCTTCTTTGCAAGCTCCTCGTCATTGTTCACATAGGCGTCGATAGCGTCGTTCACCATTTGTGTGGCGGCTCTTGCCATTTCACTGATATCGCTAAGATCCCATTTCTGCTTTTTCTTTATAAGCTGGATATTCAGATCTGCAATATCTGCTGACTGATCGCCAACACGCTCGATATCGGTTATCATTTTAAGTGCAGCGGACACACGTCTGAGATCCTCGGCAAAAACAGGCTGCTGCTGCAAGAGCAGGTTAAGACAGATCCTCTCTACCTCACGCTCCGCCTCGTTTATCTTGGCGTCAAACTCCACCGTTTCACGGGCAAGCTTTGTATCCTGCTCTTCAAGAGATTTTATTGACATTGCGATTATCTGCTCTGTCATTGCTGCCATAGAAAGCAGCTTTTTTTTGTTAAGCTCGCTGAGCTTATTGTCAAAATTCGCACGCATAGATATTTCTTCCTTTCACCTATATTTCCAAAGCGTTTATCCGAAACGTCCTGTGATATACTCGAGAGTTTTCTGTTCCTTAGGATTGGAGAAGATACGCTGAGTTTCGTCGAACTCGACTATCTCGCCATGGAGGAAAAAGGCTGTTTTATCGGATATACGGGTCGCCTGCTGCATATTATGGGTGACGATAACGATAGTGTAATTCTTTTTAAGCTCTGTGGCAAGCTCCTCTATTTTGATAGTGGAGATAGGATCAAGGGCTGATGTAGGCTCGTCCATAAGAAGCACCTCCGGCTTTACGGCGAGTGCTCTTGCGATACAGATACGCTGCTGCTGTCCGCCTGACATACCCAGAGCTGACTTTTTAAGTCTGTCCTTTGTTTCGTCCCACACTGACGCCTGACGGAGAGTTGTTTCGACTATCTCGTCAAGGTCGGCTTTTTTCTTTATGCCGTGAGTTCTTGGGTACCGTATGCAATATTATCATATATGGACATCGGGAAGAGGTTTGGTTTCTGGAAAACCATTCCCACACGCTTTCTAAGCTCGGTTATTTCCATATCTTTATAGATATTCTCCCCGTCAAGGGTAAAATCGCCTGTTATCTTACAGTACGGTTGAGGGATTTAAGAAGAGTGGATTTTCCGCAGCCTGAAGGGCCTATGAATGCGGTTATCTCCTTTTCGGCTATGGACAAGTTTATATTTTTCAGAGCCTGAAAATCTCCGTAAAAGAGATCGCAGTTTTTCACCTGCAGTTTTGGCTGTGTCATTTATTAGTTTCCTCCTTTGGAAAGCTTTCTGGCAACAAGGGACGCAAGTCCGTTAAGAAGCAGGACTACTGCCAGCAGGACAACTGCTGTAGCGCTTGCTTCGTTCATATAAAGTCCCTCGTTTGAAAGTGAATACATATGGATAGAAAGGGTACGTCCTGAGTCTGTAAGGCCTGCATACTTGGCGATAGTTCCTGCGGTATAGATAAGGGCGGCTGTTTCACCGAAAATTCTTCCCATTGCAAGGATAACGCCTGAGAGGATACCGCTTATTGCAGGAGGCAGAACGATAACAAAGATAGTTCTGAGCTTTCCTGCGCCAAGTCCGTAGCTGCCCTCACGGAAGCTGTCGTCTACAGATTTCAGCGCTTCCTCGGTAGAACGTATTATCAGCGGCAGCACCATTATCGCCAATGTGCAAGCGCCTGAGAGCATTGAGAGTTTCCAGTTAAGGGCAAGCACAAAGAACATATTTCCGAAAAGTCCGTACACTATGGACGGGATACCTGAAAGTGTTTCTGTAGTAAGTCTTATGACTCTGACGAATTTATTGCCTTTCTTTGCATACTCAACGAGATATATTGCGCAGAATATGCCCAGAGGTGCGGCTATTGCCAGGGACACCAGAAGCATTTCAAAGGTGTTCACGATAGCGGGGAGCATTGACACGTTCTCGGTGGTATAGGTCTTTGCGAAGAGGGACGGTTTCAGATAAGGAACGCCCTTTATCACCACATAGCCCACGATAAGAACGAACACGCTTATGGTAAGCACAACTGCTATTTTGGTTAGGATATTAAACACCAATGACATGGGGTGTGTTTTATAGGTTTTCATTCTGTCTGACATTTTTATCACCCTTTATCCTTTCTGTTTGTGACAAGGTTAAAGCAAAGGTTCAGAAGAAGAATGAACACGAACAGCACAACGCCTGTTCCGATAAGAGCGTCATAGTGAAGTCCCTCGGCATAGCTCATTTCTATTACGATATTGCCTGTGAGGGTACGGACGCTGTCCAGGAGGGAGTGTGGAATGATAGTGGAGTTTCCTGCTATCATGATAACTGCCATTGTTTCGCCTATTGCTCTGCCCACTGCGAGGATAACGCTTGCGAGTATGCCTGACTTTGCGGCAGGGAAAACGACTGTTGCAACTGCTCTTTCGTGTGTTGCGCCAAGGGCGACTGCGCCCTCATAGTAACTGTCAGGAACGGCTTTAAGTGCGCTCACGCTCATGCCCACGATAGTAGGAAGTATCATGATACCGAGGATAATGGAAACTGTAAGCACGCTGTTTCCTGTTCCGCCGAAAAGGTTTCTTATGACAGGAACTACAACTAATACCGAAAAAGCCGTATACAATGGACGGTATGCCTGCAAGAAGATTTATTGGAGGCATGAGCCACTTGAAAAGCTTTTTAGGACAGAACTTTGCCATAAATATCGCTGTTAAAAGTCCAATCGGCACACCAATTATTATTGCTCCTGCGGTGCAGTAGAGAGAGCCGACTATCATAGGGAAGATACCATATGAAGCAGGGACGTTTCTAGGACTCCAGTCTGTTCCGAAGAGGAAGTTTCCCACGCCTATTTTTGCGATCGCAGGACAGCCTTTAGCGAACATGAAGATACATATTACTATTACTGCCGCAACTGAAACGCAGGCGCAAAGGAAAAACAATGCTTTCATCGCTTTCTCAAGCAGGTGGGAACTTTGTTTTGCTGTTGGCTTCTGAGCGGCTGTATTCGCTGCCACCGCTGTGTTTTCCGTCAACGTAATTATCACCTCTGAAAATTTTTCACTTGTTTTTTGCTCAGACAAATGGGGCGACAATTTGCTGTGCCGCCCAAAGTTTTGTCTTGTGCAAATCTTTATGGAGAATTAACTTGATAGCTTATTTGCTTTCGTCAGACCATGTTGTCTTTGAGCCTGTATAGATAGCCTTTATCTCGTCCATTGTGATGTCGTCAACTGCGTTATCCTTATTTACGATAACTGCGATAGCGTCCTGAGCGATAGTTACAGACTTGATACCCTGTGAAAGCTCGTCGTCTGAGATATCTCTTGAAGCCATACCGATATCAGATGTGCCGTTGATAGCGTCCTTGATACCTGTTGAGGAGTCTGACTGCTGAACGTCTACTGTTACGTTTGTGTTTGCCTTCTGATATGCTTCTGCAAGCTTTTCCATAACCGGTGTTACTGATGATGAACCGCTGACTACTACCTTACCGGAAGCGTTGTTTGAAGCGTAAGCTGCTGCGCTCTTGTCGATCTTTATGTAGCCTGCCTTTTCGATGATATCCTGACCTTCTGAGCTGAGGATATAGTTCTCAAAGTCCTGAGCGGCGTCTGAAAGTCCGTCTTTAACAGCGATATTGAAAGGTCTTACTATTTTATAGTCGCCGCTTTCGATAGTTGCTGTTGAAGGCTCAACGCCCTCTACTTTAAGAGCCTTTACTGTATCGTTCAGTGAGCCGAATGAGATATAGCCGATAGCGTTCTTATCTCCTGACACCTGAGTAAGCACAACGTCTGTTGACTTACAGATAAGGGCGTCTTTCTTTGTGTTATCGGTCTTGTTGCCGTTAGAGTCTTTTTCCTCGATACCTGTCAGCTCAATGAATGCGCCTCTTGTTCCTGAGCCGTCCTCACGGGAGATAACTGTGATCTTATCTGAGCTTCCTCCGCAGCTTGCGAGCATTGTGGCTGCAAGTGCAACTGATGTAAAGATCGCTGCCAGTTTTGATGTTCTTGTTTTCATGATATAAAACCTCTTTCTTATACTTGCCCTTGGGCTTTTGATTTGCACCTTTTCTCTCTGCACCCTGTGTGCAGGTCTTCATGTTATTTCTATTCAGGTGATATACTTATGATACATCAGCATTGTAAAATCAGTAACCGAAGTAAAGTAAAGTCATTGTAAGATGTTTGCAAAGGAATTTACACACAAAAACGGGCTTTACACTGCTATGCACAATGTAAAATACGTTTGTATAAACAAAAAAGTGCGTTCTCACAAGGAAAACGCACTTTGTAAAATCGGTGATATTCTATTTAAAATCAGTAGCTCTGTACAAGTACAACTGAGCCGTCTGCCTTATTATATGCGGCGCTGTAGCCATGACCGTCTTCTGTAAAGACGTAATAGTACATGAAGCCTGCGTCCTCAGTTCTGTATTCATATGAAGACACCTTGCCGTCTATCTGAGCTGTGATAGCGGCGACAGCCTTTGCAGAATCTCCGCTCTCGGCTGATGTAGTTGTTGTAGTTTCGTCAGGCTTTGAGTCTGCTGTAGTTGTGGTAGTTGTTGTAGTTTCTGTATCTGAGGCAGTTGTTGTGGTAGTTGTCGTTGTTTCTGTATCAGGTGCAGAGGTTTCGGTGGCTGGTGTTGAGCTTTCGTCAGCCGGCTGTGAGGTAGTGGTATTTGTGTCGGTAGAAACTGCACTGCTCTCGGTATCGACGAACACGCCTCCCTTACTGTCGTCATCAGCGGCAACAGTTGTTTTTGGCTTTGTAGTAGTAGTGGTCTTATTATTTGTTCCGCCAAAGCCGAAGATCTTATAGCCTGCAACTATAGCAAGAATGACCACCACAAGTATACCCACTGTGATAGTGGCAGTAATTGCAAAGAGCTTCTTTCTGGAAGCGTCATCGTTATCCTCTGTATCATCATCGGAATAATCGTTTTCATCGTCAGAATAACCGTCATTATCATAATTATCCTGATAATTCTCAGAGCCGTCATTATTATCATGGCTATCAGCTATTGGTGTGGAGAAAAACTCTGTAGGCTCTTCCGGCTGTTTAGGCACGGTAAAAGCTCTTGTTTTCTCTTCATACGTAACAGGCGTGCTTTCGTCTATAAGCAGGTTATGGCAATACTTACAGAGTATTGCTTCTTCGGATATTTCCTTATGGCAAAAAAGGACATTCCTTTGTTTTCATTTTTACTTTCCTCCCGAATATTATCTGTTAAATATAATGATAACACAAACCATTTTAAAAATCAACAGGTTTCACCAAAATATCATCAAATTATACCATTCTTTTAAAAAAGGCTCTTTTATGGACATTATTTTTGATGTTTTCGTATGATATCGCGGTATAATTTGTTGAAGAATAACATTTGTGTCGCTTTTTCTGAACCCTCAACAATTGAATATTGTCAAGCATTCCGGCAAGTTATGAGCATATTTTGCTCTGAGCCTGCCGTGTAGCTCAGATTTGTATATAAAAAAAAACTTTCACAAATTTTTTCAATACAAATTTTTGGATCTGCCGATTTTGTTGGTATCTTTAAAACAGAGAAACCAATAGGATCGGCGTTTTTTTGTTTTTTAAGAGAGGTGGTGATCCTAATGTGGCAGAGGCTGACTTTAACAGATGAGAAAATAAATTTGACAGGAGGAATGTGAAATGTATTACAATAAAGAAAACGTTGAAAGGCTGCGAAAGAACGATATCCCGAAGGAACTCGCATCTGCCTTGACAGAATGAACGATGACCCGTTCCCTGTTGAGTCCGGTACTCTTGGACAAGGTCGATCACGTTGATGACGCCGGCACTCTGCATTGTATCTTTGATAATGGGAGAACGCTCGGAGTTATCCCAGGCGTGGACGATTTTCACGTTATCAGAGAAGGATCGGAAAACTGAGGAAGAAGAAAAAAACAAAGAATTCCCGGAAAGGAAGGAAACCGAGTCTACTCCGTTGAGGGACTGAGCATAACGCTTACAAGCCAGGCAGGAGGTTTCGGCGGAAAAACAGGGCTTTATGAAATTTTAGGACTGCCTATAAAGGTCAAAACCAAAACAGGCTATCAGATTGCCTTGCCGGGCGACAGCATAGATCTTGCCTATCCCGATATGAATTCAAGGCGAGGGAGAGTGGGAAAGGAGATAGCACATACTCTCACAACAAGCTGTAATCAGGGATATTACGCAATGTGTATAGATATGAATCCTGAGCCGAAAGTGACTGAGCTTGCAAGATGTATAACCTCAAGACAGGACAGCGGCATAGGTCATCATAAAGGCGAAAAGTCGGGAGTGATACTTGTTACCGAACCCATAGCTGTGCTTACTCCTGCAAATGAAGCAGTAAGACAGCAGGGACGAAGATTCAAGCTTCCCGACGAGCCTATGTTTACAATTACGGTAACGGACAGACAACGGCGTTGTTTACTGCGGATATATACGAAAGCTTATGCCTTTGGAGTGTTGGAGACTGCAGGGCTTTACCGATGAGCAGTTCAACAAGGTCAAAGCCACAGGAATGTCTGACGCTCAACTCTACAAACAAGCCGGAAATGCCGTGACTACAAATGTTATCGAGGCTATTGGAAAGTATATTTCAGAGATCGACAAGGAGAATGGAAATGGAACAGATAATCAAAACGTTTTTTGAAAACGAGAAGTTTGGTCGGATCAGGACTATAACTAAAGCTTGCGGCTGATAAAAATTTCAATATCGGCAGAACAAGACTGTTTCGCTGGCTGAAAGAAATGGGAGTTCTTATGTCAAACAATCTGCCGTATCAGAGATATATTGACCGCAGATATTTTGTTGTAAAAGAGTCTGTGTTCGAAGTCGAGGGTATGAAAAAAGACTTATCGGCAGACGTTCGTTACGGGTAAGGGTCAGCTTTTTATCATAGGTCTGCTGAGAAAATATTACGGAAAGGAGATTTCGTGATGTCCAAAAAGCCAAAATGTCCGCTGATAGGTCAGGACGGTTCCCTATGATCGACCTTGCCGCAAGAAGATTACAGAAAGTAGTTGTTGAGAACAAGGATTTTGAAAGGCTTATCAGGCAGTATGACAGACCCGTCAGCTTTTTTTACTGTGATCCGCCGTATTTTGCGACTGAAAATTACTACAAGGACGTAGTTTTTACTGCAAAAGACCATATCAGACTGCGTGACGCTCTGCTTGACATCAAAGGCAGATTTTTGGTTTCGTATAACGATTGCCCTGAGATCCGTGAGATATGGCATAAACCAAACATGATATATTTCAAGGAGCGTGATAATATGAAAAGAGCGATATATATTTCAATACTTTGCACAGTAATGCTGACTGCCTGTGGGAATGTATCGGAGTCAACGAAAAGTGCAGAAACCTCAGATGTGAGCCAAACTGCGGTCACGGTAACATCGGCAAAGGAAGAAATGGATACAAGTAAAACCACAACGACCATTAAAAAGATTTCGCAGACGGTATCATCTTCCTCAAAGCTGACAGATACTGAAGTAACTGCGGTTAAGAAATCAAGCACTTCAAATACAGGCGGCAATTCAGTTCAGGGGCAGAATAACGCTGTACAGGGTAAATGATGAAATTTATTAAAATATGCAAGCGAGAGAGCCGATTTGGCTCTCTTTCTTTTTTGCGCAAAATCAAAGGAG
>VOFI01000689.1_pt1 | contig 66001 bp, 71 predicted proteins | sample 5384131 | NCBI WGS metagenome assembly VOFI01 (sample SAMN12384728, study PRJNA508395) | human gut metagenome | isolation source: healthy gut H | host: Homo sapiens
CTCAACCTTCCTGATTATGTATATTGGAAACGCGCCCAAATACGCCATCGATTCCGTGCTTTCCAACCAGGATCAAGCCAGCTTCAATTATGTTTTTATGCCTGTTTTTGTCATCAGTCTGCTGAGCAACTTTATTTATCAGCCGGTTTTGAATAAGCTGGCGGTGATCTGGAATCAAAGGGAGACATCCCGGTTTTGGAAACTGATCGCTAAATATATCGCCGCGATTTTAGGTTTAACGGCGGCGGTCGCTTTAGGCGGCTATTTCCTGGGAATCCCGGTGCTGAATTTGATTTACGGCGTACACCTGGAAGGCTACCTGCTTCATTTGGAAATCCTTTTGGTCGGCGGCGGCTTGCTGGCTTTAATCAATTTTTTTACCATGATTATCACGATCGTACGGTTTCAAAAATACCTGATCGGCGGTTATATTATTGTATCCTTAGCCTTTCTTCTGTTCGGAAGCAAATGCGTACAAGCTTACGGCGTTTTGGGAATTTCCTGCTTTTATACTTTATCTATGCTATTTTTAGCGTTGCTTTTTCTTTCTCCTGTTGGTAGCGATTGCCCGGCGTTCTTCCAAAAATCAGTAGCCCTGCTTTTGATAAAGGAAAAAGCCGCCGCTGTCTCATGACGAACCTGCAAGAAGATTTGCCTGGCGGCAAACCGGGTATTGGTAAATGGGGATTGACAGGCCCGGTTTAAAATAAGCTGGGCTCTCAGCGGAAAAGACGATATCGGGGGAGCGAATGTCCTGCTTTCAGTGCGGCCGGCAAGGAAAGCGCCGGCACCAGTACACTGCGGAGGGACTGTATGCGGCATCAGCGGCGTGTTTGCGGAGGAAAGGGCTTTTGAGCGAAAAGCCCTCCGCTGCTGGGATAAGCGGCGGGAGTTTTTACTTCACGCGGTCACTAAAATGGTTCTTTTTGAAAACAATATCCATAGATTAGCAGAAGAGCCTGCTTTTTAAATTAAGGTTGAAGGGGAGGAACAACGATGTTCCCACAAAAATTAAAAAGACTTGCTGGAAGGCGTAGGCTACAAATGCCTTCAAGGGGACGACCAGGTGCTGGTGAACGATGTGGTTTATGATTCCCGAAGGGTAAGGCCGGGCTGTGTGTTCGTGTGCCTGATAGGATCTGCGGTGGACAGCCACCAGTACGCCGCTCAAGCGGTGGAAGCGGGAGCGGCGGCTGTGGTAGCCAGCAGGCAGCTGGAGCTGGCAAAAGGAACGCTGGTGCTGGTGGAGGACACCCGCAAGGCGATGGCCTATATGTCGGCGGCGCTGTTCGGCCATCCCGCCGCTAAGCTGAAAACAGTGGGCATTACAGGAACCAAGGGGAAAACGACCACTGCATGTATGATAAAAACCATTTTGGAAAAGGGCGGAATCAAGACTGGAGTGATCGGAACTCTTGGTGTAATCATCGGGGATACCACCTATCCGACCAATAATACCACGCCGGAATCTTATGACGTACAGAAATATTTGAACCAGATGGTGGAGGAAGGGTGCCAGTGCGCCGTGATGGAGGCCTCCTCTCTGGGGTTAAAATGGCACCGGACCGACGGGCTTGTGTTTGATTACGGGGTTTTCACCAATTTTTCTCCAGACCATATTGGAGAAAACGAGCACAGCTGCCTGGAGGAATACGCCGCCTGTAAGGGCCTGCTGTTTCAAAGCTGTAAGCTGGGGCTTGTAAATATCGACGATCCCGCCTGCGAGACAATTCTCAAGGACCATACCTGCGAGCTTGAAACCTTTGGTTTTTCCAATCCCCAGGCCCAGCTGAAGGGCTCTAATGAGGGGCTGATATACCGGCCAGGCTATTTAGGGGCTCATTTTGACGTTTCCGGGGCAATGAAGCTGAGCGTAGACGTGGATATCCCTGGAAAATTCAGCGCTTATAACGCCATCGCCGCCATCGCGGTATGCCGCCATTTCCCGGTATCCGAGCAGAATATTCTGGACGGCTTGAACGAGGTGAAGGTGAAAGGCAGAGTGGAGCCGGTTAAGGTGCCGGGAAATTATACCTTGCTGATTGATTATGCCCATAATGCGGTGAGCATGGAAAATATCCTGACAACACTGCGGGAATATCAGCCGCACCGTCTGGTATGCATGTTTGGCGCTGGAGGAAACCGGGCGAAATCCCGGCGGTATGAGATGGGCGAGGTAAGCGGCAGACTGGCGGATCTGACGGTGATTACTGAGGACAATTCCCGGTTTGAGAATGTCATGGATATCATACAGGACATCCAGACCGGGATGGCCAAAACCCAGGGGAAAAGCATCGTGATCCCCAACCGGCGGGACGCTATCCGTTACTGCATTGAAAACGCTCAGGAGCATGACATTGTGGTGCTGGCGGGGAAGGGCCATGAGGATTATCAGGAAATCAAGGGCGTTAAGCGGCATTTTGACGAACGGGAGATCGTGGCCGACATTTTGAAAGAGCTGGGTATGGAGGAATAAGGATGGAACCGATCCGTATTTGCGAGATTGTAACAGCGGTAGGAGGAGCCTTATGGAAGGGCAATCCTAACGCCGAGGTCACCTCAGTAAGCACCAACAGCCGGGAACTTGAGCCAGGGGCTTTGTTTGTGCCGATTGTTGGAGAAAAGGTGGACGCGCATCGCTTTATTCCCATGGCGCTGGATACCGGAGCGGCAGCCTGCTTTACCCAGCAGGAACCGGAGGAGGGCTTTAAGTATTTAGACGGCGCTGTGATCCGGGTGGGCGATACCCAGAAAGCGCTTCAGGATTTCGCCGCCTGGTATCGGAAGCGGTTTACGCGCCGGTCGTCGGCGTGACCGGCAGCGTGGGAAAATCCTCCACCTAAGGAGATGATTGCAGCCGCGTTAAGCCAAGGAAAGAGGGTTCATAAAACAGCGGGAAACTATAACAGCCAGATCGGCCTTCCGCTGACGGTTTTTGGCCTGAACCACACGCACGAAATCGCCGTCATTGAAATGGGAATGAGCAATTTTGGCGAGATGGAGCGGCTTTCCGCCATTGCCAGCCCTACCAGCGCGGTGGTGACCAACATTGGCATTTCTCATATTGAACAGCTGAAGACTCAGGAAAATATCCGCGCTGAGAAGCTTCATATCGCCGATACCATTGGGGAACAGGGTGCTTTATATTTAAACGGCGACGACCCCATGCTTCAGCAGCTGAGAGAAAGCTATACCGGAAAAATTGTATGGTACGGCATGGAAAGCGATTGTGATTACCGAGCGGTGAACATTGATACCGTTAAGGATTGTACCCGTTTCGAACTGCACGCGCCCTTCGGTGCCCACAAGATTATGATTCCGGCCTTGGGACTGCATAATGTCAGCAATGCTCTGGCAGCCATTGCGGTGGCTTATGACCAGGGCCTGACCTTAGATGATATTCGCTGCGGCCTTCTTACCTATGAGGGGCTTGCTATGCGCCAGCAGATTCATGAGCTGGATAAAATCACAGTGATCGATGACAGCTATAACGCCAGCCCGGATTCGATCAAAAGCGGCATCGGCGTCTTGATGGCGGTGAAAAGCACTGGGAAGAAAATTGCTGTGCTGGCGGATATGCTGGAGCTGGGAGAGCGGTCCGCCCAGGCCCACTTGGAGCTGGGCGCCTACGCGGCGGCAAGCGGAGTCGACGCAGTGGTCACGGTTGGCCGGGAAGCGGAAAAAATTGCGGAAGGGGCCGCGGAGGAAAGCAGAAAAATTTTGGTGAAAGCCTGCGGAACCAATGATGAGGCGTTCGCTGAATTAGAAAAGATATTAAACGACGGGGATTGTGTTCTGGTCAAAGGCTCCCGAGGCATGCATACGGATGAGATTGTGCAGAAGCTTTTGACAAAGTATCAATAAAAAGACGAAAAATCTTTCAAAAACCCTTGACAGAAATAACTGAAAATGGTATTATAACTCTTGCGTCACGGATGGTTTCGGCGCGGAGTTAGGGGGGTATAGCTCAGCTGGTAGAGCAGTGGTCTCCAAAACCACGTGCCGAGGGTTCGAATCCTTCTGCCCCTGCCATTTATGGTCCGGTAGTTCAGCTGGTTAGAACGCTAGCCTGTCACGCTAGAGGTCGACGGTTCGATCCCGTTCCGGATCGCCATTTGCTCGCTATGGCTCAGGTGGTAGAGCACATCCTTGGTAAGGATGAGGTCGGCAGTTCGAGTCTGCCTAGCAGCTCCAGTTTAAAAGCCTCGGCACGGATTCCGTGTTCGAGGCTTCTTCTCTGTAGAAATAAAATACAGCGGTTGGGTATATGTATATATGCCGAAGCTCTGGCTTTTATGCCTTTATGGCAGCGGCTTTTGCGGTAGGCTAATTAAGCGTCCCAGATTCTGGGACGCTTTTTGTTATCCTTAAGCAGAAAGAATAAGCGTGAAACGGTATATCCTCAAAAACACCCGCTAGGTGGACGGGATTAGACTTGAAGCAGATTTTAGTAATTTGTTCTCGATCAGCATGTTTATGCAGAAAAACGGCCCCGGCACACATTGAAAAATTACCGTTAGATCAAAACTAAAATCTGTTCAGAAAAAGGAAAATAGGTAAATACTGTACTTATAGAATTTTATGGCTATTTCATTGTTTGACTTTCGATTCGTTTGATTTCCTCTACTTTAGGGGTGGAACTTCCGTCTATAAAACGGAGCGGCAGCCAGGTTTTGACGATGCTTTTCGCCAATTCGGGCCCGATCACCCTGGCACCTAAGCATAGGATATTGGCGTCGTTGCTTAAAATAGAACGCTGGGCCGAAAAATGATCATGGCAAACTCCGGCCCGGATCCCTTTGAATTTGTTTGCGGTCATACACATACCCAGGCCTGTGCCGCAGATTAAAATTCCCCTTTTTTCGCCGTTGCTTGCCAGAATGCTTTCGCAGGCTCTTTCAGCAATGATAGGATAAACCGTATGGTCATTCTCCTGAAAGCTTATCCAACGTCTTCAACAGTCATTTGCAAGCTTTTCAGCATATCGATAATTGTGTGTTTCATAGAGAAGGCTGCATCGTCGCAGCCAATGACAATGGTGTTCATCGCGAATTCCTCCCAATCAATTTTACTTGAATATTTGTTAAAAAAGATATGGAACCAAGGCTTCTTACTCATTCAGTAAACCGGAGACTCTGCAGGCCATTTGGATAATTTGAGAAAAGCTATTGGCTTCCCAGGCGCTTCTGCCAATGAACAGCCCATCTACGTTCTCTAATTGGAGAAAACCGCAGGCGTTTTCCTGATTTACGCTTCCTCCATAAAGAATGGGGATCTCCTGGCCTTCGGCGCAGCCAAACAGGCCGCACAGGGTTTCCCTGATGGCACGGTGCCTGTCAGCGGCATAGGCGGGGCTGGCGGGGATTCCTTTGGTGCCAATGGCCCATACGGGTTCATAAGCGATCCACAGGCGACTCTTCGCCATTCAACGAAATCCCTGAAAGTCCTTTTTTTAACTGAATTCTTAGGATCTCATCGCTGATACCAGCCTTTTTTTCTTCACTCGTCTCGCCAATGCACAGCAGCGCTGTAAAGCCTTCCCTTAAGGCTGTTTTACCTTTCGGTTTTCCTCTTCGTCAGTTTCCCGAAAAACATGCCTTCTTTCGGAATGTCCGATTTCAATGATCTGAGCGCCGGTTTCCCGGATCATTCTGGGAGAAATTTCACCGGTGAACTGACCCACATCCTCCCAGCACATGTTTTGCGCGCCCAAACGGATTCGACTGTCCTGCAAAATTTCTCCTGCTCTGGAAAGAGAGGTGTAAGATGGGATTACGAACAGTTCTACCGCTTTGGGGATTTCAGCTGTAAGCGCTTTGAGCCGCTCTAGATATTCACAGGTGTCCTTTATGGTTTTGTACATTTTGGTATTGGTGCCTAAATACAATTTTTTCATTTGGAATCCCCCGATTTAACAGACGTGATTTTGTCGCGCCCATTGATTCATTGCCTGGAACATTAGATAAACCGAGGTTGCGCCTGCATCCTGATACCCTAAAGAGCGCTCCATCAGGGACTTTGCCCTGCCGAATTTGGCAACCATATTCCTGGTTGCCACCAGTCCTTGTTCCGCCGCGATCTCGGCGCAGCGGAACAGTTCAGAAAAAAAAATCGCATCCTTTCCGGCTGGCCTCTTCCATTGCCAAGCACGCCGGCTCAAGAGCGTCTACCATGGTTTTGTCGCCGACCGCGGCGCCGCCCCGCGCTTTAATAGCGCCCAGACTCCGCATGAAGAAACCGCTGACATCTGCTGGAGTGAGTTCCCCGGTCTCAGCCAGGCCTTTAACGCCTCCCAAGAACAGGGTGCCGAAGATAACGCCCGAAGCGCCGCCCATAGAATTAAGCATGGCCAGGCCGGCATCCTGAAAAAGCTTTGCCGCGTTGTCATAAGGCTTGAGACTTAATACGGACTTTACTTTCTGAAACCCTATTTCCATGCCAATGCCATGATCGCCGTCCCCTATTTTGGAATCCCCTTCTGTCAGGTAGGGCTTGCTGCTGATCATCCGATCGGCCACAAATAACAGCATTTGCCTGAGGTCTTCAATTGTCATAACCGTCATTTTTTCTCCTCCTTGCGATAACTGGGACAGCGGCACGGAGCATCGTAATATGCTTTTAACTCTTGATCCAGCTTGAACAGTGTGATCGAGGCTCCCGCCATTTCCTGAGAAGTGATATAGGAGCCGACCTCCATTTCGTATACGGAGATTCCCGTTGCCTTCAGAAGCTCTTTCAGCTTACGGTTTATAATGTACAGTTCAGACAACGAGGTGGCTCCCAAACCATTTACCAAGGTGCATACGGTATCCCCGTCTTGAATTCCCGATTCGTCCAGAATTTTTTCTACCAGCTGGCTGACAATACTGTCTGCGGTTTGAAGCTTTTCCCGTTTGATTCCGGGCTCCCCGTGCACGCCCATACCGAATTCAATTTCATCCTCCGGTAAGGTGAAAATAGGATTTTCCTCTCCCGGAAGAGTGCAGCCGCTCAAGGCGATGCCAATGCTGAATACATTGTCCCGCGCCTTCGCGGTCACCCGGTAAGCTTCCTCCAAGGATAATCCGGCCGCGGTAGCCGCTCCGGCGATTTTAATCACATAAAAATCTCCCGCGATGCCCCGGCGGTCGGTAATCCTCCCTTTGGGAGCCGATGCCACATCATCCATTACCCGTACGGTTTTGCTCTGCACGCCGAATGACTCCAGCAGCTCTGCGGCCATATCAAAATTCAAATTGTCTCCGGCGTAATTTCCATAAACAAAAAGAACGCCTTTGCCCTGGTCAACCGCCTGGGCAGTGCGAAGAATGGTATTGGGATCCGGGGAGGCGAAAATATTGCCGCAGGCCGCCGCGTCTGCAAGTCCGTCCCCGACGAAAAATGCGAACATCGGCTCATGACCGCTTCCGCCGCCGATGACAAGCGCCGTCTTATCCTTTTTCTGCTTCATGCAGATTCCTCTGACATCCGGCAGTTTTTCATAATGCTCTCCGTGAGCCGCCAGGAAGCCCTCCAGGGTTTCATCCACTACGCTTCGGGGATCATTGATTATTTTCTTTGTCAAGAGTTCCACCTCACATTCTGTCTACCGCATTGATGCCGAGATATTTGCAGGCCTCTTGCAGAATATCCGCATATTTACCGTGGATGCCCGCACAGTGGTGGATATAAGGCCCCTCCACCAGGGTGCGCTCCCATTTTGTCCATTGATCCACCTCAACCCAAAGGTATGTGCCCTTGGTGTGGGGGCCGGGTACGCTTTTTCCCTCTCCTACAAATAAGCGGTATTCCCCGTGATCGCCGTCAAACCGGCAAATCGTGACGTCACCGTCTTTTTATTCTCCACTCGCCGGTGCCGTATTTGTGTTCCGGAAAGATAAAATGCCTACCCAGTTCCTTGGTGCTTTCCGGCGCCGCCAGCGATGGCGAAAAAAATTGCCGCAATGCCAAAACAACTCCGCGTTATCATTCTCCGGATGCCGCACGGTAACGTCGGCGAAAAAGATCGGTTTTTCAAATAACCCTGCCGCTTGAAGCAGCACAGAGGTCACTGCGCCGTGGATATCTGTTTCGCAGGCCACCGGGATTCCCTCTTCGATCAGCAGTCCGTTGACAAGACAGGGCATGATCCCCAAGCCGCTTTGCAAAGCGTTCCAGCACTGGATTGCCACGCAGTTGCATTGATGATCTTCGCACATTTCCTGAATAGCAGCCTTCAACGCCGCCAGTTTCTCTACATCTTCCCTGGGGCAGTCCTGGGTACGCATAGAATCAGTGATTTTTTTTCAATGCGTTTTGGAATGCGGAATTTTTTCTTTTAGGATTTCATAGGTTTTGTCCACGAGATCGATCAGAGAAACAGGAAACGTATGGATATTAAATCTTTCAATCAGCTCGCCCTCATTGCAGATTACTGACCAAAACCCGTCGGGCCGGGGGCCAAGCTGTAAAACTCTGGTTTTCCGGAACGCTGTGACTGCGGCGCAGACAGAGATAAATTTTTCATAGCCGCACCGGAACTCGGGTGAGTCCAGCCAACAGTTTTCCAGATAGGTAAATGGGATATTGAACCGGCGCAGCACCTTGCCGGTGGCGAACAAGCCGCATTGGGTGTCGCGGGTACGCAGACCGTCGGCCAAAGGCGCGTCGTCCCGTGGACCCCATAGCAGGACGGGCTTATTCAAAGCCTTTGCTGCTTTTTTGCCACTAAATCCTCCGTACCAAAATTACAGTGAGGGAAAAATAAGCCGTCCACCTGTTCTGACTTCATCTTTTTCACAATTTCAGCCAGTTCGGATTCATTCACTAAGAGGCCTTCCGCGGTGATATCGTCAATATCCACCAGCTCGGCGCCCCACGAACGAATAGTTTCTTTAATCTTTTTTCGAAACTCTCTGGCTTCTTCAGCGCTGAATACATTGCGCCTGGTTGGGATATAACCAAGCTTTACTGTTTTTTCATTGCTACAGCTCCCTTCGTTTTGTACCATAAGGACTATTTTACAAAAGCAGCCGGCGGTGATTCCAGCCTTAAGGCTGAAATCACCGCCGGCGCCATAGCTTTTTACTGAGCCGACTTTACTCCTTGGTAAAGTCTAAATATACGCTGTACCATTCCCGTTCCCCATAGGTCCAATAAGGACGGAAACAGAGAGGCGTTCCTTCCTTTGTCTGCGAACGGAAGGTGAGGCCTTCCTTGCTTTCCTCCATCTCCTTCAGGTCTTCCGGATTCTCCTGCAAGGTGGAATGCCTTCCTTCAGCTGCCAGCATTACCGGACCGTACATCAGGGCTGCCCGTTCAGGATGCCCCTCGCTGATACCTGCGCTGCGCAGATGCATGGGGAACCGCACCTCGATCATGTCACTTTCGGACCATTGGCGGCTAAGCTTAATCCATTCGTTGGGCGCGATTTCAATATCTGTTAGGGGCTGTCCGTTGACGGAAACCGTCGCCTCCCCGGGAACGATCCAGCTGGGAGCGCGCAGGCTTATCTGATAGTCTCCGGCGCTATGTACCAGTATCTGGAAGGCGTCGGTTTCCGGATAGTTTCCAGAAATTTCTAAACGAATTTGCTGTTGGTTCCAGCAAGTATCCAGGATCGACGGGATATACTGAGTGATATAAACGCCGCGTTCGCCTAAGTAATAAATCATATTATGGTATTCCGTCACGGCCTGGGGATAGGTTCCGGAGCAAAGAAGGAAAGCTGCACTCATAATAGACCTTGCGTCCGCCGCCCAAACGATAGTCAGCATAGTAGAAGGTTTTTCCCCGGCGCTGGGAGTCATCCTTCATGGGAAGCGCTCCCCCGATGGCGTTGTAAAGAGCGGTTTCCGCCCACTCGCCATAGCGGGCTTCGCCGGTTAAGGAAATCAGGTGGCGCACCGCTTTAAAGATAGCCCAGGTGCCGCAGGGAACCTCAAAGGATTTTCCGATGCTCTCTACATCCTTATAATTTGAACCCCCAGGATCGGCCATGTGCTCGTCAAAGGCGTAGCCACCGCTGGCCATCCACTGATATTTTTTAATCAGGTCGTAACCATGGGTTAAAGTATCCAGATATTTTTTATCGCCGCTCACACGATAAGCCATGGCTGCGCCGCCTAAGGTGTTCACGTGGCTGTAGCCGTGTACCCGGGTCATCACATCCGGATTGTCAGCCCGCAGGCCATCCCAGTAATAGTCGTAATGCCAAATTTGGGCAAAATCGCGGTAACGCTCATCGCCGGTAGCCAAATAAGCGCGGTACAGCCCCTCAGAGAGGGTGTACCATTCGTTGTCGACAAACTTAATGCTTTCTTCGCCTCCGGTAAAAACGTCGCGGTGGGCAAGAGAGGGGTTGCGGAACCGGTGGAGATTCTTTTCTGCCCATTCGGTGACCTTTTTTAAGTAATCTGCGGCTTCCTGCAGACCGCCGTAAACATAGAGATCTACCAGACCGCTTTCAATTTTTTTCGAAGCTATAGTGGTAGGCGTTGCAGTCCCAGGAATAAAAGAAATATCCGTCCTCCTCAATGGCTTTTCCCCATTCGCCCAGAAGGTATCGGGCTTTTTCGATCAGGCGCTGATCGCCGGTGACTTTATAAGCTCTGCCGAATAAGGAAAGCCACTGACCGAATACATTAAAGATCTCATCCCATTCATAAGGATTGAAGCTTTGATCGTTGCAGTACCAACCGCCAGGCTCGTTTCCCGGATGGGGAAGTCCCGCCCTCTTGCGGAACCCATATAGGATGTCATCGTTAGGGATAGCTAAAAAGTATTCGAGCATTTCGTCGAATTGGAGTTTAAATTTCCCCTTTTTTAGAACCACACCTCCGTAATCCAAGGGGTTGAGTACTAGGTCGACTTTAGTTTTGGAGTCCATGCATACGCTTCCTTTCTGTGATGATTTTTATCAATCAGCCCTTGATTCCGGTAAGGGCGATTCCTTCTACAAAATATTTTTGTCCAATGAAAAACAGGATGATACAGGGCAGTATGGCGATCACTGCGGCGGCCATCAGCTGTCCATAAGCTACGGAATAGCTGGAAGAAAACAGCTGGAGCCCTACTGACATGGGGTATTTATCCGTAGTATTGATATAAATGATCGGGGAGAGGAAGTCATTCCAAGAAGCCTGGAATGAAAACAGGGTTACCACGATCAGAGCGGGCTTGGTCAGGGGAAGGATAATTTTATAATAGATTTTGAAGTAACCGGCGCCGTCGACAATTGCGGATTCATCCAGTTCCTTTGGAATAGACAGAAAGAACTGGCGACACAGAAGAAGATATACATGGCTCCGCCTCCGCACCAATAGGGGAGAATCAGGGGCAAGTAGGTATCCACGCCTCCCACGGCGTTCCAGCCCAAGTAGGTGGGAATGATGGTAACGGCATAGGGAAGCATCATGCTGCAAAAAGCACTACGGTAAAAATTGGGTTCCGCAGTTTCCACTGGATTCTGGAGAATCCGAAAGCGCACAGGGAACTGGTGAATACCGAACCGACTACAGAAAGAATACTGATGATAAAAGAGTTTCCGATAAACTGCAGCAAGGGGAAAGTGTTGAAGGCTCCGGGATAATTCTGCCAATACAGCGGGTCTGGAATGAACACCGGAGGCAGCTGGAAAATTTGGTTGATCTCCATCAGAGAGGTTCTGAGCATCAAAAAAACGGAAACACAAAACATACCAATAGAATCAGCACAAAAGATACAGCACTGCTTTTTTCGTGATTCGAACTGATTTTTTCTCCATTTTATTCGCCTCCATAGTAAACCCAGCGTTTCGTTGCCTGAGAGAACAGCTGTGTGAAGATCAAAAGCAGGATGAATAGTACCCAAGCAATGGCGCAGGCGCTTCCCATTTTCAGAAAACGAAACGCTTCCCGGTACATATAGTAGAAATAAAGCATGGTGGAATTATTCGGGCCGCCGTTGGTGATGGCATAGGAGGGGACAAAACACTGAATAGCGGTGACAAAACTGACCATAGCGCAGAATATGGTGGTTGGACTGATCATGGGCAGCGTGATATAAACGAATTTGTGAAAGCTTCCGCCGCCGTCGATCTCCATTGCCTCATAAAAAGCTGCTGGGGCACGTTTTGCGCCCCGCCAAAAACACGATAAAGGTGGTGCCGCAGGACTAGATCCACAGCAGGATAAAGGTGGGAATTGAGGTAGCCTCGCTGTAAAACCAAGATAGCTTCACGTTCAGGCCCACCAGCTGGGAAAGGTTGTTTAACACGCCGAGGGAAGGGTCTGTGAGCCACTTCCAGATCATTGCCACCGCAATGGTGGGGATAATAGCGGGCAGATAGAGAAGCGTTCGGGTGACCCCTCTGCCGCGAAAGCTGCGGTTCAGCAGCATGGCTATCGCGAGGGAAATGACTAAATAGATTGGAGTGCCGATGAGCACATAATAAGCGGTGACCTGAAGGGATTTCCAAAACACCGGATCCTCACCGGAAAAGAGCTTTTGATAATTGCTTACGCCTACCCAATTAGCGGCGCCCACCATATTATAATCGGTGAAGCTTAAGTATAAGCTTACCAGCATCGGGCCTACGGTAAACAGGATAAATCCGACGATTACGGGCATGGTAAAGAGAAACCCCGCGCGGGTGTCCCTCCGCGCTGCGGAGGTCTTTCGCCTTTTTAAATTTGCCTGAGCGGCCATATCTTTCACCTCAGTTATCAGTTATATAACGCCTGGGGTGGTCGGTTTGTATTCCGGCCACCCCAGGGCAGTCTCTGCTGTTCTGTTAGAACAAAGGAACCGCGGAAGAATTATTTCTGAGGTCCGACAGCGCGTCGTGAGCCTTCCAGCAAGGAATCCACGTTGATGCTTGCGATGGCGTCTTCAGCGGTAGCGGTTCCCATCCATACGGGTTCAAGCGCCGGTTCAATGATAGCGTCCATTTGGTCAAAGTTAGATACATAGTCCGCCTCTACAGCGACCACATGGTTTAAGGACATATCCACCAGAGCGCCCTGATAGCCTTCCGGACGAGCGGGAGAATCGGTCCACATGGCAAGTTTTTTCTTCATCCTCATACCAGTCTTTTAACAGAGGCATCCACAAGCCGTCTTTATACAAATCCAAGGCGGAGTTGGGGTCGCACAGCCACATATAGAAATCCCAGGCTTCATCCAGATGCTCGGTTGATTTGAAAATGCAGATGGGAGCGCACGTAGTGTAGGTATAAGGGGCGTTTTTCATCCGCGTCGGGTCCTACCGGCATTACCGCCGTGTCCCAGTTGAAGTCCATACCGTCAAAGTCCAGGCAGGTCCACTGGCCATCCTGGTAAATGGCGACCGCGCCAGTCATCAGGGACTGGGCCGCACCGTTATTGTTTTGCGTAGCGGCGGTGGTGGGGTTGGGCATAACGTGATGCACATTGCACAGGTCGGCTAAGAACTGAATGGCGTTGACGCACTTCGGGTCGCTCATAGTGAACTCAGTGCCGTCTTCGTTGTAATACTGGCCGCCGTTGTTTAAGATCCAGGAGCCCCAGCCGTCATAATCCTTCACAAGGTTAAAGCCATACTGAACGATATTGTTGGGGTCAAAGCTGTCCGGAAGCGCGTTGTTTCCGTTGGCGTCCAGAGTCAGTCGTTTGCACACATCCAGGAACTCATCCCAGGTCAGGGCATCCTCCCATTTCGAGGGCAGATAGTCCACGCCGGCCTCGTCAAACAGATCCTTGTTGTAATACAGGTTGATGGTTTCTGTAGCGATTCTGCGTCCGGCCGCTTTGCCAGGCTCATATTCCAAAAACGCCTGAGGAATGAAATCTTCATAAGAATAATCGGGGTCGTTTTCCAGCATTTCATAAATTTCTACAAACAGCCCTTCGTCGGCCCACTTATAAACATCGGTGGTGAAAATGTAGGCGATGTCTGGAGCCGAATTGGAGGCGATCAGGGAGGACATTTTAGTGGTATAATCCGCGTTCGGAACGTACAAAGGCTCCACGGTAATACCGGTTTCGCTTTTTGTAAACCTCGCACATCTTTTGACGGCCTCGTCCTCTACGGTGGATCCCCAATAAGACATCGTCAGCTTGACGCCGTCTTCCCCCTCTTGGGATTGAGCGGAGCTTCCCCCCTCCGGATCAGTGCTTCCGGCTTGAGAGGTTCCCCCTCCTGAGTTAGAGCAGCCGGCTGTGGCGAGCATACAAGCGGCCAGGAACAGGGCAAGTAACTTTTTCATGACGTTCTCTCCTTTTGAATATTTTTTATCGGCCGTCCCTAGCAACTCCTCCATCGAATTTCCTGAATGACAATGCATGAGGAAGCCGAGTTTCCCAATATAAAATACCGTTAGGCTGTAAGCCGAGGTTCTATTCAAATCATCGGCCGCGTTGACAAGGCGACCCATGGCCTATAAATGCGGAAAAATATAATATTACCATGATTCATACCTGGTATTCTACTGCCATCACCTCGTACGGCCGAAGGCTGAAGGCCATCAGCTGAGAGGGACTGAGTATGGCCCTTCCCAGCTTCGTACCCGCTATGGCGACGCTTTGCGGCATAAGTTCCAATTCGAATTCAGCCCGGGTGACTTGATCCGTTAAATTGGCGACAATCACGCATCGCTTGCTGGCGCGGGGTTTTCATAGGCGCGAAGAAGGACATCCTTGCGTTTCTCCATTCGACGGATACCGTCTAAATGGCGGTATTCGCCGCGAATATAAGTATCCTTCAGTAAAATTTTTAGCTTGGAAAGCTCTCTCAAGTGACGGGTAAAGCTTGGATAATCCGCCAGACAGCCGTCCCCGCCTTCAATTTTCAAATCCATCAGGATCTTTTCAGCGAAGCACCGGTTGGCTTCCTCATATTCATTAGCGTCCAGTTCATGGGAATAGTTCAGCCAGGGCGCGCTGTATCGGAGAATTTCCGGGTGATTGTGAAGCTGGTTCCAATTCCAAAAACCGTCCATGAATTGGCCGCAAAGGTCGCTACAGCCTTCTCCGATCATCACGCCGCCAGGGTTTTCCTTTTTGACAATTTGCCGTACTTCCGTCAATAATCCCGCCAATTCCTTTGTATACGCAAATTGAGGCTTTTCATGATGATGGTCAGGAGCGTAACAGACGTAAGATTTATGGGCGATCTGATCCAGCTGTAAATTGTGAAATCCATATTCGTGCACTATTCGCGTAACGGTTTCCTTCCACCACTTTTGAACCTCAGGCGCCGTAATACAGATATCCAGCAGTGTCATATTGCGGTCCGTGGTATCCAGCATAGCATTCCGGAACCCTAAATTGAAATTGGTCCGGGAAAAAATCCGTTCCACAATAGGGCTCGCCGGTCCTGCCGACTGCAGGCCATTTTTTGGCGGTTGCCTCATATTCCTTCCTGGAAATATCCAGCAGAGTTCCGTTAAAAACGGGATAACATGGCACCCCATCGCCTCGCACTCCGCCAGCTTTTCCTGCAGAACCTTTTCTCCGCCCCAGTCGGGATTGGCATAATAGCCGAAAGGATAGGCGTTGTCATGCCCGGCCTGAAACCAGCCGAAAACCATGATATAATGGATCCCTGCGTCTAAAGCCGCTTTCGCCATTTTAGGAAGATCGTTATAGTCGTGAAATACAGTGCCGTCCTGTTGCTTCATAAAATAAAAGTGCCAGCCCAGCGAGCTTTCAAATTCCGGACTGGATTCCGGCGTTTTGACGATAGTTCGCACCATTCCCGATGGGAGGCGGCGGCCTCGTGCCAGTCGCCTTCATGGACATAAATCACAAATTCAGGGCTTTCCCAGGTTTCTCCGCTTTCAATATTGGGAGATGACTGCAAAGCGATCTGTAGGTCCTGCGGAGGTTGTTTTTGGCGTGGCTGGAATCTTTTCGGATGAGATGCTCCACGCCGAAATCACAGATGTCAAATGCCTGGCTGCGCTGTTCTATGCTGATTCCGCCGGCTTGGTCGGAATAATCCAGCCATGCGGTGGAAAGAAGCTGAGGATATCTGACGTCGTGCCGGTTATTATTCCGGGTCCAGCCTTTATGATTTTTATTTCCTGTGTCGAATGGATCCCAAATGCGGTCCTGAGTTAGAAACGCTTGTTCAGGGGCGTACATCCGCATAGTCTTTCCTTTATCTGCGAAACCGCTGAGCATGGGAAACAAAACTTGGCTGATGGTGAAGCCGCTGTGGTTTTCCACCTGGATGCTTAACTTTAATTTTCGGCCTTCCAGGAAATAGCAAACCGTTGCTGTAATATCTAGGCTTTTTCCGTCGGCTGCAATAAAATTTTGGAATGTCCCCAAAACGTTTCCATCCTCTTCCTGGGCAAAGTCCGCCTGGCTGGAATTGGAATCTGCATAACGGCCATCCCATTGGGGGGAGGGGACGCACAAACGAAATAAATTGAGAAATTGCTCTACTTCGAGATAACTGCGGTTCAGCTTGCGATCCACAATTTTTTGAATCGCGCCTTTTTCGTTCAACGTTATTGTGAGATCGTGGTTTTTTAGCTGCATTTTCACACTGCTCCTTTCAAGAAATATCAAAAATTTTGACTTTTTAATCTTGCGTTTTAGATGTCGATTCTCAATAAAAAATTCGAAAGAGGTGTTTTTTACAAGGAGTCGATGTGAATAAAAAACACATAAATAGCAAGCGTTTGATAGATATAATAGATATATTTTTGTGTTAAAATGCAAAAATTATATAAGTTTTCTCTTTACATTCAAAATTATATCGATTATAATTTTGTTTATCCATTCATATTTTATTAGAATATATATCTTTTTTTTGACATTTGCTGAAACGAGGCTGACTTTTTATGGAAACAAATCGAATTAAGTTTTGCTGCAAAACGGAACTGGAAATCTGTGAAGCGGGAAAAATTACAAATACCGTTCATTGGATTCATCCTGACAGAGTGATGGATCCAAATGTTTTTTACTTATCTTATCGTGTGGAAGAAGACGGGGTAGAGTATACGCTTCAAAAAAACGACGTCTTCTTTTTTGAAAAGCGGTCTGCATCACACCTGAAATATTATGCCGACGACGGAACCGGATGGTATTATGTCCATTTTACAACAATGTTTGTGCCCATTGCGATTCTACAAGATGTATTTTGTCATCCAAAAACACTGTAAATCCTAATATGGAAATAATGCTTCTTCCCAAAAGGCTCAATATCCCGCCTTACGATGCAGAAAAGCTGATGCTTTCTATGCAGGACATGACAGTGAACTATGCCTCGAGCTCGCGCTTGGTACGAGCCAGATTAAGTCTCGAACTGAAAAACATCTTTCTTAGTCTGGTAGAATTGGACAGCGCTGTTACCGGTCGGGGAAACGACGGCATTGTTAATAGGATTACTAGCTTGGTTAAAAGCACTGCCTTCGACAATATCAGTTCTCAAGAAATTTCTAAAAAGCTGGGACTGAATTATGCCTATCTTTCCCGTACTTTTTCAAAAGCAACGGGGATGACCATTTCCCAATACAAAAATCATATTAAAATTCAGAAGGCCATCGACTTATTTAAAATTGAAAGCATGAATATAGCCGAAATCGCCCAGAGAGTAGGGTTTGAAAACCAGTTCTATTTCAGCAGAGTATTTAAAAGTATCACCGGTTTTTCCCCAACGCAATACATAAAGAATATTTACGTACAAAACCCGGACAACATTATCGACAAAGTATAGGGAAGGGCTTCCTGATGAGAACCGATGTCAGGCTATCAATTATAATAGAACCTCCAAAGACAGAAAGCTTTGGAGGTTTTTTTTTGGCGGCAGGCAAATAGGAGTGTTATTTCACGATAATTCATAAATAATAACTAAGAGAAATAAAGTGGTTTGATTATGGCACAGAAACTTGAAGAATGGGGAAAAATAAGCTATAATCTAGAATTAGGCAGAGTTTAGAAGCTTTTTTATAATTTTTGCTTTTGATATTTTTAATATTAATATTCGATAAGGGAGTTTAGCTCATGAGGCACGTGTTTTTAATTGGCAGCAACGGCATTCCCGCCTCCTATGGAGGATTCGAAACATTTGTAGAGCAATTAACCGCGCACAGGAAGGATCAGGAGATTTTTTATCATGTTTCTTGTCTTTCAGAGAAAAAGGGAGAATTTGAATATAATCACGCGCGTTGTTTTCAAATTAAGGTTCCAAAGCTGGGACCCGCAAAAGTGATTTATTATGACACGGCTTCTCTGGGGAATGCTGCCGCTATATAAAACATCACAAGCTGGCTGACGCTGTGGTGTATATGCTGGGATGCGGCGTTGGGCCTGTTTTCGGCCACTATAAAAGAAAACTGCATCGTCTAGGCGCTAAACTGATGATTAATCCCGACGGCCTGGAATGGAAGCGGGATAAGTGGAGCCCGCTTGTGCGCAGGTATCTTAAATGGTCGGAAAAGCGCATGGTCAAGCACTCGGATTTAGTGATCTGTGATTCCAGAAAAATAGAGGAGTATATTAAAACGGAATATTCGGCATATGAACCGAATACCACATTTATCGCTTATGGCGCGGATTTGTCAAAAAGCACTTTGACAGCGGAAGCATCTGAGGCGCAAAAAATGGTTTGCGGAGAAGAAGGTTATGCCGAATGAGTATTATTTGGCGGTGGGCAGGTTTGTACCAGAAAATAATTTTCAGACAATGCTTACGGAATTTATGAGCTCAACAACGAGAAGGGACTTTGTTTTAATTACTGATGTCAAGCAAAATCAGTTTTATGAGATTTTAAAGGAAAAGACAGGCTTTGACCAAGATCCCCGAATTAAGTTTGTAGGTACGGTTTACGATCAAAATCTGCTGAAATTTATTCGAGAGCATGCTTACGGCTATATACACGGTCATGAAGTCGGAGGAACAAATCCTTCTTTATTGGAAGCCTTGTCGAGCACTAAGATGAATTTATTATTGGGAGTAGGGTTTAACCGAGAGGTAGGAGGTCAGGGAGCGCTGTATTGGGAAAAAGAAAGCTGGCAGTCTCTCTAAATTAATCGGTGATTGCGACAGTATGTCTGAGGATGACCGACAGGAATTTGAACGGAAAGCGAAAGAACGCATTACCAGCTACTATAATTGGGATCATATTGCCCGGATTTATGAGAAGTGTTTTAAAGGAGAGCTCCTATGATTCAAGCTGACAATCCAATATTGGTTTCAGTAGTGGTTCCTGTGTATAAAATCAAAGAGGAATACCTTAGAGCGTGCGTTGGAAGCCTTCTGGAGCAGTCGCTCAAAGAAATTGAAATTATTTTAGTAGACGACGGTTCTCCGGACCGGTGCGGGAAAATCTGCGATAAATTGGCGGAAACAGATTGCCGGATTCGGGTGATTCATCAGCGGAACAAGGGTGTTTCTGCGGCGCGCAACCGGGGCATGGAGCAGGCGCGCGGGAAATATCTTTCCTTTGTAGACGCTGATGACTGGATTGATCCCGATACTTTAGCGGAAGCTTATCGGAATGGAAATGAGCGGCAGGCAGATATTGTATTCTGGTGTTATCAAAAGGAGTATGCAAACAGATCGGTGCCGACTGTTCCATACCCGCAGAATGGCTTAATTTACCATGCCGGCGAGGGAATAGAAGAATTTGACCCTTTTTTTATGGGCTTGCTCGGCTCTAGTTGGGGAAAGCTTTACGCCGCGGATGTCATAAAGGGCTGCAGATATGATGAAAGACTAAAAAATGGGGAAGACGTGGAATTTAATTTCCGGGTTTACCGGGGCTTAAAAAAAGCGGTTTATCTGAACCGCCCTTTTTATCATTATCGGCAGCTGGGTAATTCCGCTGTGAGAAATTATAATCCTAAAATGATGGAGCAGTATGGCTTGACTCTGGCGGCGATAGAAAGCGATTTAAACGAAAATAGGGAAGAAAGATTTATTGCCGCGTTTCATACTTTTACTGGATTATGTTACCTGCTTCTGGCTTCACAGCTGGTTTTTGTCAAAGAAAACCCGGCCCCTTTCCGGGATAAGCGCAGGCAGATGAGGGAAATTACCGACACGGAACCATATCGGTCTGTTATTGCCGGAAATCAAGGAATTCATCTTTCCATAGAAAAACGCGTTGCTTTGTTTTTGGCCAGGCGTCATAGCTTTTTCGGCCTTTATTGTTTAGTTCAGATCAAAAAATATTGGATAAGTCGGAGAAATAAAAGGAGGATGTTAACTGGTTTGCTAATATCGATTATAACTCCATTTTACTGCGGGAATTCCTATATGGCAGGCTTCTATCAAATGGTTGAAAAAGCAGCGAAGGAATTTCTTGCTCAGGGACAGGAACGGTCCGTTGAGGTAATTATTGTAAATGACAGTCCATGGGAAAGGGTAGAGCTCCCCGAAAATGAATCACACAGTTTTCGTTTGATTGTGATTGATAACAAAAAAACAGCGGGATTCATCAATCCCGCGTAAATGGGCTGGAAAAGGCCGCCGGAGAATATGTTCTGTTTTTAGACCAGGACGATGAGATCAGCGGGGATTGTCTGTGCACGCAGATCAAAGCCGCGCGAGGCGCGGATTTAGTACTGGGCAACGGGATATTTGAGCTGCCGGATCATCAAAAGGCGGCGATTTATGGAAATCATTTCTCACTAAAATTTGCTTCCAGAGCGAAGCCCAACGTGATGATCCGAGATTTTATTGTATCGCCTGGACAATGCCTGATAAAGAAGAATAGTATTCCTATGGAATGGCGCCGGTGTGTGATGAAAAAAAACGGAGCGGATGACTATCTGCTGTGGCTTCTTATGTTCAATAATAAGATGTCTGTGTCTGTAAACGACGCTTTTGTTTATACGCACAAATACACCGGGGGTAATATTTCTGCGGACCTGGAGGTTATGTTTCAGTCCTCTTTGGAATTGCTGGAGCTATTGAAACGAAATCCTAACTATCAGTATCAAACTTATCGGAAGCTAGAAAGAACTATACACTATAAGCACGATATTCATCTCAGCCGGAAACGTTATTTTACCGAATCCCTTTAAAAACTTGGATATCTTTTTTGTATAACGTTTATTACCGTCTTGTCTGGCGCGGATGCCTGCTAGGGAAAGGAAGATATACATGACAGAGAAAAACCGCAGACTAGGTCTAAGCCGCGCCGCATTACAGATTATTGCGCGGCGCTTGTATTCTATTTTCAGCATATCCTTAAGTTCCTGTTTTCGGGCAAAATGATTGCCACGGTCATTGGAAATTTAGATCCCTGGTATTTATTGGGGCCCTGGTATTTGTGGAAAAATCGGAAGGAGTCAAAAAAAATTAAAAGCCTCGCTCATTGTGATCAGCATCTTTTTCTTATATGGGATTCTTCAATTAATTGTATTTCCCAATATGAGTATTTTAAAGCTGGCGGTTACACTTTTAAAGCTCGCCGTATGCATACTATGTATGCTGTACGTTATGGAAAATGCGGAAAAGATCAATTTTCTGCGAATAGCCAAGATTATTTCCGTTTTTTATGGAATTACGCTTCCATTCGCGTTATTTTTTAATCAGAGTCCTCTGTTTTGGATTACCAACGATTATGTCAATAAATACACCACGACACGGCTTCGGCTGTTTTATTATGAACCAAGTGAATTAGGCTTCCGCCTAATTATCGTGATGGTAGTGTTGATTGGATTTTTCTTGGCCAGTAAGTGCAAAAAGGAAAAAGTCCTTTTAGCCGTTCTGATACTTGTCGATGCTTTTACCCTCTATTTGGCTAGATCCATGGGCGCTATCGGAATAGGCGCGCTGGCGATTGGCGTTATGTTCCTTTATGACTGGATCGCGCATAACTCTCGGAAAAAACGGTCATTTACAGTTGCATATGCGCCGCTCTGCTTTTGTTCTGTGTTATGATGGCAGTCACTCAAAGCGATTTGTATATGCGCTTGATGGACACGCTCCAGGGGAAGGATTCTTCAATCGTTACCGTATCGGTTTGTCGTTCCGCATTTTAGGTGACAGCTTTTGGAATTATTGGGGGCTTGGCTGCGGTTTTGGAAACGTGAATACTCCCGCATTTTTAAACCAGTACACAGACTGGGGATTAAAAACGGTTATTACAAATTCTTATGTATATTACATGACGGAGACGGGAATTTTCGGAGTCTTGACTTTAGGCGGCTTTATCTCAATCCTTTTCTATCGGTGCGTAAAGGGAAAATCAGCTGTAAAATGGGGCCTTTTTGTTTTTATTGTTGTGTTTCAGTTTATGGGAGGATATCTTACTAACGGTCTTAATTGGGTTGCCTATGGAATTATATTAAGTAATTTTAATGAGCGAAATTACTATAAAAGTATAGAACTTAAAAGTTTACAAACTGAAACTCATGCCGATCAAACAAATTTGTCTCAGAAAAAATCGCGTTATTTGAGTTTACGTGAAAAGATACTTGGCAGTCCGTTCCTTAACGTGTTGTTTCAGCCTGTTATTTTTTTGCGTCGGGCAGCACGATGGCTGCGCGGTGTAGTCCAATATGAAATCTGGTTCCGGATTAAGGCGTTCTTCAGAAAACTGCGTTTGGGTACGTCGTACCAAAAATATGAGCCGATGAAGCTCTACCAAAATAGACATAAGGGACAGAGGTGTTTCATCGTAGCTACAGGCCCCAGCCAATCCATTGAAGATATTAATAAGCTAAAGGGTGAGATTACGTTCTCGGTTAACAGCATATATACTTGCTTTTCTGATACGGATTGGAGGCCGACCTATTATTGTGTTCAAGATAGAGTGGTGTATGAAAAAAATTGCAAAGGCATAGATGAATTGAAAGCGGCTCAGCGGTTTATTTCGGATAGCATTCCGCAGGCATATCGCAAGGGCGATATTTTGTATCCCACAAATGAGAGATTTCATCACTGCTTTAACGGATATAAGTTTAGGATTCGTTTTTCGGATGATAGTAGTAAAGTGGTATTTGCCGCCAACACAATTGTATATTCTGCGATCCAGTTAGCTGTTTATATGGGCTTTTCAGAGATTTATCTCACTGGCTGCGACTGTAATTATACGAGCCCTAAAAAACATTTTAATCATGACACTAATGAAAAAATTGAGAGTAAAATAAAGCTGGATGAAATTGGGAACCTGATGCTGGCATCTTATCGCGCGGCAAAAAAATACACGGACACGCATCCGGTAAAAAAATATACAATGCCACCCGTGGCGGCAAATTGGAGATTTTTCCCCAAGGGTGAATTTAGATGACGTCGTTTCATAAGCTAGGCATAGATGTTTCTAAAAAGTATAAATACAGAGAGCGGCAGTATAGTTTTTTGACAGAAAACACTATGAGATCAAAGTGGAATTTCTTCAATTATTAGAATAGATAATGATGCGCTTGTTGTGTTTTCTAAAAAGAGGAAAAGTACATTGTTATTAAAAAGTAAACCTGGCGGCTGGTAACCGTTAATTTTAATAGCAATGCGAATTGGAGCTATCCTGCCGATCGCAAATATATTCTTGTTCTTCTAGTTAGGATTTGAAATATGAACAATCTAGATAAGTATAAAAAAGAACCGGGGAAGGCGGGCTTTGTTTTTTTGACGGTTCCTATTTTTACCCGTCTTTTAACTACAGAGCAGTACGGACTTTTGACGGTATATCAGTCTTGGATGGCTATTATTTCTGTGTTTACCACGCTAAATCTATCTGCTGGTGTTTTTAACAACGGCATGATCAAAAGAAAAAGGGCTGTCCACCACTGTTACGGCGGTTTTCTTCATAGTCAAAAGCCAAATCACTCTGATTTTCTTTTAGTGCTGGCAATGTTTTTGGAATTGTTTATGAGCCCGGCTTTAGCCCTATGGTCCGCGAAACAAAGGTTTTCCTACAAATATAGGGCTATGACGGCGATTACAGTAACTATTTCTTTGGCAAATGTTGGAGTCGGGCTTTTGGCTGTGTCTTTGGCGGAGGAAAAGGGTGTTGCACGGGTCCTGTCCGCTGCGATTGTGAATATTTGCGCCGGACTGGTGCTCTACGTATTTAATATGATAAAAGGGAAAAACTTTTTTTCATAAAAAGTACTGGAAGTTTGCCCTCGCGTTTAACCTGCCGTTAATCCCCCACTATTTATCGGTTACGATTCTAAATAATTCTGACCGCGTGATGATCAATAAATTTTGCGGTACAGGAAGCGCCGCGATTTATGGCGTGGCCTATTCTATCGGTTTGATGTTGAATATTGTTATGACAGCCATTAATTCTTCCTATACTCCTTGGTTTTACCAGTCCATGGCCAAAAAGGAGTATCAAAAATTTCAAAGCTGGTAACTGCCTTAGTGGCTTTATTAGGCGGCGTCAGTCTTTTGCTTGTAACCTTCGCCCCGGAAATTATCCGGATTATGGCGCCGGCTTCCTATTATGAGGCTGTTTGGCTCGTACCGCCCATTACCTTAAGCATGTTCATTTGTTTGCTGTATAATGTATTTGCCGGATTAGAATTTTACTTTGAAAAAAATATTTTTATTATGATAGCTTCGTGCATGGGGGCGCTTTTAAATATTGCCCTAAATTCATTTGTTATTCCATTGTGGGGGTATATCGCTACAGGATATACTACCTTGCTTTGTTTTATTGTATGGGCATTTGCCCATTATATCTTCAGCACTTCTATCTGTAAAAGGAACTGGGATTAAAAAGAGTATTTTTAATATAAAAGCGATCTGTTTTATTGTGCTGGGTGTCTTTACGGCGACTGCTTTTATCATGCTCTTTTATAATTTGGCCATTGTTAGATATCTTATTGTGGCGGTCTTGTGCTTTGTGTTTATCATAAAAAGGAAAGCGCTCATTCATCTGATCAAACAGATGAAAAATGTTCAGAACAAAGGGAAAGGCGGCGAATAAAAAACATCTGGAAACACTATTAAGGATATCTCTAATCTTGTAGAATTTAGGTTGGCCCTAGGTTAGTAAGGCAATCAAATAGAATTATTTCCGTGAAGAAAGGATGCTGGCGAAAGCTTTAAAATAGATGCGTTTTTTTGAAAACGGTGTAAAGCATGAGGACATAAAAGCAAGCATAAAACGATTGTAGAAAGGTTGCGATTATATGAAAAAAGAAAGACAGGTATACGGGGCATCGCTACGCGAAGCCCAATAGATCATCCGAAAATGATATTTATTCTAATTCTGATAGATACGCCCGGACCACTGGGAACAAAAATATAAAAGAGAAAGAAAAAATGGTCTGCAAAAAAAAAATCATTGTGACCTTATGTATTATCCTGGGGATTATTTTGATGATAGCCGGTATTGTATTCGCCTATATCAAAGCAACCTTATCCCAGCTTGGACGAGTCCCTCTTCCGGAAGCCCCTGAGACGCTTGGTATTTCATCCGAGGTTGCAGAAAAATATAAGGATTTAGATGTTACGAATATTGCTTTGTTTGGCGTCGATTCCAGAGAGGACAACGATATCGGACGTTCTGACGCATTGATGATTCTTTCGATCGACCGCGTTCACAATAAAATAAAATTAACCTCTATTGCAAGGGATACGTACGTTACGGTTGATGGCTATGGTCAGACAAAGATTAATCATGCCTATGCCTATGAGGGCCCTGAACTGGCCATTAAAACAATTAATGAAAACTTTGACATGAATATTCAGGGCTTTGTAACAGTAAACTTTTCCCAGCTGGCGGAGATTATTGATTATTTGGGTGGTATTAATATTGCGGTAACAGAAGAGGAACGCGAGGTTGCCAATAGATTAATACAGGAATTGGGCGTTCAGTGCGAACCGATTACGGAAAGCGGAGAATCAGTCCATTTAACCGGTGACCAGGCTGTCATTTTTGCCAGAAACCGCGATACAGGCGGCGACTCAGAGAGAACGGGCCGTCAGCGCAAGGTGCTGTCCGCTATGTTTGATCAAGCAAAGGCGATTGATGTGACGCAGTATCCAGGCTTGATTAATATGGTTTTGTCCCAAAGCGTGACTTCATTATCGGATAATGATATGCTGGGGATCGGTACTTGGGCGGTTACTTCCGGCGCTACCATGGAACAGATGAGTTTGCCTAATGAGAATTGTAATTCTTCCGGTGAAATAATCGACGGTGTTTGGTACTATGTGTATGATTTGGATTTGGCGACAGATCTGCTTCACGACTTTATTTACGAGGAGAATTCTGCGGATTAAAGAAGCAGAATTTGTCAGATGAGGCGGTTAAAATCCAAATCCCAATATTGAGAAGCCTTTCAGCTTTTCAATATTCTGCACAATGCATGCAATGATTCACTTTGGCAAGTGTTTTTAACTTAAGCGACTATAAAAGGGAGAGTTTAAAATGAAGGTAATAGGTGTAATTCCCCGCGCTATCACTCCAGCAGACTTCCAGGAAAACCGATCGTCGATATATGCGGACGGCCCATGATTTGGTGGGTGTATCAGCAGACAAAAAAGTGCGAAAGCTTTGACGAGGTAGTGATTGCGGTGGATGATCCTCGTATTCAGGCTGTGTGCGACCGGTATGAGATGAAATCACTTATGACCTCTACAGAGCATGATACGCCCACCTCCCGTTTATATGAGGTATCGACCAAGTTGGAGGGCGACCTATATGTGCTGGCTATGGGTGACGAGCCTTTAATTGATGCCAGATGCTTTGATTTAATTATACCGGAGCGGCTTGAGACAGAATATTATGTGGCAGGTCTGGTGAACGTTTTGGATAAAGCCACTGAGGTAATAGACTTCAGCAACCAAAAGGTAGTGACAAACGCAAAAGGCGAGGCGATGCTCATTTCACGTAGCCCGATTCCCTATCCGAAGGGTTATTTGGACTTCGAATATAAGAAAATTACGGGTGTCCAGATTTTTTCTCCTAAAGCGTTGGAGTTTTTTTAACCGCACAGAAAAATCCATACTCGAAAAAGCAGAGGAAAATGATTTGATGCGCTTTGTCGAACACGGCATCCCTGTGAAAATAATAGAATCCGGCTATAAAACGATTTCTGTGGATACCCAAAAGGACTTAGAGATGGTACGCGATATTATTCGAAAGAAAATAGATGGAGGAGAAGTGATTCTATGAGTATCCGGCTGTTGGACTGTACGCTGCGCGACGGTGGATATATTAATGATTGGAAATTTGGCTATCGTACAGCCAAAAGCATCATTCAAAAGCTGGTGGATTCCAACGCGGACTACGTGGAAGTCGGTTTTTTGCGAAACTGCAGCTATGATAAAAACGCAACGCTGTTCAATAATATTGCGGAACTGAAAAAATACTTCCCAGAGAGCAGAAAAAATACAAAATTCACGGTGATGGCCCTTCATAATAAATATGATATTACAAAGCTGGAGCCCAATGACGGCACAGTGGAAGCGGTGCGTGTAACCTTTCATGATTACGACATTGACGAGGGCTTGGAGTTCGTCAAAAAAGTGATGGAAAAGGGTTATAAATGTTTTTGCAACCCCATCAATATTATGGGGTATTCCGACCAGGAAATTTTAAATCTGATCCAAAAATTAACCAAATTAAGCCCTATGCGTTTTCCATTGTGGATACTTTTGGGTCCATGATTAAAAGTGATTTGCTTCGTATTTATTCTTTATTGGAGCATAATTTGGACAAGTCGATTGTAATTGGACTCCATTTGCATGAAAATCTTTCCTTGTCCTATTCCTTAGCGCAGGAATTTATCGGGATGCGTAATGTGAACAGAGACTGCGTTATCGACGGCTCGCTGATGGGAATGGGAAGGGTTCCGGGCAATTTGTGCTTAGAATTGATTATGGATTATATGAATAAGTATGATTCGGTTAAGTATAATGTGGATTCTGTTCTCGATGCTATCGACGACCACATTTTGGCTATCGGAAGGAAAGCCCCTGGGGCTATACTACAGAATATTCTTTGTCGGCTAAATACAATCTGCACCGGAATTATGCGGAATATTTAATTGGAAAGGGTCAGCTTAAGGCAAAGGATATCAATCATATCCTTTCCAATATCAGCAAAGACAAGAAAACTGCTTTTGATGAGGCTTATATCAAAAGGCTTTATTTAGAATATCAGGATAAAATGATCGATGATGAAAAGAGCCTGAACCAAATCGAAAAGACGGTATCAGGCAGAAAAATTCTTCTGCTGGCACCAGGTTCTTCACTGAAAGCATATCCGGATAAAATTAGAAGCTTTATTGAGAAAGAGCAGCCCCTGGTTATCTCTGTGAATTTCGAAAGCAGCGATTTCAAGCCTGACTATGTTTTCTTCAGCAATCGGAAAAGATACGATGATTACCAAAAAGAACCGCATAATGTTCCGGTTTTAGCAACCTCAAACGTAATAACCTCCGGCCAGCGGGAGGAGCTGATTTTTAATTATCACGACCTGGCGTTCAGTGAACATGGAATTTTTGACAATTCTATGATAATGCTTTGCTCCGGTTAATGAGCCGAATTCATGTGGATCTAGTATCGGTGGCAGGCTTTGACGGCTTTGAACGGAAAAAGAACAATTACGTGGATACCTATTATAAGACTACGGAAAAGGGACTCCTCGCGAATGAGAAGATTGCGTCTGCGGTTTCGGAATTGAAGAAGGAAATCAAAATAGAATTTTTGACGCCTTCTCTTTTTCAATAAGGAGGCGGCTCATGGGCTTTGAGAATATTAGATTACTGGTTCTAGATGTGGACGGAACTATGACTGACGGCGGCGTTTATATTGATAACAACCGAGTGGAATCCAAACGCTTTAGCATTAAGGATGGAGCGGGGGATTCTAATGGCCAAAGCCGCTGGAATTGATGTCATGATTTTAACAGGCAGAGAAAGCAATTGTGTAGCCCAAAGGGCGTCTGAGCTGGGCATTCAGCTGATTTTTCAAAATGTAAAGGCTAAGTCGTCTTTTTTTGCAAGGTTATCTGGAGGATAACGGCTTAACTAAGGAAAATGTAGCTTATATGGGGGACGATTTAAACGATTTGTTTGCAATGCGGCATGCCGGCTTATGCGCTTGCCCCAGCGATGCAGCGCAGGAAATTAAAAATCAGTGCGGCTATATCGTTGAACAAAAAGGCGGCGACGGCGCCGTCAGGGCTTTTATAGAAATTATATTAAAGGCGAGAGGACAATGGGAACAGTCAATACAAAGAGTATTTTCTGAAAGTTAGCAAAGGAGCTCCTTGCGTTGATTGCCTGTCGGCGGCATAGTAAGCGGGTCGTCCAGAGCAGAAGCTTTTTTTCGCAGTTTTGAATTTGAAGGAGAAATTAGCATGGGATTTCACAAACCCCCGAAGAAATATGGAGCGGCCCTTGGAAGAGCAAAATTCAAACTAAACGCCGGATGGCTGGTGCTTTTGGCAGTATGCATTATTATCATCTCCGGCTTGACGATTTGGAACGCTTTGCATCTGCAATCAGCTATTAATAGAAGAACTGAGGCCTATGTATCGGATGTGTCCGATCAGTTGTGTACAGATATTGACTACCGGCTTTCCAAGGTAACCAAGGATTTGGAGATGCTGGGAGACAGCGTGGGACAACCGGGCTTAAGCGACAATGAAGAATTACTAAAATCCTTTTTAAGCAGAAAAGCGGAGATCCTTGGCTTTACATCCCTGATCGTGCTAAATTCACAGGGAGATGTGTATGAAACAAATCCTACTGGGGCTGATCTGCTTGCATTACCGGGCGTGCAGGATTCCCTTGCGGGAAAGAATGGAGTCTCCTTTTTAAATGAACAAAGCATCCTTTATTCGATTCCGCTTTCCACTGAAAACTACGAGGAATACAGCGTGCTGGCCGGCGTCCGGGATAAGGGAAATATGCAGGAGCTGATTCAGGCAAAAAGCTTCGGAGGAAGCGGCTTGAGCTGCTTGATCGATTTAGAAGGGGATATGATTATATCGCCGACAAATTCGGAACCGTTCCTGCGCTTGGATGATATTTTTATGAAAAATCTGATGATCGGGTCATCAGCCATATATATCAAATGCAAAGCAGGATATGCAGGCCCATAAAGGCGGAGTATTTACTTTTACCGCTGCAGACGGGACAGAATTAGTTTTTGTCCTACAGGCCCTTGATGAGCTTCGATTGGGTATTGTTGACACTGGTGCCCGCGAATCTGATTTCGTATGATACTGATAAATATATTCTTCAAACCTACATGATTATTTCGGGCACGGTTGTATTTTTCGCACTGATATTGGCTTTTTATTCCGAATCTACCGTAATCATTATAAAGAACTGGAATATTCAGCGTTTATTGATCATTTGACCGGCGGGATGAACAACGCGGCTTTTCAACTGAAGTGTCAGGAGGCGTTTGCCCAGTCTCCGCCGGGCACCTATGCTGTGGCACTGCTCAATATCAAAAATTTTAAGTTAATTAACGAAAGCTTTGGCAGCGACGAGGGAAACCGGACGCTGGAGTTTATTATGAGAGCCCTGGAAAGCTTTTCCGGGCCGGGAGAATTTGCGGCCCGGGCCGAGGCGGATAATTACTTCTTCTGCATGAAGGAGAATGATCCGGATACGATTCGCGGGAGGCTTCGCACCATTGCCGAAACGATCAACGACCGGATTAAAATATTCGACAGCGAGCATGAAACCCCGTTTAAGCTTATCCTTCGCCAAGGCGTCTATGTGGTGGACGATCCCAGCCTGGAGATCACGATCATCCAGGACAGAGCGAGAACTGCCTGCTGGAATCGTGCGGCTCAAGAGGATAATCCGTGCGTTTTCTACAACACGGAGTTTACAGAAAGCATGAAGCGGGAACAAGAGCTCAATGATCTATTCGAGGATTCCTTGCGTAAAGGGGAGTTCCAGGTTTATTTCCAACCCAAGGTGTGGGGGAAAAATGGGGAGATCGGCGGAGCGGAGGCGCTGGTGCGCTGGCTTCATCCACAGCGCGGGATGATTTCTCCAGGGGATTTTATCCCAGTGTTAGAAAAAAGCGGAAGAATCTGCCAATTGGATTTCTATGTATTTGAGCAGACTTGTAAATTTTTGCACGGAAGGCTGGAGTCAGGGAAAAGGGCTTTTCCGGTGTCGGTGAATCTTTCCAGACGCCACTTCAAAGATCCAGATGCGTTAGCTAAGCTGCAAAAAATCGCGGAAGATAATGGCGTCCCGACCGATTTGTTAGAGCTGGAGCTCACAGAATCTATCTTTTTCAATGACCGCGGCATTGAATATGTGAAAAAACAAATTCAGGAAATGCACCGCATTGGGTTCCGGTGCTCGCTGGATGACTTTGGAGCAGGATATTCTTCGCTGGGGCTGTTGATGGAATTCGATGTGGATGTGGTCAAGCTGGACCGCCGTTTTTTCCTGGATGTGGGGAGGAAAAAAGCGCGTGACGTGGTGACTGCAATCACAGAGCTGGCCCAGAAAATCGGCGCAAAAACAGTAGCGGAGGGAATCGAAACCCAGGAGCAGCTGGATTTTGTAAAAGAGGCCCGCTGCGATATGATTCAGGGATATATTTACGCAAGGCCGATGCCGGTCTCGGAATTTGAACGCTGGATTGACCAGCGCCAGAGCCCAGGGAATACTAACTGAAAAACTTTCAGGAAGAAGGCTGTTATGGCTTAAAAGCTCTCAATCTTATGATCGGCCTTTGCCGAACAGCGCTTTGCAGGTCTAATGTTTTTATTTATTGGGGCAGCCCTCTTTTTGAAGAGCGGGCTGCCCCTTCGCATGCTTGGATCACTGCCGGTAAGCAGAAGAATCCGTTGCGGGCCTGCATTTTTTGAGCTTAAACTGAAAATTTCTTTAGAAGATGAAATTTGCTAAGGCTGTACGGATCCAGACTCCATCTGAAATTAATGATATTGAGGCTTTATTCAAACGTAGAGACGCCTCTCGGTTTTGAAAACTGCCGCCTTGACTTTTAGATTGGGATAGAGTATCATAATGTCGTCTGAAAAGGCAGATTGGTATGATTTAGAAATAAAAAATCGACGCGCTTGCGGCTCAATAGTTGTAAGCGCGTTTCTTGTATTGTAAGGCTGGGCGGGAATAATGGATAAAAAGCGTAACATGGGCACCTATCTCCTGGCATCTGTCATGCCGGGTGTACTGCTGCTGTCCGTTTATATTGCTTTAGGAGTATACCCATTTGGCCAAAGGTCTCTGCTGATCACGGATATGAGTCAGCTGTATGTGGATTTTTATTCCTATTTGATCGATGTGTTTCATGGCCAGAAAGCCCTGTTCTTTTTCCTGGGAGGGCGGTTTAGGAATGAATATGACGGGAGTGGTCTCCTTTTACTTAGCCAGCCGTTTTCCTTCCTCATTGCTTTTTTTGACAAGCAGTCCGTCACGGAAGGGATTCTCCTCATTACAATACTGAAGACTGCCGCCTGCGGGCTGACATTTTCTATTTACACTCGAAAAGCGCTTCATCTTCGCGCGGCGCCGAACCTGTGCTTTTCCGTAGCATACAGCCTAATGTCCTATGTGATTGTTTACGCCCTCAATATTATGTGGCTGGACGGCGTGATTTTTCTTCCTCTCGTACTTTTAGGGCTTCACCGGCTGCAGGATAAAGGCTCAATGCTGTTGCTTACCATTGCTTATACGCTGCTTTTTATCGCTCAATTTTACATCGCTTATATGGTTGGAATTTTTTTCTTTGCTGTATTTTGCCGGCCTCTGTGTGGTTGAAAAGAGGTTTTCCCTGAGAACCATAGGAAAATTTTTTGTCAGCGTAGTGTTGGCTGCGGGCCTCAGCGCCTTTTTATGGCTGCCCACCTACGAACAGCTTGCTTATGTATACCTTCCGGAACCCCAGAGCTTTTCTACCGGAGATGTGACTTTTTCAAAATTTTCAGCAAGACCTTGTTTGGCAGTTATGATTCCCTTACTTACGGCCTGCCGAACCTTTACTGCGGGATGCTGACCATGCTGTTTGTGCCTTTGTATTTTTTTAATCGGAGAATTTCTCTGAGAGAAAAAATTGTCAGCGCGGTGATTTCTTTGCTTCTATGCGTCAGCATGATGGTCTGGAGACTGAATCTGCTGTGGCATGGAGGGGACGAGCCCACCTGGTTTCCCTACCGCTTTAGCTTCTTATTGACCTTTTGCGGCCTGTTTATGGCGATACGGGCCTTTCGCTATCACAAAGAGTATCTTCCTAGGGCCTATGGCCTGTCGGTCTTGTTTTCAGCCCTTCTAATGGGAGGACTTTGGTGCTTCCATTACGAATGGGTGACCTTTGAGAATCTTTTAGCGTCTATCCTGCTTTTGCTGCTTTACGGCTTTTTTATGATGGTTTCCTGCTTCCGGCCCCAATTAAAGAATGTTTTAGCCGTATTCGCTCTTTTGTCAGTCTGCTTTGAGATGGGAATGAACGGGGGAAATTTAGTCGATTCCTTGGACAGCCAGTTCGGCTATGAGGACAGGAGCACCTACACGGAGAATTATAACCGCAAAGAAGCGCTGGTCCAACAGGCCTGCCGGTTGGACAGCGGATGGTACCGCTTAGAGGATAAAACGAGGCGGAACGCCAATGACGCCTTTTCCCTAGGATACCACGGCTTAGCGCATTACAGCTCGTTCACCAACCGGAATATGAGCAGCTTTTTAAGCAGGCTGGGGGTATCCGCACGGGTGCAGGGCCGCTTTTTGAGGTACAGCGGTTCCAGCAATGTGATAGATTCCCTCTTAGGAATCCGCTATGTGATCGGCCGCCGCGCCCCGCATCAGGATTATGTCCCGGCAAAGCAGAAATTGACGGCTTCAGGCTGTATGAAAATCCAGACGCCTTACCGGCGGCGTTTTTATCGTCAACCGATCTGGGAGGCTTTCATATTGCCCAGGATGAAAACGTGTTTGAGGCGCAGAACCACTTGATGAGCGCCTTGCTCGGGGAGGAAAAGGAATATTTTACAGCGGTTGACGGAGTGGAAATGACGCCATCCCGTTACGCGTATCCAGGTCAATGGTTCAGCGACGGCTGGTGTACGGTAACGAAAATGGAGGGCGAGGAGGCCTATCTGGAATTCTCTCTGGTTAACGACAAGGACCAGGAAATCTATTTTTATATGACGTCTTCTGGTTTCGCTGATAATAATTATCTGTTTTTAGATGGAAGGATTCTTGAAGATGAGAAGCACCCCTTGACCGGAGCGGTAGACCTGGGATGGTTTGAAGAGGGAGAAACCATAAAGGTACAGATGTATTTAAACGGGGATTTGACCTATCTTCAGATGCCGTTGTTTTACGGATTTGACGCGGAGGCCTTTCATCAGGATTGTGACGCGCTGAAGGCAAGGGGGGAATGACGGAGATCACCCAGGATTTGACTGGGCTCTCCGGTACGGTGGAGGTGGAAGAAGGCGAAGCAGTGTTGTTTACTTCGTTACCGGCTGATCCTGGCTGGACTGTATGGATTGATGGAGAACAAACGCCGTGGAATACGGTATCTGACGCCTTTTTGACAGTGAGGCTTTCCAAGGGAAGCCACCGAGTATCCTTTACCTTCTGTCCCGCTGGCCTGCGGGAGGGATTACTGATTACCGCTGCCAGCGGCGCTGTTGGAATCCTGGGGGTTTTTTGGTTTCGTTTTTACGAAGCCGCGTAAAAAAAAGCAATGGGCGGAGGTAATGCCGTCTTGGCGTCAGGAAATCATAGAATTACAATATATCATAACGGAGGCTGTTTTCATGAATGTATTAGTAGTGGGCTGCGGTAAGGTGGGCTCACGGCTGGCCAGACTGCTGGCTCAGCGCGGTCATAATGTATCGGTGATTGACAGAGAAGAAGATATGTTCTCTCAGCTTGGTGAGGATTTTGACGGGGTGACTGTTACTGGAATGCCGATGGATATGGATGTGCTGCGGAACGCCGGGGTAGAATGGTGCGACGCGGTAGCGGTGGTTACGCCGGATGATAATTTGAATATCACCATTTCGCAGATTGTTAAGACTTTCTTTCAGGTAGAAAACGTAGTGACAAGAATCAGCGATCCAGCCCGGGAAATGGCGTTCCATCAGTTCGGGCTATCCTCTGTTTGTTCTACCAATTTGGTAGTCAGCTCGCTTTATACGACTTTAACACAGCCTATCGAAGAAAAGCAGATTACCTTTTTAAACGCTACCCTTGCGGTTGATGCCCGGCCGGTAGAGGAAATGTATATCGGCAGGCATCTGGACTCTGTTCCGCAGTTGGCCGGCGAGGCGGTGATGGGGGTTCTCCATCCTGGCGGCAAGGTGACCATTAATGACGGAAGAGCCGGATTGAGCTGCATACCGGGGATCAGATTTTGATCACGCATTTGGTGGACTGAAAGGGAGGCGGACTGGGATGAATATTGTAATTATCGGTGGGGGAAAGCTGGGCTATTCCCTGGCGATCAATATGCTGGATCGGGATTTTCGGGTAAATGTAATTGAAAAAAAATAAGGTGCGCGCTATGAATTTGGCGAACGAGCTGGATGCGGAGGTTATCTGCGGAGATGGTACCGAACTGGAGGTGCTGATGAAAGCCGGCGTACAGGAGGCCGATTGCTTTATCGCGGTGACTGGCCAGGACCAGGACAATCTGGTGGCGTGCCAGCTGGCCAAAAAAGCGATTCCGTGTGCCAAAAGTGATTACCAGGGCCAATGACCATAGAAACCTTCTGGCATTGAGAAACCTGGGAGCGGATATAGCCGTCAGCAGTACGGAAATTATCACCCGGGCAATTGAGCAGGAGGTAGACAGCGCAGGAATGCATCTGCTGGCCAGCTTGAATCGGGGCAAGGCGGCAATTTGTGCCCTGACCCTTCCGGAAAATTCAAGATTTCACGGTATGAGCCTAAAGGATATTCAATTGCCACAAAATTCCCTGATTGTGTCTGTGGTTCATCAGGATGTCTTAACGATACCTCAAGGCTCCACGGTTCTCAGCTCAGGCGATGAAATCGTAGCAATTTGTGAAAGCGATCAGCAAAAGGAGCTGATGAAGATGTTCCGGTAAAATGGATGTTAATTTAATAAAGCGGGCGGGTGCGCTGCCCGCCAAAATTAGTGGAAGCGGATTGCTTTGACTTTTTGGCCCGCTCTGTGGGCGGAGCCGGCACAGCCTTTCATTTTCCGTACTGCTTAGAAGCTGTGCTCCGGGTAAGCAACGATTGAGCAAAAAACAGCCCGCCGGAAGGTAAAATCCCTCCGCGGGCTGTTTTTTTTAAAAGAGATGGAAAAGAGAAGGCCTGATTATGATTCTGCTCATTTGCATCTTGCTGCGGTTATCCTACGATTACTTTTCCCTCAGGGAGTATTTTACCAGGGCCGCCGCTATGCTTCATAGTCAAAGCGAGCACTAGAGAAATAGGGCCGACTCTGCCGATAAACATAGTGAGCATAACGAGAATTTTCGCAACGATGGACAAGTCGGGAGTCAAACCGGTAGTGAGGCCTACCGTACCAAAAGCGGAAACCGCTTCGTAGACAGCGTCAATGGCGGACACCTCCGGAGGGGTCGTAACCATAATAACGCCGGACGTGATTGCGATTACCAAAAGGCCATAGCTACGATCGTCATAGCACGGTATACCACAGACTTGTCCACACGGCGCTTGTTAATCACCGTTTCATCCCGGCCCCTGGAAATGCTTACTACAGTTGCCACCAAAACCACAAAGGTCGTAGTTTTAATACCGCCGCCGGTAGATGAGGGAGAAGCGCCGATAAACATTAAAATAATCGTAACCAGTTTTGTGGCGTCTCCAAGCTCTCCCTGGGGAATAGTGGCGTAACCGGCGGTTCTGGCGGTTACCGATTGGAAAAAAAGAAGCGTTCAGCTTCTCCCAGAAGTTCAGGTCCTTTAAGGTATGGTCATATTCCAGTCCCAGGGTTAAAACGGTTCCCAAAACCAGCAGAGACGCGGTGGAAACCAGCACAATCCGGGTGTGCAATGTGAGGTGCGGACGGCGTTCTTCTTTTCTCACCCGTTTTCTTCCCCAATTATATAGGTCCACTGTAACGATAAAGCCGATACCGCCTAGAATAATCAGACAGCAGATAGTCAGGCAGACCAGAGGATCCCCCTACAAACAGCTCCAGGCTGGCATCGGGCTTTAGAAAGCCCAAAATATCAAAGCCCGCGTTGCAGTAAGCGGAAACCGACAGAAAAACGGAAATCCAGATTCCCTTGCCCCCAAACATAGGGACAAAGCGCAGCATTAGAAGAAAAGAACCGAAAGCCTCGCAAACAAAGGTAAAAAACATAATGGTGCGGAGCAAACGGGGAAGATCCAAGGTACTGCCGTTTGTATACTCTTTGGCGATCTGCATATCCCTTAGATCCAGCCTGCGTCGCAGAAACAATGTAAATCCACTGGTGAAGGTTACCAGTCCCAGACCTCCCAGCTGAATCAGGCCTAAAATGACCACCTGCCCAAAGGCGGACCAATGGGTCCAGGTGTCGAATACCACCAATCCGGTGACGCAGGTAGCGGAAGTCGATGTAAAAAAAGAGCTGAGCAGGTCGGTCGCCTGCCGGTCTCTGGCTGAAATAGGCAAGGCCAGCAAAACAGCGCCGATCACAATGATAATGAAAAAGCTGGAAACAATCAGCCGGACTGGAGGAACATCCTTTAACCGGCGGATCAAGGATTTTTTTTCACCTGTTTCCATGAAGCGTAACCGTCCTTTTCTGAGAAGCAGTAAGCGTATTTTATATCAAACGTTTTGGAGATTCCTGAGATTCTAGAAAAATCCTTTTGGAAACCCCTGTTTTTTTCAGTACCGCAATCAACGGCAGACCCAGGCCATAGCAGACTGCCAGTTCGCCTAAGCCTACGCTGAGAGCCATTGCGGCGAAGAGAGGAACTGAAAATCCAGCTGGATCAGTAACAGCGATCACACACCCGACTATGACAGCGTTGGTAAGTACCGGGGGAAAGGGCGCCAGAACAGGAAGCCCCTTTACTGTAAGGTTTCGCAGCAAGCGGGTGAGAACGGCGGCCAGCAGAGTAGCCGAAGTGCCGGAAATCCAATCAATGATCCCCATTGGGCTGCCTAGATTGGATAAAAAACAGCCGATGGCGAGACCCGGAATAGCCGAGGGGGTAAATACGGGCAGAATGGTCAAGGCCTCGGAAAAACGGAACTGAACGCCCTGGTAGGCTAAGTTCAGCGCTGCGGCGGCATAGGTAAGCACCGTATAAATCGCCGCAATCATTGCCGCTTCTACCAAGCGGCGGACTTTTAACGATTGATTCATATGAAGTTTTCCTCCGTAGTGTTTTTTTAGGTCAGGAAGTTGCGACTGACCGCCAAGAGATTGAGTTTATCTTACCCCTTTTAAGAGGAAAAAGCAAGCAATCCAGCTATTTTTTGTACAGCTTACATTAAGATTCCGTAAACCCTGGAAAGAAATACTTCAAATTGTAAAAGAGCCTTCAAAAAGGGGAGGCTGCGGTTCCGCAGAAAAGGCTTTCTTTCAAAGGATTAGAGCTTTTCTTGCGCGGCCGGCCTTGCCTTAAATACGGATAGGGCCTTCTTAGGATCGGGTGGTTATGCTTTGACCTCCCGTTTTCCGCCGCCATTCTTTTACACCGGGAGGAGAAATTGATTGAATTCTGTTGAACGCATGATCGGAAAATTATTATGAGATAAAACAAAAGCCGTTCCGCAAAACGGAACGGCCGGAAGCGTCCAAAGAAGGGATAAACCCTGTCTAGAGGGCAAGCTTATCCTTCGGTCTTACCCAGCAGATTGAACCGAAACAGCTTGCTTTCGTCGTCGGGATTCTCACAGATAATATAAGCCTCGGCAATTTTGCCGCCTTCGATTAACTGGGTTAAACCGACCAGCTGGCAGAGCTTACTCCTTAAATTCAACTTGTCGCCTTCTCTGGTTACCAGATAGACATTACCCTTACAACTGTCCAAGACGGCCAGAAAATCGGGAACATCTACATTGTGAAGCTCGATAGGTGTTGCCATGCTGATTCCTCCTTTTCCCTTAAGGCAAAGTTTTGGCTTTCTCAAAGCCTGCATCCATTATAGCATAGTCCGGAGAATTGTCAATGAATGCCAGCGCGCAATTTTTGGCTATTTTGCCGTCTTGAATTCTGATAATGCGCTGGGCGGAGCGGGCAATAGAGTCGTCGTGGGTGATAAAATTACGGTTCTTCCCTCCTGGTTCAGCTGCTTTAAAATCGCTAAAATTTGAGCCCCGGAGGCGCTGTCCAGGTTTCCGGTCGGCTCGTCGGCCAGAATCAAAGGAGGGCTGGCGGCGATCGCCCTAGCGATTGCCACCCGCTGCTGCTGGCCGCCGGACATTTGACTTGGCAGGTGCTTGATACGGTGAGCAAGCCCGACCTTTACATTTTCAAAGGCCGTTAATCCGGGAATTAGGTTAAATCCTTGAAAAATAAAGCCGATTTCCTCATTGCGGATCAAAGCAAGCTGATTCTCATTCAGGCTTGCCACGTTTTTTTCCGTCGAGGTAATAGGAGCCGCTGGTGGGAATATCCAGACAGCCTAAAATGTTCATCAGAGTGGATTTTCCCGAGCCCGACTGACCGACGATGGCGACGAACTCGCCTTGACGAATCGAGAGAGAGATCTGGTTCAGGGCGTAGACCTGTTCCTCTCCCGAAGGATAAATTTTAGATAGTTCTTTCAATTCCAGCAACGTTTTCAATGAAGTCTTCCTTTCGAGGGTTTCTGAGTTTAATATACCCCGAAATTGCTAATTATTTGTATCATTTGTTGAAAATGCAAGGAATGCTTTGTAAAAACCGCAGTAAGGTTTTTTAGCCTTTAGCCGCTTGCTTTTCGATTTCCGGACATACCGCCGCAGTTCATGACAGGGCTTGGGACCAATGGATGGAATTGTCAAAGCTCCTTTTTTATTGTATACTAAAGACAAATCCTTAAAACATAGACAGGAGAGATCAAAATGGATAAATTCTGGAAACAGTTTAAAAGCGGCACGGATATTAGAGGAGTAGCTTCAGAAGGCGTGGCGGGCCAGAAAATTAATCTGACCGATGAAGTGGTGGAAAAGATTTCCGCTGGGTTTGTTTTGTGGCTTTCGAAAAAAGCGAATAAGCCTGCCGATCAGCTGATTATTTCCGTGGGGCATGACAGCCGGATTTCCGCTTCCCGCATCCAAGCGGCGGTGACCAGAGCGCTGGAGCCTGCCGGCGTAACAGTTTACGACTGCGGCCTGGCATCCACCCCGTCTATGTTTATGACTACCGTTGATCTGAAATGCGACGGGGCGGTGCAGATTACGGCCAGCCACCATCCCTTTAACCGCAACGGCTTAAAGTTTTTTACCCCTGACGGAGGCTTAGAGAGCGATGATATTACCGCTCTGCTGGCCTTGGCTGAGAAAGGGGACAAGCCTGAAAATGTTCCCGGAGGCAGTGTGAAGCCGGTGGCCTACATGAGGGATTACGCCAAGCACCTGAGGGAGATCATCTGTAAGGGGGTAAACGCGGCGGATTATGACCATCCGCTGAAGGGCTTTCATATTGTAGTAGACGCAGGCAACGGAGCAGGCGGCTTTTACGCCAGCGACGTTTTGGAACCATTGGGAGCAGATGTCGCCGGAAGCCAGTTTTTAGATCCCGACGGTATGTTCCCAAACCATATTCCCAACCCGGAGAACGAGGAGGCAATGGCCTCGATCTGCGAGGCGGTGAAGGAACAAAAAGCGGATCTAGGTGTAATTTTCGATACCGATGTGGACCGCGGCGGCGCTGTGGACCATCAAGGAGAAGAAATTAACCGGAACCGGCTGGTGGCGGTGGCCTCCGCAATTGCTCTGGAGGGCAATGAAGGAGGAACCATTGTCACCGATTCGATCACCTCCAGCGGATTGAAGTCTTATATTGAGGAGACGTTGGGCGGAAAGCACCACCGTTTTAAGAGAGGCTACAAAAACGTCATCAACGAGGCGATTCGTCTCAATCAAGAAGGAATCAACTGTCCTCTGGCAATTGAAACCTCCGGGCACGCGGCGCTGAGGGAGAATTATTTCCTGGATGACGGCGCATATCTGGTAACTAAGATCATTATTAAAATGGCTCAGTTGAAAAGGAAGGGAAGACGTTGGAGTCTCTGCTGGCGCCGCTGCAGGAGCCGAAGGAAAGCGTAGAGGTTCGCATGCCGATTTTAACCGAGGATTTCAGAGCCTGCGGCGAGCAGGTGATCTCTGGACTGGAAGCCTACGCCAAGGTTCACGATGGCTGGCAGATTGCTCCGGATAATCACGAGGGCATCCGGGTATCCTTTGGGAAAGACGAAGGCGACGGATGGTTTCTCCTGCGGCTCAGCGTCCATGACCCCATTATGCCTTTGAATATTGAGAGCGACGCCGTCGGCGGTGTGAAGCTTATCGCCGGCAAGCTGTACGATTACGTAAAGACTGTAGAAAATGTGGACATCTCCGCGCTGGAGAAAATCCTGTGAGAAATTGAAAAAAAGCCCGGGCGATGCGAAACAGCCTGGGCTTTTTATATCCTTGAAAAAACCTCTAATGCCCATTTTTCCATAGTTGCTTTGTATGCGGGGCAGGCTTTCTTTGATAGAACATGATAGAAATCAAAAAAGAGAATGAAGAGCAAAGAAAAAAGCACGAAGCTCGGCTTCGTGCTTTTTCGAGAGGAGAAAAATTTTGAAAAAAGCGAGGGGTTTTATACAAATAAAGGATTAGAAATCAACCTTAGTGCCATAATAGGTAGCCTTCAGAAGCTGCTCCATCTGGGCGGGAGTGATGCTTCTTGGGTTGGAGCCGGTGCAGGCGTCTCCAACAGCGTTGGCGGCTACCTCAGGCAGCTTCTCTAAGAACTCCGCCTCATTGATGCCGAAGTCCTTCAGAGTCTTGGGAATATTCAGCTTTACATTGTAATCGTCGATCTTGGCGCACAAAGCGGCAACCAGCTCGTCGTCGGTATTGCCGGCAAGGCCGACAGATTTCGCGATCGCGGCATAACGCTTCTTCGCAGTAGCGTCCTTAGCGTTGTACTGGATTACATAGGGCAGATAGATGGCGTTGGCGCAGCCGTGCGGAATATGTCCAGTGCTGTAAGCAGCTCCCGTCTTGTGAGCCATCGAATGAACGATGCCCAGCAGAGCGTTGGAGAAGGCCATACCGGCCAGGCACTGGGCATAGTGCATCTGCTCTCTGGCAGCCATGTTGCCATTATAGGAATCCGGCAGATATTCAAATACCATGCTGATGGCTTTCAAAGCCAGAGGGTCGGTGAAAGGAGAATTTAAGGTGGAAACATAGGCTTCAATCGCGTGGGTCAAAGCATCCATACCAGTATGAGCAGTCAGCTTGGGAGGCATGGTCTCGGCCAAATCAGGATCAACGATAGCAACATCAGGAGTGATATTGAAGTCGGCCAGAGGATATTTAATGCCCTTGTGATAATCGGTAATTACGGAGAACGCGGTCACCTCGGTGGCAGTGCCGGAGGTGGAAGGAATCGCCAGGAATTTCGCTTTCTGACGCAGAGTGGGGAATCAAAAGGAGTGATCAGGTCTTCAAACTTAGTGTCCGGATACTCATAAAAAGCCCACATAGCCTTCGCGGCGTCAATCGGAGAACCGCCGCCGATAGAAACGATCCAGTCAGGCTGGAATTCCTGCATGGCCTTGGCGCCCTTCATAACGGTTTCTACGGACGGATCAGGCTCAACGCCTTCGAACAGCATAGTTTCAATGCCGGCCTCGTGCAGATTGTTGACAACCTTGTCTAAAAAGCCGAAACGCTTCATAGAACCGCCGCCAACCACGACGATAGCCTTTTTGCCCTTCAGGTTTTTCAATTCGTCGATGGAGCCTTTACCATAATAGATGTCTCTGGGAAGCGTGAATCTTGACATAAAAAAGCCTCCTGTTTTGTAAAGATTGCTAATTGTGTTTGTGAATTTAATAACAATCTTTTTGATGGTTTTATCTTACCACTTTGATAAAAAAGTATCAATATGATAATTGCACAATCATAATAATTTTTTTGTATATATTATCGAAAAAGAAAAAATCTGAAAGAAGGTGGCTGTTTTTTGATGGCTATGATATAATAATTCTGCTTTCTATAGCTATTGAGAGATTTCTATGAATTATGAGCATGAAAAAGGAGATTTTCCTATGAGATTTATTTCTTGGAATGTAAATGGCTTAAGGGCTTGTTTGACAAAAGGATTCCCTGAATTTTTTCAGCAGATCGACGCTGATATTTTTTGCCTACAGGAAACCAAACTGCAGCAAGGGCAGGTGGAGATGGTTCTTCCGGGATACCGCCAATATTGGAATAGTGCTGTCAAAAAAGGCTACAGCGGTACCGCCGTATTTTCGAAAAAGGAGCCTTTGTCTGTAAGCTATGGATTAGGAATTGAGGAGCATGACCAGGAGGGAAGGGTCATTACTCTGGAATTCCCAGCTTTTTATTTGACTACAGTATATACGCCCAATTCTCAGGAAGGATTAAAGAGGCTTTCCTATCGTATGGAGTGGGAGGATGCTTTCCGGGATTATCTTAAGGGCTTGGACTCAAAAAGCCGGTGGTAGTCTGCGGGGATATGAACGTGGCCCATCAGGAGATTGACCTAAAAACCCGAAAACCAACCGCAAAAAACGCTGGCTTTACCGATGAGGAAAGAGAACGCTTTTCCCAGCTGCTGGCAGCGGGGTTCATTGATTCCTACCGTAGCTTGTATCCGGAAAAAATCGAGTATTCCTGGTGGTCTTACCGCTTCAACGCCAGAAAAAACAATGCGGGATGGCGCATTGACTATTTTCTGGTCAGCGACCGGATCGGCGGGCAGATTCAGGACGCCAAAATTCACACTCAGGTAATGGGCAGCGACCATTGTCCAGTTGAACTGGACTTAGACATTTGAAAGAGATAAAAAGTTAAAAACAGAAATAAAGTGATTCGTCCCTTTGACCTGCTTGTCCTCAATGCTTTACGATACTTTAAAACACTTTCTCTTTTTGACAATGAAGTCTGTCTGTGGTAAGCTAAAAACATTATAATTGGAGAATTTACTGAAGAGATTGAACGCGCAAAGCTGCGGAGGTGCTTTGATGGATAACAGAGTAAAGGCCGCTTTTTCCTATGTGTTCGGCTGGATTACCGGAATTATTTTTTTGGCCATTGAAAAAGAGGATGAATTTGTACGGAAAAGCGCGGCGCAGTCCTTTGTGCTGAGCCTTTTTCTGCTGGCGTGCAACCTTTTTGGTGTTCTGGATTCCCATTGCGGGGCCGGTGCTGTCCGGCTGTATTGGCTTCGGCGGCTTCCTGCTGTGGATCATCCTCATCGTGAAAGCGGTTCAAAACGTTTATTTTCGCTTGCCGGTCATCAGTACGCTTTCTGAAAATTATGTGATGCGGTGGTTTTTGTAAGAATGATTGCTCGGGTTTTCTTAAAAGCAATAGGAAAACGAGCGGAAAGAGGCTGTTTCTGAAACATCTTTCAGAAACAGCCTCTTTTCACAAGCCTATTGACCCGTGAATTGGCAGAAATCCATTCTATCCGCCCAATTACTATCTAACATTACAGCTAAGCTCTATGTTGAAAAGCTTAAAGGCTGTAAAAGAAAAAGTATCGGAAAAATGGCTGCCAGAGGGAAAAACAGAACTGCCGTTTGTTCTGGGGTTCCGGAAAAAGTAATTCGGCGGCTTTCATGCGGGTTGTATTAAGATTTTCTAAAATACCGTTCTTTTTTATCAATTTCTGCGTTAAGTGAACATTCTGTGATGGTTCTGTCAAAATCCTTAGGTTTTGCTGGTTTGTTCATAAAATGTTAACATTTTCTAGACATCTTTCGTCTAATATAAATAAGGAATAAACGGCGGAACAGCGTTCCGTTGTTGAAATAGTGAGGAGTTGAAACGCAGATGATAGAGGTAAAGAACCTCAAAAAGCGGTATGGCAATAAGCTGGCTGTCAACGATGTCAGCTTTACCGTGGAAAATGGGGAAATTCTGGGCTTCCTGGGGCCGAACGGCGCGGGCAAGTCAACCACGATGAACATCATTACCGGCTACCTGTCTTCCACAGAGGGCACGGTGACGATCGATGGCTGTGAAATTTTAGAGGATCCCATTGGGGCGAAGTCAAAGATTGGCTATCTTCCAGAATTTCCGCCCTTGTATCCGGATATGACTGTAATCAAATATCTGGAATTTATGTACGATCTGAAAAAGGTAAAGCTTCCGAAAAAGGCTCACATTGCCGAGGTCTGCGATCTGGTGAAGATCACCCATGTGAAGGACCGCGTCATTAAGAACCTTTCCAAGGGCTATAAGCAGCGTGTCGGGCTGGCCCAGGCTTTCCTTTTGGGCAACCCGGAGCTGCTGATTCTGGACGAGCCGACGGTAGGCCTGGACCCCAAACAGATCATCGAGATCAGAAATCTGATTAAAAGCTTAGGCAAAAAGCATACAGTAATTCTGTCCTCCCACGTTTTGCCGGAGGTACAGGCGACCTGCGACCGGGTGATTGTTATTAATAAAGGAAGTATCGTTGCTGACGATACCCCCGAGAATCTGTCTAAGAAGCTGACTGGTGAGCACAAGCTGGTGGTTCGCATCGACGGCAGAGAGCAGGAGGTCTACAGCACCCTAAGAGCCATCGACGGTATGATCGCGGTGACCAAAGACGGCGAGAAGGAACCCGGTGTTTATGAGTATACCATTGAGGCCAAACCGGATATGGATATCCGCCGCCCGCTGTTCCGTGCCATGGCGAAAAGGGATTTCCCGATCCTGGCCATTCGCAATGCGGAGCTTACCCTGGAAGACATCTTCCTCCAGTTAACTGACGAAAATCAGAATCGCACCTCGGTTCGTTCTATGCTGGCAGAGGATACGGTTCTAACGGAAGACAGCGGTGCTGATTTAAAGAGCGTTGCCAGAGCGGTTGTGGAAGCTCAAAATACGGAGACTGGCAGCGAGGATGCGACTGAGAACGGGGGCGAAGACCAATGAGCGCAGTAATGAAGAGGGAATTGAATTCCTATTTTTCTTCCGCAATCGGATATATTTTTATTGCGGTATTCTATGTGTTTGCAGGCTTTTACTTTTTTGCGACCTGCTTATTAAGCGGCTATTCTACCTTAAGCTATGTTTTTAGCAATATGTTTGCCATTGCAGTTTTTCTTGTGCCGGTATTGACCATGCGCCTGTGGAGTGAGGAAAAGAAGCAGAAAACTGACCAAGCGCTGTTTACCGCGCCGGTAAAGCTGCTGCCCATTGTGCTGGGAAAATATTTTGCGGCGCTGATTATATATGCCATCAGCCTTGCGATTTTCCTTGTTTTCGGTCTGGTAATCTCTTGCTTTGTCACCCCTGAGTGGTCCGTTATCATAGGTAATCTGATCGGCCTGTTTTTGCTGGGAGCGGCTTTAATCGCCATTGGCATGTTCCTTTCTTCCTTGACGGAAAATCAGGTGATCGCCGCGGTCTCCGGCTTTGCCGTAGGCCTGGTCATTATGATGCTGGACTCTATCGGCTCTTTGTTCAGCAATACATTTTTGGTGTCCATTTTTACGAACCTTTCCTTTAACGCTCACTACACCAACTTTACGACTGGTTTGCTGAATTTTGTTGACGTTATTTTCTTCTTGAGCGTGATCTCGGTCTTTGTGTTCTTGACTGTCCGCGTCTTCGAGAAGAAGAGATGGAGCTAAAGGGAGGTGCTGTGAAATGAATCTGAAGAAAAAAGAGAAGGAGCAGGCGGCGCCGGAAAAAATTTGGAGCCTCTTTGCGGCAGCCGGCAAGCCTGCTAAGAAAAATATATTTAAAAGCAGAAAATTTAAATACGGCGGTATCGCTACGGTAATCACGATCCTGTTTATCGTGGTGGTGATCGTCATCAATATGATTATGGGGGTTCTGGACTCCAAAGTGGTCATGGAAGTGGACCTGACTCCCAATCAGGTTTACGGACTGACCCAGGAATCTATCGACTTTGTCCAGGGACTGGATAAGGATGTGGAAATCAACATCCTGAACAGCAAGGATTCCTTTGAAAGCGGCGGCCAGTATTATGTGCAGGCTGCGGCTATCATCGAAAACTACAGTAAATATTCCAGCCGGGTAACGGTGAATTATGTGGATCTGGTAAAGAATCCTACCTTTGCCGCTAACTATGAAGATGAGAATATCGCCTCGAACGACGTTTTGATTAAATGCGGCGACAAAGCATAAGCTGGTGAAATCCAGCGAATTATTCAACAGCGAGATGAGCTATAGTACCTTCAGTTATGTGGTCACTTCCTCCAAAGCGGAGCAAAGCGTGACTTCCGCCATGGTAAACGTCACCAGCGACGAGATTACCAAGGTGGCTATTCTGACGGGCTACGACGAGGCGGATTACTCCAGCCTGACCTCCATGCTCACCAGCAATAATTTCGACGTGCAGGAGGTCAACATTACAACGGATGAGATCCCCGAGGACGCCAAGCTGGCGGTTATTTTTGCTCCTGGCAGGGATTATGACCAGAGCTCTCTTAAGAAGCTGGATACCTTCCTGAGCAATAACGAAAAGCTGGGAAAATCTCTGGTGTTCGTTCCTAATACACAGCCGGATCAAATTCCCGAACTGAATTCCTTCCTGGAAGAGTGGGGCATGAGTGTTGGAAGCGGCGTAATGTTTGAGCTGAGCACCGACCACTTGTACAACAATACCACTCCTTTCTGGTCGGCCGCGGAATATGTAGATGAGGATTATTCCTCTGTGATTACCAATAAGAGCATCCCGGTGTCCGTTATGCAGAGCAGGCCCATCGAGATTCTTAAGGAAAGCGAGTCTATCAAGGTCCTTTTGGAATCCACGGAAAATTCCGGAATTTATCCAGTGGACGCGGCCGAAGGCTGGCAGCCTGAGGAGAGCGACCTGACAGGGGCCGATTACCCTGGCGGCGGTATCCACAAAGCAGGTTTCCGGTGTGGATGACGTTTCTAATGTGGCGGTAGTCGGTTCTGCGGCGGCGTTTGCCAGCAGCCTCTTATCTTCTACCTCTGTGAACAACTCCGCTTACTTTATCAATATGTTCAATACCTTAGCGGAGCGTGAAGATACGGTTCTGATCGAGGCCAAGACTTTAGGCGGCGCTACCATGAGCGTTACGACCAATGTGTCGATCCCCTGGGCGTGGTATTTACTATCGTGCTTGCCCTTGCTCATTCTGGTAACAGGCCTGGTGATCTGGATTCGTAGGAGGAATCGCTAAGGATGAAAAAAAATATACGGATTATGATTATCACAGTGGCCGCTGTCATTATCCTGGTGGCCATGCTGCTGATACTGATGAATCTGCCCTCGTCGGATGGGGGCGGTGCTTCCAGTACAGCCTCCAGTACGTCGATTTCCCTTAACACTAAGACTGCGGACGACGTTTCCAAGGTGGAAGTAAAAAACAACAGCGACAGCTATACGGTGGAGATGAAAAGTGAGGATAGCTACAGCGTAGAAGGATTGGATGGATTTGATCTGAATAAGACGTCTATTTCTGCGTTGAAATCAGACAGCGCCGGCGTGGCGGCTACCCAGCTAGTAGAGGAGCAGGCGGAAGATCTGTCTATCTACGGCCTGGACAGCCCGAAAGCGGAAGCGACAATCACTTATAAGGATGGGGAAACCCTTTTCTCGCGGTGGGAAATGAAGCGGCCGGCGATGCCGGCACCTATGTAACGGTGAATGGCGAAAGCAGGGTTTACCTGTTCAACAGCGCCAAGGTGGATACCTTCGCTTACCCTCTGCTGGAGTATGTTTCCAAGGAAATTACACCCTCCCAGGAGGAAGCGGTGGCGGCGGCCAACGGCGGAGAGGTTTCGTCCAGCTCCGACGGACAGACGCAGACTCCTCAATTCGCAAAAATGACCCTTTCCGGCACGGTACGGGAAGAGCCTATCGTGGTGGAGCCGGCGGAGGCGATTTCCGGGATCTCCCAGTTCAATATTACCTCTCCTAAGGAAAAAGCTGCTGACTATACCAAGATTTCCGAGTATGTGGGTGCGGTATATGGCTTGACTGCCGACGAGGTAGTGGCCGTCAATCCTACAGACGCGGATTTAGAGTCCTTCGGGTTGAAGGAGCCTTATTCAAAAAATAGTCGCCGATTTCGATGTGGGCACGGTAACTTTGCTTGCTTCCTCCCCGGATGCGGCGGGAAATGTGTACGTGATGAACGGCGACAGAACCAATGTGGTTTATCGTATAGAAGCGGAAACGCTGACTTGGCTTAGCGCCACCTATACTGATTTGGCTTCCAAGCTGCTCTTTACCCCCAATATCAGATGTCAAAACTATGACGGTGACGACTCCGGACAAAACCTATGTGTTTAACCTGACCAGCGTGGTGGACGAGGACAACGAGAACAGCTTTACTACTACGATCACCTATGAGGGGAAAGAGCTGGATGAGGAAATCTTTAAGGATTACTATCAAAATATGATTTCCGTTTCTACAGATGAGGAAACAACGGAGCAGCCTACGGGCGACCCCATTTTCTCTGTAAAGTATGAGTACGCCGATACCAGCCGTACCCCCGATGTTGTGGAATTTTATGACGCGGGATCTAGAAGAGTGTTTATCGTCTTCAACGGTAAGTGCGATTCCTTGACCGTTTCTACGTATGTAGATAAAATGGTTCAGGACAGCGAAAAGGTAGTCAACGGAGAAGAAATTACGGCTGTAATTTAAACATTTGCGAAACGGTAGTTAGGAAGGGCCGGTCTCACAGCGAGACCGGCCCTTTTCCTTTGACGGCTGAAAACATTTAAATGATAAAATTGTGATTTGTTAAAACGCTGTAATTGCCTCTAATTACCTTACGCATGAATGAAGCTTGGTGAATTTGTTAAAAAGCGGAGAAAGCTTTAGAGGAAAGCCTTAAGTGATAAAAGCAAGCGGCTCCACAAACTAGGAGCAGGGGGAGGCTGCCGGCAGCCTCCCGCCCTGGAATATTCCTGTTTGTTTAGGAGCTTTTTCTTGATTTTTCTATGAATTAAAGCGATCTGGAGACTTTATTGGACCTTATTTGATCCGGTAGGTCTTTCTGTGAAGCTTAGGATGCTTTTGATCCCATTTTCTCATCAGAATAAGATAAGCCACGAATAAAAGAAGGAAGCCCACGGTAATCAAGGCGCCTGCCTTTAACCCTGGGGTGGTATAGTTGAAGCGGATGGTGCTTTCTGTGTTGGCTGGTACCCTAACCGCCATAAATCCTACGTTTACCTTCTCGATAATAGCTTCCTCACCGTTTACTGTAGCGCTCCAGCCCGCCTCCCAGGGAACGCTGAAGAATACCAGTTCATCCTGCGCCCCTGCAGTATAGGTGGCGGTGAAGCCATAGTTATCTCTGGTGAAGGTGGAGCAGGTATCTGATTTTCGATTGAGACAATCCTGGTAGTAATCAGCTTCTCCATAACGGAAGCTGTCTGTGGGAGCCTGGGTCAGAATATCCTTGTTTCGCTCCACAGCGTCATCTTCCAGCACGATGGCTTTTAAAAGAGCCAAATGCCGTGAGGATTCCGCAATATTATCATATTGCTCCCTGGTCATGTATTGGTCATAGGTAAAGCCATAAGGAATAAAATACCGGTTTTCCCAGATGTCGAAGCCGTTCTGTGTGTCGTAGAAGCTCCAGCCAGGCATTTTCGTGTCGCTGGAATTGGTAGAGGACTCGAATTCCTCTGTATCTCCAGTGTAGTCGAACAGCCAGCGGGTAGAAGTCAAAGCCCTAAGGCCGTAAACGTCTGTCTCCGGCCGGGAGCCTACATCCCTGGTAACACCGATGGAGGGGTAAAATTCCATAATAGAGCCAGGTACAATGCTGTGGAACGCTTGAATCGTCGGCATCTGCCAAAACATAGCCTGATTGTCCATACCCTCGTAAATATCAATACGGCTTTCTACATCGGAGTCCGGCAGATCAATGTCTTCCCCTGGTTCAAGGAGTAGGGAATGATAAAGTTGTGGGTGTCATAGGACTGCGCTTTGCCGAGGCCGATGAGATAGGCCGCGTAAATCACGGTAATCACGGATACGGAAACCATGGTAACCCGATAGAACATTTTCCGATCCCGCTTTAAAAAACGGAGAGCGATAATCAGCAGCAGTAAGCTGGCAAACGCAATCGCCACATAAAGCCAAAAACGGTCGGGATACTGCATCAAGCCGAACCTGGTCGTGGTGGTCCCGTCGTCGTTGCTGATTTCCTGGGGGATAAAGGCGATGGGAATAGCGATAGCGGCGGTAATGCCCATAGTCCATTTGATGGAACGCTTCCAATCCACCTGGACGCTTTCCAGGCTTCTAACGGTGGCCAGAGACATCATCAGAGTCAGCATGTAGAACCACCGGGCGTAATAGCTGGAATTGAACAGCTGAAACGCGCTGTTTAAAATGGGAACCATCGCCATAAAGAAAAGGATAATCAACAGGCGTTTCAGCCAGTCCCGCTTTTGAGTTTGCAGCCAAGCGATCACGCCGCTCATGCTGAACAGCGGCAGCCAGGCCCCCAAGGAGGCCCATTTAGCGTTGGAATCGGGGGTGAAGTTCGGCCTTGCCGGGATGTCCGGCGGAAAGAAAAGGCACTGAAGAATATGGACGTAACGCTGTTCGTTGCCGTAAAGGAGAGCCCCCCAGCCCTGAGGCGGGTTGTCGATTCTCGGGTTTTGGATCACCGCCAAAACAGTGGGAAGCAGGAGCACCGCGGTTAAGCCGACGCCGACCACAGCTTCAAACAGAAGCCAGAAAAATTCTCCTAAGGTAATTTTCCAGGAGTTGGCGAACATGCGCACAAACCAGTAAATCAGGCAGAAGGCCACCATGCCGGTAAAGAAATAGTAATTGACAAAGCAGCAAGCGAACACCGCCAGCGCGAACAGCCCGCGCCGCTTTGTAGCCATATACTCGTCAAGGGCCGCCAGCAGCAGCGGGAAAAAGATAATCGCTTCATGAAAGTGATTAAAAAGATGTTATAGATCGAATAGCCGGAAAAAGGCGTAAAGCATGGCGCCGATTAAGGCGGTGTTTTGGTTTCGGACATACCGTTTTAAATAGAGATAGGCAGTGAGAGAAGCACAGCCCATTTTCAGCATCAGCAGAGGCCCCATTAAATAGGGAACCGCGTGGCTGGGGAAAGGGAGCGTCAGCCAAAAGAAGGGGCTGCCCAGCAAATAGAAGGTATAGGAGCCGATAGTGTTGGCCCCCAGGTCGGTGGTCCAGCTCCAAAAGAAATTTCCCGAGCGGATCGCGTCATGGATCATCTGGTAAAACGGTACCTGCTGAACATTGAAATCACCGTAGTAGAGAAAATATCCCTGATCATAAAGGATAAAAGGAAGGAAAAGATGACGGAAACGCCGAAGCCCAGGAGAAACGCCTTTAGATGCCATCGTTCACGCCGTCCTGTAGGGCGAAGAGAATAAGGATACAAAAAAACACCTCCGGATGAATGCTTTGAAAATATAATGATCAAAAGATAATAGCTGATATCAGCACATCAGGCCTTATTTACGCTTTCCCTTGTTAACCGCTGTCGGCAAAATACCGGGATTTATTGAATTAAAATTTGCCCTGCCACAGCGCCTCGCGGTTCGCAGAAAGTTAAAGCGGCTCTATTGCTTTGGCTCAGAAGTTAATTGCCGGTTAGGCTTATTGCAGAATGCGGGGAGTTTAAGAACCCGTAACATATATTTTTTATTATAGCATATCGCTGAGTAAAAAAAATACTGGAATTTGGAAAAGCTTTCAATTATACTAAAAAGGTATGGAATTTAGAAAGCTGATTATGCTGATATTGAGGATATGGAAAAAGGAGAAGCTGTTTTATGGAACAGGAGGCACAAAGCATGAAGGGATACCATTTTTACGCAATGCTGTCCCGCATGAAATATATCAATCGCTGGGGCCTTATGCGGAATACACGGGAAGAAAATATTTGTGAGCATAGCTTAGAGGTAGCCATGATCGCCCACAGTTTGGCGGTTCTGAAAAATCAGCGGTTCGGCGGCAGAGTGAATCCGGAAAGGGCGGCTCTCTTAGGAATGTTTCACGACGCTGCCGAGATTATTACCGGAGACCTTCCAACGCCTGTTAAATATTTCAATTCAGAAATCCGCGCCGCATATCAGGAGGTGGAGAACATGGCGAAGGACAGGCTCCTTTCCATGCTGCCGGAGGACCTGCGGCCAGTATACGAACCTCTGCTTTCCCCTGGTGAGGAAGAACAAGAAATTTTGCATTTGGTGAAGGCGGCGGATAAAATATCGGCGCTGATAAAATGCATTGAGGAGAAAAGCATGGGCAACGCGGAATTTTGCCAGGCGGAGCTTGCGCTGGGGAGGCTGTCAGCCGTTTAAGATGCCCGGAGGCAGACTGCTTTTTAAACGAGTTTTTACCTTCCTACAGTCTGACGCTGGATGAGCAGGAATAAAGCCGGCGCTTTGTGATTTTTGTGTTAACCTTTGCGGGCATGCAGGAATATTTTGTTTTTCTGCTTTAAGCTGACGCTCGGCGGCTAGACGCGCCGGCGGATAGGAGCGCCCAATGATCCAATAGGATAGCAATGGCTTGAGAGGGGGATTCTGCCGTTCATTCATAAACGAGGTTTGCTTTGGCGATACGGTACGGTGGAATCCTTGAAAAGGTGAAACGAAGGATTTGTAAGAATTTGTTCACAAAAACGTTGCAGAAATCAAACAGGATTGCGGCAAAAAAATTTGCCAACCTGCGAAATTTGTTGTATAATGAATCCTTGTTACAGCGGAATGACGATTTCCCCAAAGGAGCGTGAAATTCATGGCGTCTAACCGAAGATACCAGGAACCACAGAATAGAGACATCTCCTCTAGATCGAATGGGAAAAATCCATTTAAAAGGTCTACTGGAAGAAAAGTATCCAATGTGATTATAATAATATTGTGCGTCGTTTTTTCAGGCTTGGGAGGCGTGATTGTATATGCTCATGGCCTGCTTGCCGGTATGTACCAAAATCTGGATTCCACGGTGTTGGACAGCGCGCGAAGGAATCCCTTACCGCCAGCAAAGAATTCCAGCAATACCAGCAGCATTGCGGAGGTCCCCGCTAATATCGATGGCACCCTGATTAAGGATCCGATGGTGCTGAATATTATGCTGTTTGGTTCCGATGAGCGTCCGGGGAAACCGGGTATGGCCGGTCTGATACCATGATGCTTCTGTCCATTGATAACCGGAATAAGAAGCTGAAGCTGACTTCCTTTATGCGGGACACCTATGTTAACGTGCCGGAATGGGGAGATACGCTGACCCACGCTTATTCCTAAGGAGGACCGGCGCTTGCCATCGAGACTATCGAAAGAAATTTCGAATCGATATTGACCGTTACGCTGTGGTTTATTTTGACACCTTCCCGGGTATCGTGGATACTCTGGGAGGCATCGAGGTGGAAATGACCCAAACAGAAGCGGATGTCATGAACGAGAGCGTAGGGCCGGAATTTGCGAATTTTACAGAGGGAAAAAATACTCTGAATGGGGCGACTGCCTTAGTTTATGTCAGAATCCGTTATGGAGTGGGGGATGATTTCGGCAGAACGCAGCGGCAAAGGGATTTTATGCTTCAGGTGCTGAACAAGGTCAAAGGCACTCGGGATGTAGGAACTCTTTTAACCCTGCTGACAAAGATTCTTCCCGGCGTTACCACCAATATTTCAGTTAACGAAATGGCTGGCCTGGCGGGCGGCGCGATTTCCTCCTATATGGATTATCCTATGTATCAATTCCGGCTTCCGGAGGATGGCGCCTTTTCTGCGGTTGATGTAGACGCGGGCAATGTGCTGGCGATTGACGACTGGGATGCGGCCAGAGAACATCTTCAGCGGTTTATTTACGAGGATACGGTAGATCCCATTTATGGCCCTTCCACTGAAACCTACGGCAGTGAAATGGGAAGCTCCAAAACCGCGGGTTCCTCTAGCTTGTCCGGGTATTCAGAGGACTTGATGAACTGCAAGGATGGTCAGTGATTCAAACAAATAAAAAAGCCATTGCGGAATGCTTCCGCAATTTTTTTTTAGTTTGTGATTTCTGCTAATTCTGATTTTAGGTGTTCCTGTGATTGGATAGTGCCTATGATATTATCTGTATTACGCCCAGGCTGCTACAGCATTTTACCATTAAGGCTTCTTGAGAAGAAGGGTGGTTTCCCCTTGATTTAGAGAAAGAATTTTTTGCTGGATGCGAGGATGCCGAAGCTCGCTGCGGACCATATTTTTTAAAGCGCTGCCGCCATGATAGCCGTGGATCACCACGATTTCACGAATGCTTTTATCCGCTCTTCCGATCAGCGTTTCTAATTCGCGCTTTGCCTCCAGCACACGCATGCCATGGATATCTGCCTCTATGGTCCAACCATATTTTTCTTTCCAGCATACCGTCAATCCTTTCCAGCCCGTTTATCGATGGGGTGAGCCTTTAAATCCACGCCGCATTGGGTGCAGTACCGCATTCCTTCATATAAAACCGCGCCGCATTGGGGACAAAACTCTTCTAATACTAAAAATTCAGGTTCCGGCTTTTTTCTTTCGCAGCGCTGCCCGCTGGAACCGGAAAAACACAGCTGCGGAAGCCAGCAGAATCAGCAGTATCCCCTGCCGCCAGCCAGAAAACAGGATTCCAGCTTTTATTGACCATTGTCAAAACGACCGCTCCCTGGGCAGAAATTGCCTTTCCGGCCTGGGCTTGGTCACCGTCAAAGGCCTGGCGCTCTCCGGAACTGTCAGTTTGAAGAAATTCATCAAGGGTACGGCTGGAAAAATAATGGTAGGTAGGCTGGCCGCTAAAGCCTATTTTTTTCAGAAAGGAGGAAAGCTCCAATCGATCCTCTAAATTATCGTAGGAAAACGGCGAGAATCCGCTCTGCTGGGTAAGGCTTACCGCATCGGTTTCCCTTTGCCGAAGATCAGTGGGTAGGGAAGAAAAAATTTGGCTTTTCCGGCCCGCCTGGCTGGTGATTTCACTGGGAGCTCACTGCGGAAACCGGCTTTTTAGCGAAATTGTGAAACTGAAACTCATTGCGCATCATTGCACGCCGAAAGCGTCGCAGGCGGTTTGCGGGATTTGGTAGGAAAGGGAACGGTGATAGGAGCCGTCTGGCAAAAGCTCGGTATGGATTGCGATTTTGTCGATTGGCTGATAATCCAATGTGAAAAGTTCCAGCCTGTCCCCGGAAGAAACCAGCCGGCTCTCCAGCTGGATTTCATTACCGCTCAAGGTGAAAGAGTATCCTGCTCGGCCAGAAGCCCCTCCTTTTTCGCTTGTACAGGAAGCCAGTCCATCAGCTCCTGAGAAGTGAAGCCTTCCCGCAGGGACTGCCCCTGGGCAAACAGATTATCGGGACTGGAATAGTAAAGCTCGGCCTCCCTGCCCAGTAAAGCGGATACCTTTTGCCGGTAATCCGAAATATTATCAAAGGAGAGGGTGAAGCGGTAGTTTGTGTGGAACCGGCCCTGACTCTTCTCATAGGTAAGCTCCGGAGGGCAATGAATGGATAGAAATGCGTCAAAAGCGGCCTCTCCGCCGTCTATTTTTTCGGAAAGCCCGTTGTTGGCGATCACGCAATTTATAACGCGCTCGCCGGAGCCGTCGGGGTTTAAGGTCAGGCGGGTATCCGGCTGGCGGACGGAGCAGCCGCAGAGCAGGCATAACAGAAAAATCAGGAGAAGCGGCGGCAAAAGCCGTGTGAGCCGCTGTCGTTGTTTCATAAAACCCCTCCTTTCAGTTACAAAACCATTATACAATCTTTTATATCCTATTTCTACATCCACCTGATGATTTATAAAATTTTGCAAAAGGAAAATTCAGCTTCCCCTTGAAAAGGATTGAAAGCACTTCACAAAAAGCAGCATAAAAGCATTTTTGGGCTCGTATCGCTTTCGCAAGGGCGGACCGCGCTTCGCTATATGGAAACGCTTTTGACAGACGCCGGGGCGAAGCCTTTGATTTTGCATGATTGGTACCTTTTGCTATTTATGATTTTAACCGGCGGGTTTGGAGAGACGGCTGAAAAACCGACGGTTTTCAGCTGGTTCGTCTTGGAACCCATTCCCATTTGTGCTATAATAACCCCATACCTTACCATTTTCAATTCGCTCCTGCTGGAAGGCTGGAGAAAGAAGGGAGTCATCGCTATGGTTGTGGTGGATATCAGAAATGTTTTCGCTGTGAGAAATGTGGAGATCATCGAAATTAATGATGATTTTATTTATTACGCAGAGGAAAAAAAAAGGAAGAAGGCCACAACAACCTTTTTTTATTGGAATATAACAGGGTGTCTAAACGGGAGCGGGTGGTAACCCATTATTCCTTGGATGATCCTACGTTTGTGCAGCATCTTTTCAGCTTTTCTGATAGTATTGTGCTGCTGCTGGAAAACGGCGGAGACAGCGTGTGGGTGTTCCGGGTGGATAAGAACACAGGAGAGGAAACCGCCCGGCTGAAGATCAGGCTGATCGGGGATTTTTCCGATTGCAGGGCTTTAGACAAAAGGCATATTCTCCTTTGGACCACTGCCAATGAAAAGTACGATGAACTGTTTGCAAAATATCAGGAAAAAACCGGAAATTCCAGAATCGCATATCTTCATGACCTCGATACCGCGGAAAAATATCTGGTGAAGGATAGGATTTTGTGCCGTTTGGGCGGAGAGGACATCGTGCTTTATTCCCAGGAGGGAGAAAACAGGGCTCTTCTGTTAAACCCTTACGGAGACGAGGCGCATAAGGAGAAATGCTATAAAAACGCCCGCTGGATCAGCCAGCCGGTTTGCGATTATATTTGGGATGGAAGAATTGCGGAGATCCTGGAGGAACTGGCAAATGGAGCGGAAGCTTTGAAGCTGAAAAAGCTGGTGACTGCCGGTATTGAGGGGCCTGGCCCGGTATACCGGTATGGATCAGAAGGGCGTTTATTTCCGGGCAAGGCATTTTCCCACAGAAAGCGAATGCATCTGCCGATGCGATAAAGCCACCGGAAAGGTGGAGGTGCTGTCTCAGCTTTCCTTTGACCGGGAGGATTGCTACTATCATGTGGATGTCCAGGGCTGTAAGGTTTACCGTATCACCGAGGGGGAGGAAACCTGCCTGGTGAAAGGAATTGTGAACAGCGGGGTTCAGGGGAATACCAAAAGCAGCTGGGAGAATTTGTCAGCTGTGTAGAGGACCGGTTTCTGATCACGCGAAAGGTGATGACGGACAGTCATGGAAACTATGAATTCGAGTATCATTCTATTTGCGATATCAAGAAAAAAACGGAGGAAAGCTTTGAGTGTAAATGCGTGGTAAGCAAGAACACTCTGGTACTGTATTAATCGATGGAAAAAATGAAAACCTCCAAGAGTGTTTTTTATCTTACCGCAGGTTATCTTTGGCTGGCGATCCTTTGGACCTTTTACCGGCTGTGGGGACAAAGCCTGCTGTACGGGGCGCTGCCGGAGCTTCCGGCAGCCTTTGGCCGAGGGCGGAATCAAGCTTTTGATTTACGGCCTTCCGGTGCTTCTTCTTGTAAAGGGAAGAAAAAGCGAGCTGGTATCACCGCCTGAAAAGTGGCTTCAGATGAATCGGGAAACCATTTTTGTGGGATTGGGGGGCGGGGCCTTTTTTCTGCTGTTCTTCCTGCTGACGAATTTTTTGAAAGATCCCGCGCAAGGGGTGGCGCTGCAGTCTCCCAGTGCGGGAGAAATCCTTTCCACGGTTGTGTTCGCCGGTGTGACAGAGGAGCTGTTTTTCCGGGGCCTGCTGCTGAATTCCCTTTTATCTAAGCTCTCCTTTGGAAAAGCGGATGTGATCTCTGCTGCGGCGTTCCTGCTGATTCATTTTCCTTCCTGGCTTTCAGCCGGCGCCGCTTCTCCGGCACAGCTGTTATCCAATGCGGCTTCGGTATTTTTGGTAGGCCTGCTGTTAGGCGGGGTCTTTGAAAAAACCAGAAATTTATGGGGGCCGATTTTTTTTCATTCCCTCTATAACCTGGGCGTGATCTTTTTAGTAATTTAGGGAGGTGCTTTTGTTATGGATAAAATGCTGAAGCGCTTAAAATGGACGGAAATAATAGAAGGGGCCCTGACCGCCTTAGCGGGTTTGGCGTGTGTGATTTTTCCCGGCGCTCTGGCCAATATGTTTTCGTTTTTGATTGGCGCGGTAACATTAATCATCGGAATTTTTCAAATCGTTCAGTGTTTTTGGAAAAGAAATATTTAGCCTTTCCTACCCTTAAGCTAGTGGTGGGCGTTGTATTTGTAGTGTTCGGCGCCGCGTTTTTGCTTCACCCGCAGCGCGCCAATCACTATTTTCGCCGCGATCACCGGAATTGTGGTTCTGGTGCTGGGAGCTGTGAAAATGAACGAGGCGATTAAAGCGCGGGAGCGGAAGAAACCCTTCCTTTGGCTGTTTATTCAAAGCGCTCTCCATATCGCGTTCGGATTCCTGCTGGTGATCAATCCCACCTCAGGCACTAGTCTCTGGATTGTGCTTATGGGCTGCTATTTGATTTATCTGGGGCTGACCCTTGTGATAACAGCCGCTCTCTCTAAATATGAGCTTATGAGGTAGGCGGATTTGAGATTCCTTTTTCCCAGCACCGTAACCTCGGTAAAACCGGTGGTAAGTGAGAAGGAGTGTTGAAGGAGTTCGGAGGGTTTCGGGGCACTGTCAGCACAGACTTCCGGCCGGCGGTTAATCCTATTTTGCACGATTATGGATAGGCGAAGCCAACAGTATTTTTGCATTTCGTGCCGGAGCGAAGCATTGGTAATGACGTGAGGCGCAAAGAGCGAAAATATAGCTGGTTATTTATTTACGCGCCAGCTTTTAAGAAAGCTGGCGCGTATAACGGGCAATTATTTTTTGAGCGTCGCAGCATTCTTTTTGTTCCTGGAAAATCATTGGACACTGTCAGAATTTCAGTAGGGCGAGGGAAGGAAGGCTTTTACCGCCCTGCTTTTCTTGACCTTAAATACTTGTTCCGCCAGCGGGAAAGCCAGGAAGGGCCGAATCATTTTTCGCCTTGGGCAACCATTCGGAGGCTGAGGAAACCGACAGCGGCCTTCTGATGATAGGCTGTATAAAAAAGCTAAGCCTTTCCAACTAAGGAATAATTGCGGAGAGGGAGAGACGGTCTGAGCGATTGGAGGACGTTTCCGGTTTTATATTCTTTCAGAGCATCGCCGTAGGTTCGCTCTTGAAAATTAGAAAAAGGATGGTATACTATTAGAAAGGATGTTTTTGGGATGTGAGGTTATACTATGAGGTTTATCGGCGGGAAAACGCTGCTGCTGGATCATATTAAGCGGGTGCTTCAAGAGAATACTGATGGAACGGAACGGGTATTTTGCGATATTTTTTCCGGCACAGGGACGGTCGCCCGCTATTTTAAGCCGGACTATGAGATTATTTCCAACGATTTGCTCCATTTTTCTTACGCCATTCAGAAGGCGACCGTTGAAAATAACAGCGTTCCTCAATTTAAAAAGCTGAAAGAGCTCGGGATTCTGGATCCTTTTTCATTTTTGGAGGAGACGAAAATTTCTAATCCGGAAGCGGTCCCGGAGCAATTTTTCATTACCCAAAATTATTCCCCGAATGAGCATTGCAGCCGAATGTACCTTTCTCCCCAGAACGCTAAAAGGATTGATTTTATCCGAAATACCATTGAATCCTGGAAAACGGCCGGGCTGCTGAACGAAAACGAATATTATTACCTTTTGGCGGGACTGATCGAAGGCGTGCCCTTTGTCTCTAATATCACCGGAACCTACGGAGCCTATTTGAAGCGGTGGGATAAAAGAGCCTATAAGGATTTCAGCATGATCCGCTTGGAGGTAGTGGACAACGGATATCAAAACCGCTGCTACAATATGGATTCCAACCAGCTTATCCGCCAGATCGAGGGGGATATTTTATATTTGGACCCGCCCTATAACAGCAGGCAGTACGCCCCGAACTATCATCTGCTGGAGACGGTTTCCCGCTATGACCGGCCGCATATAACAGGGGTGACCGGTATGCGCCCCTATGAGGGGCAGAAGTCGGCGTTTTGTGTAAAAAGCCAGGTCTCCCAAGCGTTTGAGGAGCTGGTGGCTAGGGCTAAATTTGATCATTTGGTTAATGACAGCCCAGGAAATTGAAAGAATCCTGAAAAAGCGGGGGCTGGAGAACAGCTACCGCAGATATGATATTCCTTATAAAAAGTACAAAAGCAAAATTCCCAGCGATGAAAGCAATTTAAAGGAATATATTTTTTACATCCGTAAAAAGGTGCGCCATACCAAGGTGTATCAGATCCGGACCAATCCCTTGAGCAATAAGGCGGTGGCCACCAAAAATACCTGAAGAGCCCCTTGAATTACATCGGTGGAAAATATAAGCTGCTGCCGCAGATCCTGCCCCTTGTTTCCCAAGGAGATTTCTTCCTTTGTGGACCTGTTTTCCGGCGGTGCCAACGTGGCTATCAACGTCTCTGCGGACCGGATTGTCTGCAACGATATCAATTCCAAAATTATTGAGCTGTTCCAGACGTTTCAGTCCATGGAGCTGGAAGAAATTCTTCGGAGAATTGACCGGAATATCGAAGAGTTTCAGCTCTCCAAGGTGAACGAACAGGGCTTTTGGAGTTTCGGGATTACTATAACCGAACAGGAGATCCGATTGATCTTTATACGCTGACTTGTTTTTCTTTTAATTATCAGTTCCGGTTCAATAACCGGCTGGAATATAACAATCCCTTTGGGCGAAACCGGAGCCAGTTTTCCCAGCAGATGCGGAGCAACCTGATCGCTTTTGTGGAAAAGCTGCAAAACAGCCCGATGACTTTCGTAAACAAGGATTTTACCCTGTTTGACTTGGAGGGCCTGGGCCCCAGGATATGATTTACTGCGATCCGCCGTACTTGATCACTACCGGCTCCTATAACGACGGGAACCGGGGCTTTCAGGATTGGAACCGGGAAAAGGAGCTTCAGCTTCTGGCGTTTTTGGATCGGGCAAATGAAAGAAATATCCGGTTTGCCCTTTCCAACGTGCTGGAGCATAAGGGCCAGACTAACGAGCTGCTGATGGCCTGGAGCAAGCGGTACCGGGTGATCGATTTGACCTCAAGCTATTCCAAGTCCAGCTATAACACGCAGAGGGGAAGCAGCCGGGAGGTTTTAATTGTAAACTACGATAAGGAGGGTTTGTATGATTCATTTAATCCCCACCGAGGCCAAAAGGTTTAGAACCTTCGGATGGGTTCAAGATCCCAGTGATTTCAGAAGCCTGTGCGATGTGGTGGCAATTTTTGATGAAACCTCCCTCAAGCACCAGGAGCTTGCCGGGCAGGTGATTCCAGCCTTGGTGGAGGAGCGGGATGGCAGACAGAGACTGCTGGATGCTTTAAATCAAAGGCCGCTGCGGATTTCATACACCGATCTGGTAGGCACCTCCTTCACGCCCCGCAGCGCCGCCCGCTGCAACGGAATCGTCCAGGCCGCGGTGAGAGGGCAGGTGCGCCCCTTTATCGGCGACTGGCCGGCGGATAATTTTGTCCGCTGGGCACATGCGCTGGGCTTTCTGCGCTATGGATATCAGGGCGATGCCTTCGAGCTCACCGAGGCAGGAAAAGCCCTGGCTCAGGCAAGAACACAGGGAGAGGAGCTGAATTCTCAGGAAAAGGAGCTGCTCACCTCCGCTGTTTTGGCGTATCCTCCTGCGGTGAGGATCTTGAGCCTTTTGGGGGAGGGAGAGGGCGCGCACCTGACAAAATTTGAGCTGGGAAAGCAGCTGGGCTTCGTAGGAGAGGATGGCTTTACCAGCCTGCCTCAGACAGTGCTGGTGGTCCTTGGCTTCCTCAAAGGACGCCAAGGAAAAAAATAAAATGAAAACCGATTGGGACGGTTCCTCGGATAAATACGCCCGGATGATCGCTAAATGGCTGGAAAAGCTGGGCTTGGTGAAGCAGGAGGCGAAGCCGGTGACGGTTACCCTGGCCGGCAGGAAATATACCGAATCCATTGGGCAGTCCTATGTGATTACCGGATTAGGGATAACCGCCCTGAACCGAACTCTCGGCAAAAGCCGGCATAAGCGGATTCCTAAAAAATGTATCCTTTGAAATGATGGCGACTAAGGGAGATGACCGGGAATACCTGAGGACCCGAAGGACCTGCGTGCTGAAAGCGGTGTCTGAGGGAAAGGGGAGAGTGTCTTATACCGAGATCCAAAAAGTATTTGGAGGCATTAGGGCTTCAGGAGGACGAGGCTACGATTCGGGACGATGTTCAGGGCCTGATCCATATCGGACTGAATATTGCCGCCGGAGAGCGGGAATGTGTTTGGAAGGATGAGATTAATGATCTGATTCTTCCGGTGCCAAAGAAGCTTGCCAAATCCAGCCAGTCGGAGACAAAGGAAAAGCTCCGGGAAAAGCTGAGGAATCTTCCCCATGAATACCTATCGCTGGTGGATTTGGCCTATGACAGCAAGCAGAACCGTTTGTTTGAGATGAAGGTGATCGAGCTGCTGACCGAGGAATGCGGCTTTCAAGGCCTGCATCTGGGTGGAAGCCGCAGGCCTGACGGCGTGCTGTATACCGCTGGGCTGACAGACAATTACGGGATCATCCTGACACAAAGGCCTACTCCTCAGGCTACAGCCTGCCCATTGCCCAGGCGGATGAAATGGAGCGGTATGTCCGGGAAAACCAGACTAGGGATGAACTGGTCAACCCGAACCAGTGGTGGGAGAATTTTGAAAATGGGCTGGGCACCTTTTATTTCCTGTTCGTTGCCGGTCATTTTAACGGGAACGTCCAAGCCCAGCTGGAAAGAATCAGCCGAAATACCGGCGTTCTAGGAGCGGCGGCGAGTATTTCCCAGCTTTTGCTGCTGGCGGATGCCATAAGGGGCGGCCGCATGGACCGGGAAAGGCTTAGGCACCTGATGTTCCAAAATGAAGAGTTCCTTCTGGAGCAGGAGCTTTGAGAATGCCTTGTGGCGCTTCGAGGGAAAAGCCGTGTTGATGGTTGTGCTGTAGGCCGTCCTGTTTTTGGATAAATATGTAAAAGGGACGAAGCCTGAAAGGCTTCGTCCCTTTGCTTTGCTTTACTTTATTCGCTGTCCGTTTTTTCCGGGAGCTGAGAAGGCTTGACAATCAACACCTTGTCAATTCTTCGGTTTTCGGCCTGTTCCACGGTAAAGCGGACGTTTTCGATATTGACGGTGGGATGCTCTCCCGGCTTGGGAATGTGGCCCAGATACTCGATGACCAGGCCGGAAACAGTGTCGTAGTCGCCCTCGGGGAAGGTGATGCCCAGCAGGTCGGAAATTTCATCGATGGAGGCGGTGCCATCCACAGTAAAGGTGTTGTCGTTAACCTTGTGGATTTCTTCCTCCTCGTTGTCGTATTCATCCTGGATGTTTCCCACAATGGCTTCCACCAGGTCCTCCATAGTGACAAGACCCTCGGTGCCTCCGTATTCGTCCACGATAATAGCCATCTGGGTCTTGCTGGCGGTCATTTCCGCAAACAGCTCGCTGCACCGCTTGGTTTCCGGAATAAAGCTGGCGCCCCGCATCACGTCGGTAAGCTTGGTTTCCTCCGGCATTTGGGAGCAGACATATTTAAAAGATCCTTTACATAGACGATGCCCACGATATCGTCCAGATCCTCATGGTATACGGGAATCCGGGAGTAGCCGTTTTCGATGGACAGGTTCACAGCTTCAGAAATAGAGCTTGTATCCTCTACCGCTGTCATGTCGGTGCGGTGGGTCATGATTTCGGTGACCGTGGTGTCGTCAAACTCAAAAATATTGGCGATCATATCCTTGGCGCTGTTTTGAATCACGCCCTTCTGCTCGCCGACATCCACCATCATCAGGATTTCCTCTTCAGTGACGGTTTCCTCCGAGGCGTTGGGGATCAATCCGCAGCAGCCGGAGCACAAAGTTTGTGGACACGGTTAGGAAAGAGACAAAGGGCTTGAAGATCGTGGCGGTAGCGTTCAGCACGCCGATAAACCGGAACGCCAGGGCCTCGGACTTCTGCATAGCGATTTTTTTCGGCACCAGCTCGCCCAGAACCAGGGAGAAATAAGAAAGGATAATGGTGATAATCAGAAGGATCTCAACGGTCGCAAGTTTGCCGCCAACGGTGTGAAGAATTTGTTTGGCAGGGAAGTGCAGGTAACCGAGATGCAGTCTGAGGCCGGCGCTGCTGGTGCGGTCCACGGCTCCTTGCAGGGCGGTGCTCTGACCACCACCTATACTGCTTCTCAGGGCTTGCTGCTGATGATCCCGAATATGTACAAAATGGCCGGCGAGCTGCTGCCCAGCGTCATTCACGTATCCGCGCGCGCCATCACCAGCCATGCCCTTTCCATTTTTGGCGACCATTCTGATATTTATGCGTGCCGTCAGACTGGTTATGCCATGCTGTGCTCCAACAGCCCGCAAGAGGTTATGGACCTGGGCGCTGTGGCTCACCTGAGCGCCATCAAGGGAAGGGTTCCTTTCCTGCATTTCTTCGACGGCTTCCGCACCTCTCACGAAGTGCAGAAGATCGAGCAGTGGGATTACAAGGATCTGGCCGATATGCTGGATTGGGACGCTGTCGACCAGTTCCGCCGCCGCGCTCTGAATCCTGAGCATCCGGTAATCCGCGGCACCGCCCAGAATGACGATATCTTCTTCCAGGCTCGCGAGGCTTGCAACACCTATTACGATGCGGTTCCCGATGTTGTCATTGACTATATGAACCAGGTCAACGAGAAGATCGGCACCGATTATAAGCCCTTCAACTACTATGGCGCTCCCGACGCGGAGAGAGTCATCATCGCCATGGGCTCCGTGTGCGAATGCGCGGAAGAGGTTGTGGACTATCTGAACGCCGCCGGCGACAAGGTCGGTTTGATCAAGGTCAGACTGTACCGCCCCTTCGTTGCCAAATATCTGCTGGATGTGATTCCTTCCACCGTGAAGGCCATTTCTGTTCTTGACAGAACCAAGGAGCCTGGCTCTATCGGCGAGCCTCTGTATCTGGATGTTCTGGCCGCTCTGTCCGGCACTCC
>VOFI01001681.1_pt1 | contig 66001 bp, 99 predicted proteins | sample 5384131 | NCBI WGS metagenome assembly VOFI01 (sample SAMN12384728, study PRJNA508395) | human gut metagenome | isolation source: healthy gut H | host: Homo sapiens
TTCTTTTTTCCATAGCGTGAATGTATTCCATATACTGATCCGTAATCTCCACAATCGGTATATCATAAATATCAATTTTATTTTTTATCAATAAGGTGAAGGAGCAGATCAAGCGGTCCTTCAAAAACATTCAGTTTTACGGGAATTGCCATGCGCTTTCCTCTCTCCCTTACGGTTTCATTTCTATAAAAACCAGCTCTCTTGGATTATGGATCCGAAGAGGCACTGTGTGTTCCCCCAAGGCCTGCACTTACGATCATACATTTGCCATTTTTGTAAAAATCGCCGCAACAGTATTTTGGAAAAGGTATAAACTGGGAACTGATGGCTCCCACATGTCTGGAAAAACGGAGCACACCGCCATGGTAATGTCCAGACAGAATCAGGTCGGCGCCCCAGCGGAAATAGGTTCTGCCATATTTTGGGTTACGGGCAAGAAGAATATTTATGGCTTCCGGATCTGGCTTTCCCATAAGCTCTTCCATTTTTTCAGAAGTTAGCTTCGAGGAAAAAAGGCTTGTGATAGTATTCCAGTGGAAGTTCCAGTCCATTTACCACAAAAGGAATTGCCAGCCAGAACAACTTTGCTCTTCTCATTTGCCAGAAAACAGATTCTTTTTTGTTTCAACTCTGCCTGATATTTCAGGTACTCATTCCGATAAAGGTGCTCTTTGGCCTTCATTTTGGTTTCGTGATTTCCCATGGCGTAAAAGATGGGGAAATTCTTCGCCAGTGTACAAAGCAGTTTTCTGGCAGTTTCCAGGGTGAAAGGATCCATCCGGACCACCATGTCTCCGGCAAGAAGAATGGCATCGGGGGGCATTTTCCTGGATTTTTTCAGCAAAGCACTATTCTCTTCGCCGAAAATGCTTCCGTGAAGGTCTGCAAGAACAGCAAAGCGCACGCTTTTTTTATTTTCGGGTTATGGACTTCATAGGTTACAGTTCGAAATTTTTCCATAAATCTCCTTAAATACTTTGTAATTTCCAGAGCGTGTTTGAAAAAGGCCTTCTGCAATCTGCACGCCCCAGGCCCTGCTTACTTTCCAAATCCACAATTGGGGAAGGTACAGACTTTGCAGCTCAGGCAGAGACCGCCTTCTCCGTATGCAGCAACTTCTTCCGGGAAAATTTCATCGTCTGCCATGATTCTTGGCAGAACCAGGTCAAATACAGTGCGCTTCGCATACATGACACATCCGGGAAGGCCAAGGATCGGGATGCGTTTTCCCTCTTTCTCATAGTAAGCGATGAGAAGCATGGCTCCTGGCAGTACCGGTGCACCGTAAGTAACAACTCTGGCTCCTGTATCACGGATTCCTCCAGGTGTACGGTCATCTGGATCTACACTCATACCGCCGCTGCAGACTACCATGTCTGCACCCTGGTTAATAAATTCCATAATGTCGTCTGTGATCTGTGCCTTGTCATCTCCTGGAGTCGTCTGACCGATCACCTCAGTGGGGTACTCAGAAGGCTTTTCTTTTAATACAGGGGTAAAAAAGTATCCTGAATCAGACCTTTTTTACCTCGCTTCCAGTTGTAACGATTCCAACCTTTTAAAATGATAGGGAAGAATGGAAAAATCGGTTCCGGGCCAGCGGCTTCCACAGCTCTGTCCATTTTTTCTTTTCGATTACAAGAGGGATGATCCTGGTGCCAGCCAGTTTATCTCCTTTTTACCGGGAAGTCCCCATGGCGGGAAGCAATCATCATCTCCCCCAGAGAATTCACTGCCAGAAGGGCATCTCTGCGGATTTTCAGAACTCCGTCCTCGTCTGCTACCAGTTCGATCTTGCCTTCTTTCACATCAGTTCCATGCATGGAATCTCCTGCACAGATTTTTATACAAAATATCAGCGCCCTCATTTTCATGAAGAATTCCCTCTTTCTTTTCCCACACAAAAAGATGTTCTTTTCCAACAGAAAGGAGCAGCGGAATGTCCTCTTCTTTCACAATATGTCCTTTGGAAAACAGAACGCCTTTCTTCTCATCCTTTATAATCTGTGTAATATCATGGCAGAGGATCTGGCCTGCTGCGTCTTCGGTTCTTATTTCTTTCATTCTGCAATTCATCCTTTCGCATATAATTGCTGTTTACGATCACAATCCGGCTTTGCAAAGTTTCGCATATACGCCGTCCTTCTCCATCAGTTCCTGATGTGTACCTTCTTCTGCAATTCCATCTTCGGTCAGCACCAGGATCCTTCTGGCATTGCGGATCGTGGAAAGACGATGGGCGATCACAAAAGGTGGTTCGGTCTTTTTGCAAGACGTTCCAGAGATTGCTGCACCACCTTCTCACTTTCGTTATCCAGGGCAGATGTTGCCTCATCAAAAATCAGGATCGGCGGATTCTTCAGAAACGCTCTCGCAATGGAAAGACGCTGTTTCTGTCCTCCGGAAAGCTTCACGCCACGCTGTCCAATGTCTGTGCCATAGTTATCCGGCATTTCCATAATAAAATCATGAGCATTGGCAAGCTTGGCTGCGCGGATGACTTCCTCGTCGGTAGCGTCCGGACGGCCATATCGGATATTTTCCATAATGTTTCCTGCAAACAGGTATACATCCTGCTGCACAATGCCAATCTGATTACGAAGATCCTTCAGTTTGATCTTTCGGATATCTTTTCCATCCAGATAAATGGCACCAGATGAAACATCATAAAATCTGGGGATCAGACTGCAAAGGGTAGTCTTTCCAGCTCCAGAGGTGCCTACAAGGGCAACATAGTCACCGGGCTTCACTTCCAGATTTACGTTAGAAAGCACTTTCTCATTGTGGTCTTCATAGTGGAAAGAAACATTCTCGAAGCGGATATCTCCTTTTACATGATCCATAGAAACGGCATCCGGCGCATCCTCAATATCCGGCGCAATGGACATCATTTCCAGGAAGCGGTCATAACCACTGTAGCCGTTCTGGAACTGCTCGGTAAAGTTTACCAGCTTGGTAACCGGTTCTGTAAAATTGTTAATATACAAAAGAAAGGTCACAAGATCTGTGGCGCTTAAATCTCCTGCTGCCAAGAACATGGCTCCGGAAACCAGTGCAGTAACTGTGATCAGTGTGGTAAACGCATCCATGCCTGCATGATAACCTGCCATATAGCGGTAAGTCACACGCTTGGAATCCACAAAACGCTCATTTCCTTTACGGAATTTCTCAATCTCACGCTTCTCATTTCCAAAAGAGATTTTTACCACACGGATTCCGGAAAGACTGTCCTCGATCTGGCTGTTGATCTCGCCCATGCGCACACGGTTTTTTCCTTAAATGCACTTTTCATCTTTTTATTATAAATCAGTGCATAGATCAGCATAATAATTACAACTGCAAAACACAGCAGCGCCATCTGCGGCTTTACATTCATAAGAATGATCAGTGCTCCGAACAGCTTGATCACTGAGATCAGAATATCCTCCGGTCCATGGTGGAGAAGCTCTGTAATATCAAAAGATCACTTGGTGAAAGAAGCTGACCGACCTTCTGATTATCATAAAATGCAAAAAGAGCTTCTGGTAATGGCTGAATATCTCATTTCGCATATCATGCTCAATATAAGCACCCATCATATGTCCATAATAGGTAATAAAATAACGGCTTCCAAGCTGCACCAGGATCAGTACCACATTCCCACCCCGATTTTCAAAATCATGGTCTTCGCTTCAGCCGCTGGCATTTCACTTATGGAATTCATAATATAACGAACCATCAGTGGAATGACAAGTGTCACTGCTGCCCCAAGGAATGCAAAAAAAGATCTGCAAAAAACAGTCCCTTATATGGTTTATAATAGCCTGCAAGCATCTTTAATCTGCCAGGCTGTTTTTTCTCTTGTTTCATATGATTCTCCTCCGCTTTTGCTGCTATATTTTTGTAAGACATCAGCAAAAAACTTTCATACAGAGTTTATTATAAACCGACGAGGACTGTTTTGTCAAAATGCTTCTGTAATTTGTATAACTATTTTTAGAGGCAAAGGCGAAAATCAGGTTTTTCCTGCCATACTACGTTCTTTACAATAGCTTTAATAGCTTTTCCAGACAGTTTTTATAGGTTGCTTTTTTCTATAGTTTCAGAAAAAAAGAATGTTCACCTCTCCAAGCTTTTTTGTCCATTCTGGTAATACTCCAGAGTCCCGGCAACATCACCTTCTTTTACAGGCGCCTGGACCTGAGTTTCCAGATTCAGTTTTCGTTCCACTTCGCCTATGGTTTTGCCGTCGGTGCTCAGATACTGGAAGTTTTTTTCATATTTTACTTCTGTGGTAGGTTTGGTTCCTTTTCGGACCTCTATCTGGGGAAGCTTTTCGGGATTTTCATCCGTGTAAAAGCTGCATTTGGAAAAACCGTAGTTCAGCATGGCAGCGGCGTCCTTGAAACGAACTTTGTAATCGGGTGCTGCCATAACTACAGAAATCAAGGTAATGTTATTTCGGGACGCCACAGCAGATACGCAGTACTTTGCCAGACTGGTACTTCCGGTTTTCAGACCGATGCATCCGTCGTAGCTGCGAAGGAGCTTGTTAGTATTCGTTAAGCAAAACTCTTTGGAGCCTTGTCTGGTCACATGAGTAATATTTTCCATCCATATAGAAGAGTACTCCAGGATCTTCGGATATTTGGTGATCAGCTCCCGGCTCATAATGGCAATGTCCCGGACAGTTGTGTAGTGATCTGTGGATTCTGTCAATCCACAGCAGTCTACAAAATGGGTATTCTCCATTCCAAGCCCTGCTGCCCGCTCATTCATCTGCCGCACAAATTCCTGCTCGCTGCCTCCAATATGCTCTGCCATTGCTACACTGGCGTCATTTCCAGAGGCGATCACAATGCACTTGATCATAGTCTCCACGTCCTGGGTTTCTCCTTCCTCCAGAAATACCTGGGAGCCACCCATAGATTTCGCATAGGCACTGGTGGTTACCAGATCATCCATTTTCAGTGTACCATTCTCCAACGCATCGAAAATCAGGATTAACGTCATAATCTTTGTAATACTCGCTGGACTTCGCCTGGTATCCGAATCTTTTTCGTAAATTACAGTGCCTGTACTGGCCTCCATTAAAAAGAGCAGAAGGTGCCTGCACAAGCGCATCATCAGGTGCTGCTGGCTCCGTGGTTTTTTCTTGTTCTTCCGGGGATGCAGCGGTATTATCACTTGTATGATTTTCTGCCCTTTCATTCAACGATATATCTGCTTTCCCATATACAATCCGACAGCCAGTTCCCACCATGAGACTGGCCAGCAAAATAGGTAAAACCGCCTTTCTTATTGCCTTTCCAAGCATAGGATGTCTCCTCAAAAAAATAAGTTCTATTCTATTGTAAAGCGGTCACCATAATTTTATTACTATAATCTCAGAATGCAAAAGCATCACCAATCTGCAAATATTTCCATGACTTCTCCACGTAAAAAAGTGGAGTTTACGAATTTTCTTCCTCATCTTCCAGGATCCGCAGCCCGGCTGTGCTGGTTACGGGGAGGGAAAATACGATGGTTCCTGCTTTGGAGGTGAGACCGGCTTTTTCCATGATAGCACTCATAATGGCACTTTTTCTGTTCTGATTTTGCCACAATGAAGATCACCTCTTTTTTCGGAAACCAGGGAAACGCCAAGAAACTGTTCGGCGCGCTTCATTCCTACCCCTTTTCCGTGAAGAACGGTACCGCCGGTTGCGCCACCCTCCTCTGCTGCTTTCACCACCTGGGTGTTATATCCGTAATTGGCAATTGCCACGATCAGTTCATGCTTTGTCTCTTTCAATGTACCTTCCTCCTCTTACAAACTCCTGACCCTGAATGAGAAATCCCAGTTCCCGTTTGCCGCCAATGCTGCTCATGGGAATGGTAAATGCAATCCCGGTTCCGGGCACGTCGATCCGCAGCTGGTTCTGCAAGCCCTTTTCACCTTTTTCCAGGTAGCTTCTGTCACAAAGTGAAAACAGATGCTTTTCTCATCATCTTCTAATCCCATATAGTCAAGGATGGAGCTTGAGGCCGTTCCCATACCAAGGGAAACCGTTCCTACTTCTATCTGATTTTCCCGGTAAAGTGCCGCAAATCTTGACATGTATTTTCGGTTGGTGATGGTAACCATCATGTATAATTCGCTCATAGATGATTCCTTTCTTTATAAAGTTCGTTGCTGTTCATAATCTTCCCTGAGTGTACCCAATCATCATTCCTATAATCTGTACTTCCACTTTGTGCCACACAAAAATGGCATCTATTAGGTCTTCCTAACTATAGTTGTTCATTTATAATGTGTTTGAATCAACACTCAATCCCTATTTTCTTAATTTTCTATAACTCTATAATTTCTGTGTCTTCCAGTTCTTCAAACAGTTCCGCCACTGGTATAGCTTCCACTGGTATTTTGTCCGTAGGCAAAATTCTTCCCCTTGCCTCCAAGCTCGCCGCCTTTTACCCGGTAAACCAAGCCCAGCACCTGCAAGGTAATAAGTGGCGTCATGGCAACCATCGCTACTACGCCGAAGGCATCTGTCACAATGTTTCCTCCCACAGCTTCACAGGCTCCCTGTGCCAGAGGAAGGAGAAAGGTTGCGGTCATAGGTCCTGAGGCAACACCACCGGAGTCAAATGCAATGGCAGTAAAAATTTTCGGCACAAACAGGCTGAGGATTAAAGCAATAGCATAGCCTGGCACCAGAAAACAGAAAATGGAGATTCCAGTCAGCACCCGGAGCATGGAAATCCCAACAGAGACTGCCACACCCACAGACAGACCAATCTGTATGGATTTCCCGGAAATCGCACCGTCAGTCAGCTCCTCTACCTGCTTCATCAGCACATATACCGCAGGCTCGGCTTTTACAATAAAGTAACCGATCACCATTCCAAGAGGCACAAGAATCCAGTTATAATGCAGATTTCCCAATACCATCCCCAGATAATTTCCAGCTGGGATAAAGCCTACATTCGCCCCGGTAAGGAACAGAACAAGTCCTATGTATGTATAAAAATAAGCCGATACAGATTTTAATCAGCACAGTTTTATTCAATTTCAGCGAAACAATCTGGAAAATTCCAAAGAAAGCAACAATTGGGAAAAGGGATACAGCGATTTCTTTAAAATATTTTGGCAGTGCAACTGCAAATAATTTTTCCCAGTTCTATCGAGTTTTCCACTTCAGAAACCACTTCCAGCGCAGCACTGCCTTCCGTGTGGTACAAAAAGTCCCAGAATCAGGACTGCCAAAATAGGTCCAATGGAGCATAGAGCCACAAGCCCGAAACTATCATCTCCGGCATGTTTATCATTACGGATGGATGCAATACCAACACCCAATGCCATAATAAAGGGTACCGTCATAGGTCCAGTGGTCACTCCACCGGAATCAAATGCCACTGCCAGAAAATTCTCAGAAACAAACATGGCTAATACAAATACTAAAATATAGAAACTGAATAACAATGGCGGCAGTGCAATTCCAAAAAGGATACGCAATAAGGCCACAACAAGAAACGCACCAACACCAAGTGCCACAGATAAGATCAGCACCAGATTGGGCACAGAGAAACCTGTTCTGCAAGAACCTGCAGATCTGGTTCAGATATTGTGATAATAAAGCCCAGAATAAAACCGATAATTATAATAAAGCCTAACTTTTTTCGTGCGAAGCATACTGCCTCCCACATGTTCTCCCATGGGCGTCATGGATAATTCTGCTCCCATGGAAAAAAGATCATTCCCAGGATCACAAGCACAGATCCTACCAGGAATTCCACCAGGATGCCTGGAGATAACGCAGCCACGGTAAAACCAAGTATAAAAACGATCAGTACAATGGGAATCACTGCGCTGATGGATTCTCTGGCTTTCTCCCTGGCTTTTTCCTTTAAGACGGACTGATGGGACTGAAGTTCTCTGATTAATTTTCTTTTTTCCACATATACCTCCATTTCTGAATATTTCACTGTAGTTGCCTGGAGCGTGTTTGAAAAGGCATTCTATCATCTATACGCCCCACTTCGATGCCTGATATGGATTATTGTAACATTTTCCCATGGGGTTCGTCATCTATAAAACAAATACATATTCTTAATTTTTGTAAACTGCCTGCATAAACAAAAAACAACCAGAATTTAATATAGACTTAGCTATATTTCTTCCGGTTGTTTTACATCAATGTATTTTCAACAGATATCATGCAATTTCGGATTTTATCAGCCTGTGATCACACCACCGCCAATGACTACGTCTCCATCATAAAGCACAGCTGCCTGCCCCTTTGGTAATAGCTCGCTGGGGCTCATCAAAAATGATGTGTACACTATGTTCTCCAGTAACTTTTACAGTTGCCCACTGCTCCTTCTGGCGGTAACGTACCTTGGCTTTGGCGCGGAATTCTGCCGGCGGGGTATCAAAGGAGATGAAATTAAAGTCTTCCACATCCAGTTCGCGATGGAACAAATCTTCATTATCTCCCAGAATCACGCGGTTCTCTGCCGGACAGATTTTGGTAACGTAAACAGGCTTGCCAGCTGCAATGCCAAGCCCCTTTCGCTGACCTACCGTGTAGCCAATAATTCCTTTATGATGCCCAAGCACATTTCCGTCTTTATCTGTAAAATCGCCTGCCGGATAGTCTTTTCCTGTAAACCGGCGGATAAATCCAGCATAATCCCCATCTGGGACAAAACAGATATCCTGGCTATCCGGCTTATCTGCGTTATAGAAATTCTGCTGGTCTGCGATCATGCGGGTCTGATGTTTATTCATGTCTCCAAGTGGAAACATGGTGTGTGCCAGCTGCTCCTGAGTAAGAGAGTAAAGAACATAACTCTGGTCTTTTGCAGGGTCAGCTGCTTTTTTCAGAAGATATCTTCCATCTTCCCGCTTTTCAATTCTGGCATAGTGTCCGGTTACTACATAGTGACAGCCTAATTCTTCTGCACGATGGTAAAGGCTGTTGAATTTCAGATAACGATTGCAGTCAATGCAGGGATTGGGAGTCGCACCGTTTTCATAGGCTGCTACGAAGCGGTCCATAACTTGTTTTTAAAATCTGCGGTGAAATTAAACACGTAATACGGGATTCCAAGATTATGCGCTACGCTCCTTGCATCCTCCACATCATCCAGAGAACAGCAGCTTTTTTGCGGCTCACACCGGCATCTTCATTCTGGAAAAGCTTCATGGTGACACCGATGCAGTCATATCCATGCTCCTTCATCAGGTAAGCGGCCACTGAAGAATCTACGCCGCCACTCATGGCGATCAATGCTTTTTTCATATTGTCTGATTCCATATTTATACCTCATAAAAACTGAAAACTATTACTATTTAATGTGTTTAAGTCCCAGCCGACACACAGCATTTGGGCAATGTGTATTACTCCAGCGAGCCATTTCAGGCGCGCTCTTAGCGTAAGCGAAATCCAGCGCTTACGGAGACTTATGCGTGAGGGCTCTCCCGAACGCATTAGTCGCAGTTAGCGATTAGTTCGCTGTAGCGTTGCGCCGGCGAGTGAGTAATACACATTGTCCAAATGCGTCCCTCCTGACGAACTTTTAATCAACTAAATAGCAATCTATTCTAATAATCATATCTTGTATCATACACGATTCTTTTAATCCTCGCAATGCTTTTTCCGCCAATCATCTGACATTCCGCGGAGTTGTTCCACCACCTGGGGAATCACTTCCAGCATATAATCGATTTCTTCCTCAGTATTGGAAATGTCAAGGCTGATTCTGAGGGAGCCCTGGGCGATTTCAGGAGCGAGACCAAGAGAAAGAAGTACATGGCTTGGATCCAAGGCACCTGATGCGCAGGCAGAACCGGAAGAAGCACAGATTCCCCTGCTATCCAGAAGAAGCAGCAGGCTTTCACCGGATACACCTTCAAAGCAGAAATTCACATTACCAGGCAAGCGTTTCTCCCTGGAACCATTCAGTATACTATAAGGAATCTGCGAAAGCCCCTGAATCAAACGATCTCGCATGGCGGTAACCTTGGCTTCATTTTGTTCCATCAAAGTGCACTCTTCTTTCAGAGCAGCTGCCATTCCCATAATTGCCGGTAAATTCTCTGTGCCTGGCCGTTTTCCACGCTCCTGGCCGCCGCCCTCCATAAGAGAAGTCAGTTCAATCCCCGTTTCACATACAATGCACCGATTCCTCTTGGGCCATGAAATTTATGTGCGGAAAGAGATAACATATCAATATTCTGTTTCTTCACATTTACCGGGATATGTCCTGCTGCCTGCACTGCATCTGTATGAAAAAGCACCCCGTGAGCACGGCAGGCTTCTCCAATTTCCGCTATAGGAAGAACAGAGCCAATTTCATTATTGGCAAACATAACTGTAACCAGACAGGTATCCGGCCGAATTGCTTCTTCCACCTGAGCAGCTGTAATATTCCCCTCTGCACCCACATCCAGAAGCTGAATCTCAAATCCCTGCTCCTTCAGCCTTCTCAGAGTATGAAGCACCGCATGATGCTCAAACGCAGTAGAAATAATATGCCTCTTATTCTTTTTCGCCCCAAGCATAGCCGCTGACACAATTGCCTGATTATCTGATTCTGTCCCACCGCCGTCTGTAAGGCATCATTTGCTGCCATCCCAATCTGATGAATACTGGACGGATTTCCGTAACTATTCTCCATTGCAGAAATCATAGCCTTCATTGCTGTCTGACTTATTTTGTGGTTGCTGCATTGTCCGCATAAATTCTAGGCATAACTCAAATTCCTCTTTATATTACATTCCAAGAAGCAGCACATTTCTCAGCTTCCTTGTAAGATCAAATGTCCCTGCATCTTTCTTCTGCATCATCATAAGAATCATCATATTCTCCTTGGGAAAATTGGCGAAATAGCAGCCAAGCCAGCCATCCCAGCCATATTCACCCTCACAGCATGCAAAGGGTGCCTTCCACGGATCCGTCATCACACGCATCAGATTTCCATAAGAATATCCATTCATCTCCCACCATTTTTCAAACCACGCCTGCTGACATGATATAAGCTTGTGGGTGGTCATATATTCCACAGAAGCAGGCTTAAGGATCTGTCTGCCCTGAAAGCTACCTTTGTTTATCAGCATCGCAAATCTGGAATAATCCTCAATGGTGGAAACAAGCCCTGCCCCTCCGGCTTCATAAGCAGGCGGTACGTCCATGGAAAGACGGATTCCCAGACTGTTGTCACGGAATTCTTTCATTTCACCGGCAGTCTGCTCATAAGTCATGGCCAGTCTGTCCAGCTTCTCACCTGGAACATAGAAATCTGTATCTTTCATTCCCAAAGGCACAAAAAGCTCTTTCTTAAGAAATTCACCGTATTTCATGCCGGAAGCCTTCTCCACCACTGCTGCCAGAATATCTGCGGATACCCCATACTTCCAGCGTTCTCCGGGCTGAAACTCCAAAGGACATCTGCCGATCTTATCTGCAAATTCCAGTGTTGTCATGGGATGCTCTGTATTCAGACGTGCATGTATTTCTTCCATCACATTTCCAACAGCAAACTCTGCGGCACTGCTGTTTCCGCCATAAGTCAAACCACTGGTCATAGACAACAAATGATAAACCGTTACATTATGCCATACTGGTGCCAGTCCGCCAGGTACAGACACCATCTGGTCTGCAAATCCCGGAATATATCTGGAAACCGGATCTGCCAGATCAATTACTCCTCTTTCAAATAAAATCATGGCCGCTGCCGCTGTAATCGGTTTCGTCATGGAAAAAAGACGGAATATGGTATCCCGTTCAATCATTCTCCCATTTGCTTTATCCGCATAGCCACACTGAAGATAGGCTTCCTCCTGACCGTCCTTTATTACCATCATATTCATACCGGCAATCTGATTATCCTTTACTGCCTGATCCATATTCGTCTGAAGCTGTTTCTTTATCTCTTTTCTCATATCTGACCTCCTGATTTATATATGGCAATGCCGCAGGTAAGGGGCATCATCTATATACTCATTCTGCATAAGGTTTAGAGCGTGTTTGAAAATCATTTCCGCAATCTATACGCCTCAATTTGCAGAAACCCCTTTTTGAACACGCTCTACAGCATCGGTGCAAATAACCTTAGAATACTCTGCATCGCCCGCACTGCAATATTTCTTCCACGACAGAATTCCAAAGATACCGGATTACAATATTCCAGGGTATCTGTGAAATCCTTTTTAATATCATAAATCACCTGATTCCGATAGATCCATACACCATCCTCAAAATGAAGATACAAGCTCCGGTAGTCCAGATTGATGGTTCCCACAACAGCGATCTCGTCATCACATACAAAGGACTTGGCATGTAAAAATCCCGGCTGATATTCATAGATTTTCACTCCTGCTTCCAGAAGCTGCCTGTAATAGGACTGGGTAAGAAGAAATACCAGTTTTTTGTCTGGAATCCCAGGTGTCATCAGACGGACATCCACACCACTTTTTGCTGCGAGACAAAGAGCAGTCATCATCTCATTGTCAATAACAAGATAGGGTGTACAGATATACACATACCTTTTTGCACGATTGATAATATTCAGATAAACATTCTCTCCAACAGTCTCGTTATCCAGCGGAGAATCACAAAACGGCTGAATATATCCATCCCCTTCAAATGCCTCCGGATGCCATACATGAGGCAGATATTTCTCAAGTGAATGATCCTCACGGTTATTGGTAATCACATTCCACATATGGAGGAACATAGCAGTCATGTTCCAGACAGCTTCCCCTTCAGCATAACCGCAGTGTCCTTCCAGTGTCCAAAGCGCTCCTTCTGGTTGATATACTCATCTGCCAGATTTACACCACCGGTAAATCCCACATATCCATCAATAATACAGAATTTCCGATGATCACGGTTATTCTGGATAATATTCAAAATGGGACGGAAAGGATTAAATACCTGACATTTGATTCCTTTGGATCTCATGGTTTCATAATATTTATGAGGGAGCGTGGTAAGACATCCCATGTCATCATAAATCAGACGGACATCCACACCTTCCTGAACCTTCCTCTCCAGTATATCCAGTATGGTTCTCCACATTACTCCATCATGGATTATAAAATACTCAATAAAAATATAATGCTGTGCTTGCTCCAGTTCCCTTACAAGAACCGGGAACATGTCATCTCCAACCTGGAAATATTCTGCGGTAGTATTTCCGTGAATAGGATAACCTGCATTATGATATATATAATCCGACTGGTTGCATGCAGATATATCTTCTGCCTCCAGAAGATCATGTATTTCAGGATCTGTCTGTAAAAGATTACCGGACTTCATCAGCATCTCATTAAATCGATCCTGCATATAAGCAGCAATTCTGGAACGTCCAAATACAAGATACAAAACAAGGCCAAAAATTGGCAGGCACAGGATCAACATCGTCCATGCCAGTTTATACGAGGGGTTTATCTTTCGATTCACAATTTTCAGAACAACCAGAATACTGATAACATCCAGAATAAAAGACATATATCTGGAATATCCTGCAAGACGCAGAAATATAGTCAACAGCCAGCCAAGCTGCACCGCCATGGCAAATATTACATAAAATACCCGGTTAAACAGAAGCTTGCTATTTTTTCAAAATCATCATAAGTTTATATTTTCTCCTTCATACACCGGTCAGCAACAAAACGGACATGTGGTCAGCCAGCGATATCACCATATATAAAAATCAGTTCTTCCCTGAAGACAATGAGCCAAATTTGAAGATATTGCGGGATTTAAAAATCCCTGACAGAATGCTGCCAGGGATTTTGCGCACAATTAATTATATTTACGTTTTCTTGCGGCTTCAGATTTCTTTTTACGACGAACGCTTGGTTTCTCGTAATGCTCTCTTTTGCGGATTTCCTGCTGGATTCCTGCTTTTGCACAGCTTCTTTTGAATCTGCGAAGAGCGCTATCTAAAGTCTCGTTCTCTTTTACGATTACGTTTGACATAGACTCACACCTAACCTCCCTCCAGTTGTAGATTGTGCTAAAATACAACTGTCTGGGTATTTTTTTCTTGCACGAACATTATTATATATCATGCACTCGGGATTCGTCAACAACTTTTGGTTTAATTTTACAAAAATTTTTGACAAAAATTTTGAGTGTTTTTTAGTGAATCTGTCCTTCCAGGATTCCGGCTGCTGCTTCGATTGCCTCGCCTGCCTTCTCCGGATTCTTTCCGCCGGCCTGAGCCATGTTCGGACGTCCGCCGCCACCACCGCCTACGATAGCTGCCACTGCTTTGATCAGGTTACCTGCGTGAGCGCCTGCTTTCTGTGCTGCATCAGTAGCCATTGCAAGAAGGTTCACCTTGCCCTCATTTACTGCAGCAAGGACAACGACGCCCTCGCCCAGCTTCTCTTTCAGCTGGTCACCAAGATCACGAAGTCCGTTCATGTCAACGCCCTCTACCTTGGCAGCAAGGAGTTTCACACCTTTTTACTTCTACAACCTGATTCATAACATCACCGAGAGATCCCTGAGCCAGTTTGCTCTTGAGAGATTCATTCTCACTTGCAAAGAGCCTTCACCTCACCCTGAAGATGTGTGATCTTCTCAATCATCTCGGAAGGGTTTGTTTTCAAAGCCTTGGCAGCCTCGTGAAGAAGTGCTTCCTGCTTCTTATAGTATTCCAGAACCCCGTTTCCGGTCAGTGCCTCAATACGGCGGACACCTGCTGCGATACCGGACTCAGAAACAATTTTGAACAGCATGATGGAGCTTGTATTTGCAACATGAGTACCACCGCAGAGTTCCTTGGAGAAGTCGCCCATGGATACCACACGTACCTTCTGGTCATACTTCTCTCCGAACAGAGCCATTGCTCCGGATTTCTTCGCTTCCTCTACATCCATGATATCGGTGTGAACATCAAGTGCTGCCTGGATCTGCTCATTCACGATCTGCTCTGCTTTTCTCAATCTCTTCAGCGGTCATAGCTGTAAAGTGGGCAAAGTCAAAACGAAGTCTGTCAGCAGTTACAAGAGAACCTTTCTGCTCTACACGTGAGAACCAAGAACTTCTTTCAGTGCTTTCTGAAGAAGATGTGTCGCACTGTGGTTTTTCTCAGTATCTTCTTCTTGCAGCTTCGTCCACTTTCAGGGAAACCGTTTCGCCTGTGGAGAGCATACCGGATTCCATATGACCTACATGGCCAAATTTGCCGCCGCGAAGCTTGATGGTGTCTTCTACTACGAACTTGCCGTTTGCAGTCTCGATCACGCCTGTATCTCCGACCTGTCCTCCCATAGTTGCATAAAAGGTGTTTTCTCTACGAAAACAGTACCCTTCTGTCCTTCCATCAGGGAATCTACGATCTCAGTCTCTGTGGTAAGAACGGTGACCGGGGACTCGAAGGAAAGATGATCATATCCAACGAACTCTGTAGTAACAGCGGTATCGATCTGGTCATATACAGTGGCGTCAGCTCCCATATAGTTGGTTACCTCACGTGAGGAACGTGCTTTCTCTCTCTGCTCATCCATAGCAGCCTTGAAGCCATCCTCGTCGATCTCGTAGCCCTTCTCCTCAAGGATTTCCTTGGTCAGATCAAGAGGAAATCCGTAGGTATCATATAATTTAAATGCGTTTTCACCGGAAAGGGTCTTCTCTCCAGCTGCATTCATAGCCTCTTCCATATCAGCCAGGATACGAAGTCCCTGGTCGATCGTCTTACCGAACTGGTTCTCCTCGTTGGTGAGAACGTTGAAGATAAATTCTCTTCTTTTCTTCCAGTTCCGGATATCCATCCTTGGGGCCGTCAATTACTTCTGCACTCAAGATAGCAAGGAAGGTGCCTTCGATTCCAAGAAGACGTCCGTGACGTGCTGCACGACGGATCAGACGGTGAAGTACATATCCACGTCCTTCATTGGTAGGCATGATACCGTCGGAGATCATAAATGTCGCGGAACGGATATGGTCTGTGATCAGACGGATGGAAACATCGTCCTCATGATGTACCCCATACGGTTTGCCGGAAATCCTACTTACCAGGTTACGAAGGGAACAGATGGTATCTACATCGAAGATAGAATCTACGTCCTGCACAACAACTGCCAGACGTTCCAGCCCCATACCTGTATCGATGTTCTTCTGTTTCAGTGTTGTATAATTTCCGTTACCATCGTTCTCAAACTGGGTGAATACGTTGTTCCATACTTCCATGTAACGGTCACAGTCACATCCTACTGTACAGCCAGGTTTTCCGCAACCATACTTTTCTCCACGGTCATAATAGATCTCTGAACATGGACCACATGGGCCTGCACCATGCTCCCAGAAGTTATCCTCTTTTCCGAAACGGAAAATACGCTCTGCCGGGATGCCAACCTCTTTATTCCAGATGTCAAAAGCCTCATCATCCTCCAGGTATACAGATGGATAAAGACGGTTGGCATCCAGTACCAACTACCTCGGTGAGGAACTCCCATGACCAGTGAATCGCCTCTCTTTTAAAGTAATCACCAAATGAGAAGTTTCCGAGCATTTCAAAAAATGTGCCGTGACGAGCGGTCTTTCCTACATTCTCAATATCTCCTGTACGAATACATTTCTGACAGGTGCTGACTCTTGTACTTGGGGGTGGCTTTTCTGCTCCTGTAAAATATGGTTTCAGTGGTGTCATTCCTGCATTGATCAGCAGGACACTTTTTATCGCCCTGTGGAACCAATGGAAAGCTTTTCATAACAAGATGTCCCTTGCTCTCCATGAAATCCAGAAACATTTTTCGAAGTTCGTTTACTCCGTATTTCTTCATTTCAATTCTCCTCCTACGCAATAAAGAAGTTCTTTGTTACTGTTCACCGGTAATATTCCGCGAGGTGTTTTTGTGAACGGATTGAACAGTAACCTGCATTCCTCTTATTGGAATGCTTGCATGGTCTATATGATATCATATATCTTTATTACGGTCAAAATATTTTTTCACTATTATGGATTCAGGGACCAAGGCCGCTGCCTTTTCACCTCATCGTGAATTGCCTTAACCCTGGTCCCCTTTTTATCTTCTTATTTTACAAATATCTTATTGAATTTCTTCTTTCCTCTCTTCAGGACAACGCCGTCACCTGTGAGAACATCTTTGGAAAGTACATGCTTGATATCCAGCACTTTCTCGCCGTCAACGGAAACGCCGCCCTGTTCGATGGCTCTTCTTCCCTCGGAACGGGTTGTAACAAGAGCGGATTTTTACAAGAAGGCTGATCAGGTCAATGTTGCCCTCCTCGTCGAAATCTTCTGCTGCAAGCTCAGTAGTTGGCATATGCGCGGTATCTGCTCCGCCTGCGAAAAGTGCTTTTGCACCTGTTTCTGCTTTCTTGGCTTCCTCTGATCCATGAACAAGCTCAGTAAGCTGAAATGCAAGGATCTCCTTGGCTTGGTTCAGCTCGCTGCCTTCCCATTTCTCCATCTCCTGGATCTCTTCTAATGGAAGGAAGGTAAGAAGTTTCATGCATTTGATAACGTCAGCATCGTCTACATTTCTCCAGTACTGGTAGAAATCGAACGGGGATGTCTTATTCGGATCAAGCCATACAGCTCCGGACTGCGTTTTTCCCATCTTTTTGCCCTCAGAATTCAGAAGAAGGGTGATTGTCATAGCATATGCGTCTTTTTCCAAGCTTACGGCGAATCAGCTCCGTTCCTCCCAGCATGTTGCTCCACTGGTCATCCCCTCCGAACTGCATATTGCAGCCGTATTTCTGGTATAACATGAGGAAGTCGTAGCTCTGCATGATCATGTAGTTAAATTCCAGGAAGCTTAAGCCTCTGCTCCATACGCTGTTTGTAACACTCAGCTGTAAGCATACGGTTTACAGAAAAATGTGGTCCGACCTCACGTAAAAAGCTCTACATAATTCAGATTCATCAGCCACTCTGCATTATTTACCATAAGAGCTTTTCCATCAGAAAAATCGATGAAACGCTCCATCTGTTTTTTGAAACAATCAATGTTGTGCTGGATGGTTTCTTTTGTCAGCATCTGACGCATATCGGTCCTTCCGGACGGGTCACCGATCATTCCTGTTCCGCCGCCGATCAGGGCGATCGGATTATTTCCTGCCATCTGCAGTCGTTTCATCAGGCACAGTGCCATGAAATGTCCTACATGAAGGCTGTCTGCAGTAGGGTCAAAGCCAATATAAAAAGTGTCTTTTCCATTATTTACCATTTCTTTGATCTCTTCTTCGTTTGTTACCTGGGCAATCAGACCACGTGCTTTCAGCTCTTCCCAAACTGTCATTTTATTTTCCTCCTGTAAAATAGAAATGTGAGCTGCTTATTCTCTCTTTACGAAAAAGCCGCTGCAGATATAAAAAGCCCGGTTCTCATGTCCCTTTAGGACGAGAACCGGGTCCCGCGTTACCACCTAAATTTACAGAAAGCTCGCACTTTCTGCCTCGATAAGTGACCATACTGAAAAATTCTTCCAGACGATTATCCCCACAGACAATACTGTCCAAAAATAAATGTCTTCAAATACTCTTCAGAATTATCACCCCGGCATGATAACGTATGCCACTCCGTCACAGCCTACTGGATTTCTGCAAGCGATCACAAGCGCCTGTCCGCTGCTGTCTCTACCGCTTCAAAACCGTTCGGTGCAAAGCTCCGGGATGTATTCACAATGGATCTCTGCACGCGCCTCTCACCATCCGGCAGCTCTCTGTGTGCTCTTTCCAAAGCTACTTGTTCCCTTCAAAGCCTTTCTCATTTAATACTTGCAAGTATACAAAGGCTGTCTGTTTTTGTCAAGGATTTTAGCTTTGTATTTTTAGCAACTCACCGCAGTAAAGTTTGCTATTATCATTTATACTGTTTCTACATCTGTATAGCTACCTTTATACCCAGTCCACAAAAATGTATGATCCTTGTATGTCTCATATACAACCTTTTTAAAAATTCAATGGCTGTTTCCAGAATGCAGAAGTCATCATAAAATACTTATAATTAAAATCTTTGGCCTTGATTCCGCTTACTGTACGCGGTGTACCATTCAGCACATAAGCATTAAAACTGTCAAGTGCCTGCTGGGCAGCTTCATAAGCGCTTGCACGGTCAATAAACTGACCATTCAGACGTTTCAGCAGCTGGTTGTTTGTCACGACTGAATACTGGGGGAAGGTAGTTCCCTGGTAAAGCACATAACGGACACTGGACGGAAACTCCTTGTCCAGAGTTCTGTTCAAAAAGGCAGAGAGCAACTGCCTTCATACCTGCAATTCCCTGGTCTCCTGCCTCAGCCTCGCAGACAGCTGCCAGAATATCAAGATCAGACTTGGTTCCATCTGCAACTCCCGGATGACTCTTAAGCTCCTTCATAATAGTAAAATTGCGGCCACGTTTCTCATCATACCAGGTAAAGGTAATACTGCTGTCATTGTCATCCTTTCCTGAATCCTGTTTCTCGGAAGCAACACCATTGGAATCAAACGCGTAGGTCTTTCCTCCAATGGAAGCTGTAGTGTTTACGTACATCACGCCTGTTGTTCCAAAGTAGTAGCTGTTTCCATCCAGACTCAGCCAGCCGGTCTGCGCTTTGCCGTCTGTGGTACTGAAATAATACCGCTTGCTTCCAACCTTGCCAAAGCCTTTCTGATAACGGACTCCGCTGGTCTTGGAAAAATAATAGATATTTCCATCTACAGTCTTAAGTCCGGTATACATAATACCTGTGCTGGTATTAAAATAGCGGGTATATCCCTTAGAATCCGTGAACCAGCCGGTAAAGCATCTGACCATTGCTCTTGAAATAACGTTTCTCTTTCTTAGCTGTGGTCTGCCAGCCCTTTACCATAGCGCCGGTTCCGCTGGTAAAATAATATTTCTTACCCTTTAAGGTCAGCCAGCCGCGGACAAGCTTACCATTGGAAGGTCTGAAATAACGGGTTACGCTTCCGCTCTTCAGAAAACCGGTGGCCATCACACCTTTTCCCCTTGGTAAAATACCGGATGTTTCTGCCCTTACTGTCTTTTTGCCAGCCTTTTAACTGTACGCCTGTTTTTTTATTAAAATAGTATTTCTTGCCTTTCAGAGTCAGCCAGCCTTTCTGCTTGGCTCCGCTGGCTGTTATTAGTAGGTCTTGCCGTTTATAGTCTTAAATCCGGCTTTCGCAGCCTGAACATCCCTTGTCATCAGAAAAACCGTACATAATGTGGCAATCACAAGCAGCACCAGAGCCAGACTTTGCTTTCTGTTTCTCTCTTCTTTTATCATAGCATTTTTCCTCTCTTTGACCTGACTAATTCCGAAGCTTTCCCACCTCTGCTTTTTCACAAACAGTTACTGTTTACTCCGTGACCAGTAACACGCTTCGCGATGCACAGAAATCATGCATTCGCATGATTTCGCGCTGAGATTCTCGGGTTTTCTGTGAACTTTGTTCAAAAAAACAGCGTTTTGCTGCTTCGCAGACTTAATTCTTAACAAATCAATCCTTGTTTTATATATTTTATGTCGAATTCTTTTCAAAGATTACAGAAATATTACGTTTCAGTTTATTATAGCCAAATTTCTCTTTTCTGTCAACTGCTTTGTCACACACCCCTGTCCCCTCCATATGATGAACTGTAAACATTTTCTGGAGGTAACAGCATGAGTGATTTAGCTGCTACAAACTGTGGCTGCGGCGAGGAAAGATCCGGTTGCGGATGTGGTAACTGCGGTTGTAATAATGGCTGCGGATGTGACAATGGATGTGGGCTTTCCTTTGGGAACGGCTCCTGTGGATGCAATATTCTCTGGATCATCATTCTTCTTTGCGCATGCGGCGGCAACGGTATTGGCTGCAACAACAGCTGTGGCAACGGAAATGGTGACTGCTGCTGGATCATTATCATCCTTCTGCTTCTCTGCGGTGGATGGGGGAATGGCTGCGGCTGCTGATCTGAGTTTCCCACATATGAAAAAGGGCTGTCTTCTCAGTCCTTTTCAAAAAAAAAATCGGGACAGCGGGAATTTTCCCCTGTCCCCTTTTTCAGGCATATTCTAAAAAGCATTCTTACGTTTCCTTGTTTCTTTTTTCAACCACGCTCTGGGTAGAAACTCTCTCCTGCAAATTGTCTTTAATCCCCGGTATGGTTTGCGGACTGCCTTCTTTCTTCTGACTGCTCCACACACCTGCCATTTCCTTCCTGTTTTCCTTGCTTCTTTCGCACACATTCAGATCCAGCTCGTATATGGCATTTCCATCTATAATAAGCTTTTCATTTTCTCTTCTCATAACTTTCCCTCCTGACTTTGCGGGGAAATTCATACATCCCCCCTGCTATAGAATATGTTACAGATGTCAGAGCGTGTTTGAAAAATGCTTTCTGCAGAATGTGCGTCACAATTTGCAGAAGATTTCACCGTTTTCAAACCGTCGTCATATTTTAATAACAACAACATAGATATAGAAAAGGGATTTTTATGGATCAGGAATATATTGCCCAGACAGCTCTGGATCAGATGGTGGGAACTGACCAGGGACAGCTGTTAAAAAGCTCTCATCCCCCTATTTTCCACCCAGGCAGCAACAGTTTCTGTCCGTTTTTGCAAAAGCCAGGGAACTTTCCAATACAGTCGCTCTTTTTACAAAGCCGTCAGAAGCCATGCAGATACAGGCTGCAGCAGCCCCTGCCCAGCCTCTTGAAGTCATAAACGACCTGCGCCGCTACTGTTTTGGAGATATACGAAAGACTCTGGATCAGATCACCAATATGATGACCATGGCAGAAATGCTGAGGATGATGAATGAACCATCTCCAGAAGATAATTGCGAAGAAGAACGACAGTAAAAACAGAAAAATTTCATTCAAAACGGACATGTCGCCAATTGGCAGCATTACTATATAAGAAAGGAATGATTCCATATGGATGACAACTGGCAGGATAATCCAAAGCTTGCAGGTATCGACAAAAACAAGCTTGACATGCTCCAGCAGATGGCCCGGCAAGGAGCCGGAAAATCTCCCTCTGATCTGCTGCCATTTATTATGAATGCAGCTTCCCAGGGGAGAAATGCCGGTCTGAACTTTAACAGTAATGAAATCAATACCATCATTGAGGTTTTGAAAATGGGAAAAAGCCCCCGGGAACGTGCAAAGCTTGATAAAGTGGTAAACCTGATGAAGATGATAAAGTAAAGCATTTTCTGCGCTTAAGAAAACTTACTCCTCAACTTCTCCCATCATGCACTCGCGAAGCAGCACCAGTGCACTGGCAACAGCCTGCTGACGGATCTTGGTTCTGTTTCCGGTAAAATGATATTCCCGGGTAATCGTATGTCCATTGCAGCAGCAACCCATAAACACGGTTCCAACAGGAGTCTCACTGGTTCCGCCATCCGGGCCTGCAAGGCCGGTAACAGAAAGACAGATATCAGCTCCTGAAGCTGCGCAGCCGCCCTTTGCCATCTGTCTGGCACATTTTGCAGAAACAGCTCCTACTGTTTTCAACGTGGATTTCTTCACCCCAAGGCATTCTCTCTTGGCACGGTTGCTGTAAGTAACAAATCCATGGGTAAACACCTGGGAAGCACCTGGAACATTTACAATGCGGGCAGCAATGGCACCACCTGTACAGGATTCTGCAAGAGACAGAGTTAATTCTTTCTCCTTCAGCAGATCCACAACAGATTCTTCCAGCGTTTTGTCCGCATCCAGGGCAAATACATTTTTGCCGAATCGCTTTTGAAGTTCCTTTACTACAGGTTTGATCAGCTTCTTGCAGGATTTCTCATCCTCACCCTTGGCTGTAATACGGAGATGAACCTCTCCTGTCTTTGCATATGGGGCAAGAGTTGGATTTGTCTGGGCCTCGATCATATCCTGGATATCGGCAGCCACCTGGCTCTCAGCGATTCCACAGATCTTCACAACCTGGGAGCAGATGATCTCCGGCTGTTTCTTGCGAAGATATGAGAAAACAGACTCCTCAAACATAGGGATCAGCTCGTTAGGCGGTCCCGGAAGAAGAATGGCAGTCTTGCCATTTTTCTCAGGATCAGACCAGGTGCTGTACCGTTGTGGTTATCAAGCACAATAGCGCCTTCCGGAACCTGCGCCTGCTTATAATTATTGGAGGTCACACGTCTGTCCGGATGATTCTTCTTATATTCCTTCATATAGCGCTCAATACGCTTACGGGAATGAGGATCTTCAGAAAGAGGAAGTCCCATTACCTCAGCACATACTTCCTTAGTCAGATCATCCTCAGTTGGTCCGAGACCTCCTGAAAGAATTACCACGTCAGATCTGTCAAGGGCAGATGCGATCACAGCTTTCATTCGGTCGCGATTATCTCCCACAACAGACTCATAGTAAACAGAAAGTCCCAGCTGGGCACATTTCTCAGAAAGATATGCGCTGTTGGTGTTTACAATGTTTCCCAGCAAAATCTCAGTTCCTACAGCTACAAGTTCTGCAATCATTTTTTATATACCTCTTTTCCAGAGCATGTTTGAAAAAGGCCAACATCTCTGCTTACAAAGATGCTGGCTGGTTTACATTCAGATATTCACACGCACTGCACGCAAAAGCATTCCGCAGGCAGTGACTATTTTATTCCTGCATGGAAATTACATTCTTATTCTGCACAATATAAGTGATCAGAGAGATCACCGTCAGAGCAAGTGATATCCATACAAAAATCTGTGTCAGTATTTCAAAAACTCCCCCAAAGTTCAGGATCAGAAGAATGATCATGATCATCTGGGAAACAGTTTTAAATTTGCCCCAGTAGTTTGCCGCGATCACAACACCGTTCTCGGCTGCGATCAGACGGAATCCGCTGATAATAAATTCTCTTGCAATAATAATGATAACGAACCATGCCGGCAGGCGGTCAAGCTCGATCATGCAGATCAGTGCAGAACAAACAAGAAGCTTGTCAGCAAGAGGATCCATGAATTTACCAAAATTGGTAACCAGATTATTCTTGCGGGCAAGATGACCATCAAACCAGTCCGTAATACTTGCCACTACAAAAATAGCAAGGCAGATATAGCGGTTGGCATCTCCGCCCCAGCCAGTCAGAATAAATAATACAAAAAACGGAACCAGGATCATTCTGGCTACTGTAAGTTTATTCGGTGTATTCATCTGCCAACTCTCCTATCAAATCGTACTCCAGAGCTCCGGTAACCCGGACTCTCGCAAAATCTCCTGTGATCAGGAGTTCTCCTGTCTGCACAAAAATATAACCGTCGACCTTTGGTGCATCTCCGTAAGTACGTCCAATGTACGCGCTCTCTCCAGATACTTTGCCCTCGATCATAACAGTCAGCACCTGACCAACGCGGCTCTCACCCTTTTCAAGAGAAATTTCCTGCTGAAGTTCCATGATCTCATCGCGTCTGGCTTCCTTGACCTCCTCCGGAATCTGATCTTCCATAGTGGCTGCTGGGGTATCCTCCTCAGCAGAGTATGGGAAAAAACACCAAGGCGGTCAAATTCCATCTCATCCACAAAGCCCATCAACTCTTCGTGGTCTTCCTGTGTCTGTCCAGGAAAACCGCTGATCAGGGTTGTACGAAGGAAAATATCCGGGATCTCCCGGCGCAGCCTGCCAATAATATCCACCAGCTCCTGCTTGGTGGTACGGCGGCCCATGCGTTTCAGCACACGGTCACTTGCATGCTGGATCGGAAGATCCAGATAATGGCAGATCTTCTTCTCCTCTTTCATGGTCTGGATCAGTTCATCGTAAATTTCCTCCGGATAGCAGTACAAAATGCGGATCCAGCGGATTCCCTTTATTTTGCAAAGCTCCTTTAAAAGGACATGAAGAGATTTCTTTTCCATAAATGTCCTTACCATATACAGTGGTCTCCTGGGCAACCAGAATCAGCTCTTTCACCCCTTTTTCAGCAAGAGACCGGGCTTCTTTTACGAGCTGCTCCATAGGCACGCTTCTGTAGCCGCCCCGGAGTCTGGGGATAATACAGTAGGTACAATGCTTGTCACAGCCTTCTGCAATTTTCAGATATGCAAAATGTCCACCTGTGGTCAACATACGCTTACCGGAAATATCCGGAAGAAAATCAATGCTCTTGTACTCTTCAAAGTGTCTGCCTGCCTGGGCTTCCTTTACAGCCTTTGCTGATATCGCCGTAAGAGGTTGTACCAAGAATGGCATCCACTTCAGGTATTTCCTCTGAAATTTCTTTCTGGTATCGCTGTGCCATACAGCCGGTAACGATCAGCACCTTGCAGGTACCTGCCTTTTTTCTTCTCTGCCATTTCAAGAATGGTTTCCACACTCTCTTCCTTGGCATCCTTGATAAAACAGCAGGTATTGACAATAATGACCTCTGCTTCGTCCTCATCATCATCAATGATCTCATGTCCGTCTGCAGCAAGCATTCCAAGCATTTCCTCAGAATCTACCAGATTCTTATCACATCCAAGGGAAATGAACAGTAATTTCATATTATTCTGCACTCTCCTCAGACTCAGCAGGATCAACTGCAGCTGCAGGTTCTTCAGAAGCAATCTCCTCTGCAGAATGTCCTGCGATCTCTGCTAAATCCTCTTCCTCATGTTTACCTGGAAGGATCTTAACCTTGCCGTGATATAACTCGTCAATTGCGATAGAAAGAGGTTTCTTGCCTTTAACATTATCTGCCAACGGCTTTGCACCGCCGATCAGCTGACGCGCACGCTTGCTTGTAGCAAGAATCAGGGAATAACGACTGTTGAGCACCATGCTCTCATCGTCGTCCTCATTGTTCGTATTGATTGCTTCGATTAACTCAGAATAAGATGGATGGATCATATATATACTCCTTTCAAAAATTGTGATTATTGTTGTTATTTTTTTATAAAGATTCGCAGTTTCAAACTGTGTTTACGTGAATAAAGCTGCAAATCGATATTTCATTTTATGGCAGTTTCATCTGCTCTTTAATCAGATTATTCTTCCACAAACTTTGCTGCCTGTTCCTGGATCTCATGGATAAAACCAAGGTTTCTCCTCATGGCGAAATGTTCGCTCTGAATAATATTATGAAGCCTGTCTACAGCATCCTCCAGCTGGTCATTCACCAACAGATAGTCGTACTCATCAACTCCTTCTGCCTCCTGTGCAGCTCTTGCAAGACGCTGGTGGATCACTACCGCAGTCTCAGTGCCTCTTCCAACAAGACGCTCTTTCAGTTTCTCCATGGAGGGCGCTGTTACAAATACCAGCACAGCTTCCGGGAATTTCTTCTTGATCTTGCGGGCTCCCTGAATCTCGATCTCCAGGATCACATCCCTGCCTGCTGACAACTGCTCCTCCACATAAGCCTTAGGTGTGCCGTAGTAATTCTCCACGTACCGGGCATATTCGATCAGCTGATCCTGACGGATCATTTCCTCAAATTCTTCTTTTGTGCGGAAAAAGTATTCTCTTCCGTCTTCTTCCCCTGGTCTGGGGTTTCTGGTGGTGGCAGATACAGACAATGCGTAATTGTCGTACTTCGCCATCAGGCTTTTCATAATGGTGCCTTTTCCTGCTCCGGAAAATCCGGAAACAACTGCCAAAACTCCTCTACTCATGGCCCTCTCCCCTTATTTTCTATAACTTCTGCAAATCTGCGAGCGATCGTGTCCGGCTGGATCGCAGATAATATCAGAATGTTGTCTGAAGTAACGATCACGGACTTGGTCTTTCTTCCCTGAGTGGCATCCACAAGGGAATTGGAACCTTTCACACTCTGAACCATTCGCTTCACCGGAGCGGCATCCGGGTTTACCACAGCTACGATTTTCTGGGAATTCACCACATTGCCGAATCCGATATTGATTAATTTTGCCATGTTTTCACCCTTCTGTCAATATGGAAAGCTTACGTCTTTGATTCTCTAGTACATCGTTTCGTAAATAACTATACCAATCGCGTAGGATGCGGATTCGAGTGTGTTGGTATAAAAACGCAGGCGTAGCGGGCTACGCTGAGGCTTTTAGACCTGTGCAATCGGATTCGCAGACAAGTGAGTGGTATAGTTATTTCGAAAACGATGTACTAGGTTACTCCACATTCTGAACCTGTTCTCTGATCTTCTCAATCTCTGTCTTCAGATCAATCGCTATATTGGAAATAATCAGATCACTTGATTTCGACAAAATAGTATTTGCCTCACGGTTCATCTCCTGTGCCATAAAATCAAGCTTGCGTCCGATGCCTTCCTTCTCCTCCAGCATCTTCTTCATTCCCTGGATATGGCTGTGGAGACGGACGGTTTCCTCATCGTTGCAGATCTTGTCGGAGAACAGGACAACTTCTGCTGCAATACGGGAATCTTCGATCTGAGAATCCTCCAGAAGCTCATGAACCTTGGCTTCCAGCTTCTCTCTGTAAGAATCCACAACCTCCGGAGAGCGGGCTTCTACCTGACTTACCTTCTCATCAAGAGCATCCAGCTTGGCGATCAGGTCGTTCTTCAGATTCTCTCCCTCTCTTGCACGGGACTGGGCAAATTTTCTCGCAGGCCTCACGAAGCGGTGCTTCCAGAACTGCCCATAATGCGTCCTCATCTACAGACTGCTCCTCCATAGTCAGCACGTCCGGATAACGGGAAAGAGCTCCTGCCTTCACATCGTTCTCAAGGCCAAATTCCTCTGCCATCTGACGGATATATGCAAGATATTCTCCTGCAAGCTCCTTATTATACTTCAGTGCGCCACAGCTTAAGGTGTAGTCCTCATATGTGATAAACACATCCACTTTACCACGCTGCATATAGGTCTTCATAAGATTCCGGATCGCGCCCTCAAGGAAAACCAGCTTCCTTGGCATTTTGATACTCAGATCCAGATATCTGTGATTGACGGATTTTAACTCAACGGTGATTTTCCGCTCTTTTGTAATCACCTCGGCCCTTCCAAAGCCGGTCATACTTTTTATCATAGTAATCTCTTTCTTTATTTTTATTCCGAATACTGTCTGAAAAAGTACCATTCCGCATAACAGAATCGTCTCTGATATTCAGGCAATAACTCTACGCAGGTTACCGTTCACAGTTGCCTACGCATACAGATTTATTATAGTTCATTCTAAAACCCTAGTCAAATCCTTTTTTTTTGCTGTTATAATAAAGTCTGCATGTCAGCCCGGTTACTGGTCACGGAGCGACCGGTAACCTGTCAACAGAAAGGAGTTTTTTATGGCTTTTGACGGAATTACCATTGCTGCAATGGTTTCTGAATTAAATAAAAATTCTCCGGGGGACGCATTAACAAAATTGCCCAGCCGGAAAGTGACGAACTGCTGATCACCGGAAAAGGTGCAAATGGTTAGAAGCGTCTGCTTCTTCCGCCAGCGCCTCCCCTGCCTCTGATCTATTTTACAGGCAAAAACCGGATCAGCCCCTTTGACTGCTCCTAATTTTTGCATGCTTCTCCGCAAAGCACATCGGAAGCGCCAGGATCACTGCGATACGCCAGCCTGGTCTGGAGCGTGTTGTAGAATTTGAGCTGGAGCACCTGAACGAACTTGGTGATGTATGCCATAAGGTTCTCATTATGGAACTGATGGGAAAGCACAGCAACATTATCTTCTGTGATGATAATAATATGATCCTGGATAGTATCAAGCACGTATCCTGCAACGTAAGTTCTGTACGTGAAGTTCTGCCAGGACGTCCTTATTTCATCCCCCACACTCAGGACAAGCTGGATCCTCTTACCATTTCCAGAGAGGATTTCATGGAAAAAGTATGTGGCAGATCCAATGCTGTCTCCAAAGCTCTCTATCAGACGCTTACCGGTTTCAGCCCGGTAATGGCTCAGGAGCTTTGCTATCGCGCTTCCATTGATGGAAATGATGATGTCCAGACATTAGATGAGAATACCAGAGAGCAGCTTTATACAGAATTCACCCGTTTAATGGAACAGATCCGGAGGGAAGAATTTACCCCCGGTTATTGTTTTCAAAGGGGACGAGCCGGTTGAGTACGGTGTTCTTCCTTTTTCCCAATATGGAGAAGGCTTCACCACCCGGACCTTTGAATCTGTGTCAGAGATGCTGGAAACCTATTATGCCTTCCCGCGACGTGATCACCCGTATCCGCCAGAAATCCGCGGATCTCCGAAAGATCGTCCAGACTGCCCTTGACCGCAACCGCAAAAAATTAAGCCTTCAGCAGAAGCAGATGAAAGATACTGAGAAAAAGGACAAATACAAGGTTTACGGCGAATTGATCAACACCTACGGCTATGGTCTGGAAGAAGGCTGTAAATCCTTTAAGGCTGTGAACTATTATAATGGAGAAGAAATCACTATTCCTCTTGATCCTACCCTGACCCCACAGGAGAATTCCAAGAAGTATTTCGATCGTTACGGCAAGCTGAAACGTACCCAGGAAGCTCTGGAGGTTCAGATTGCAGATACCACCAGCGAGATCGAACATCTGGAATCCATCTCCAATGCCCTGGACATTGCCGCTGAGGAGAGCGACCTTTCCCAGATCAAGGAAGAGCTTATGGAATACGGCTATGTGAAGCGCCACTACGGAAATAAAAAAGGTGCCAAAATGCAGGTGAAATCCAAACCCTTCCATTATGTTTCCAGTGATGGCTACGATATTTATGTAGGAAAAACAACTACCAGAATGATGAGCTGACCTTTAAATTTGCCACAGGAAATGACTGGTGGTTCCATGCCAAAAAGATAAAGACAAAAGACGGCCGGGCACCTTTGAAGAAGCAGGAAATCTTGCAGCCTTTTATTCCAAGGGACGCACTGCACCAAAGGTAGAGATTACAGAAAAAAAAGACGGCTGGAGCCAAACCGGGATTTGTAGACAAACTACCTTTGGACCAGAAGCAGGAATCCAGCAGTTATCCTGATTGTAACAGCTTTTGCATTTTTGCATTCCAAAACGGGGCAAACCGCGGAGCCTGTTTCAAACACGCTCTGATTTAAGAACAGGAGTTATCTATGAGTATTTTAAATGTTGAACATTACCCACGGCTTTGGTGACAGGGCCATTTTCCATGATGTTTCCTTCCGCCTTTTAAAAGGAGAACATATTGGCCTGGTAGGCGCCAACGGAGAGGGAAAATCCACCTTCTTCAATATTGTAACTGATAAACTGATGCCAGATGAGGGCAGGATCCAGTGGGCAAAGAATGTACGTGTCGGCTATCTGGACCAGCATTCTGTCCTCGCTCCTGGCATGACTATCCGCGACGTGCTGAAATCTGCTTTTTCCTGGCTTTTGAACTGGAAGAACGAATGAATACCATCTGTGATTCCCTTTGGTGAAGCCTCCCCGGAAGAAATGGAAGTTCTTATGGAACTGGGAACTATCCAGGATACCCTGACCATGCACGACTTCTACGTAATTGATTCCAAAGTAGAAGAGGTTGCCCGGGCACTTGGTCTTCTGGATCTTGGACTTGACCGTGATGTCACAGATCTCAGCGGCGGACAGCGTACCAAGGTGCTCCCTTGCCAAGCTGCTTCTGGAAAAACCAGATATTCTTCTTCTGGATGAGCCCACCAACTATCTGGATGAGGAGCATATTGCATGGCTGAAACGCTATCTCCTGGATTATGAGAATGCCTTTATCCTGATTTCCCACGATATCCCGTTTTCAATGATGTGATCAATATCGTTTATCATATGGAAAATCAGGAGCTGAACCGTTATGTAGGCGATTATGACCACTTTCTGGAAGTCTATGAAGTGAAAAAAGCTCAGTTAGAGGCTGCCTATAAACGCCAGCAGCAGGAGATCGCAGAATTGGAAGATTTCGTAGCCAGAAACAAAGCCCGTGTGGCAACCAGAAATATGGCTATGTCCCGCCAAAAGAAGCTTGATAAAATGGAAGTGATCGAACTGGTTGCCGAGAAACCAAAGCCGGAGTTTCATTTCAAACAGGGACGCACCCCAGGCAAATACATCTTCGAGACAAAGGATCTTGTGATCGGATATGACGAACCCTTTCCTGCCCCTCTCACCCTTTCCATGGAAAGAGGCCAGAAAATCGCGCTTGTAGGTGCCAACGGAATTGGAAAAACGACTCTTCTGAAAAAGTATTCTTGGTCTGATCCCATCATTGAAGGGAACCAGGGAATTAGGGGACAATCTGCAGATCGGATATTTTGAGCAGGAGGTAAAATACGGTGACAACAAAACCACCTGTATTGATGAGATCTGGGCAGAATTCCCGTCTTATACCCAGTATGAAGTACGCTCGCACTTGCAAAATGTGGTCTCACCACCAAGCATATTGAGAGTCAGGTCCGTGTGCTTTCCGGCGGTGAGCAGGCCAAGGTCCGCCTTTGCAAGCTGGTAAACAAAGAGACAAATGTCCTTCTTCTTGACGAGCCTACCAACCACCTGGATGTGGATGCAAAAGAAGCTCTGAAGGAGGCACTAAAAAGGAATACCGTGGAAGTGTGCTTTCATCTGCCATGAGCCGGAATTTTATCAGGATGTGGTTTCACAGGTGTGGGACTGCAGTAAATGGACAACTAAGATCCTGTAAATGCTATACTAAAATTATTATTTTATAAGCAAAACAGCATCCGGACAGAATATATTTTTTTTATACTTCTGTCTGGATGCTGTTTTTATTTCCTTTTACTAAACGGACGTGTCACCTGTCGGCGGCATCACCATATATGAAGGATTTCTGCATTTTGTTACATTTCAATCTATCAGTTCACAAACTGAATGATTCCGGATACCTGCTCGTATGCACTATCCCAGTCCTGACCACTTGCCAGTCCTTTTACTTTTCCCTTGATCGTTACTCGCTTGGAAGCCGCATATCCGGAAGCATCTGCCTTGATTCCCTTATTGGTTGTGAAGTCATGCGTACGCCAGATCTTATCTGCATAATATTTGCCGTCAGCTTTCAATTCAATATTGCTGAATGTGGCATTTACAGAATCTCCGTTTAATCTTGCAGAACCCTCTACGCGAAGATAGACAGTTGTGTTTGCAAGACTGCTGTTTTTAACTGTTTTGACAAGTTTGCCGTTGATGTAGCAGTTGCAGGTTCCGTCTTTTTCACAGCCAGCATTACATGGTAAGTCTTACCTCTGGCCGCTTCCTGAACCCAGATATAGTTCTGACCGCCTGCACCATTGTGGGCTACATTCTCGATCATGAACCATGCCTTACCTGTATAAGGAGCTCTTGCATGCTTGTCATACTGGATACCAAAGCTTACTGCAGAGGTCGCTGTGCAGGCAACCAGCTTCGCATGATAACCGGAACCGGAACCAGAAAGTACCATATCCGTTTCAATGGTATATTCGGAAGCTGTATTTGCAACAGTGGAACCTGTTGCCGTGGCATTTCCGCCGGTAGTATCTGGTTTCGTTGTGGTTGGCACCTCATAAACGATTTTCAGTCCTTTTTGTTATAGGAACTTACTTTCTTTCCTTTGTAGGCTTTTACTGTGTAGTAGTATGTAGTTCCACTCTTCACTTTTTTTATCTGTGTAAGATGTTTTGGAACCGCCTTTCACAGTTTTGATTTTTTTTCCAGGAACTATTTTCTGTCTTACGCATAACATAGTAGCCGGAAGCGCCTTTACTCTTTTTCCAGGTGATTTTAACACTTTTGTTTACACGTACCACCTTGGAAAGCTTCGGTGCTTTTTAATGCTGCTGCCTGAACCGCCTCTGCTTTTCCAAATGAATAAACCGGAAATACAAGCATAAAAGCAAGTAAAAACAGCATAATCTTTTTGATTCCTTTTCTGTTCATAATATTCCTCCTTCTTTCCTCATATGAACTTCCATCATAAAAGACGGAGAACTTCTTCAAGAAATTCTCCATCTCATTATACTACTTATTCATCAGCAGCGTCAACCTTACTTGCCCGTGCTTCAATCTCTTTCTGCTGGATATCTCCAGGAGCCTGCTCGTAGCGGGCGAACTCATAGGAGAATTCTCCGCTTCCGCCTGTCATGGAGCGCAGATCTGTGGAATATCCATAGATCTCAAGAAGAGGAACGTCAGCTTCAATAATGGTATTTCCGTTATGATCCGGATTCATTCAAGAACACGGCCGCGACGTTTATTCAGATCGCCCATAACGTCACCTGTATATTTATCCGGAACTGTAACCTTCATGGAAACGATTGGCTCTAACAGTACCGGAGAAGCATCCATGAAGCCTTTCTTGAATGCAAGGATAGTAGCCATCTTAAATGCCATCTCTGAGGAATCTACCGGATGATAAGATCCATCGTAAAGAGTAGCCTTTACACCAACTACCGGATATGCTGCAAGAGGTCCTTTCTGAACGCATTCCTGAAGGCCCTTCTCAACTGCCGGGAAGTAGTTCTTCGGAACTGCACCACCTACAACTACCTGCTCAAATACATAAGGTGTCTCCAGATCGCCAGATGGCTCAAAGCGCATCTTAACGTGGCCATACTGTCCGTGTCCGCCAGACTGTTTCTTATGTTTGCCTTCTACATCTGAATTCTTACGGAGTGTTTCACGGAACGGAACCTTCGGTTTGGAAAGCTCCACATCCACTTTATAGCGCTCCTTCAGCTTGCTGACAACGATATCAAGATGCTGGTCACCCATACCGTAGATCAGGCTCTGACGGTTAGCACCATCGTTCTCAACACGAACAGTCCTGTCTTCGCTCATGATCTTGGCAAGAGCCTGGGAAATCTTATCCTCATCACCCTTGTTCACAGCCTTAAATCTCTTATAGGTATAAGGTGTGGAAAGAATTGCCTTTCGGATAAAGAACCGGATTCGCCTTGGTGGCAAGGCTGTCACCAGTCTGAACACTGACTAATTTGGCAATTGCACCGATATCACCTGCATGGAGCTCTGGAACTTCGATGGGCTTGGAACCCTGAAGAACATATAATTTATTCAGGCACTCTTCTGTGCCTTTCTCAACATTGAGAAGGGTATCATCGGATTTGATAACACCGGAGCAAACCTTGATCAGGGAATACTTGCCAAGGAATGGATCCACGATGGATTTCCATACATATGCTGATTTTGTTTTAGCAAAATCGTAATTTGCTTCAAAGATCTCATTGGTCTTCTGTGAAATACCATTGCAGGAACGTTTGTCCGGGCTTGGGAAATATCCACAGATATCATCAAGAAGATTGGATACACCGCGAAGGTTCACCGGTGATCCCATGCATACTGGAACAATACTTGCATCCTGTACATTGGCGGCAAGTGCTGCGGAAACCTTCTGTAACGGAGAACTCGTCTCCCTCAAAATAACGATCCATGAATTCCTCGCTGGTCTCTGCTACAGATTCCATCAGGATATCATGATACTTCTCCAGGTACTCATCCAGATAAGAAGGAATCTCGCACTCTTCCTTTGCTGTCCCTTGTCGATATATCTTCTTCCTGCCTGCTTCACAACATTGACATAACCCACGAACTTACCATCCTCACGGATCGGGAAATGCAGGGGAGCGATCCTCTTACCGTACAGCTCAGTCAGCTGTTCCACGACTTCACGATAGCTGACATCATCTACGTCCATATCTGTGACAAAATCATTCGCGGAAGTTTATATTTCTCGCAGAGATTCCATGCTTTCTGTGTTCCTACCTGAACACCGGCTTTACCGGAAACAACAATGATCGCTGCATCTGCTGCACTTACTGCTTCTTCTACTTCGCCTACAAAATCGAAATAACCGGGAGTGTCCAGAACATTTATTTTTTCTTATCCCACGGGACCGGAATCAGAGATGTAGTGATAGAGAAATGTCGTTTGATTTCCTCTTTATCATAATCACTGATTGTATTTCCATCTTCTACACGGCCTAAACGGTTGGTCAAGCCGGCAAGATATGCCATTGCTTCTGCCAGAGTTGTTTTCCAGCACCGCCGTGTCCTAACAGGACTACATTTCTGATTCGGTCAGTTCTATAAACGTCCATATGTAATACCTCCCTGTATGTCTAATATGTTCATATTCTACTAAATATTCAGAAGAATTTCAAGTATTTTCTGGGATTTTGACGGTCTTTTTTCAAAAAAGTTTAGATTATTTTGTCATTTCTGTAGGAATTGACAATTTGCGAGGAATCTCTTTACAATATCATAAGATAATTTTTCACTTTAACGAAGGAAAGGAAACGACATTATATTATGAAGACAATCGGTTTTATCGGTCTCGGTCTGATTGGCGGCTCTATCGCCAAAGGCCATCCGGAAGTACCATCCGGATTACCACATTCTGGCCTATAACCGCAGTAAGGAAGCACTTGCCTCCGCCATCAGCACCGGCATTATAGATGGTGTCTGTGAGGAAATGAAGGATCCACGCTTTGGATCCTGTGATTATGTATTTTTATGTGCTCCGGTAGAGATCAACCTGGAGTGCCTTGCATATCTGAAAGAGATCCGCCAGCCAGGCTGCATTATCACAGATGTGGGAAGTGTAAAGGAATCATCCATCAGAAAGTGGATGAGCTGGGAATGACAGACTGCTTTATCGGCGGTCACCCTATGGCCGGTTCTGAGAAAACCGGTTTTGACCATTCCAACGAGCGCATTCTGGAAAATGCATACTATATTCTTACCCCTGGCGGGGAAGTGGGACTGGAATATATTTCAGATTTTACAGAGCTGATCAGTTCTCTTGGTGCTATCCCTATGGTTCTTACAGCTGAAGAACATGATTTTATTACCGCAGGTGTCAGTCATCTGCCTCATATCATTGCTTCCTGCCCTTGTAAATCTGGTAAAAACTCTGGACAACGATGCCGAATATATGAAGACCATCGCAGCAGGCGGTTTCCGCGATATTACAAAGGATTGCCTCCTCCTCTCCCGTTATGTGGCAGCAGATCTGCATGGAAAACCATGAGAACATTTCCAATGTTCTGGACGACTACATCCGCATGCTGATTCAGATTCGCTGTTCTGTAGACAACTGTGCTACAGATGGTAAGGAGGCAGATGCTATTTATCAGATGTTTGCAAGCTCCAGGGATTACCGTGATTCCATTGATGTTGTGGATAATGGTCCTATCCGCAAGGCTTATGTGCTTTATCTGGATATTGCAGATGAAGCCGGCGGAATCGCTACCATTGCCACCATCCTTGCCATGGACAAGATCAGCATTAAAAACATCGGCATCATCCACAACCGCGAATTCGAGCAAGGCGTTCTGAAAATCGAATTTTATGAAGAAGACGCTATGGAACGGGCCATTGCACTTTTGAAAAAGCGCAATTATATTGTTTATGAGCGATAACCTGCGCACCGACAGTTGTTTATTGGATACATCACAATTAATTTTTCAGACAAACTCTGTATCAATACAGCAAATATGAAGTAACCGCCATATTGACTCGTCTGATTCTTTATAAGTAATATAATCGATACCTGTTTTTGCTGTATGAAACTTTATATTTAAGGAACAATTATTATGGAAAAAAAAAACTTACAAATCTCCACGGAGAACTTACAGTCCCAGGCGACAAATCCATCTCCCACCGTGCCGTCATGTTCGGTTCCCTTGCCAAAGGAACCACAAAGATCACCCATTTTCTGGAAGGAGCTGACTGCCTTTCCACCATCTCCTGTTTCCGCAAAATGGGCATTGATATTGAGAATAACAGCGGAGAAATCCTGGTTCATGGAAAAGGACTCCACGGATTATCTGCCCCTGTTGATATTCTGGATGTCGGAAACAGTGGCACAACTACCCGCCTGATTTCCGGTATTCTTGCAGGACAAAATTTTGTATCGGAGCTTACCGGCGATGACTCTATCCAGAGCCGTCCCATGAAACGGATCATGACGCCTCTCCTTTCCATGGGCGCTGATATTGCAAGCATAAAGGGAAATAACTGTGTTCCCCTTCGGATTGCAGGTCATCCTCTGAAGGCCATTCACTATGATTCCCCAGTTGCCTCTGCTCAGGTAAAATCCTGTGTACTTCTGGCGGGAATGTATTCTGACGGAATTACCAGCGTCACCGAACCGGTTCTTTCCAGGAACCATACAGAAATCATGTTAAACTACTTTGGAGCTCAGGTAACTTCTGAGGGAACTACCGCTTCCATTGCTCCGGAACCATCTCTTTTTGCCAGAGAAATTACAGTACCTGGGGATATTTCTTCTGCCGCTTATTTCATCGCTGCAGGACTTCTGGTGCCAGGCAGTGAGATTCTTCTGAAGAATGTGGGAATCAATCCCACAAGAGACGGACTGCTCCGTGTGTGCAAGGATATGGGAGCTGACATTACGCTCTTAAATGTAAATATGGAAGGAGAGCCTACCGCTGATCTTCTTGTTCGCACCAGTTCTCTTCACGGTACAACAGTAGGCGGAGAAATCATTCCGACTCTTATCGACGGATTCCGATGATTGCAGTTATGGCTGCTTTCGCCGAGGGAACTACTGTGATCAAGGATGCAAAAGAACTTAAAGTAAAAAGAATCAGACCGAATTCTGGTTATGGCAGAGAACCTTTCCCGCATGGGTGCGGACATTACACCTACAGAGGACGGAATGATCATACATGGAGGCAAAGCCGCTTCACGGCGCAGAGATTGATTCTTATCTGGACCACAGAGTGGCTATGTCTTTCGCTGTTGCAGGACTGCTCTGTGATGGACCGCTCTCTATTAAGGGGGTGGAGATTGTGTGAAGATTTCTTATCCGGAATTTTATGAGGATCTGTATCGGTTAGGAGAATAATCTGAACCGCAGGAACTTAAATGAGAACATTTTTCGTTACTGTGAACGGAGTGAGCAATAACCATTTTTCCATTTAGGTTCCTGTTTTTTTGCCTTTTTAGATGTGCATTCTTATTATTTTATGTTAAATAATAGTCAATGTTAGTTTAGTGCAACTGTCATATTTTGCCAGATTATATGCTTGTATTTTCTTTTAAAATATACATATTGCACATTTTAACATGTATTAATTTCTGTGCAATTTTAAAATTCGTTTTAATCTCATTTCTATATTGATATTCTTTTAACGATTTCGACGAAGTTAAAAAACTTTCCGTTTTCCTCTTTTTTTCTTCAAAAAATAACGTATAATCCCACTGTAAGTTGAGGAACACTAAAAAACAAACAAAGCGAAGGTGAACAGCCCAGACAAAAGAGCGGCTGCCACAAGAAAGGAGCCAGAAATAATGAAAATTTTATTTTACGGAACCAAAAATTATGACGAGCAGTTTTTGAAAAACTTTTACCTGAATTTCAGATATTAAGATTAAATTTATTGAAGCAAATATCCATGAGGAGACCGCTTCTCTTGCAAAAGGTTATGAAGCCATCTGTGCTTTTGTAAATGCAGATCTTGGCGCTCCTGTTATTGAAGAATTACATCAGCAGGGTGTAAAACTGATCCTTATGCGCTGCGCTGGTTACAATAACGTGGATCTTAAGACAGCCCACAAATATGGCATGAAAGTTCTGCGTGTACCAGGTTACTCTCCCGAGGCTGTTGCAGAGCACGCAATGGCGCTGGCGCTTACAGCTAACCGTCACACTCACAAGGCTTACATCAAATGCCGTGAGAACAACTTTACTTTAAGCGGTCTTATGGGCGTGAACCTTTACAAGAAAACAGCCGGTATTATCGGTACTGGTAAGATTGGTCAGGCTATGGCAAGAATCTGCAAGGGATTTGGAATGCGGGTCATTGCTTATGATCTTTTCCCCAACAAGAATCTTGACTTCCTGGAATACGTTTCTCTCGATGAGTTGCTGGCTACCAGTGATCTGATCTCCCTGCACTGCCCGCTTACTGACGAAACCAAACATATTATCAACGAAAAGACAATTGCCCAGATGAAGGACGGAGTTATCCTTGTAAACTCTTCCCGTGGCGGTCTTATCAAGACGGAGGATCTGATTTCCGGTATCCGCGACCATAAGTTCTTTGCGGTTGGACTGGATGTTTATGAGGAGGAATCTGATTATGTATTCGAAGATCTGTCTGAGAGCATCATGCAGACTTCCCTGATCCAGAGACTTCTCTCTCCTTCCCGAACGTAACCATGACCTCCCATCAGGGATTCTTTACAGAAGAAGCGCTCACTAACATTGCAGAGACAACTATGGAGAATGCGCAGGCTTATATCAATGGAGATGAGCTGAAGAACGAGGTTCTCTCATAATTCATAAATCACTATAGAAAATACGGTGTTTCAATGCATAGGTATTGAAACACCGTTTTCTATTTAGTGTGTTGGTCATTATTTCGGACGCGATTTCACAATGTATATTCACCGCCGCGCGTCAACGTTCCGGCAAGCTAATGACTAACTGCGACTAAGACGCTCAGGAGAGCCTTCGCGCCTAAGTCTCCGTAAGTCATGGATCTCGCCTCCACTAAAACCGCTCCTGAAATGCGCGGCTTGCGAATATACATTGCAAAATCGCTGGTTATTGGAAAGAGAAGAAAGAAACAATAACGACAACAATGGGGGGTGGGGTGAAGTAGTTGGTATCCCGCAACTTTATTGTTTTTTGCCAATCTATCGTTGTCAAGAAAGTGTAGGGGAAACCAATCACTCACCCACCCCTCTTCATTAAAAGTTCTTATCAACCAGCAAGTCCCAGCCAGTACACAGCATTTGGGCAATATGTATTACTCCAGCGAGCCATTTCAGGCGCGCTCTTAGCGTAAGCGAAATCCAGCGCTTACGGAGACTTATGCGTGAGGGCTCTCCCGAACGCATTAGTCGCAGTTAGCGATTAGTTCGCTGTAGCGTTGCGCCGGCGAGTGAGTAATACACATTGTCCAAATGCGTCCGCATTGAAGAACTTTTAATCAACTAAATAGCAATTTATTCTGAATATCTTTCCCTAAGAAGTGCAATTTCTCTTGTCCAACCCCCTCATCATCATTAGGCGTTTCCAGAATAAAAGGCTTACCCTCAATGCCGGGTGCCGGATGACACGGACAAGGGCATCAAGACCAATCTGGCCTTCCCCGATTCTGGCGTGGCGGTCTTTGTGACTGCCAAGAGGGTTGAGGCTGTCGTTTAGGTGGATGGCTTTTAAGTGGTCGAGACCGATGATGCGGTCGAATTCAGTTATGACACCGTCCAGGTCGTTTACAATATCGTAGCCACCATCCCACACATGGCAGGTATCCAGGCAGATTCCAAGTTTATCGCGTTTTTCTACAAGGTCCACGCTGGCACGAAGCTCCTGGAAATGGCTTCCCACCTCAGAGCCTTTTTCCAGCCATGGTTTCAAGAAGAACTGTAGTGGTCTGTTCTTCAGTAAGAACTGCATTCAGCACTTCTGCAATCTTCTGAATTCCAACCTCTATTCCCTGTCCCACATGGCTGCCTGGATGGAAATTATAATAATTTCCTGGTGTGGCTTCCATGCGTTTCAGATCATCCGAAAAAGTATTTCTGGCAAAATCCCACAGATTTTCTTTGGCCGCGCAGGCATTTAAGGTATAAGGCGCATGCGCCACGATTTTGCCGAATTCATGCTCCCCTGGCAATCTCCTGAAACTTCGCCACATCTGCAGGGTCAATAGCTTTGGCATTCCCTCCTCTTGGATTTCTGGTAAAAAATGCAAACGTGTTGCCGCCATTTTTTACAATCTGGCGTCCCATGGCTGCGTAGCCTTTGGATGATGAAGTATGATTTCCTATATATAACATGTCGTTTTCCCTTCTTATTTACTATTTTATTATGAAAATCCCGTACGGTAGCCAAAAATGAGCCATGCTTGCACGAGCGAACTCTTGGATATCGAACGGGCTAGACCGTATGAGTAAGTAGGGCGATGGCCCGGATTACGATTGCGGTCGGCAGCTGCGGGAGCGCCATAGGCGCGAAACAGCTGACTCTCAGGCACTCCTTAAGTACATCCTATATATTTTAGCATTTCCCCCTTCTTTTTCAAGATATTTATTGACGAAAACCCATTTTATTCTTATACTGTTAAAAGGTGTGCTCTTCTGTAAAAAAAGACTTTTGTCCCATATTTTTTCACAGAATTCATACATAGAAAAAAGGAAGGAAATCAACATGAAAGAACGTGAAAAGTTTTCATCCCGGCTTGGATTTATTCTCATTTCAGCCGGCTGCGCCATTGGAATCGGCAATGTATGGCGCTTCCCTTATATAACAGGACAGTACGGCGGCGCAGCATTTGTACTGATCTATCTTCTGTTCCTTGTAATTTTGGACTGCCTATTATGGTTATGGAATTTGCTGTCGGACGTGCAAGCCGCAAGTCCGCTGCCAGAAGCTTCCATCTCCTTGAGAGCCAAAGGGCACCAAATGGCACCTTTACAGCTATGGAGCCATGCTTGGCAACTATATGCTGATGATGTTTTTACACCACTGTAGGCGGCTGGATGCTGGCTTACTTCTTTAAAATAGCAAGCGGCACCTTCACAGGTCTTGATACAGAAGCGGTAGGAAACGTATTTAACACCATGCTCTCCAATCCTGGAGAAATGACCTTCTGGATGGTAATCGTAACTGCATTCGGTTTTGGTACCTGCTGCATGGGACTGCAAAAGGTGTTGAACGTATCACAAAGGTTATGATGGTATGTCTTCTTACTATTATGGTAGTTCTTTGCGTTAAGAGCTGTACGCTTCCAGGTGCCATCGAGGGTATTAAGTTCTATCTTCTCCCGGATTTTGGCCGTCTGAAAGAGAACGGACTGCTTTCCGGTATTTATGCCGCTATGGGACAGGCATTCTTCACCTTGAGCCTTGGGATCGGCGCAATGGCAATCTTTGGAAGTTATATCGACAAAGACCGCAGCCTTATGGGCGAATCCATCCAGATTGGTATTCTGGATACTTTCGTGGCACTAATGGCCGGACTTATTATTTTCCCCGCATGCTTTGCTTACAATGTAAGCCCTACACAGGGTGTTGGACTTGTGTTCGTAACACTGCCGAACATGTTTAACCAGATGATGGGCGGTCGTTTCTGGGGTGCACTGTTCTTCATCTTTATGACATTCGCAGCTCTCTCCACCATCATTGCAGTATTTGAGAATATCTTAAGCTTTGCCATGGATCTGTGGGGCTGGAGCCGTAAGAAGGCAGTTCTGGTAAACGGAATTGCAATCTTTGTTTTATCCATGCCATGCGTACTTGGTTTCAACGTATGGAGCGGATTTCAGCCACTGGGCGCAGGAAGCACCATACAGGATCTGGAGGACTTCATCATCTCCAATAACCTGCTTCCGCTTGGAAGCCTTGTTTACCTGCTGTTCTGCGTAACCCGCTACGGATGGGGATGGGACAATTTCATCAAAGAAGCGGATACAGGAAACGGCATTAAATTTCGAAGTGGGCACGTCCGTATCTTACCTATGTACTGCCGCTTATTGTACTGTTGATTTTCGTAATGGGTTATTACGATAAATTCTTCAGATAAATATTATTGTAATGTAAATCAAAGGAAAAAGTTCACAGGGCTATTCACTCAAAAACATGACCTATGGATTTTTGCCTCAATGTTTATACGGAACAAACACGTCGCCTGTCGGCGACATCATATACAAAAAAAGCCATATGAGGACAGACGTATGCAAAAGAAAAAGAATTTATACAAAAATCCAAATATTACCGCCGGCGCCAGAAAAAAATCCAGCAGATCTGTATAACCGCAGGGTGGTGTCCTGCTGCTGGTGGTACTGCTCCTGATCGTCCGGGGATGTGCAGGAAAGACAAAGAGTGTAAACTCTTCGAATGTAAACAACGCAACCGACGAAAAGACAACAGGTTCTGCTCTTTCTTCTGACAGTGAAAAGAACGATTCTTCATTTGCCGATGGAGCTAAGCAAACTACAGAATCTTCCAGTGACAGCTCAGATTCATCTTCTGATTCCGAAAGCAGCGATACTGTTTCAACAAAATCGAAGCACGACACCCCAGTCACCCTTACTATAAGCGTTGTGGGAGACTGTACCCTTGGTACAGATGAAGCCTTCGATTACAGTACCAGCCTGAATGCATATTTTGAAAATTATGGAAAAAGAATACTTTTTTACAGAATGTAAAGAGCATTTTTGAAGCAGATGACCTGACTATCGCCAACAATGAAGGAACCTTCACAGACAGCAGCAGCCGCGAGGATAAAACCTTCGCATTCAAAGCACCCGCATCTTTTGCAGGAATTTACTCCAGCAGTTCTGTGGAAGCAGTGAACACAGCTAACAACCACAGCCATGATTACGGCGAGCAGAGCTTTCAGGATACCATGAATGCCCTGGATGCCCAGGGAATTGTTCATTTCGGCTATGATGAGACGGCTGTAATGGATATAAAAAGGGGTAAAAGTAGGTCTTGTGGGAATCTATGAGTTATACGATCATCTAGAGCGTGAACAGCAGCTGAAAGACAACATTGCCAAGGTAAAAGAAGATGGCGCAGAGCTGATCATCGTTATCTTCCACTGGGGAAATGAAAAAGAAACCGTTCCAGACTCCAATCAGACCACACTTGGACATCTTGCCATTGACCTTGGCGCTGACCTGGTGTGCGGACATCATCCTCATGTACTTCAGGGAATTGAAACTTATAAAGGCAGAAATATTGTATACAGCCTCGGAAACTTCTGCTTCGGCGGTAACAGCGCCCCAAGTGACATGGACAGTATGATTTTCCAGCAGACCTTTACCATCTCAAATGACGGCGTAAAAGCAGATAATGTAACAAATATCATCCCATGTTCCATCTCCTCCGCTTACGGCTATAACAATTACCAGCCAACGCCTGCTGAAGGGGATGAAAAGACCAGAATTATGGAAAAAAAATCCAGGAAAGAAGCTCCTGGATCGGATAGAAAAAAAAATATGTTATTCAGCACCCCCAGAGTGAAAACTCCGGGGGTATTTTTTGATTATAATATCAGCATTGCATCTCCAAAGGAAAAAAAACGGTACTTCTCCTGCACTGCCACCTCATAGGCATGCAGAATATTCTCTTTTCCAGCCAGTGCAGACACCAGCATCACCAGTGTGGATTCCGGCAGATGGAAGTTGGTGATCAGGCCATCGATCATCTTAAACTTATAGCCTGGATAGATGAAAATTTCAGTCCAGCCACTTCCAGATTTCAGAACTCCATCCTCACCAGTTGCAGACTCCAGTGTACGGCAGCTGGTAGTTCCAACTGCGATCACACGGCCGCCATTTTTCTTGGTATCGTTGATCAGCTTCGCCTGGTCTTCTTCCACAATGTAAAAATTCAGAATGCATGTGATGCTGTTCTACATCATCTACTTTAACCGGGCGGAAAGTTCCAAGACCTACGTGAAGCGTTACATGGGCAATATTTACGCCCTTGGCTTTCACCTGTTCCAGAAGTTCTTTGGTGAAATGCAGACCTGCTGTAGGAGCTGCTGCGGAACCCCTCATTTTTGCATAAACAGTCTGGTAGCGATTCTTATCCTGTAATTTATGTGTGATATATGGAGGCAGAGGCATCTCTCCCAGCTGGTCCAAAATCTCCTCAAAAATGCCTTCATAATGGAACTGGATCAGACGGTTTGCCTTCGTCCACCACGTCGATGATCTCGCCCTCTAGAATGCCATCACCAAATGTGATTTTGGCACCTGGACGAGCCTTTTTGCCAGGCTTTACCAGGCATTCCCAGATATCGTTCTCTCTTCTTTTCAGAAGCAGGATCTCGATCAGCGCTCCAGTTTCTTCCTTGTGACCATAAAGACGTGCCGGGATAACCTTGGTATCATTGATAACCAAAGTATCACCTTCATTCAGATAGTCCAGTATATCCCTGAAATGGCGATGCTCAATACTGCCATCTGCCATAGAAAGATGCATAAGTCTGGAGGAACTTCTGTCCTCCAGCGGATCCTGAGCGATCAGTTCCTGAGGGAGCTCATAGTAAAAAATCAGATGTTCTCATCTTTGGATTCCTCCTCTTTCCACTGCTTTTCAGTTGCCGCACAAAATTCCATTCTTTGTTGGTGAGATCTGCCTTTTTCAGCAGATCCGGGCGCCTTCTGGCTGTACGAATGATAGACTGCTCTCTGCGCCACTTCTCTATATTTGCATGATGACCGGACATAAGAACCTCCGGAACCTTTTTACCATGCCACTCTTCCGGGCGGCTGTACTGGGGGATATTCCAGAAGATTTCCTGCAAAGGACTCGGTCTCACCAGACTCCTGATTGCTGAGCACGCCTGGAACCATGCGGGAAATAGAATCCATCATAACCATGGCCGGAAGCTCGCCGCCTGTAAGCACATAATCACCGATAGATACGTAATCTGTGACGATTTCCTCCAGAACACGCTCATCAATTCCCTCATAGTGTCCACAAAGGAATACCAGGTCTTCCTCTTTCGCCATGTCTCTTGCCATCTGCTGATTAAACACCTGTCCCTGCGGAGTGAGATAAACCACACGGGGCGCTTCCCGGCTTTCTCGGCAATCGCTTCATAAGCCAGGTAAACCGGTTCTGCCTGCATCAGCATTCCGGCACCCCCACCATAGGGATAATCATCCACTTTCTGGTGCTTGTTAAAAGCATAGTCGCGGATATTTATGGCCTCCACAGAAAGGATTCCTGCATTAATGGCACGTCCTGTAATGCTGGTGTTCATTCCATTCCGGATCATTTCCGGAAAAAGTGTCAAAACATGAAAATTCATTTTATAAAAAGTCCTTTCATCAAATATACCGTCATCACATTCTCCTCCAGGTCAACATCAAGGATGCATTCCCTGATTGCCGGGAGAAGTACTTCCTGATGATCAGGAAGCTCTACTACGTAAACATCATTGGCTCCTGTCTCCATAACATCTTTCAGGGTTCCGAAATGGGTGTTGTCCTCCAGAACCACTTCCATGCCAATCAGGTCGCCGATGTAATATTCATCTTCATCCAGTTCCTGGGCTTCTTCTCTGGGAACCCACAGGTCTCTGCCTTTGTACATTTCAATATCATTTATATTATCAATCCCGTCAAATTTCAGGATCACAAGATTCTTAAAAAAATTTCACGTTACGGATTTCCAGCTTTTTTCATCTCTCTGCCAGCATCCAGAATCACGTATTCAAGATCCAGGAAACGCTCCGGATCTGTGGTAGGGGAATACTTTTTACTTCACCACGGACGCCATGGGTCGTTGTAATAACTCCTACCTTTAATAAATCTTCCATTCAAAACTCCTCTACAAAAAAACGAATATGTCTGCCGTCCAGGACTTTCATATAAAAACAGGAGCCATGTCTCCACAGCTCCTGCATCCATATATCTTGCTTATCATTGCAGAATATCTACAATCACTTTTTGCTGCTTTTTGAAGAAGAAGCCGCTTTCACAACAGTACGGATTGCCTTGGCGATTTGCCCTGACGTCCGATCACCTTACCCATATCAGATGGTCCTACCTTCAGTTCGATAACAACAGCGTCTTCCTTTTCTGTCTCAGTAACAACTACTTCATCCGGATTTTCAACAAGAGATTTTGCAATTACTTCCACTAATTCTTTCATTACATACCTCCCTGATCCCGCCCCGGAGCATATTCAAAAATGCCCTCATCTGGACGTCACAGAAATACCCCTGAAAATTGCCGGTTACAGTTCACGACTTTCACAGGAAATACTGTGCAGTCTGAACCATTCTGGCAACCTCTAAGATACTCCTTAAATTATTTTTCAATTCCGGCAACTTTAAGAAGTTTAGCAACTACCTCTGTAGGCTGAGCACCAGCTGCAAGCCATTTTTTTGCTGCCTCTTCATCAATTTTGTATACGCTTGGGTCGAGGTTCGGATCATATGTTCCGATCTCTGCGATGCATCTTCCGTCACGTTTGCAGCGAGAATCTGCTACTACGATTCTATAAAAAGGTGCTTTCTTCTGTCCCATTCTTCTTAATCTGATTTTAACTGCCATTTTTGTTTTCCTCCAATTTACTTTCTCTTTATTAGTTAATTTAATTATTTTATGTTAAAAAGGGAGCTTAAAGCCGCCTCTTTTACCACCCATTTTGCCGCCGCCCATGAGACCCGGCATCTGTTTCATCATCTTCTTGCTCTGCTCAAACTGCTTCACAAGACGATTGACTTCTGCAACCTCCACACCTGCGCCTCTGGCAATTCTGTTCTTGCGGGAAAGGTTCAGGATTCCCGGATTAGAACGCTCCTGTGGGGTCATGGAAAGAATAATGGACTTGGTTCTGTCCATTGCTTTCTCATCGATCATGCTCTCCACATCTTTCATCCTGCTTCCCACACCTGGGAGCATGTTCAGGATGCTGGAGATTCCGCCCATCTTATTCATCTGTTCAAGGCTGGTAAGATAGTCATTGAAATCAAAATCCATCTTCTTCAGCTTCTTGGACATCTCCTGGGCTGCTTCCTGATCTACGGCTGCTTCTGCCTTCTCGATCAGGCTCATTACATCTCCCATACCAAGGATACGGGATGCCATTCTCTCCGGGTAAAACTGTTCCAAATCGGAAAGCTTCTCGCCCATACCTACATACAGAATAGGCTTACCGGTTACTGCCTTGATAGAAAGGGCCGCACCGCCTCGGGTATCACCATCCATCTTGGTCAGGATCACTCCATCAATTCCAACCTTCTCTGCAAAAGTCTGGGCTACATTGACTGCATCCTGTCCGGTCATGGCATCTACTACAAGGACTGTAGCATCTACCTCAATATTAGACTTAATATCAGCAAGCTCCTGCATCATATCCTCATCGACATGAAGACGACCTGCTGTATCAATGATCACTACATTCTGCTGATTCGCCTTGGCATGTGCAACAGCCGCCTTGGCTATGTCTACCGGGCTCTGCTTATCACCCATGGTAAAGACTTCCACGCCTTGTTTCTCACCGTTTACCTGCAGCTGAGTGATCGCTGCGGGTCTGTAAACGTCACAGGCTACCAGAAGAGGTTTCTTACCTTTCGACTTGATCTTACCTGCAAGCTTGGCTGCCGTAGTGGTCTTACCAGCTCCCTGAAGACCTGCCATCATAATGACAGTCAGATCATTGCCAGGCTTGATCGGAAGCTCTGTAGTCTCGCTTCCCATAAGATTAACCAGCTCTTCGTTTACAATCTTGATGACCATCTGGCCTGGGTTCAGTCCGTTCATAACGTCCTGTCCAACTGCACGTTCCTGTACAGATTTCGTGAACTGTTTCACGACTCTGAAGTTAACGTCTGCTTCAAGGAGTGCCATCTTAACTTCTTTAAGAGCAATCTTAACATCCTCTTCGGTCAGACGGCCTTTGCTTCTCAGCTTCTTGAATACATTCTGCAGTTTATCTGTCAAGCTTTCAAATGCCATGTGTTATAACTCCTCTAAAATCTCATTGGATATTGCCTCAATATCATCAGCGTGATATCCGGATGCAAGCTCATGTATCTTCTGTACCTGTCCCCGGATATTCACAAACTTCTCCACCAGATGCAGCTTCTCTTCATATCCTTCCAGTGCCTTGTCACAGCGTTTGATCATGTCATGTACGCCCTGACGGCTGATATTCAGTTCCTCTGCAACCTCACTTAAAGAATAATCCTCCAGAACTACACTCTCGTAGATCTGCTGCTGTCTCTTCGTAAGAAGCTCTCCGTAAAAATCATAGAGCAAAGTACGTTCCACAAACTTTTCCATTCGTTATCACCTTGGGTATCATACCGTATTTTGTGGTGTGTGTCAAGTGTTTTTTCTTTACACGCAATATTTTTTTATATGTCCAAATTTATTATACGCTATTTCTAATTGTCTGCCCTTATGTTATACTATAAAGCTGCCGAGCCTCCAGCAGAAAGGAGGTGAATTCGATGGATAATATTATTGCTCTAATCCTTGTCCCTGTCGCAGTAAATGTAATTAGCTACTGCATTTACAAATGGCTGGACAGAAAAGACAAATAGGCAGCATAACAGCCTAAGGCATAAGCCACCTACATAAACGGAATAGAAAACCCCGGAAGTCTCGCACACCTCCGGGGTTTTCGTTTGCTTTCGATGGACTATTGCTCTAATCCTTAGCTACTATTAGGATATGCCATAACCAACGAAATGTCAACTTAAAATTCACATATTTTACTGACACTTAAAATCCACATATTTTACTGAATCAAACTATCATCATCAAAATAATTAATTCTCATAGAAGCCTTTACATCCTTCAGAGTCTCAGCTGCCTTTGCCTCAGCCACCTTACTGCCCTCTCTTAAAATGTCATAAACATCTGGAATACGCTGTTCCCACATTTTACGGCGCTCGCGGATCGGGCCAAGCTCTGCCTGGAGTACTTTGTTCAGGAACTTCTTAACCTTAACATCTCCAAGTCCGCCTCTCTTATAATGGTCTTTCAGCTCGTCCAGGTTCTGATAATCCGGAAGAAATTCCGGGAAGTATTCTGGTTTGCAGAAAGCATCCAGATAAATAAATACCGGGTTACCTTCTACACGACCCGGATCCTGTACACGAAGATGGTTTGGGTCTGTAAACATGGACATAATTTTTTTCTTTACAACAGCTTCTTCATCTGAAAGGTAGATACAGTTTCCGAGAGATTTGCTCATTTTTGCTTTTCCGTCAATACCTGGCAGACGCAGGCAGGCCTGATTGGAAGGAAGTACGATCTCCGGATCTGTTAAAGTCTCACCATAAACGGTATTAAATTTATGGACGATCTCCTTGCACTGCTCGAGCATTGGAAGCTGATCTTCGCCAACCGGAACTGCTGTTGCGCGGAAAGCAGTGATATCTGCTGCCTGACTGATCGGATAGCAGAAGAAGCCTACCGGAATGCTGGCTTCGAAATTACGCATCTTGATCTCAGATTTAACAGTAGGGTTACGCTGAACACGGGCAACAGTAACAAGGTTCATATAATAAAAGGTAAGTTCTGTCAGCTCCGGAACCATGGACTGGATAAAGATATTGGATTTCTCAGGATCAAGGCCGCATGCAAGATAATCAAGTGCTACCTGAATAATATTCTGACGGACTTTCTCCGGGTGCTCTGCATTATCAGTAAGCGCCTGGGCATCTGCGATCATAATATAAATCCGTCATAATTTCCAGAATTCTGAAGCTTTACACGCTCGGATAATGAACCCACATAATGTCCTACATGAAGACGTCCTGTAGGGCGGTCTCCTGTTAAAATTACTTTTTTCATAGTTTGCTACTCCTTATATTCACCGCCATGCCGATCCTTTTTTAACCAACACAGTTGTACTTATTTATAATCATTTCAGCAAACACTCCCCATTTTTTACATGAATATGCAAAACGTCCAAAGCACATAGACTAACTTTAGTTACTGTCCACTCCGTTCACAGTAACTAACTTTATTCATACCATTTGTAATGCTGCTTCAGCTATTAACTGCAAGGCGGGGAAATGCTTCTATTTTTCAATTACAGACTTGCGCGAATTACTTTCGGTCTGCATCCGGCAGTCTCCAGCGCTTTCACGATCTGATTCTTATGATCTGTGCCAAAAGCCTCCAATGTGATCTTAAGTTCCACTGCCGCATTTCTGTTCGTGCTTACAAACTGGTTATGATCCAGCTTGATAACATTGCCCTGATTCTCTGCAATAATAGAGGCCACACGTACCAGTTCACCAGGCTTATCCGGGATAAGAACAGATACGGTAAAGATTCTGTCACGCTGGATCAAGCCATGCTGTACTACAGAAGACATGGTAATCACATCCATATTTCCACCACTTAAAATGGACACAACCTTTTTTATTCTTGAAATCAAGATGACGAAGCGCAGCCACTGTCAGAAGACCGGAATTCTCTACGATCATCTTATGGTTCTCAACCATGTCCAGGAAAGCAACGATCAGCTCATCATCCTCAACCGTGATGATTTCATCCAGATTCTCCTGGATATATGGGAAAATATGAGAGCCCGGAGTCTGAACTGCAGTACCATCTGCAATGGTGTTTACATGGGGCAGTGTAACAACCTCCCCTTTTCAAGAGAAGCCTTCATGCAGGCAGCCCCTGCCGGTTCCACACCAATGACTTTGATATGTGGATTCAACAGCTTCGCAAGTGTGGAAACACCTGTTGCAAGTCCGCCTCCACCGATCGGAACCAGAATATAATCAACAAGCGGAAGCTCCTGAACGATCTCCATAGCAATGGTTCCCTGTCCGGTAGCAACTGCAGGATCGTCAAAAAGGATGAATAAAGGTATAGCCCTTTTCTTCAGCAAGCTCCAACGCATAAGCACAGGCCTCATCATAAACATCACCATGAAGAATAACCTCTGCGCCATAACCTTTTGTACGCTCTACTTTAATAAGCGGTGTAGTGGTCGGCATTACGATCACTGCCTTCACACCATACTTATGCGCAGCATAGGCAACACCCTGTGCATGATTTCCGGCAGATGCTGTGATCAGACCTTTATTTCTCTCTTCATCGGAAAGAGTGCTGATCTTATAATAAGCTCCACGCACCTTATAGGCACCGGTTCTCTGCATATTTTCCGGTTTAAAAAACACCTTGTTTCCGGTAAGTTCTGAGAAATAACTGCTCTTCACCAGCTTGGTCTCCTGAGTTACCTGCTTAACTATTTCTGCCGCTTCTTCAAAACTCTCTAATGTAAGCATTTTTATTTTTTCCTCCTGTAGTCTGTGGGGTTAGTTTTCATCCGGACGAATATCAAACAACGCATCCACAAAAGAATTTGCATCGAATTTCTGTAAATCGTCAATGCTCTCACCAACGCCGATATATTTCACCGGGATATCAAGCTCAGACTGGATTGCCACCGCAATACCACCCTTGGCTGTACCATCAAGCTTGGTAAGAATGATACCGGTTACATTTGCAACTTCTGCAAACTGTTTTGCCTGAGCAAGTGCATTCTGTCCTGTCGTTCCATCCAGAACAACAAGTGTTTCAAGATAAGCTTCCGGATATTCCTTCTCCAGAATGCGGTAAATCTTGCGAAGCTCTTCCATCAGGTTCTTCTTATTATGAAGTCTTCCTGCGGTATCACAGATCAGAACGTCTGCATTGCGGGCCTTGGCTGCTGCCACTGCATCATAGACAACTGATGCCGGGTCTGCTCCATCCTGGCCGCCAATGATCTCCACTCCTGCCCGGTTCGCCCACTGGGTCAGCTGTTCCCCCTGCTGCTGCACGGAAAGTATCCGCAGCTCCAAGAATAACCTTTTTGCCCTGGTCCTTTCAGCTTGCCAGCAAGTTTTCCAACGGAAGTTGTTTTTCCAACACCATTGACACCAATCACAAGAATAACGGATTTACGGTTTTCAAACTGGTACTCTGTGCTGTCCACCGTCATCTGCTCCTTTGATGGTATCAATAAGAAGCTGCTTGCACTCCTTGGGATCCCTGATATTTCGGATTTCCACCTGGTCTTTTAATTTGTCCAGAATGGCTGTGGTGGCATTGATTCCAATGTCACCCATGATCAGGATTTCTTCCAGTTCTTCATAAAATTCATCATCTATTGTTGAATAGCCGGTGAAAAGAGAATCAAATCCTGCCACGATGTTGTCTCTTGTTTTTGTCAGGCCACTGACAAGTCTTTTTAAAAAGCCCTTCTTTTCCTCTGCCATTTCCTCTCCTCCTTTTACTGCGTAAGCTGGTTTTCCACAAGATCGACGGAAACCAGTGTGGATACTCCCTTTTTCCTGCATGGTAATACCATAAAGCCGGTCTGCGGCGTTCATAGTTCCACGTCTATGGGTTATTATAATAAATTGTGTGTTTTTCGTCAACTTCTGAAGATAGCCTGCGAAACGACCTACATTCGAATCGTCAAGTGCAGCCTCTATCTCATCCAGAAGACAGAATGGAGATGGCTTCAGATTCTGGATTGCAAACAAAAGTGCGATTGCAGTAAGTGCCTTCTCACCACCGGAAAGCTGCATCATATTCTGAAGCTTTTTGCCTGGCGGCTGGGAAATAATACGAATTCCTGCTTCCAGGATATCCACGTCTTCCTCAAGCTCCAGAGTGCCCTTACCGCCTCCAAACAATTCCTTGAAAGCCTTGTCAAACTCTCTCTGGATATCCTGGAATTTCTCCGTAAACTGTTTACGCATTCCCTCATCCAGTTCCTGGATAATGTTCTCCAGCTGCGCTTCTGCGGTTTTCAGATCCTCATACTGTCCGGAAAGGAAAGCATGACGCTCTGAAATCTCCTTATATTCCTCAATTGCATTTACATTAACGTTACCAAGCTTACGGATTTCATCCTTCACCTGGGCAATTTCTTTCTTCATGGCTTTCAGATCGTTCAGCTCTTTCCTTTTTTGTACTGAAGGGCATTGTTCGGGGTGATCTCATACTCATTCCACATGTAGGAAATCTGAGATTCCCTGTGCTCTTCCAGCTTCTCGATCTGGCTTTTTCAGACGGTAACACTCTTTGTCCAGAAGTGAAATCCTGCCGGACAGCTGGTCCCGCTTCTCAAAAAATGCCTTGTGGCTGGCATTTTTTCATCCTTCACACTCTGCCAGCTCTCCATCTGAGCCTTCGCCTTGGTTTCATCCTCTTCCAAAGTCCGGATCACTGCCTCCAGGTTCTCTACAGACTGGCGCTTTCTCTCATTCTCTTCGCCGCCAAGCTCCAGCGTTTCATAAATATCTGCTTCCTCCTGGCGAAGAGCTTCCATCTCATGGGTCAGACGGCCCAGAGTCTCTGCTGCGAAGCTTTCTTTCTGCTGGGCTGTACTTGCTTCCAGGCGAAGAGCCTCCAGTTTCTGGAAACCTCCTGCTCCTCAGCCCTCCAGTTCTCTAATTCTTCCTGTTTATTCTGGATAAAAGTCTCCAGTTCTTTCTCATCCTGCTCAGAAGCCTTCAATTCTTCGGCAATCTTGCTGTGATCAGCCTCTGCCTCCTCGATCTGACGGCGGATTTCCATCTGCTCTCTCTGAATCTCTCCATAGCCAGCCTGGATTTCCTTTGTCTTGGCCTCTACCTGGTTAATGTTCATCTTCGCAGTGTTCTGGGCAACATACTGCTGACGCAGTTTTTCCTGCAGATCTGCAATGGTGTCACGCATAACATTACGCTTGCTTCGATTATCATTAATAGCCGTCTGCATGTCATCCATGTCTTTTCGAAGAGCCTTCACACTGGATTCCAGTTCTTCGATCTCACGGCGGCGGCCAAGAAGATTGCTGTTATTCTTAAAAAGAACCGCCTGACATAGAACCGCCCGGGCTGAAGGATTCACCCTCCACAGTTACCATGCGAAGACTGTGCCTGTATTTTCGCGCAATGGCAATGGCATTGTCAATGTGATCCACCACAAGCACACGACCCAGAAGATAAGCGGCAAGTCCGGCATACTCCGGACCTGTAGTTACCAGTTCACTGGCAAGCCCGATCACTCCCGGCTCCTGCAGCGCATCCCTCTGGGTAAAACCACCTCTGGTATTGATACTGTTAAGTGGAAGGAACGTAGCACGGCCGAAACGGTTTTTCTTCAGAAATTCGATCATCTGCTTAGCAGTCTGTTCATTGTCTGTGACAATGTTCTGAATACTTCCACCAAGAGCCGTCTCAATAGCGATCTCATACTCCTTATTTACCTGGATCAAATCCGCTACAACACCCTTAATTCCCGGTACCACGATCCTTCTGTTCCATTACACGGCGGATACTGTTTCCATATCCGTCATAGCGCTCTGTAATATTTTTTCAAAGATTCCAGCCTGGAAGCCTCACGGTGATATGCACTCTGGCCGATTTCCATCTGGCTGTTCTGTTTCTTTAATTCATCTGTAATTTTATGTACTTCATTATCCAGGCGCTGACACTCTGCATTCATATCCTGGATAAGTGTGGTAATTCCCTGAAACTTCTCCTTTGCCCTCTCCAGCTCACTCTGCTGCTGGGCTTCCTCTGTTTTCAAATGAAGCTGTCTCTGACTGATTCCCGCTTTACGGATATCGATCTGCTCCATCATGGTATCGAAACGCTGGGCTTTTCCTTTGGTAGTGGCACGGGTATTGAGAAGCTCGATAATCTCGTTCTTGCCATTCTCCACTGCCTGAGAGCACTCTTCGATCTGTGCCTGAATATTGGAAATCCGGTCCTCTTCTGCCTCCTGGCGTTTCCTTTGCTTCCAGAAGAGCTGCATGGAGCTGGGATTTCTCCGCTTCCTGCCTCTCCAGAGATTCCTGACGTTCCTTCAGATCCGCCTCAATGGTCTGCAGACGGCTCTTGTAATGCTCTTCGCTCTGCACTCCGGACAAAATCTGTTCCCGAAGTACCTTGGTCTCGCCATCCAGCTGCTGCCTGCGGATTGCCTTATTCTGCGTCTCTTCACGCAGCTGATCCATCTGGGAATTCAACTGTTCCAGTTCCTCTTCCAGACGGTCATATTCCACTTTCGTCTGCTCGTAGGCCTTCTGATTCTCCTCCAGTTCCTCAGCAGCCCGGGTATTCTTGGTATCCAGCTCTTTTAATTCACGGCTGGTCTCCTCGTTTTCCAGAAGGAAACTGTTCACATCCAGTTCCGCAAAGTGTCTCTTTTTGGCAAGATAAATTCTGGCTGTCTCAGACTGGCGCTCCAAAGGGCCCAATTGTCTGGTAAGCTCACTTAAAATATCGGTAACACGCACCAGGTTCGCCTGCTCGTCCTGCAGCTTCTTAATGGTAGTTGCCTTTCTTCGCTTAAACTTTACAATTCCGGCAGCTTCGTCAAAAAGCTCACGGCGCTCTTCCGGCTTACCACTTAAGATCTTATCAATCTGTCCCTGCCCGATGATGGAATAGCCCTCCTTACCAATACCGGTATCGTAAAACATCTCATTAATATCCTTCAGACGACAGGCACTTCCATTAATAAGATATTCACTTTCACCGGAGCGGTAAAGTCTTCGGGTAACCGTAACCTCATTAAAATCAACCGGAAGCTTGTGATCGCTGTTATCCAGAGTAATGGCAACAGAAGCAAAGCTAAGGGGCTTTCTGGTCTCAGTGCCGGAAAAAATAACGTCCTGCATGTTTCCGCCTCGAAGCTGCTTGGCACTCTGTTCTCCAAGAACCCAGCGGACTGCATCACCTACGTTGCTTTTTCCCACTGCCGTTGGGGCCAACGATTCCCGTAATTCCATTATGAAATTCGAAATTGATTTTCTGTGCAAAGGACTTAAACCCGTGCACTTCAATATTTTTTAAATACATGTATTCGAATCCTTGTTATTATTTTCTCATCTTCCGGATTGCCTCATAAGCAGCTGCCTGCTCTGCAGCTTTCTTGGTATGTCCTACTCCGGTACCCATCACATGACCGCTGACAAGCACATCCACGGTAAAGCTTTTATTGTGATCCGGGCCTTCTTCTTTTATCAGATGGTACTCCACAAGATGGGTTCCGTTTTCCTGCACGATTTCCTGCAGGATGGTCTTGCTATCATAAAAGAGCTGTTTATTCTCAAGATCGTTCAGAATGAATTTCAGCACAAACTCCTTTGCGTTAGCAAAACCACCATCCAGATAGATAGCTCCCAATAAAGCCTCTGTTGCATCAGAAACAATAGAGTCACGATTTCTTCCGCCGGTCATATCCTCTCCCTTTCCAAGCAACAGAAACTGCGGCAGTCCGAATTCTCTTGCACAATAGGCAAGGCTTGGCTCACACACCAGGCTGGCTCTCTTCTTTGTCAGCTCTCCCTCCGGTATCTGGGTAAACTTCTTATACAGATAATCACTGCTGATCAGCTCCAGCACAGCATCTCCCAGAAACTCCAGGCGCTCGTTGCAGCCTGCCTTACCAAGCTTCTTCTCGTTGGCATAGGAACTATGTGTCAGTGCAAGGATCAGAAGGTTCCTGTTCCTGAACTCATAACCGATCCGGTTCTCCAATGCTTTTAACTTTTTTTCCATGATAAACTTCCTTCCCTCTGACTAGCTGGCAGCCCTCCGGCAGATCTTTGCCGAAGAGTCTGCTGCAATGCATGGATGATCATACTTTTTCTGGTGTCTCTTCCACCATATGGGCAGCGATTTTCTCATTGATCTTCTGCTGTCTGAACTGAACACACTGAAAAATAGCGTGACGAATCTCAACCGCCCTGGCACTGCCGTGTGTCTTCACAACCAGTCCCTTAAGACCCAGAAGAGGGGCTCCGCCGTACTCACTTGCATCAAATGCCTTCATGGTTTCTTTGACGGCCGGTTTCACCAGAAGAGCTCCAACCTTGCTGCGGGTGTCTTTCATAAGGCCGGTTTTAAGCATCTTCATAAAGGTACTTCCAAGTCCTTCATAAAGCTTCAGGATCACGTTCCCGACAAAAGCCTCGCAGACAATCACATCTGCATAACCAGCCGGAATATCCCTTGCTTCAATACTTCCAATAAAATTGATCCCCGAGCATTCCTTCAAAAGAGGGAAAGTCTCCTTCACAAGAGCATTTCCCTTCTCCTCCTCTGCACCAATGTTTACAATGGCAACACGAGGGTTCTTGATTCCAACCACATCTTCCATATAGATGGAACCCATCTTTGCAAACTGCACCAGATGCTCTGGTCTGGCATCTACGTTCGCACCGCAGTCAATAAGAAGTGACACACCATTCTGGGTGGGAATCAAGGGGTGCCAGCGGCGGACGCTGTACTCCTTTGCTTCTTCCTACGATCACCTGACCACCTACTAAAATGGCGCCTGAGCTTCCAGAGGAAACAAATGCTTCTGCTTCCTGCTTCTTCACAAGATTCAGTCCTACCACAATGGAAGAGTCTTTCTTCTTACGGATTGCCAGAACCGGAGGCTCTGCTGTCTCGATCACCTCTGTGGTATTCACGATCCGGATTCTTTCCTTGGGGTAATTCTGAAATTTACCCAGCTCATTCTCAATTACATCCTGTCTGCCGGTAAGGATCACATCAATGTCTTCCCTCTCGGTAACAGCCTCTACAGCTGCTTTCACTGGTTCTGCCGGGCGTTGTCTCCGCCCATGGCATCTACTACAACTCTAACTGTCTCTGCCATATTTTTCTCCTCTTCGGATATTCTTCAATACTGTAATCTGGTAATGTGAAAACATCCATTATAAACGGGATACGCAAAACACAGCCCCTGTTCAACAGCTCCGCCATACCAGAGCATGTTTGAAAAAAGGCTACAAGGTACACTATCCCGAATAATACTATTCTACTTTATCTGCCCCCTCTTAGTCAATAGGGAATCAAAGAAAGTGTGAACTTCCGAAAATAAATCCCCTAAATGCAGGATTTCACCCAAACAACTATGCTAAATTTACTTGTCCTGCCTGTTTACAGGCTTATTCAGTCCTGTTTTGCTCATCCTCTGATGTCTCTCCCGAGGTAATAAATGCCAGGATCTCTTCATAAGAACGACTGCTGTTTTTCATCGCTTTTAGCAGTTCATCTCTCTGATATGCCTTTCTTATATCGTACAGTTTTTTAATTCATCAACCGCTTTTTTCATGTGCTTCTCTGGTTTTTGCAACCTTTGCTTCTGCCTGTTCAATCTTGTATTCCAGGGTCTGTTCGCTGCTTCTTCTCATTCTTGCCATATCTTTTTTCTCCTTTGTTTTTCTTACTGGTGCTGTAAGATTTTTTCGATTTCTTTCGCTTGATACCGTACATTTCCTTCGTTTAAACCAAAGGCATCCAGTATGGTTTTCTGGGTTGCGGTGACAGCATGATCCAGACGATAAACACCGTCAAGCTGACGTATCATTACTATCTTTTCCAGCTCTTTTAATGCTGCCGGGACTGTTAGATAATTCGGCCTTTTCAACATTTTTTCGCTTTTTTCTTTTAATGCTATATAGATCCTGCTACGCAAAATCAGGGCAATAAACTGGATAAATACCTTTGATGACAATGCTTCATCACTGTATACGCGCATGCTTTTATTTCCAAGATAAGATTTGTCACTGCGGAACAGTTTTTCTGATACATCTCTGCTTTTTATAGCTCAATTGCTTCCCGTTCCGTCATATTTTCTGATGAAACAATGGCAAATATCCTGCCAGGGACAGTTCCTTTTCTACTGCTGAAGCGTTCTCTTCTGCAAGCTTCAGCGGCTTCCCATCCTGCTCAAAATTCAGGTAAAAATACTTCATGATCTCCGGGCCAAATGCTACACATTCTTTCCCAACACATCCGTCCAGATATTTTTTCAGCCGGCGTATCTTCTGCTTGATTTCCTGTTTTTCACCATATGCTTTTCCATCACTGTAGTAAATATGGATATTTCTTTTTTTTTTTCGTATCACCTTCGTATAATAGGCGCCTGACAGTTGTTCCGTACAAATCATAACGATCAATATATTTTCCTCTACTGTTCTCAAAACTGCCCTGGTTTTCTATCACAATCTCACGGATAAAGTCCTTCATCCCCTTTACCATGATCAAAAAACTGTAACCGTTTTTTTTTTTTCCATATATTCCAGATTTGCTTTACTGAAATACCCTCTGTCCAGAATAAATCCAATGTTCCTGTAGCCATATCCATGTGCCTTGTCAATCATACAAGTCAGCTGGGAAATATCATTAATACTTCCCGGATATAGTTCATAAAAAAAGAGGTTCACGGTTCGCAGAATCACATGCAACTGAGTAATTAAAAATAGGCAGACTTACATCTGTTTTTTGCGTTTCCGTGCTCTAAAAGATCTATGTCCCCTGCCTGGCAGTTTTTATTTGTAGAATCATAGGACAGATAAATTTTCTGTCTTTTATTCTTCGATTTATTCCAACTATTTAGAAAACCAACCGACTGTTCCGGCTTTAATTTTTGAAAAAATCGGATACTTTCGAGTCTGTATATATCTTCATATCTGGTGTAAAAAGAGCGTGTTCATATGCATAATCCGGATAATACTGCCCAGCATTATTCTCTTCAATAATGCTGTAGCAGGCCAGATCCAGCAAAAATCCGGTGTCCTTTTCATCCATATATTCACCTAAAATTTCTCTCAACTTGCTGTCCCTTATGAGTTTTTGAAGCACAACATATGGACCAATATTTAAATACGGACTCCTCTCTGAACGATCTATTTCTTCTGGAATATCTGCGTCAGGAAAATACTTTAAAAAGTTTTCATTCGGAGTCATTCTGTTCTGATTTTCCGGATCCACACGGCCAATAGAAGCTCGTTTTGGATACGTATATTGTTTGACAGGATCATAAATTCGATCATACTCAAACTCTATATAAGTGTGTCCACCACGTTTTTTTTTCTCACCAGTTTCCCCGGCACAACCGGAATGTCAACTTTATATTTCAGGAACATGAAACTCCCTCCATTTTAAATAAATTCTCTCATAATTATAGGGTATAAATACCCTATAATTATTTTATCATAAACTCCGGTCGTTTGCAAGCCAAGCCAAATCGCCTGCAAATGCCGGATTTTCAATATTTTTTATTCCTCATCAACTCTTAAAATTTGTTTAGGGGAGATTTTTCGGAAGTTCACAAAGGTTTCTGACCACGCTTCGGGTTGACGAAGCTTCCAATGCTATACTCTCACTGGGAGCAGATAGGTGCCGGTGTGCCTCCTGGTCTTCAAAACCAGTGTGGGGCGCTAATCCCGTCCCGGATGGGTTCGATTCCCATATGTTCCCGCCAAAAACGTACCCAACTTTCCATTCTTACTCTTCTCATTGAGACCGGTCTGCCTGCTGCAAGTTTCGTTTTAACACTCTTCCTCCATTTTCCATAACTGTAATCCGCTCTCTGTCAAACCCCTCCAGCAGTATGATCGCACATTTACGGGATATTCCCAGACGGTCACGAAATTCTCCAGTCTGGATCATACCCTTTTCTTCATATAACAGATACGCCATATCCAGGGCTTTCTGCCGTATTTCCCAGTGCATATAATGCTTCTCGTCAAACCGTACAAGAACACCCTCCCTCACCATGGCAAAGAACACTTCTGAAAAATCCCGCTCACCGGAAAATCCTTTCTTCACTTCATCTGTCAGCGGAGGCATAAAGCCCGATTTCAGATATAATTCCTGCAGCTGCAAAAAAGACAGAATTTCCACACATTTCTTCTGTTATTTTTCCTGAAGCATGTGCTTTTTTCTTTCCGTTCCGGTACATGCGCAATGAACAGCAGCATCTGCGTTCTGTCTTTTTTTCCTTTTTACCCCATTGGGATTCAGCACAACACCACCACCGATGGTTTCAACCGGCGAATAAAATCTTATAACAAAATGATCCCCTGCTTTCATTGCCGTCACCTGCTCCATCCGAAGCTGGACTATGGCCTCTTCACCGGGCTTCAGCACTACTCTGTCAAACAGGATTATTTTACACACCAGTTCTGCTGCCCCATGATAAAGATGAACACGGGTACCGCTTTTTTAAAGTACGCTGTCCTGACTTCAACAGCTGCAGCCGTACATCTGCTATCATGGTACCTTCCATACTTCCTGCTGCTGCCAGAATTTCTCCCGAACAGCTTCGGATACTTCCTGACCATGCACCTGAATCCCTCGGAATTTTTACCCTTTCAGTTCTGGGATAAAGCATGGCGTCATAATTCAAGCCTAAACTGCCATCAAGCAGCGTCCCTGTCACTACGGTTCCAAAGCCCTTTAGAGAAAACACACGATCTATGGGCAGGCGAAACGCAGATGCTTTTTGTCCCCATTCTGCCTGTGCAGCTGTCACCTTCTTTTTGGGAAGGCTTCTGATTTCCCGTGTTTTTTCCGGCTGTGCACAGTTTCCACAACACCCTGCGCAGTTCCTCAATCCCACGCCCATCCACAGCACTGGTCACTACCACATCCGCATTTTCCAGAAACGTTCCCTCTGCAAATTCCCCTGATTTCCTGGTCAAGTCCCTTTTTTCCATTCCAGGTCACCTTTGGTGAGCACAAGCACACCCTTTTGAATACCAAGCAGGGAAAGTATTGCCAGATGTTCCCTGGTCTGAGGCATAACTCCCTCATCTACTGCGATCACTACCATGGCAATATCAATTCCGCCAGCTCCAGCCAGCATATTCTTTATAAACCTTTCATGACCTGGCACGTCAATAATCCCTGCTTCCCTGCCATCCGGAAATTTCAGAAACGCAAAACCATTTTCAATTGTAATCCCCCGCCTTTTTTCCTCTGCCAGGCGATCCGTATCCGTGCCTGTCAGCGCCTTGACCAGCCAGGTTTTACCATGATCAATATGTCCGGCAGTACCTATGATCCTGTGCCTTTTTTCTTCCATATCTTTTCCACGCCCCATTTTGTTCGAACAATCCCACTATTTCCTTTCCAAATAAACAGCGCGAAGAAACCACTTCTCCGCGCCATGTTTACGTTTATAACAATATTGTCTTTTTCCTGTTGTTCAGAAATATAATTCAGTAATTTAATAACATTATTCTACAGTAACAGATTTTGCCAGGTTTCTCGGCTTGTCCACATCCAGGCCCTTCGCTACGCTGACATAATATCCCATCAACTGCAGCGGAACAATTGCAAGGCTGGTTGTGAAATACTTCTCCGTCTTGGGAACATATACGGAGAAATCAGCGGTATCCTCAATACTGTAATTGCCATAGCTGGTCAGTCCCATCAGATAAGCACCACGGCTCTTTACCTCAACCATATTGCTCAGTGTCTTCTCAAAAGATCCTTCTGGGTCATCACACCGATCACCAGAGTACCATCCTCTACAAGGCTGATTGTTCCGTGCTTCAGCTCCCCTGCTGCGTAAGCCTCAGAATGAATATAACTGATCTCCTTCATCTTCAGGCTTCCTTCCATGCTGATAGCATAGTCAATTCCGCGTCCGATGAAGAAAATATCATGGGCATTTGCATACTGCTTGCAAACCACTGGATACGCTCTTTATCATCAGAACACGGCTGATCTTGTCCGGCAGGGTCTCCATCTCAGCAAGCAGACGGGTCACTTTTCCCTCCTCAAGCTTTCCCTGGACAAAAGCACTCTGGATAGCCAGCAGATACATGGCGATCAGCTGGGTGCTGTAAGCCTTGGTGGTGGCAACCGAAATCTCAGGTCCCGCATAAGTATATAACGTATAATCACTCTCTCTTGCAATACTGGAGCCTACAACATTGACTACACTAAGTACCGGAACATTTCTATCCTTGGCAAGACGAAGGGCAGCCAGGCTGTCTGCAGTCTCTCCAGACTGGGAAATAATAACCACCATGGAATCCTCCACAAGGATCGGATCACGGTAACGGAACTCAGAAGCCACATCCACCTCAACCGGGATCTTCGCAATGGATTCGATCACATATTTGCCAACCATACCAACATGGTAAGCAGAACCGCAGGCGATGATATAGATTCTCTTAAGAGAAGCCAGCTTCTCATCTGTAAGCCCTGTCTCAGAAAAATCAATGTGTCCCTCTTTTTACATAAGCGCCAATGGTGTCCTGAACAGCCTTCGGCTGCTCATGGATCTCTTTCAGCATAAAGTGCTCATAGCCGCCCTTCTCAGCAGCAGCTGCATCCCACTGGATCTCCACAACGTCTTTCTCAATCTCTTCACGGTCGATATTGTAGAAATGGATCTCATCACGGGAAAGCTCCGCAATTTCAAGATTGCCGATATAATAAACTCTTCTGGTCTGATCCAAGATCGCAGGAACATCAGAAGCGATAAGGCTTCCGTTCTCGCTCTTTCCAATGATCAGCGGACTGTCCTTGCGGGCTGCAAACAGTTTGCCCGGATAGTCCTTGAAAATAACACCAAATGCATAAGAACCGCGGATACGGAGCATTGCTCTGGAGATTGCTTCCAACGGGGTTCCGGTTTTCTTATAGTAGTAATCTACCAGCTTCACAGCCACTTCTGTATCTGTCTGTGAATAGAACGTATAACCGGAACGAAGAAGCTTCGCCTTCAGCTCCTGATAATTCTCGATAATTCCATTATGAACAAGTACTACGGACTTATCATCTGTACAATGAGGATGGGCATTTGTCTCAGAAGGCTCTCCATGAGTCGCCCAGCGGGTATGACCGATACCGCAGGTACCCGGTACGGCTGAACCGCCGTCTGTCTTCTCGATCAAAGTTTTCAGACGCCCTTTCGCCTTTACGATTGCGATCTTATCAGCTGCCTCGTTTCGAACTGCGATACCTGCTGAATCATAGCCTCTGTATTCCAGCTTGGAAAGGCCTGTCAGCAAAATCGGTGCCGCCTGTTCATCTCCTACATAACCAACAATTCCACACATAAAATTTCCTCCTCAGTCTCAGTCTTAATCATTCTCCTCGTTTTTCTCCTGGCCAGCTGTCTTCTGCCATGCCTCAACCCCTTCTGTATTTTCCTTCTGGAAAAGGATTTTGAAGGTAAGCATCAAAAAGCTTCAGATCCAGCTTCAGAGAATAGGTCTCAATATAGGTGAGATCCAGTTTCAGCTTATCATAAGGTGTCGTGTTGTATTTACCATAAACCTGGGCATAACCGGTAAGTCCGGCCTTCACTTTCAGGCGGTAATCAAATTCAGGGGATCCTCTCGCTATACAGTGCAGCAATTTCCGGCCGCTCCGGTCTTGGGCCTACCAGAGACATATCACCTTTCAGGATATTAAAAATCGGTGGCAGCTCATCGAAATGGATCCGGCGGATAAGCTTCCCGACCGGTGTGATCCTGTCATCCTCTTTCTTCGCCAGCTGGGCACCCTTCACTTCAGAGTCCATTTTCATGCTTCTGAATTTCAGGATCATAAAGATCTGCTTATCCTTCGTAAGACGCGGCTGCTTATAAAAAACAGGACCGCCATCATAAAGCTTAATAGCAAGTGCGATCAGAATCATAAACGGAGATGCGATCACCAGCCCTGCCAGGAAAATATAATATCCACAATTCTTTTTGAAAAACAGCTGCTCTGCTGTCAGACGCAGGTTTCTGGAAAGAAGAAGCGTGGTATCAAATAAATGAATATCGTCTGCATTCCGGAGCATAATATCAGAAAGCTTCGGAATAGAATAACAGCGGATATCCTTCTCAAAGCAGTATTTCAGGAGAAGATTTCGTTCGTGGGACGGGATATCCCCGATCACAACTGCTTTATATCCGTTGATCTTCTCCTTGATCACGTCAAGGCCAAGGGAAAGGGATGCCATCTCTTTAATGGCATATTTATCCTCTCTGGTCTCAAACTTATTCCTTAAATCTCCCGGATTACGTCCGCCATAAATCATCAGCATCTGTCTGGGCGGATACAGTCTGGTGTACACATAACGCATACCAACCACCCATATGACAACGATCACCAGGTCAATCCCCATCATAGCCAGCATAGGTGTCAGATGCTCTCCCAGACGCCAGCGGCCGATCAGGCACAACTGTAAATAGGTAATAAAATTCACGCAGCACACAGACAGGATCTGGGAATAGATTACTTCAAATACCCGCAGATAACCCACCTTAAAACCACCGTAAATTTTATAAAGAAGTATATCATCAGCACATACAGGCCAATGGGATTTACCTGATTGCCTCTGTCAAAGCAAAAACATATATATGAACCATTTATGATAATGTCCTAATATACCACAAAGGAAAATGTCCCAATGTAGTATAATGCTTCCATCAACAGATGGAGGTAACGATTATCAGAAAGGTAGAATTATCAATGGATGAACAAAAGAAGTATGAGGTGATCAAATCATTGGCAGATCATCCAGCCCCTAACAAGCAGAGAGCTGCCCTTACTCTCGGTTGTACTGTACGTCACATTAACCGTATGCTTAAAGGCTACAAAGAGCATGGCAAAGCCTATTTTATCCATGGCAACAGAGGACGTAAGCCAGCCAATACCATCCCCAATGAAACTCGTAATCTTGTTGTCGATTTATACCGCAACAAATACTATGATGCCAATTTTGTGCATTTCACTGAGTTATTAGGAAAACATGAAGATATCCACATCTCCCCTTCAGCGGTTATGTCTATTCTCGAAGCTGAATACATTCTCTCTCCAAGGCTACAAAAGCTAAGAAAAAGAGAATCAAAGAACAATTAAAAGCCGATAAAAAAGCAGCGAAATCTCAGAAAGAAGCGGATCAGATACAGATTAATCTTGTTGCTCTTGAGGACGCCCATTCCCGCCGTCCC
>VOFI01000180.1_pt1 | contig 66000 bp, 77 predicted proteins | sample 5384131 | NCBI WGS metagenome assembly VOFI01 (sample SAMN12384728, study PRJNA508395) | human gut metagenome | isolation source: healthy gut H | host: Homo sapiens
GCTGCGGCAGGAAGGCGGCAACAAACGGCTGGTTCATCCTGGGCGCTTTCGGCATCCAGATGGGCTTTGCCATGATCCTGTCGCTCATCATCCTGCTGTGCCTGTTTGCCCTGTGAGCCGCATCGCCATGATTGCCGCATACGACCGGCGCCGTGCCATCGGGAAAAACGGAAGGATTCCCTGGCGCATTCCCGGAGAGCAGCAGCGTTTCCGGTCGCTGACCCTGGGACAGACGGTGATCTTCGGGCGGCGCACCTATGAAGAAATCGGCGTACCTCTTCCCGGACGGGGAAAACTTTATCGTCTCCCGCACAAGGCAGTTCACCGGAGCGCACCTGCGGACGTTTCCCACCCTGGCGGACGCTGTCGCTGCCGCAGAAACGGAACAGGTCTTTCTGGGCGGCGGCGCAGGCATTTATGCGGAGGGCATGGCGCTGGCGGAGACGCTGTACCTCACGGAGATCGCCGGGGACTTTCACGGAGACACGTTTTTTCCGCCGCTGCCGGCAGGACAGTTTGCACGAACCGCAGAGGAGCGCCACGGCGGTGGGATTCCGTATGTGTATGTGACGTACCGGCGAAAATGGTGAGGTTTGACAAGTAAGGCTCCCTGAAGGGAGCTGGCAGTGCAGCACTGACTGAGGGGTCTCCACTTATACTGAAAAAATTTTTATGAAAGAACCTCTCCACTGCCTAACGGCGGTCCCCCGTACTGAGCGGTCCCTCTGCCCTACGGGCATCTCCCCCACCCGTGGGGAGTCACCCCCCTTCAGGGAGGTTATCATGAAAATTGTTCCGCATGGGCGCAAAATTAACTATGGACAAATACTGAAAAATATGCTATACTAGAAGTAACAAATCATCACATGAAAAAGGAGTGAGTGGGTGAAACCCATGCAGCATGAAAAGTCCTGCGGTGCTATCGAAACAGAGATCGAGACTGCCATCCGGGAGATCGGGGAAGAGACCTCGGTGGAGGTCATGATCGACCACATTCCGGGGAGACGGTGTCTTATTTTCCCGAAGCGTGACACGCAGAAAACGGTGGTGTATTTCATCGCTCGTGCCAAAAACTATGACTTCGTGCCACAGGAGGAAGAGATCGCCGAGATCCGCTGGGTGGACATCGGCTATGCGTCCACCGTCCTATGAAAACGACAAGTCGTGAACGGCCGCCATCAAGGAGTTCTGAGCCGAACATACAAAAGCGGCTTCTCGCCGGATGCGCTTTTTTTGCGGTATTTGATTTTTGCCGGTTACTGTCGTAATCCCCAGAAGCTGGACCTTCTGCCCTGCGCCGCAGTGCCACATAGTAGAGAGCATATAGTAGATGCCTACCTTTCCGTCTCCGTCGATGTCTGCGGCGGCGATCTGTTCCGGGCGTTATTGCCGCTGTGACCTGCGCCCTGGTAACAGTGGTTTCTGTTGAAGTTTCGGTGGTTGTCGGTCGGTGGCAGTGGTTTCCGTTGTGGTTTCGGCTGTGGTGGTTTCAGTCGTGGTGGTTGTTTCAGTGGTAGTTGTTGTCGTCTCGGCAGTAGTGGTCGTCGTGGTTGCCGGGTCTTCGTATACGCTGTTATAGTGCATTGCCGCATCCTCTACAGCGTCGTTATAGGACTCGATATCCACGCTGTTCCACGCCTCTTCCGAACCGCCGAAGTAAACGTCCGTGATGCCAACACAGTTGTTGAAAGCGGCATCCCGAATGGCAGTCAGTCCCTGGGGCAGTCCCACGTTTTCCAGCGCCATACAGTTCTGGAATGCGTACATATCCACCTGGGTGAGATTTTCCGGAAGAGCGATGGCTTTCAGACTGGTGCAGCCCTCGAAAAAATCCCTTTGTGTTTGCCTGGCTATTGCTGTCAATGTAAGAATAATAGGGCAGTGCCGCCAGGTTGTCCGAAAGCTTGATGCTGACCAGACCGGCGCAGTCATAGAACACGCCGCCGCCCACTTCTGCAACGGAATCGGGCATGGTGAAATTCGTCGAATCCGGCATCCGGCAAACGCCGCATCGTCAATTTGCGTGACGGTCTCCGGGATGGCGATGTTGACAAGTGAAGAGCAGTTTTCAAAGGCTCTTTTTGCCGATGCGGGTGGTGGTGTCGGACAGGGTGATTTTGTTTAAGCTGGTACAGCCGGAGAATGTATCATCCGGTATTTCCGAAAATTCCATGCTGCGGAATTTCACAGTTTCCAATCCGGAGCAGTTCTGAAACACGCCGTTCCCCACAGAAACAATGCTTTTTGGCAGGGTAACTTCTTTCAGCGACTCACAATCATAAAACGCCTCTGCGCCAATGTATTTCAAGGAACTTACCATTGTGATACCGCTTACACTCACTGAATAAATGCCATTATTAAATGCTCTGTCTGCGATACCAACAGTACCTTCTTTCAATTTATTTTCTCCATAAGAACCTTGTACCAGCCAGTTTCCCACATACTTCATATCTGTGCTTTGATTTGACAGCAATGCTGTATCAAGGAACGCATATTTTCCAATGCTTGTAATAGAATCGGGGATTTTTGCATCTAGTAATGAACTGCATTCATAAAAGGCATAATCCGGTATTGATGTTATGCCATCTGGAATAATGATAGATGCTAATTTAGATTTTTGAAAAGCGCCTTCTCCAATGCTAATTAATGAATCAGGCAGTGTAATACTAGTTATAGAACAGTCTCTAAAAGCATATGCCCCGATATATTTAAGCCCTTCTGGAATTGTTACTGAATTTGCATACCACCTTGTACTATATCCTGCATAATCTGCAATGCCAATTGTACCGTCTGCAAATGTAAAATTTTCACCTCTTACAGAATCTTTGAAACCAACAAGCCATTTTCCAACGTAAACTTCTGCTGTACTGCAATTCTGCCACAATTTTGACCCATAAAATGCACTATAACCTATACTTTTAATAGAATCTGGGATTGTAATGGTTTTCAACCGTACTATCATGAAATGCTTGATTACCAATACGTTACTTCCATACCTTCGACTGTATCGGGAACTTTAACGACTCCACTTGTGCCAAGGTACTCTAAAATCTCAATCGTCCCATCCTCCTGGACACGATACGAAAAGTCTCCCTCGACCTTTGTTTCCCCATCATCCTGCACCATAACGGTACTTTCTGCAGCATCCGACACCGCCGGGAACTCCTGCGCCGTTACATATGCGCCTGCCGTCATTGCGGCACACATTACCCCAGCCGTCAAAACTGCCAAAAGTTTCTTCATCTTCTTCATTCCAATAGACTCCCTTCACAAAATTGTCATTGCACAAAAGTACAATTTTCCATGATAGATTGTAACAGTATCTATTATAACGCAAAAAAAAAAAAAAAATAAACAACTTTTTCGGAATTTTCTGTGAATGTGGCAGATTCTTTGAAACAGTTACGCAAAAATCGCCCGCACCGGATGTGGTTTCCGATGCGGGCGGTTGATTGTTCTAATCCCCCTGTCCCTTCGGGGACATCCCCTTTCAAGGGGGACAAAATGAACAACAATAAGCCTACCTTGAAAAGATTTTCGTGATTACGAAATCACATCTTCCCAGCTTACCTTCTGCCCTGCGCCGTGCAGTGCCACGTAGTAAAGCATATAGTAGATGTCGGTGGAGTCTACCTTTCCGTCTCCGTCGATGTCTGCGGCGGCGATCTGTTCGGGCGTTGTGCCGCTGTCCAGACCTGCGCCTTTATACGCCACGTAGACCATTGCGGCGAAGATGTCGCTGGTGTCGATCTTGCCGTCGTTGTCCAGGTCGCCCTTGGGGTAGGACGGATTTTCTACAGGGAGACTTTCCCCATAGTGCAGGACTGCGCCGGTCAGAGTGTCGTTGCAGAATCCCACCGAGACCATGTCCCACGCCTCCTGGGTGCCGCCGAAATATACGTCCGTCAGCGCATCGCACTGGTCAAAGGCGTATTCGCCCACGCTGGTGATGCCCTCCGGGAGCTGTACCTTTTCCAGGCTGGTACAGCCCCAGAACAGGTACTCGCCGATCTCTGTGATGCCTGCCGGAACAACCGCTTCCGTCAGCGCTGAACAGCCGGAAAAAGACGCTGCCGCCCAGGCTGGTCACACTGTCCGGAACGGATACGCTGGTCAGTTTCGGGCAGCTGGAAAAGGCGGAGTCGCCGATAATGGTGACGCTGTCCGGGATGGTGACGCCGGTCAGCTCCGTGCAGCCGAAAAAGGCAGAGCCGCTGACGATCTTCACCGTGTTCGGGATCGTCACATTGCCGGAACAGCCCTCGCCGTTCAGCAGGATGGCATTCACAATGACCATGGGATTTTCTGCCTTCTTCGCCTCCATCCAGGCGGTATTTTGAAAGGCATTTTCCCGGATGGCGGTGACGCTCTTCGGAATGGAAATGGTTTTCAGATTGGAGCAGTTATAGAACGCCTGGATGCCAATGTCGGCCACGCCGTCCGGAATGGTGACTTCCGTCAGCTTGGCGCAGCCGATAAACGTCCAGGTTTCCAGCTTTTTCAGCTGTTTCGGCAGGCTGACCGATTTCAGACCAGTGCAGTTGGCGAAAGCGCTGTTGCCGATGGCGGTAACGCTCTCCGGAATGGTGACGCTGACCAGATTGTCACAGCCGGAAAAGGCAGAATTGCCGATACTGGTCACGCCGTCCGGGATGGTGATACCGGTCAGCCCGGTGCAGTCCGCAAAGGCGGAGCTTTCAATGCTGGTCACGCCGTTGGGAATGATGATGTTTCCGGAACAGTTGGCGCCGTCCACCAGCTTGTTGTTGATGATGACCAGTGTGCTGCCCTCCTGTTTCAGCGTCAGCCAGGGCGTGTCCTGGAACGCCTTTTCACCGATGGTCTCCACGCTCTCCGGAATGGAAATCTTCTTCAAGCTGGTGCAGCCGTTAAAGGCACGGTCGCCGATCTCGGTCACGCCGTCCGAAATCACAATGGCAGTGAGTGCATCACAGTACGCAAAGGCAGAACTGCCGATGCTGGTGACGCCTGCCGGGATGGTGATGCTTTGCAGGTTGGTGCAGTTGTTGAAAACGCCGCTTTCCAGCCGGGTGATGCCGTTCATACCGGTCACTTCGGTCAGAGAAGTGCAGACGGAAAATGCCCAGGTGCCGATCTCGGTGACGCTGTCCGGGATGTGAAGCGTTTTCAGCGCAGTGCAGTTGCTGAACGCAGAACCGCCGATATGAGTGACGTTCTCCGGAATGGTGACTGCCGCCAGGCTGGTGCAGTTGGAAAAAGCGGAATTGCCAATGCTGGTGACGCTCTCCGGAATGGTGACGCTTTGCAAGTTCTCGCAGTTGTAGAACGCATAGGCTGCAATATTGGTGACACCCTCCGGAATAACCATTTCCGTCAGACTGGTGCAGCTGTTGAAAGCCTCATTCCCAATGGAAGTGACCTGGCTGGGCATGGTGCAGCTTTGCAGGCTGGTGCAGTGGGCAAAGGCAAAAGCGCCGATCTGGGTGACGCTGTCCGGGATGTCCACCGTTTCCAGGGCGTAGCAGTTATAGAACGCTGCGCCGTCAATGACTTCCAGAGTGGACGGCAACTTGACCTCTTTCAGCGAGGTACAGCCCAGGAAAAAAGCCGGAATAGGAATCATCGTCCGGATAATACTGCGCCGCCAGCGACGTGATGCCCTCCGGGATCGCAATGGTTTCCAGAGCGGTACAGCTGTTGAAAACCGCCTTGCCCATAGAAGTCATCTGCGCCGGAAACGTAACTGTCGTCAGCTGGGTACAGGAGAGAAATGCGCAGTTGCCCACCCGGGTGACGCTGTCCGGCAGCTGTAGACTGGTCAGTCCCTCACAGCAGCCGAACGCATAGTCCTTGATCTCCGTGACACCCTCCGGGATCTGGAGAGACTCCAGAGCGGTACAGCTGTAGAACGCCGCCTCGTCAATGGTTTTCAAGGTAGATGGCAGCTGCACTTCTTTTCAGTGAGGTGCAGAACGCAAAGGAAACCGTACCAGCTGTCTGCCATTTCGGTATCCGCCATCACCGGCAGAGATGTGATGCCCTCTGGAATGGTGATCTTCTCCAGCGAGGTACAGGTGTTGAACACTTCCCTGCCGAACGATGTCATCGTCTGGGGCAGGTCAATATGCGTGAGAGCGGTACAGCCGGCAAAGGCAGAATCGCCGATACTGGTGACGCTGTCCGGCACGGAAACGCCTGTAATGGCGGTGTTGCCCTGGAATGCGCTGTCCCCGATCCGGGTGACAGATTTTCCGCCGATCTCCGCCGGAAGTTCCAGCTCACCGGAGACATCCGCAGAACAGCCGGTAATGGTGACTGTGCCGTCCTCCTCTGTCGTATAGGTCAGATTTTCGTATGTACTCTCCACAGCACTCACCGAAAGCACCGCCTCCGGCAGACTCGCCGCAGACAGCGGCACTGCACCCATACACAGTACCCCTGCTGTCAGAGCCGCCAGGATTTTTTTTTCATTTTACCCAATTTCATTCGCTCCCTTCATAGCTTTTTGTTACCATTTTACAGTATAATATGACATAGTATCATACCACATTATTTATTATAACACAGAAAAGTCGAAAGCGATACGGAGATTCTCAGAATTTTCCATTAACAAAAGCGATGCCGCCTGCAAAAAAGGCACGGTGTCTGCGCACCATGCCTTTCCCTTGTCTATAGGATATTCCACCAAAACGGCATCTCACTTTCGCTCAGCCGCTGGATCCACATTCGAGCCTCTGAGAGTTCGGAGTCCAGCTCGTCACAGTCTGCGCCCAGCATTGGGGTCAGATGGGCAACGGTCACGTCGATCTGCACCACCTTGTCCCGCCACACCACCAGATTGAGGCGGCGTTCGGACTTTTCCCACTGGTCGTGGAACTGCTGGAATGCCTGCTCTGCCTGTTCGGGAGATTGCAGGGCAGTCTCCCGGAGCTGGTCCAGGTCGTTCAGCAGGCGGCTGGTCTCCGAGCGCACCAGCCACGCCGACGCACTGCTGAGCAGTACCAGCACCAGCAGCACTGCTATGCCAAGTCTGACACGATTCATGCGACATCCCCCTGTTTCTTCGGTATCACGGTACATTTTCCGTCGGCATCACTGCGCATGAGGAACACCTCGCTTTCTCTGAGCCGATGCTCCGCCAGCTTTTGTTCCAGCCACGCCTGGTTTTTCCCCAGCATCGCCAGGGATTTGTTCATGACACAGCCGTCCTGTATCACAGCCACCGGAGGATCCTGGGCTGCTTTTTTCAGTGCAACGTCCTCCGGCGTCAGCGGCTGACACGCCGCCTTGAGGTAGACGGAGACTGTTCCCGTGGTTTCCATCACGGCGAACTGCACCTGGCTGATGTCGAACACCTGCTGCTGGCGAAGCGCCGTCATCAGATCGTCCACCGACAGCCGCAGGTCACGCATGGTCGCCTGTTCGATCTGACCGTTTCGGACGATGATCTTCGGCCGCCCGGAGATGATGCGCCGCATCCGCAGGGATTTCAGCGTCACCCGAGATCACCACCTCAAAGCACACCAGGGTGAGGATGGGCAGGATGCCCAGAACCAGCGGGATGCTGGTATCCTCCAGGGGCAGGGTGGCGATGTTGGAGATCAGAATGGTGATGACCAGCTCTGAGGGCTGCAGTTCCCCAGCTGGCGCTTGCCCATCAGGCGCACGCCGAAGATCACCACAATGTAGAGGATCAGCGAACGGATCAGAACCACACTCATGAAAAAAGCGCCTCCTTTGCATGACAGCATCACACAGAGCCTGTGCAGTGCTGCCAATCATATCTGTCACAAGGACAGTATGCGCAGAGACGCCGGGGATTATACAAAAAAGACATCGTTATTCCGTCTTTTCCTTTTTCTTGAAAATGACCAGTTTGCTGAAAATGTAGTTCAGCACCAGGATCACCACCTGTGCCACGACCTTTACCACCAGAGAGCGCCATGTGACGATCTCGCCGTTGACGGTGGCGAAGAAGTGGTTGCCGCCTTCCATAATGGCAAGCTCCAGGAAATAGGTCACCGCACGGGCGCCGTAGAACATATACAGTTCCCGCCAGAACGCCGCACGGGTATCGGTCACGCTCTGGAACACATACTTCTTGTTGGTGAAAAAGGCAAAGGTCACGGCGAAGATCCACGAAATGGTGGTGGAAAGCCCGGTGTTCAGCCAGTTTGCCATGTGCATCCGGGTAAACAGCGCCGTGGGCAGCATCTGAAAGATCAGAGAAACAATGGTGGTCAGTCCGCCCACCAGAATGTACATCCACACGGATTCGTGGGAATACCACAATTTTTGAATGGGTTTCGGCATATGGTCAATGATCCAGTGAATTGCTTTTAACATAAAAATAACCTCTTTTTTTGATTCATTTCGACAGTTCCTCTTGATTCTTTCTGTATTTTATGGTATGATGGATAAGATAGTACTGCACCGCAGTAGAAAGGAACCGCTGCATAAAGCCTGACTGACGGCTTTGTGCGGTGTCGCCCTAAAATTTCGATTCCATTGGGAGGAACTATTATTTTGGTTTACGTCATACCGATACTGATTCTCGTCGCCTTTTCTGCATTGTTTTCCAGCACGGAAACAGCTTTCGCCTGTGTCAATAAGATACGGCTAAAGCACATGGCGGATTCCGGGGACAAACGTGCCGAAAAGGCACTGGATATCGCCAACCGCTATGAACAGGCGCTGACCGCCATTCTGGTGGGCAACAACGTGGTAAACATCGGCGCATCCTCGCTGGCAACGATCTTCTTCACCGCCCACTTCGGCTCTGCCGGCGCAGCCATTTCCACCATCGTCATGACCGTTCTGGTGCTGACCTTTGGTGAAGTGCTGCCGAAGTCCTACGCCAAGTCCCATGCGGACAAGCTGGCGCTGGCGCTGGGTGGCATCCTATCCAAGTTTACTCTGCTGATGACGCCTTTCGTACTGCTGTTCGGCGTACTTTCCCGGGCATTCACTGCCAAGGAGGATGCGCCCAGCGTCACGGAGGACGAGCTGAAATACATCATTGACGAGATCGAGGAAGAGGGCGTCCTGGAAGAACAGGAAAGCGATCTGGTGATCTCCGCCCTGCAATTTGATGAGACCTCCGTCAGCGAGATACTGATTCCACGTGTCCGGATGGTCGCCCTGTCGTCGGATGCCACCATCGAAGAGACAAAGCAGATGTTTCTGAACAATCACTTTTCCCGATTTCCGGTATACGAAAAGGACATGGACAACATCATTGGCATGATTACCAACAAGGACTTTTTCCGGCTCCTGTGCGGCGAGTTTCAGACGCTGGCAGAGATCACCCAGAATGTGATCTACGTGCCGGACACCAAGCGCATCAGCGACATTCTCCGGGATATGCAGCACGCCAAGACACACCTTGCCATTGTGGTAGACCAGTACGGCGGCACAAAGGGCATGGTCACCCTGGAAGACATCATCGAACAGCTGGTGGGCGAGATCTACGACGAGAGCGACGAGGTAGTGCATGAATTCCAGAAAACAGCACCCCACACCTACACGGTGGTCGGTTCGTTCAGCGTCAGCGACCTGTGTTCCGCACTGGACAAGAAAGATGCCCCGGCGAAAGTGCCGGAGACGGAATGCACTACCATCGGCGGCTGGGTCATGGAACTCCTGGGACACATCCCAGCCGCAGGCGAGACCGTCTCGGACGGCACGTTCCATTTCACCGTACTGGAAGTGGACAACCAGACCATCTGCTCCATCCGGCTGGAAGTCACACCGCCGGAGACTGAACATCCGGAAGAAAAGTAATCCATTCTCTCAAGCAAAGCAGGCAGCCAGAATCCGTTTCCGGCTGCCTGTCTTTAGGCAACACCGCACAAAGCTTTATGCGGTGTTGCCTTTATTTTTTCTTATATTTCAGCAAGATAAACGCCACCAGTGCGGTCAGTACCAGCGACAGCACAGAGGGAAACCATGTATGTTCTGCAAAAGGGCAGATCCAGGGTGTTCATGCCGTAAAAGCTGTACACCATCGTCGGAATCGCCAGGATAATGGTCACAATGGTCAGACGCCACATAACAATATTCAGATTGTTGGAAATGACCGAACCGAACGCCTCCACAACGCCGGACAAAATGCCCGAATAGATGCTCGCCATCTCCTGCGCCTGTTTCAGCTCGATCAGCACATCTTCCAGCAGATCCTGGTCCTCTTCGTAGAGTTTCACCACTCTGCCACGCAGAATCTTGTTCATGGTCACATCGTTGGATTTCAGAGATGTGGAGAAGTAGATCAGAGACTTTTCCAACTCCAGCATCTGAATCAGTTCGTGGTTTTCATTGCACCGTGCAGTTTCCGCTGCATGGCGCTGGAAGTCTTGTCGATCTGTTTCAGATAGACCAGGAACGATGCGGTAATGTTCATCATCAGCCGCAGCACAAACTGTGTCCGGAACTGGGTCTGGATATTCCGCACCCGTCCGCTGACCACATCGTCAATGACCTTGTTTTCTCGCAGGGAAATGGTAAAGACGTAGTGGTCGGTAATAATAATACCCAGCGGCATGGTGTAGAAGATCAAGGTATCGTCTTTCTGCACCTCAGACACCGCCGTATCTACAATGATAAGGGTCTGGTTTTCCTCCTGTTCCACACGGGACGACTCTTCTTCATCGAGTGAGGATTTCAGAAAGTCGCTGTCCAGCCCGTAATCATCGATCAGCATTTTTTCGTTCCTGTGCCGTGGGGTCAACCACGGAGATCCAGCAGCCCGGCATCAGAGAATCCACCTCAATGAGCCGGTTTGCCACTGTTTTGTAATAAGAGACCAAATCGGATACCACCTTTCCGCAAGGCAGCCCGACCGGGTTAACGGCATCCGCTGTCCTTGCCTGTATTCCATGTGTTCATCCGTTTGCCATAAGCTTTTTTTTCGGGCATGGCAAGGGATAAGGGTCAGCGTTCATGCCGCACCTCCTAGTTTTATGATATTCCGGCATTTTTCAATTTGCCGCACTTTTTATTATAACAGAAAAAAACCGCCCTTGGCAAGGCGGTTTTGTAAAATTTAAGCGATTTTTGTGAAACAATGGTCAGTGCTTTTGGATGTCCTCCCGGATGCGTTCCTTGATGCCCTCGAAGATGACCTGTTTTGCATGGATTGCCTGTTCCTTTGTCGCCGCCGGAACGCCTTTCAGCGGATAGTCGATCCCCAGGTTTTCATACTTGACCTCACCCATGGTGTGATAAGGCAGCACGTCCAGCGCCTTCAGATTATCCAGACCGCCGATAAAGTGACCCAGCTGCCGCAGATCGTCGTCGTTCAGTGTGATGCCCGGCACGACCACGTGGCGGATCCAGACCGGAACGCCCTTTTCCTTGAGGTACTCGGCGAATTCCAGGATGTGCCTGTTGCTCTGCTTGGTGAGTTTCTGGTGTTCTGCATCGTCAATGTGCTTGATGTCCAGCATGACCAGATCCGTCACTGCCATGAGCCGGTCGAATTCCGGGCGGCGTTCCTGACGGAACAGAATGCCGGAGGTGTCCAGACAGGTATTGATACCCTTTTTCTTTGCCGCCTCAAACAGTTCCGTTAAGAACTCCATCTGCACCAGAGGTTCGCCGCCGGTTGCGGTAATGCCGCCGTCGTGGAGAAATTCCTTAATGCCGTCGTACTCTTTTCAGCAGAGATTCCACCGTCCGGAGATTCTCCTGGTTCTGATTGTCGATCGTCCAGGTGTCCGGATTGTGGCAGTAGAGACAGCGCATGGGACAGCCCTGGAAAAAGATGACGAACCGGATTCCGGGGCCATCGACTGTGCCGAAACTTTCTGTGGAATGAATGTGTCCTTCCATGTTGTTCTCCTTTCTTGAACGCAGTGCAAACGAAAGCGTTCGGATACAACAATGGGCGCACAGAAACTGCACGCCCACTGCTAACATTATGCTATGTTTATTTTACGATTCCAGCACGTTTCTGCTTACAGAGCAGCGTGGAAAGTTCTGGTGATAACGTCATCCTGCTGTTCCTTGGTCAGCTTGATGAAGTTAACTGCATAGCCGCTGACACGGATGGTCAGCTGCGGATACTTTTCCGGATGAGCCTGTGCGTCCAGCAGAGTCTCACGGTTCAGAACGTTAACGTTCAGATGATGTCCGCCTTTTTCTGCATAGCCGTCCAGCAGACCTACCAGATTTTCAATTTGTTTTTCGTTTGCCATGATAAATTCCTCCTTGAGAATTTACGAATTGGGATAAATACCGGGGACGGATGAGACTCATTCGTCCTCTATAAACTCAGTCGGCTGACAGCAAGCCATGTTCCCTTTCGAGCAATCCATGCTGCGATAGGTCTTTACATTCAAGCCCTCGCCCATGAGGTCGTCCTCAGAGATGGTGAGATGGCCGCTGCCGTCTTCCATGAGCTTTTCGATCATGTCCACCAGTTCATCCGACTTGTCCTGTTCTTTGACTTCATGTTCCGCCATGACCCTGCGCCTCCTTTCAAATAGTCCTTTTCAGACTTACTGCTTTTCCATTTCCTCACGGATGGAAGCAACGTCGATGTCGCCTGCGAATACAGCAGAATCCTTACCCAGAGCATCCGGGATGATGGTGAAGGTATTGGAGATACCATCCTGTGCATTCTTCCACGGCAGCTTAGCAACAGATGCCATAGATGCTGCTGCACCGTGGGTGTCACGGCCGTGCATCGGGTTTGCACCAGGAGCCAGCGGCTGACCCTTCTTACGGCCATCCGGAGTGTTACCGGTCTTCTTACCGTATACAACGTTGGAAGTGATGGTCAGGATAGAAGTGGTCGGAACGCCGCCTCTGTAGCAGTAGTTGCTGCGGATCATATCCATGAACTTGTCCAGGATCTCAACTGCAATGCTGTCTACGCGCTCGTCGTTGTTGCCGTACTTCGGGAAGTCGCCTTCTACTTCGAAGTCAGTTACTACGCCGAATTCGTCACGGATGCACTTAACCTTTGCATACTTGATTGCAGACAGGAGTCAGCTACAACGGACATACCAGCGATACCAGTTGCGAAATAACGCTTTACGTCTCTGTCGTGCAGAGCCATCTGGATTGCCTCATAGCAGTACTTGTCGTGCATATAGTGGATGCAGTTCAGAGTATCTACGTACAGCTTAGCCAGCCATGCCATCATGTCTGTGTACTTTTGCCATAACGTCATCATAATCCAGATAATCGCCTTCTACCGGACGATACTTCGGACCAACCTGGTTGTGCTTACCGGTCTTAGCGTCCAGTCTTTCATCCACACCGCCGTTGATTGCGTACAGCAGGCACTTTGCCAGGTTTGCACGAGCGCCGAAGAACTGCATTTCCTTACCAACACGCATGGAGGATACGCAGCAAGCGATGGCATAGTCATCACCGTGTGTCACACGCATCAGATCGTCGTTCTCATACTGGAAGGAAGAGGTGTTGATGGACAGCTTTGCACAGTAGTGCTTGAATGCCTTCGGCAGTCTCTTGGACCACAGAACAGTCAGGTTCGGCTCCGGAGCAGTACCCAGGTTTTCCAGGGTGTGCAGGTAACGGAAGCTGTTCTTGGTAACCAAAGTTCTGCCGTCGATGCCCATACCGCCGATAGACTCAGTAACCCACTGCGGGTCGCCGGAGAACAGTGCGTTGTATTCCGGAGTTCTTGCGAACTTGACCATACGCAGCTTCATGATGAAGTGGTCGATGTATTCCTGTGCCTGTTCCTCGGTCAGAGTACCGTTGTCCAGGTCACGCTGAATGTAGATGTCCAGGAATGTGGAAGTACGGCCCAGGCTCATTGCTGCGCCGTTCTGGTCCTTAACAGAACCCAGGTATGCGAAGTAAGTCCACTGGATAGCTTCCTGAGCGTTGGTAGCCGGACCAGAGATGTCGTAGCCATACTTCTTTGCCATGTTCTTCAGAGCCTTCAGAGCCTTGATCTGTTCTGCCAGTTCTTCACGCAGACGGATCTTCTCTTCGGTCATGGTGCCGGAAGTGATAGCCTTCTGATAGTTCTTGTCCTCGATCAGACGGTCTACACCGTACAGAGCAACACGGCGGTAGTCACCGATGATACGGCCACGGCTGTAAGCATGCGGCAGACCGGTGATGATCGCATTGTGACGAGCAGCACGCATTTCCGGTGTGTAAACATCGAATACGCCTTCGTTATGTGTCTTTCTGTAGTGTGTGAAGATATAGCTGATCTCCGGGTCTACTTCATAGCCGTAAGCCTTGCAAGCCTCTTCAGCCATACGGATACCGCCGAACGGCTGCAGGGAGCGCTTCAGCGGCTTGTCAGTCTGCAGACCAACGATGGTCTCCAGATCCTTATCGATGTAACCTGCATCGTGAGAATCTACTGTAGAAACCAGCTTGGTGTCCATGTCCAGAACGCCGCCGTTTTCACGTTCCTTCTGGAACAGGTCCATTACTTCGCTCCACAGTTTCTTGGTGGAATCAGTCGGGCCGGCCAGAAAGCTTTCGTCACCCCTCATACGGAGTGTAGTTCTTCTGGATGAAGTCCCGCACGTCGATGGTCTTTTCCCATGCGCCGCCGACGAAACCTTCCCATGCCTTTGCCATTGTCTCTGCCATTTTAAGATCTCCCCTTTGCCGGGTAAACCGGCGAAATTTGATTTGGATTTTTTCCAAAGCACAATCTTTTGGGCAGGCAATTTCCACGCTGTTTGCACACCGCTTTTTTTTTGCCGTCAGAGGACTGTGTTTTGATCTGTCTTAATAATATCACATCTCAACTATGATGTCAATAGGTTTCTTGCAATTTCCCAAGATTTTTTTTTGCAAAACCTTATTTTTTTGCCGATTTGCTCCCATGCGCCGAACGGTTTTCAGAATAAAGAAAAAGAAAAATCACATCTCCTGTTTTTTTTGTTAATTTGTAGGTACAAATTCGGCTTTGACGGTGACAGAATGACGTGCTATACTAAAAGGCGGCGCCGCACACACACCGATCGGCCAGAACGGAGGTCTTTTTTTATGTTACAGTTTTCACCAAACAGCACCATCGCACTGGTTGGCAGTTCCGACGGGCTGCCCCGGGGCAGTGACGCCGTTCCACGGCTCTGCGCTTTTCTGGAATCGCTGGGACTGCGCACGGCGGTTTTCCCGTCCTTGTACCAGACTGCCGCCGGCACACCCCAGCCGGCAGAGCGACGTGCCGCAGACATCCAGGCGGCGTTTGCGTCGCCGGAGGTGGATGCAGTCTTTGATCTGACCGGCGGCGACGGGGCAAATGTAGTTCTGCCCCATCTGGATCTCCGGAAGATCGCCCACACTCCCAAGCCCTTTTTCGGATACAGCGACGTTTCGGCTCTGCTCAATCCCCCTGCAGGATTTCGGTCACGTGCCGGTGTTCTACTGCCAGCCACGCTTTCTGGCAAGCTGCCCTGCCGCCGCAGAACGGTTCACACGCTGGATACAGCGGCAGGACGATGACCTGTTTCGCTTTCGCTGTACCTTTTTACAGGGCAGCCAGCTCTCCGGAAAAGTCTGCGGCGGCAACATCCGCTGCACGCTGAAACTTGCCGGAACGCCGTGGCAGCCGGACCCGACGGGACGGGTGCTGTTCCTGGAGAGCTATTCCGGCAGTCTTGCCCGGATGGAGACCATGCTGCACCAGTACCGGCAAATGGGAATGTTCTCCCGGTGCAGCGGCGTACTGCTGGGAAATTTTTCGGAGCTGGCGAAAAAGCAGCAGCTGCCGGAACTGTACCGGATAGTGCAGGACATCATCGCCGACCCCGCACTGCCCCTTGCCGTGACCACGGAGTTGGGGCATCAGCCGGATGCCCGGTGTCTGGCGTATGCGGAAATCTGCCTAGAAAAACGCAGCTGTAGCCAGCCTACTGCCAGCAGGACCGCCAGCATCCCGAAGTTCACGGCAGAGAAAATGCCCAGGTATTTTCCCGGACGGGAATGCGCCGCCTTGCTGTAAAACTGATAGGAGATCAGACTCGCCAGAGAGGCGATAGGCGTTCCCAGACCGCCCAGGTTCACGCCCAGCAGCAGCGCCTTTGCATTTTTCCGTAAAGCCGGACAGCATCACAGCCGCCGGCACATTGCTGATGCACTGTGAAAGCGCCGCCGAGACCCACAGTTCCCTGCCCTGCATCACGCCGGCAAAGAACGCCCGGACGGCATCGACCCGTGCGATATTGCCCACAAACACGAAAAAAAGCAGACGAACGTCCCCAGCAGGCAGTAGTCCGCCTGGGCGAAAAGCTTTTGTCACAGAAAAACACCAGCACGGCAGTCAGCACAAGGCAGAGCCAGTCCGGGATCACCCGGAACACGGTAAGCAGACACACCAGGAACAGCAGCAGATACACCGCCGCCGGCTTTTTTTCGGGATGACAGGCAAGGTTGTTTCCCCAGGTTTTCCGGCACAGGGTGTTTTCGGCAGCAGGAACGACAATCCCAGAAGCACCAGCCAGCTCAGCACGCCGGCAGGGAGCATGGTACGGAAAAAAGTCGCCGGTGTGCAGCTGGTACGCCGCATAGAGGTACAGGTTCTGGGGATTGCCCACCGGCGTCATCATACTGCCCAGATTCGCAGCAGCCGTCTCCAGGACAATGACCCGGATGCGGCTTTTCTCGTCCCCGATGTCCCGGAACAGCAGCAGCGTCAGCGGCACAAAAAGTGAGCAGTGCCACATCATTGGTCACCAGCATGGCGCTGAAAAAGCACAGCTGGACGAGAAACAGTCCCACACGCCGCACTGTCCCGGCACGTTTCAACAAGTTTTGCGTCACCTGTTCAAACACGCCGATGCTGCGCAGTCCTGCCACTGTGAGCATGAGACAAAACAGCTGGATCAGCACAGCACGGTTGCAGTAGGACAAATAGCCGGCATCCGGCGGCACAAAGCACATGGACACCAGCGCCGCCAGAAGTGAGATCCCCAGCACAGGCTGTCCTTTCCACCATTGCAAAAAGCGTTTCATTGATACATTCTCCTTTGTTCCCGTGATTTTCCGCATTGTTTCCAGTATAGCACTTTTCCGGAAAATGTCAAATGCTGCCGCCGGATGATTTTCCACATTCCCTTGACTTTTCCACGATTCTCGTTTATACTGATATATATAAGAACTTGTCTTCACAAGAAATATATGCGGATTTTTTTTCGAGCATAATTTTGTTGCAGACAAGAAAAAAAATACGCAGGCGGGCTGCCGCCCGGCAAGTATTTTTTCCGCAGTATGCAGCAAAATTTGCCGAAAAGACACGTGTATATGCTTGTGAAGACAAGTTCTAACTCCAGGAAAAAAGGTGATTGTATGAAAAAGGCTCTGATTGCCATGAGCGGCGGCGTAGACAGTTCCGTTGCGGCGCTTCTGATGCAGCAGAAAGGCTATGAATGCGTCGGTGCGACCATGAAACTGTTCGAGAACGAACAGGCAGGGGTCAAGCGGGAAAAGACCTGCTGCTCCCTGGACGATGTGGAGGACGCACGGAGCGTGGCGTATCGTCTGCATATGCCCTACTATGTTTTCAACTTTACGGCAAACTTCGAAAAAAAGAGGTCATGGACCGGTTTGTCCACGCCTATGAAAACGGCTGGACGCCCAACCCCTGCATCGACTGCAACCGCTATCTGAAATTTGAAAAGCTCTATCTCCGGATGCAGGAAATGCAGATGGACACCATTGTCACCGGACACTATGCCCGGGTGGCATACGACGAAACTTCCGGGCGCTATCTGCTGAAAAAGGGGCTGGACGGCAGCAAGGATCAGAGCTATGTACTGTACAATCTGACCCAGGAACAGCTGGCGCACACCCAGTTCCCGGTGGGCGAACTTTCCAAGAACCGGGTGCGTGAGATCGCCGAGGAACACGGCTTTCTCAATGCGGACAAGCCGGACAGCCAGGAAATCTGCTTTGTGCCGGACGGGGACTATGCCAGATTCATTGAGCGGTACACGGGAAAAGTTCCGGAGACCGGCGACTTTCTCGACCCGGAGGGCAAACGGATCGGCACACACCGTGGCGTGATTCACTACACCATCGGGCAGCGAAAGGGTCTGGGCATCTCTGCGCCCCATCCGCTGTACGTCTGTGACATCTGCCCGGCAGACAACACCGTCACCCTGGGCTACAGCGAGAACCTGTTTTCTCGAAAGCTTACCGCATCGGATGTCAACCTCATCTCCTGCGACAGCCTGGAAGAGCCGGTTCGTGTCCAGGCGAAGATCCGCTACCGCCATCCGGCACAGCCTGCCACCGCATGGATGACACCGGACGGCACGCTCCACGTGGAATTCGACGAACCCCAGCGTGCCATCACCTGCGGGCAGGCAGTCGTTCTCTATGACGGCGATGTGGTAGTCGGCGGCGGCAGAATCACCGGCGCTGAAAAGGAATAAGGGCTGTTTTGGTGCGGTGCTGCCGTGCAAATCAATTTTTAAGAATGTATTTTGGATTCAATATTGTCATTTGAGTTATAATCCCCCTGTCCCTTCGGGACATCCCCCTTTCAAGGGGGACATGGTAAAAATAAATGAGCCTCCCTTGAAAAGGCGCCCGTAGGGTGTGCCTTGTGCTGAGGTGGCACGAAGTGCCGGAGGGATCATTCTCATGCCACTAATATCCCAGTTATAGGTGCCTTTTAGAAAAATCTTCTTAAAGACTGATTTGCATAACGCCGTAACAATTTCCACTTGAAAGCCTATAAAACCTATGGTATAATAGGATAATCAGCATACGCAAGACAGGAAATTTCCTGTCCGGAAAGGAGCTTATATGAAAATCTCGACCAAAGGGCGTTATGCGCTCCGAATGCTGCTGGATCTGGCGCAGAACCAGGGTGACGGCTATGTTTCCCTCAAGGACATCGCCCAGCGGCAGGAGGTCTCCAAAAATATCTGGAGCAGATCGTCCCGTTACTGAACAAATCCAACCTGCTCCGCACCAACCGGGGCTATCAGGGCGGTTACCGGCTGGCGAAAGACCCCGGCGATTATACCGTAGGCGAAATTCTCCGCATCACCGAGGGACGATAAACCGCTATCTGGACAGCATCACCTTACAGGATATCTTGGACAGCGGTCCGGGCAGCGGCGACGATTACTGCATCTGACCAAAAGGCAAATACCACACAAAAGCCATACCACAGGAACGACCCTGCGGTATGGCTTTTTTTCATTAAAATCAGTTCTGTTCCGGCTTGATGACAACACGGTTTTTGTTTTTCTTGTCCTGGTACAATTTCTGATCGGCGAACTTCACGTAGTTCTGTATCTGTTCCCCAGCCTTGCAGGGCATGGTATAAACGCCCACGCTCAGCGTGATGTTATAGGGAATATCGCTGGTCTCGTTGTACACCTTGGCAGCCTTTTTGATGCTGTCGTAAATCTGCTGCCCTGCCTGTTCGGCATCCTCTACCACGGCGAATCCGGCAAACTCATCGCCGCCCACTCTGCCGATGGCATCTAGCAGCGGCACAGCGGAAGTCAGATACTGCACACAGGTTTTCAGTGCGTGGTCGCCGCCGTCATGTCCGAAGGTGTCGTTGATGATCTTCAGATTATCCAGGTCAGCCAGGATCAGCACACAGGATTTTCCGGCAGATTCCGGACTCTCCAGCAGCATATTGGACATCCGGTAGAACCCACGGCGGTTGTATACGCCGGTCAGTTCGTCGGAGTCGGAGATCAGTTTCAGCCGGCGGTTGTCGAACCGTGCCTCTTCCAGATTGCCCTCCAGCTCCTTGACCAGACGGGTCATTTTGATGGCGGAGCAGATCTGGGGCGCTACGGAATAGATCTGGGAAAAGTGGTTATAATCCAGCTCGCAGATAAACAGACCGTACTGCTCCTCATTGGAGAAAAGCGGCACCATCACAAAGGTATACCGTCTGTCTCTGGGCATATAGCGGTTGGCGATGCAGTGGTATACGGAGATCTGCTGTTCCGGCGGCTCGACACGCTTGAGCTTCTGTCCGATGTGATAGGACTTCAGATAGAGATTCTCCGGCATGATCCACTCTTCATACTGATAGTGTACCACCGGCTGGTTGAACACGTAGATATAACTGCTCTTGAAGTTGACCCGATACAGATTCTTGACGATGGAGAAAAAGCTTTTTTTTCCTCGTCGTTGCTGTTTATCATCATATCCTTGTTGATATTGCTGATAAGGAAATTGCTGTAGGTCAGATTGGTGCGGAGCAGATACTGCTGCTGCATACTGTAGTCCAGCAGATGATCCAGGAACATTTCGTGGAGCTGTTCCACCGCAAGCCGGTTTTCTTTGTCGTGCTGACAGATCTGTGTCGCCAGGTATCTGGCATAGGTCACGATCTTTTTCAGCAGCGGCACGTGCACCGGGATCACATCTGTGCGGTCGAACAGCTGTGCCAGCTGCTGACGGAACCACGGTATATCCAAGATCTGCCGGCTGCATATCGTCTGGAACTCTTCTCGTACCAGCGTCCAGACATCTTCAATAAACTTGGTCTTTGCAACGGTTTCCAGGTCACCGATGTACTTGTTGAAGATCATGTTGACGATCTCTTCTGCGGCGCAGTTCTCTGCCATTTCCTGAATCTGTTCTGTGGTCAGATCGCAGGACTCCCGGACGATCAGACGGGCATCCAGGGTCTTGCTTTCCGCATGACCGGTCTGGAGCAGCCGCACCATTTCCCGCACGGACTGATAGCCCATACTGCTGATGTTGGTGCGGACGGTGGTCAGCATGGGTTTCAGACTGGTCGCCACCTCAGAATCGTCAAATCCGGTGACCAGGATATCCTTGCCCACACGCATTCCACGCTCCTGGAACACGTTATAGCCGCCGATGCACATTTTATCGTTGGCAAAGCAGATTGCCTCCAGGTCGGGGTGCATATCCAGCAGTTCCCGAACCACCTCTTCCGAGGATTCGGAGAAGTTGCCGTAGACCACCTTGGTGCAGTCGTAGGGAATGTGGTTCGCCTCCAGCGCCGTGCGGTAGCAGTGCAGCCGGTCCATGGCATCCTGGTTTCCCATCGGACCGGAAACATAGCCGATCTTCCGGCAGCCGTGGCGCTGGATCAGATGCTCTACCGCCAGCTTCATCCCGTCCGTGTTGAACCGGATGCAGGGATAGCCGGGAAATTCCACTTCCATGGTCAGCAGCGGCAGCGGATCGTAGGAATGCAGGAACTTGCGCATTTCGTCCCGGCTGATATACGAGCCGACCGTTCCCACAGAGACCAGCAGTCCGTCCAGGTTGGCGGTGGAAACATAGTTGTAGATCACATTGTACTGATAATCATAGATCGAATACTTCTCATCATCTTCTACGGCATTGATTCCCCTGCCGGGCAGCAGGATCAGATTGATGTCCAGTTCTTCCGCAGCAGCGATCGCACCTTTCAGTATCTCGCTTGCATATTCATTTTCCAGATGGTGTATCATCAGACCGATCTGGAGCCGTTTTTGTTTCGTCATGATTCTTCTCCTCTGCGAACATTGCCGCCGTCCCTGTCTGCCCACAGACCGGACCATCCATGGAAACACTGCAGGCATATCCTGTGCAAAGCCTTTATGCGGTGTCTCCTTAGTAAAAAAACGCTGCGCCGACCTTCCGCCTGCATACGCCGGAATGCCGGACACGTTTGATAGCATATATAAGATACGATTTGTGTACTTTTTGTAGTATAGCACATTCGACTTGAAAAAGCAAAGAGTTTTTTCATATTTCATTTCGAAGAAAAGAACTACTTTGTTTTCTTCTGTACGCAATTCAAATGAATGTAAAAAGTTGGACGTGTGCATTCCCATTTTTGCGGAATGCGATGCTGTCTTATGCCTCGTTTTCCAGGGTGTAGCGGCACGCCGGATAATTGCTGCACCCGTAGAAATCGCCGTATGTACCGTGGCGCAGCACCAGCTTTCCGCCGCAGCGTGGACACAAGCCGTTCCGCAGGGCAAAGTTCCGGTAGGCGATCTCGTTGTCGATCTGCTCCAGGTGCGTCTGTCTCGCCTGGGGCGTGTCCAGATTGGCGCAGAGAATTGTCCCGGCATAATAGCGCACATCGTCCCATGCCAGCAGCATCTGCCGCTGACGGCGAATGGTGCGCCGGACTTCCCGGAAATGCACCAGCTGTTCCACGCTGTCCTCCTCCTGCTCCACCGCCAGCACCGCATCATCCGCAAATGCCGCAATGGAGAAAAAGCAGTCCTCGTCCAGACCCAGCAGCTGCATCAGCGCCCGGATGTGGGCATAGTTCTGCCGGAACGGGCTGCGGAAATTATACCGCTTTCCGTGCCGCTCCTGCGTCCAGAACTCCTTGCGTTCCGTCCCGGTGATGGTGCCGTGATAGTTTTTGGTCTCGATGACGAATATGCCATAGACCGACACCACCACGTGGTCGATCTGGGTGAGCCGCCTGCCCTGCAATAGCATCAGATCGGACAGCACGATGTACTGCTTTTTGCTGAGCCAGCGCAGATGCCGGGCAACCTGCTTTTCGCCCTGTGCGCCCTTTTGTCCGGAAGTCAGCGGTTTTCTCATGGCGGTTCTCCTCTTCTGAAAACGAAACGGCGGCAGGGATAGCTGCCGCACGGTTTCTGGTTGACTGCAATTGTGGTACGTTGTTTTAGTTTGCGGAATTCGCAGCATCTGCCGCAGCCGCTGTGTCATCGCCGGACGACACACCCACCAGGATGGAAGAGTCCGAAGATACCACGTTGGGGTATTCCCCGTTCCACTTTTCGATCTGCTGGTATTTCAGCACGTTCTCATTCAGCGATGCGTTGATCTTCTCGTTGGCGTCTGCCTCTGCCTCGGCTTTCTGCCGGATGGCGTCCGCCTCTGCCTTGGCGGCGATGACCTTTTGCTCCGCATCCGCCTGTGCCTCAATGATCTTCTGTTCCTTTTCGGTCTCGGCACGGAGCTTGTTCTGCTCTGCCACCTGTTTCTGCTCGATGGCGTCGTTGAACTCCGCAGAGAAGTCAAAATTGATGATGTTGAACTTATCAATCAAAATGCCGTATTCCTGCACCTTTTCCGCCAGTGTTGCGCCGATCTCCTCGCCAACGGCAGAGCGCTTGGTAATCAGTTCCTCGGCGGTATACTGCGCCGTGATGGCTTTCATGGATTCCTGGATCGCCGGCTGCAAAACAGTGTCTGCGTAGCCCTCGCCGATGGTGCGGTAGATCACAGCGGAATCGTCCTTGTTGATGTGGTAGTTGATGGCAACGCCGCTGGAGACGGTTTGCAGATCCTTGGACACGCCGTTGGAGTCGATCTCCGTTTTCTGAATCTTGTTGTCCATCATGACCACCTGCTGTACAAAGGGCATCTTGAAGTGCATTCCCTCATCCAGCACACGGTCGGAGACCTTTCCCATAGTGACGACCACGCCGGTGTGTCCTGCCGGGACAACGGTGACTGCACCGACGCCCACGATCAGCACCAGGAGAACGATCACACCCAAAATGATACCGGTTCGCATTTTTGCATTTTTCATAACAGTTTCCTTTCTGTGTCTGCCGTCAGAACCCGTTTCTGCGGCAACATAAAAAACAAGCAGCGGAATCGCTCCGCCATGCTGCCTGTTATAGCATGAAAAGAAATGCGGTGCTGCTGCCATGCAGGTCGATTTTTAGGGAAGTTTCTTTGAATCGTGGGCATCATCATAAGCTGACAGAAAATAATCCCTCCGTCTGCTCCGCCATGCTGCCAAGGGAGGCTTATTATGTCCCCCTTAAAAGGCGCCCGTAGGGTGTGCCTTGTGCTGGGATGTCAGCGTAAGCTGACAGGGGGATCATATCTAAAACGATACGCCCAACTTCTATCCTTTATTGATTTGCTTTTACTTCGCCAGAATCTCATCCCAGCCCTGGTGGATGCCGGCGCCGTTCAGAGCGATGTAGTACATCATGTAATAGATATCCGTGCTGTCGATCACGCCGCTCTCGTCCACGTCTGCGGCGGCAAATGCGTATTTCTCCGCCGCAGAGGATGCGTCCCCGGTAAAGCTGACATCGGTATAGCCCACTGCCTTTCTCGCCACGTAATACATGGATTCAAAGATGTCGATGGTGTCTACGCTGCCATCGCTGTTCACATCGCCCAGTACATACGGCACATACTGGAGATTCACGCTGGATTCACCGTACCAGATGCCGTCCTCCCGGAGCGCTGCGTCTGTCACATCGGCGCTCGCCTGTCCGGTCTCGCCCTCTTCCAGGGTGACGTTCCACAGATACGCACTGGATGACGCATCGGTGGTAAAGCCCGGGTCTATGACCACCATATTTTTCTGGGTATAGCACGCCAGGCTGTCCGACTTGTCCTGTACCGTGACTGTAAAGGAAGAATCATACTCGCCGGTGCCGATGTTGTATTCGCAGCTGTCCAGCAGGAACTCATACGTTCCGTCATCGTACAGCGTGGTGTCGTAGTACAGAATAATACCGTCCGGCGTATCCTTTTCAATTTTCACCTGCACCTCACGCTCGCCGGAAACTGTCATGGTGAGCGTGCCGGTACGATCCTGCAAATAGCCGCTGGGCGAAATGAGATAGCTGTCGTCTGCGAATGCGCTCCCTGCCGGAAGTGCCAGTGCAGCCATAACGGCTGCGGTCAGTGCTGCCATGCAGCGTTTTCCTGTTCTCTTCATCTGTGAAACCTCCGCTTAATACTGAACATATTCCGTTGCGTCACTGTATGGATCCAGGAAGTGCATCCAACTGCCGTTTTTGCCCTCGTTTCCGGTCTCCATCACGTATGTTTTGCCGTTGATATGCACCTCGCACCAGAAGTGCTGATTGCCGACGCCGCCGACCCAGCCCTGCACCAGGTTGACATCATAGCCCAGGTATGCCATCATGGATGCGATCGCCGCATTATACTGGATGCACTGTCCCTTGCGGTAGGTGAAGATGGCGTCCACATAGGATTTGTTGGTGATCTGCGCCCAGGCACCGTTCTGCACGTAGGCATATTCCACGTTGGTGTGGATCCAGTTCAGCGTTGTCCAAAGCTGCTGTTCCCGTGTCATGCCCTTCTTGAAGTTCTTGTTGATAAAGTTTTGCAGGATCTGCTTGTCCTTATCGGAAATGTACGTTGTCCACTGGCTGTGGTTCTTGGTTTGGCGGTTATAGACCACAAAGCTGTAGTGAGGTTTCAGCGTCGCCTGGTTCAGCCGATAGCATACCACCGAGATACCCGAACCGTCCGACTGGAGATAATAGTTGCCCCAGTGTTCGCTGTCGTAGTAGCAGAACACTTCCTTATTCTTCTGCATTGCCCCGTCATAGCCGAAGTAATACAACTTGCCGCCGATCATCTGCCACTCGGTCTGCATCACGCCGCTGGCGTTGAAATAATAGTTCTGCCCGTTCAGTTTCTGCCAGCTTTTCACCATCTTTCCCTGGTCGTTCAGGTAGTAGGTATCGCCGTTCAGATTGAGAAAGCCATAGTGCATCGCACCGTCTGCGTCAAAGTAATACCGTGCGCCGGAAATGTCCTGGAATCCGGTGCGCATCACGCCGTCCGATGCAAAATAATACTTCTCGCCGCCGATATTCTGCCAGCCGGTCTGCATGGCGTAATTGCTGTCGAAATAGTAGACCTTTCCGCTGTCCGCCGTCACCCAACCAGAAAGCACTTCGCCGTCCTCGTCATAATAAGAGGTCGTCTTGTCCGCAAAGGTGCAGAGTCCCAGCTGCTGCTGACCGTAAGTGTCGTCCAGCAGGTAGCGCTTGCCGTCCTTCTGAAACTCTCCGGTCTGCTTGCCGGTCTCTTCGTCGGCATAGTAACGGTTGTCGCAGTAGGTCAGCCAGCCGCTGACCATCTCCCCGGTCTCCGGGTCATAATAGCGGCGCACCCCGTTGACGGTACGCCAGCCGGTTTTCTGCACGCCGGTGTAATCAAACAGATAGTACACGCCGTCGATCTCCTGCTCCCCGGTCACAGCGTTTCCGGATTCGTCGAAATACCGGCGCACGCCGTATTCGTTCTGCCAGCCGGGTTCGCCGGTCATGGAAGTCACTGCCGTTGCCACCGGGACATCCGGCGTTTCCAGCTCTGCCGCAGATGCAGATACGGTACTGCCCAGCAGAATGCCGCCGCCCAGCACTGCCCCGAAGGCTGCCAGGATGCAGATTGTTTTTCGTCTCATAGATCATTTCCCCTTTCCCGTTTTCGGCACTGCAAACAGCGCCGGGAATTTATGCAGTGTGCCATTTTGCCCACGCTCCTATTAGTTTACCAAATTTTCACGAATTTGTCAAGAGTGAGATGCAGTGTGAAAGAAAATCAATCTTTCAAAAAGTCTGCCTTGAAAAGCTGTCTGTAGGGGCGAACAATGTTTGCCCGGGTCGACTCCTCCGTCCTTCGGACACCTCCTCTATGAGAGGAGGCATATATTAGGTTTCCCTTTCGGACAATGCACTCCTTTCCATTTGACAAAACACCCGTCATGTACTATAATAGGAACAAATCTATCAGCCGGGAGAACTGCGGCGTTTGCTGTCGTTTTCCGGGAGAAGTCAGGAGTGACCCTTTTATGTATCAACTTGCCATTTTCGACCTGGACGGCACACTGGTCAATTCCATCGCCGACCTGGGCGGCACAGCCAACCGCCTGCTGGAACAGCGTGGACTGCCCACCCATCCCCTGGATGCGTACTATCGCTTTGTGGGGAACGGCGTCCACAAGCTCTGCGAGCGTGCCTGCCGGCAGACACACCGGCGGACGAGGTGGAACGGTTCTTCGCCGCATTCAACGAGGACTACAGCCGCCACTGCCTGGACAAGACTGCACCCTATGCCGGCATCCCCGAAGTGCTGGAACAGCTGCGCAGCGCCGGGGTACACATCGCCGTGGCATCCAACAAGACCCAGCCTTTTGTGGAAAAGATCGTGAAGCACTATTTCGGTGAAAACGGATTCGATCAGATCCTGGGCAGCAGCGACAGCCGTCCCAAAAAGCCTTCGCCGGAGATCATCTCTGTGATTTTGGAAAACGCAGGCATGACACCGGAACAGGCGGTCATGATCGGCGATTCCAACGTGGACATCCGCACCGCCAAAAATGCCGGCGTACATTCCATCGGCTGCACCTGGGGCTTTCGTGGCAGGGACGAACTGGCAGAGGCAGGCGCAGACGATCTGGCGGAAAAGCCGGAAGATCTGCTGAAATTCACGCTAATGTGACAGGATCTTCCTTTATTTTCTGGTATTTCGGGAAAAATTGAAATTTGCTTGACAATCCCGTCCTTTTTGGATATAATGGGTTCTGTGACAAATGCAGGGACGGTTCGGCAGGAACGGTGCCGGGATATTCCGGCATAGGTCACCTCTGGGCAGGGACAGCATCCGGTTTTGTGCGTTTTTGCAAAAGAGCGCCTACAGAAATATTTTGATTTTTTTGTTCTACAAACGGAACGCTTTCTGCTGCACAGGATAAAATTTTCTTTTTCAGCTCTGTCTCCCGTGAGACAGAGCCTTTTTCTTGCCGCTTTTTAATCTGTGTTTCAAACGGATTCAGAATTTTGCAATCGAAATTTGAAATTCGGATATCTTTCTTTTTTTCGGTTTCTGCGATTTCGATATCAAGAAAATGCAAAAGTTCGTCAATTTTGCATTGAAAAACATAGCCGAATGGTGTATAATAGATGTTGTTCGAAGTGCGTGTACAGGTGTTTGAAGCGAATGCACATACATCACATACATTTTGAGTTTGGACAGCGTGCGGATACGGGTTTTCTGACAGAACGTCCCGTATCCTTGACAGAATGTTTTGCTACATTTTAATCCAACATTTTTATCCAACAGGAGGAGATTCCCATGGCATTTACATTTAAGAACGCTTATCTTCAGGGCGTATACGACAGCGTCGTAAAGCGCAACGGCAACGAGCCGGAATTCCTGCAGGCAGTCGGCGAAGTTCTGATGTCTCTGGAGCCGGTCGTAGAAAAGGATCCGTCTTATGAGACAAACGGCGTAATCGACCGCATCGTAGAACCGGAGCGCATGATCCAGTTCCGTGTTTCCTGGGTAGACGACAACGGCAAGGTTCAGGTAAACCGTGGTTTCCGCTGCCAGTTCAACTCTGCAATCGGACCGTACAAGGGTGGTCTGCGTCTGCACCCGTCTGTATGCGCATCTGTTATTAAGTTCCTGGGCTTTGAGCAGATCTTCAAGAACAGCCTGACCACACTGCCGATGGGCGGCGGCAAGGGCGGTTCTGACTTCGACCCGAAGGGCAAGTCTGACAACGAGATCATGCGTTTCTGCCAGAGCTTTATGACTGAGCTGTCCAAGCACATCGGCGCTGACACTGACGTTCCGGCTGGCGACATCGGTACCGGCGCACGTGAGATCGGCTATATGTTCGGTCAGTACAAGAGACTGCGCAACGAGTTCACCGGCGTTCTGACCGGTAAGGGTCTGTCCTACGGCGGTTCTCTGGCAAGAACAGAGGCTACCGGTTACGGTCTGCTGTACTTCACTGAAGAGATGATGAGCTGCATGAAGAAGGACACCATCAAGGGCAAGACTGTTGTTATTTCCGGTTCCGGCAACGTTGCAATCTATGAAACGGAAAAGGCACAGGAAATGGGCGCAAAGGTTGTTGCACTGTCTGACTCCAACGGCTACATCTACGACCCGAACGGCATCAACGTCGAGGTCGTCAAGCAGATCAAGGAAGTCGAGCGCGGCCGCATCAAGGAATATGTAAACCGTGTAGACGGCGCTACCTATACCGAAGGCTGCAAGGGCATCTGGACCATCAAGTGCGATGTTGCTCTGCCGTGCGCAACCCAGAACGAGATCGACGGCGAGTCTGCTGACATCCTGCTGAAGAACGGCGTTCAGGTCGTAGCAGAAGGTGCAAATATGCCTTCTACTCCGGAAGCAATCGACAAGTTCCTGGCTGCAGGCATCCTGTTTGGACCGGCAAAGGCAGCAAATGCAGGCGGCGTAGCTACCTCTGGTCTGGAAATGTCTCAGAACAGCGAGCGTCTGTCCTGGACATTCGAAGAAGTTGATGCTAAGCTGAAGCAGATCATGATCAACATCTTCCACAACGCATACGATCGTTCCAAGGAGTACGACGTAGAAGGCAATCTGGTTGTCGGCGCAAACATCGCAGGCTTCCTGAAGGTTGCTGACGCTATGAAGTGGCAGGGCGTTGCATATTGATCGAAAGCTTTCGGTTGATATAATTTGGTAATTCTCTCAATCTTATAAAAAGCAGCCTGTCTCCGGGGTTTGTCCTGGAGGCAGGCTGTTTTTGTTTTCGATGACTCCTCCACCGCCTCTTTCAGAGGAGGCTAATTCGCAGACACAACACAATCTGTATACACAAAAGGCGTGGAACTTTTCACAGTCCCACGGCTTTTCTATTTGCAAAACGCTGTTCAATCCTCTTCCAGCTCAAACGGCTCTTCCCGGTTGGAAAACGCCGCATCCAGGATCTTGCCGTAAAAGCCTGCCGGGTTCAGCATGATCTGTTCGCCCAGATACTTCGCCTGGGAATAATCCGGGGCGTAGAGTTTCATATCCAGCAGGTCGTCCCCGATGTCCAGACAGCGGACGTGGACGTAATAGCCCTTTTTCAGCGGAATGTAATTGATCTTGACTTCGCTCTCCCGTTTGATGCGTGCAAAATAGTGGAACGCCGCCGAGACCAGCTTGTCCCGGTACGCCTTTCCCACATAGTTGCGCAGTTCCTTTGCCGTGCGGATGCCGTTTTCCGTCAGCACATAGTACTCCATCTCGTCATCCTTGCGGCGCAGCTCTACCGAGTCGTGTTCCGTCAGATAAGCGATGGAATCCTGGTAGGCAAAATAATTGATAATGTCACTCCCGACTGCAATGTCATACAAATGATTCACACGCACCGGCTTGTCGATCTTATACAGCAGATAACAAATCAAAATGTTCGCCGTGTGGGGATCCATAATGGGCGGTGTCGCCATTTTGGACATTTTCAGCATAGTTTTCTTCCTGCACAACCTGTCACCTCAAATCACAGAAAAAAAGCTTTTTCTCAAAAATTCGGATAATCCATCATATGGGACAGCAGCGCAATGTTCACTGCCGCCTCAACGCACGGCACAGCACGTGGCACGATGCACGGGTCATGTCTGCCGTGAATCTGGAGCGTCTCGTTCTTCTTTGCCCGGAAGTCCACGGTCTCCTGGGGCTTTGCGATGGAGGCGGTGGGCTTGATGGCTACATTCAGCGTGATGGGCATTCCCGAAGAGATGCCGCCCAGAATGCCGCCGTGGTTGTTGGTCTTGGTCTTGACGTGACCGTTTTCATCAATATAGAACGGGTCATTGTTCTGGCTGCCGACCATCTCTGCCACCTGGAAGCCTGCGCCGAATTCCAGTCCCTTGACTGCCGGGATGCCGAAGATCAGCTGGGCGATGGTGTTTTCCAGTCCCTCAAAAATGGGAGACCCCACGCCTGCCGGCATATTGATGGTGACGCACTCGATGATGCCGCCCAGAGACTCCCCGCCCTGGCTGGCATTCCGGATGTCCTCTTTCATCTTTTCGCCCTGTGCATCGTTGCGCACCGGGAAATCCTTTCCACGCACTTCCAGGATATCCTCCTTGGTCACCTTGGTGCGGCTGAAAGCGTCATCGCTGATGCCGTGGACGCTGGCGATGTGCGCACCGGTATAAATACCCCGGCGCTCCAGAATCTGACCGCAGACTGCGCCGGCAAAGCACAGCGGAGCGGTGAGTCTGCCGGAAAAATGGCCGCCGCCACGGACATCGTTGAACCCACGATAGCGCATTGCGCCGGTATAGTCGGCGTGTCCCGGACGGGGCAGGCGTGCCAGATTGCTGTAATCCTTCGAGCGGGTATCCGTGTTCTGGATAAACGCACAGAGGGGAACGCCGGTGGTGCGGTCGTTCAGCAGTCCGGACATGATCTGGGGCAGGTCTTTTTCACCACGTGGCGTGGTCGTGCCGTCCTTTTTCGGCGCACGGCGTGCCATGAACTGCCGCAGTTTTTCCACATCAATGTATTCTCCCGGCGGCAGATTGTCGATGACGATGCCGATCGCCGGACCATGTGACTCTCCGAAAATGGAAAGGGAAATATTACGACTCCAGAACGATGACATTGGCGATTCCTCCTAATTGACGATAATCCTCATAGAACCGAGGATATTATTTTTTCAACGCACTCTCCGTGCAGAATGGTCACTTCTCCGGTGCAGCGTGTGGCTGCCACAGCGGCGCACATGGCGATGCGGTGATCGCCGCAGCTGTCCACCGTGCCGCCGTGGAGCTGTTCCACCGGCTCGATCTCCAGACCGTCTGCGGTGGCGGTCACCTTGCCGCCCAGCCGGTTCAGCAGGTCGGCAGTGGATGCCAGACGGTCGCTCTCTTTGATGGTGAGACGATGCGCCCCGGTGATCCGGGACGGCGCTGTGCCGAATGTGGCAAGCACCGCCAAAATCGGTACCAGATCGGGGATATCTGCCGCATCCACATCAAAGCAGGCAGGCAGTCCCTTTTCTCTATTATAACACATCTGCTGTGTGATTTCCACAATTTTTTATCGCCCTGCACACTTTCCGGATTCAGATTGGTGAGGGTGATGTCGCTGCCCAGGGCGTTCGCCACATAGAAGAACGCCGCCTGGGAATAATCGCCCTCCACTTCCATGTCACAGGCATGGTACTGCTGACCGCCGGGAACGGTGTAGCCCTGTTCCGTCTCGTGGACAGTCACGCCGAAGTGACGCAGGCAGGCGATGGTAAGATCAACGTACGGCTTGGACTCCAGCCGGGACAGCATCCGTATCTCCGAATCGCCCTCCAGCAGCGGCAGCGCAAACAGCAGTCCGGTCACATACTGGGAGGACACATCGCCCTCCAGCTCATAGACACCGGATTGCAGTGCGCCGTCAATGGAAAACGGCATGGTGTTGTGATACTCAAACGCAATGCCCTTTTTGGTCAGTTCCCGGAGATAGGCGGTGATGGGACGCTGGGGCAGTCTGCCCTGTCCGAAAAAAGGTGGTGTGGACACCCAGTGCCGCCGCCACCGGAATGAGAAACCGCAGGGTCGAGCCGCTTTCACAGCAGTCCGCCACAGCCGCCTGGGGTCTGGTCTTCCCTACGCCGGTGACTGTGATGGTGCTGCCGTCCTGCCGGAACGATGCGCCGAATGCGGAAAGCACGTCCATGGTGGCGGTGATGTCCCGTGACATATCCACCCGGAAACCACGGAAGTTCCCTCTGCCAGAGCTGCACAGATCAGGAGACGGTGCGCCATGCTTTTGGATGCCGGGATGCGCACAGTGCCGTGGAGCTTCTCCGGTGAGATCAGTATGTTCATGCGTCTCCTCCCATCCAAACGGCAAACTCGTCAAAGGGCATACTGCGGATCTCTGCCTTGCCGATGGTCTCGCAGACGATGAACCGCAGGGCTGCGCTGGCACGCTTTTTTGTCGTTGCCGCAGAGCGGAACCAATTCCGAAAGCGGTGCCGGCACTTCGGTAGGCAGGTCGTATGCCTTCACGCAGTCACACAGCCGCACGTACAGTTCCGGAGTGCAGGTCTTTTCGGTCATCATGCACATTCCGGCTGCCACTGCGCTGCCGTGGGTATAGGTCTCGTAGTGATAATAGCTTTCCACGGCGTGTCCCAGGGTATGCCCGAAGTTCAGAATCATCCGCTCGCCGGTGTCGAACTCGTCCTGCTCCACCACGTCACGCTTGATGTCGATGCAGGTGGGAACGATCTCGTCCATGGCGCTGCTGACATTTTCCAGGTTGTGCTGTTCCAGCAGTTCAAACAGCTTTTCGTCCCGGATCATGCCGTACTTGATGACCTCGCCCATGCCGTCTGCCAGGAACATTTTCGGCAGAGTGTCCAGGGTATCCAGGTCACACAGCACCGCCACCGGCTGCTTGAATGCGCCCACCAGGTTCTTGCCGCCGGGCAGGTCGATGGCTGTCTTTCCGCCCACAGAAGAATCCACCTGCGCCAGCAGGCTGGTGGGTATCTGGAGATAGTCCAGTCCACGGAGATAGGTCGCCGCCGCAAAACCGGTGATGTCTCCCACCACGCCGCCGCCCAGGGCTACCAGGCAGTCCGTCCGGGTGATGTTGTTCTCGCAGAGAAAGTCATAGATCTGGTTCAGCGTCCTGCTGCACTTGGATGCCTCGCCGTGGGGAAAGACAAACTTCAGCGTGCGGAATCCGCTCGCCTCCAGGGAACTCGTCACGATGTCGCCGTAATATTTGTCCACATGGTCGTCGGTGATGACCGCCGCCGTCTGTGCCTTGGTCTGCTGTTTCAGATAGCTGCCGCACTGTCCCAGCAGTCCCCTGCCGATCCAGATGGGATAGGTCTGGCTGGCGTGTACTGTAATTGTTTTCATCTTGCTTTTCCTCCTGTTGGAGATGATATCTTTCTGCACCCTTTTTCCGGTGCAGGAATCCTTCGATAGGTTTTCATATTTTATTATACTAAAAAAAACGTTTTCTTTTCAACAACAAATTGTAAACCATCGCAAAAAGCGCCCGGAAATTCTCTGCGGAAAATATTTCTGAGAATTTCGTGAAAAACCGTAGCAATCCGCAGCGAAATGTGGTATAATAAATTTGTATGCCTGCAAAAGCAGGGATACGCCAGAATCCATATTGACACGCAGATGTGTACTATGTATGGAAAACAACTTTTCAGACGCTGTTACAGCGCCGCAATCCTTTGAAAGGACGATGTTATGACAACCAGTTATCAGCGGATCCCGCTCTCGGACAACATTGCGTTTTCTGAGATCCTGGACTCCAAACTAAAGACCAATCACCTGCGCATCCAGTTTTTGCAGCCTCTGTCGGAAAAGACTGCTGCTGCCTGCGCCCTCGCCGGGAGCCTTTGTGGTTTCCAGCAGCAAAGCCTATCCCTCCAATGCGGCAATGAACCGCAAGCTGCATCTGCTCTACGGGGCTGATCTGAGCTGCACCATTGCCAAACAGGGCGATGTCCAGTCCATCACCCTGCGCTCTTCCGCCATCGCTGACCGCTATGCGCTGGACGGCGAATCTGTTTTCGCAGAGCTGCTGGAGATCGTGCTGGGCTGCATTTTCCAGCCCAATGTGACGGACGGCGCTTTCGACGACACCGAGTTCCGCATCCAGCAGATGAACCTGCTGGACAGCATTGACGCAGAGATCAACGAAAAGCGGCAGTATGCCATTTCTCAGACCTATAGACTGCCTTCGCCGGCGAACCGGCAGCGTTCTCCTGCTACGGCAGCCGCAGCGCCGCAGAGGCTCTGACACCGGCAGCCGCTTATGCGGCATTCCAGGAACTGCTCCGCACTGCACAGATCGAAATCTACTTTGTGGGTCCGGCAGCTGTGCCGCAGCTGGCTGACACCCTGAAACAGGCTTTCGCCGCCATCGAAAACCGCAGCGTGACACCGGTGCAGTTCCTCAACCCCAGCCCCTGCAAGGCAGAACCGGCTGTGGTACGGGAGGCACTTCCGGTGAACCAGTGCAAAATGGTCATGGGCTGGAAAACCACCTATCCCGACCGCTATGCGCTGAAGATGATGGCAATGCTCCTGGGCGGCACACCCAGCTCCAAGCTGTTCGCCAACGTCCGGGAAAAAGATGAGCCTGTGCTATTACTGCGCCGCAAACTACAACGAGGCAAAGTACTTCATGCAGGTGGACAGCGGCATTGAGACCGAGAACCTGGACACCGCACAGGATGCCATCGCCGCACAGCTGGATGCCATCTGCAAGGGCGACATCACGGATGCAGAGATGGACAGCACCATGATGACCATTCACAACACCCTCTGCGGCATCGGCGACACGGCGACCAGCTATATCTCCTGGTACTTCGGACAGTTCTGCCGTGGCACAAAGCTAACGCCGGCGGAAGAGGAAGAGAACTACCGCAAGGTCACCAAAGGAAGATCTGATGGCGGCGGCAAAGTCCATGCAGCTGGATACCATTTATATTATGGAATGCAAAGAACAGGAGGCGGAGTAACATGGCAGAGACCACAATGACCACCATCAGTTCCCCGAACACCGGTGACAAGTACACCCACATCCATCACAAGAGCGGTCTGGAGATCCTGGTCTGCGAGATGGAAGGGTTCAGCACCACAGAGGCAATGTTCGGCACGAAGTACGGCTCAATCAACACCCAGTTCAAGACCGCTGCCGACAAGGACTACTGCACCGTTCCGGAGGCATCGCCCACTTCCTGGAACACAAGCTGTTCGAGAACGAGGACTGCGACGTCTTTGACCTGTACGCCAAGACCGGCGCAAGCGCCAATGCGTTCACCTCTTTCGACAAGACCTGCTATTTCTTCAGCTGCTCCGACAACTTCAAGGCATCCCTGAAGATCCTGCTTTCCTTTGTCCAGTCCCCGTACTTCACGCCGGAAAGCGTCGCCAAGGAACAGGGCATCATCGGGCAGGAGATCCGGATGTGCGACGACGATCCGGGCTGGCGTGTGTTCTTCAATATGCTGTGCGGTCTGTACCAGAAACACCCGGTACGCATCGACATCGCCGGCACCATCGAGAGCATTGCCCAGATCACAGACGATCTGCTGTACCGCTGCTACCGCACCTTCTACAATCTCCACAACATGGTGCTGGCGGTTGCCGGAAACTGCACTGTGGATGAGGTACTGGAAGTGGCAGACCGTCTGCTGAAACCCTGCGACGACCAGAAACTGGAGACCGTTTTCCCGGAAGAGACCCTGGACATCGTTCGTCCGGAGACGGTGGAGACTGCCGCAGTGGGACAGCCGCTGTTCAATCTGGGCATCAAGTGCCAGCCCCGGAGCGGCATGGACAATCTGCGTGCAGAGATGCAGGCGCACATCGCTATGCTGACCCTGTCCGGCAGCTCGTCTCTCCTGTACCAGGAAATGCTCCAGAGCGGACTGGTGAACGAAAGCTTTTCCAGCGAAGTGTTCAACGGCGACGGTTTCTTCACCATGATCTTCGGCGGCGAATCCCGTGACCCCAAGGCAGTCCGGGAAAAGATCACCGCTGCCATTCTGGATGCACAGAAAAACGGGCTGGATGAGACCATGTTCACCGAGTGCAAAAGACCACCTACGGCAATCTGGTGCGGGAGCAGAACAACGTCTCCGCAGTGACCAATGCGCTGGTGGCATCCCACATGGCTGGCTGCGGTCTCTACGACACCATGCAGGTGCTGTCTGAGATGACCCTGGAGGACTGCAACTGTTTCCTCCGGGAGGAAGTGGATGTGGAGCGCATGACGCTCTCCATCATTGCGCCGGCAAAATAACCCAAAGGAGGCAGGGATCTCCTTTGAGATCCCGGGAAACATATGACGACAGAAACAATCGGAACACTGGATTATAACGAAATCACCTTTCCGAAACTGGGGATTGACCTGCACCTGGACAGCACCGCCTTTTCCATTGGCGGTCTGGACATCCAGTGGTACGGCATCCTCATCACCCTGGGGCTGGTGCTGGCGATGGTCTACGCTTTCACCCAGGTGAAAAAGTACGGGCTGAACCCCGACCGTGTCATGGACTGCATCATCGGCGGCATCATCGGCGGCGTGGTGGGCGCACGTGCCTATTACGTTCTGCTGAACTGGAACAACTACGCCGGCGACTGGAAAAGCATCCTCAACATCCGGGATGGCGGTCTTGCCATTTACGGCGGCATCATCGGCAGCTTTCTGGCAGGACTTTTGGTGGCAAAGATACGCAAGGTGAAGTTCCTGCCCCTGCTGGATATTGTCGGCATCGGATTCCTGCTGGGACAGGGCATCGGACGCTGGGGCAACTTCTTCAACCAGGAGGCGTTCGGCTGCAACACCAACAGCATCTTCGGAATGTCAGGCGGCAGAATCCAGGAGTGGATCACCGACCAGTATCCCTCCACCACCTATTTCGCCAACTTCGGCACGGCGCTGGATGCGTCTCAGCCGGTTCACCCCTGTTTCCTGTACGAATCCGTCTGGTGCCTGCTGGGCTTTGTACTGCTGGCGCTTTTCGCCAAGAAAATTCGCCGCTATGACGGACAGATCTTCCTCATCTATATCTGCTGGTACGGCGCAGAACGTGCCGTGGTGGAAGGTCTCCGCACAGACAGCCTGGTGATCGGCAACGTGCGTGTGTCCCAGATTCTGGCAATCTGCTGCGTAGTGGTTTCCGTTATCCTGCAAATTGCCATCGGTACAAAGGTCAAGCGCATGGGCGTGGACTATCATATGTACAAGGACACGGCGGAATCCAAGCGGATGCTGGCGGAATATGAGGCTGGCAAGACCGGCGCAGACACCGCAGAGGACAGCGAATCCAACGAGACGGAAAGCACAGACGATACTACAGATACTACCACAGAGGCTGACGCATCGGACGCATCTGCGGACAATGATGATACTGCAACGGAAAATTGTGAGAATGAGAACGAAAAGGAGTAACGCAATATGGCAAAGTTGATTTCGGGCAAGGAAGTTTCCGCCCAGATTCGCCAAAAAATCAAGGAAGAGGCGCAGGCGCTGCGGGAAAACAGCGGCATCCAGCCGGGACTGGCGGTCATTCTGGTGGGAAACGACCCGGCATCCCAGATCTACGTGCGCAACAAGCAGAGAGCCTGCGAGGAAGTGGGCTTTCACGCATTTGAATACCGGCTCAATGAAAATTCCACCGAGGAACAGCTCCCTCGATCTGATCGGCGTTCTGAACAAGGACAACAAGGTACACGGCATTCTGGTGCAGCTGCCGCTGCCGGAACACATTGACGAGCAGAAGGTCATCTACAGCATTTCGCCGCTGAAGGATGTGGACGCATTCCACCCCATCAACGTGGGCAAAATTATGATCGGCGACTACGACTTTCTCCCTGCACTCCGGCAGGTGTGATGGAACTCATCGACAGCACCGGCACTGACCTGGACGGCAAGAACTGCGTGGTCGTGGGCAGAAGCAATATCGTGGGAAAGCCCATGGCGATGCTGCTCCTCCACCGGAACGCAACCGTCGCCATCTGCCACTCCCACACCAAGAACCTCAAGGAAGTCTGCGCAGCTGCGGACGTTCTGGTGAGCGCCGTTGGCAGAGCGCACTTCATCACTGCCGACATGGTGAAAGAGGGCGCAGTGGTGATTGACGTGGGCATGAACCACGACGAAAACGGCAAGCTCTGCGGCGACGTGGAATTCGCCGAGGTCGAGCCGAAGGCAAGCTTTATCACACCGGTTCCCGGCGGCGCTGGTCCTATGACCATCACCATGCTGATGAAAAACACCCTCCGTGCTGCGGAACTGAAACAGAAATAAGCACACACTGAAATGAAAACACCAAACAGCCCTCTGGTGCAGCGACCGGAGGGCTGTTCTTTTGCCCGGAAACATCCACGGAAATAGAAAAAGAGCCACTGCCCGAAGGCAATGACTCTTTTGAAAAGAACAAACATTCTGTTGAAATGCGATTATTCCTTTACGCCGCCCAGAGCTACACCAGCAACGATGAATCTGGACAGAATCAGGTAGATCACGATGATCGGGATAACAGACAGTGCAACTGCAGCGTACTGTGCGCCCAGATCCGGATGCTTATCCTGACCCAGAACACTCTGGATCATGATCGGCATCGTGAAACGCTTTTCGTTGGAAATAATGATCATATTCTGTGTATAGAAGTTGTTCCAGTTCTGTACGAATGCGAAGATCGCCTGTACTGCGATTGCCGGTTTGCACATCGGGATCGCAATGGTGAGGAAGGTGCGGAACTCGCCGCTTCCGTCGATACGGGCAGCCTCAACAATGTCCAGCGGGAAGGAAGACTTCATATATTGTCTCATGTAGAAAACAACAGCAGGAGCTGCAATCGCCGGGATAATCAGCGGGATGTAGCTGTTTGCCAGACCCAGAGTACCAACCATGAACTTTACGAAACCGGTGGATGTAACCTGGATCGGGATCACCATAACTGCCAGGATGAATGTATATGCGCCGTCACGAACCTTTGAAATCGTAAACAGTCAGACCATAAGAAGTCAAAGCAGAGAAGAATACTGTCAGGATGGTAGAACCGCCTGCAATGATCAGAGAATTCCGGTAGCCCACCCAAACGTTGAAGTTCGGGGACTGCGGAAATTCACCGCCGGCAATATTCTTGATGTTCTTCACCAAGTCACTGCCCGGCAGGAACTGCAGCGGCTGCGCACGCAGAGCAGCGTCGCCGTGCGTTGCGTTCATGATCATGATGTACAGCGGAACCAGACAGATCAATGCCAGCAGGACGCAGACAATGAAGCATCCGGCAGATTTCAGTCTCTGAATCAACATATAATTGTCTTTAACACCAACGTTTTCCATTATGCGCCGAGACCTCCATTCTTCGCCAGTTTCTGCTGTCTCTTATATTCCTTGACAAGAGCCTTGCGCTCCTGCTTTTTGCGATGCTCATCCTCATCACGGTTCATACGGAATACGAGAATACCCAGAGCCGCAGTGATGATAAACAGAATTACGGAAGCAGCACCAGCAATGCCGTAGTCAGGCTGGTGAACCTTTGCACCGGCACGGAACTGTTCATAAACGAATACCGCAACGGTACGCAGATTTGCGTTGATCTTACCAGCACCTGTGTGATACAGATACGGGATATCGAACATCTGGAGACCACCGATCATGGAAGTGATCAGTGTGTAAACAACCATCGGACGCAGCAGCGGCAGAGTTACCTTGCGCAGCACCTGTCCGCTGGATGCGCCGTCGATTGCGGCAGCCTCAAACAGAGACGGGTTGATACCCATGATACCAGACATCATCATGATCATGGTATTACCAAACCACAGCCATGTCTGGATGAACATTACGATACCACGGCTCCATGCAGCAGATGCTTCGAAGCTAACCGGATCGCCGCCATTCAGCATCAGCAGTGTGTTGACTGCGGACAGCTGGCTGTTGGAGATAAAGCGCATGAACAGAGCTGCAACGGAAACGGCAGTAATGATGTTCGGCAGGTACATAACAACTTTGAAGAAGCCCACGCCCGGAATGTGCAGTTTCGAATCGGTGAACCAAACTGCCAGCAGCAGGGACAACAGGATCTGCGGAATGAAGTTACCAAACCACAGGATGATGGTGTTCTTGAACGATGTCAGGAACAGAGCCTGCATTGCAGCAGCACGGCGGCCCATGCCTTCGCCAGAACCGAACAGGATGATGCTATAGTTGTCGAATTCGACAAAGTTACCGGCATCAGCGCCGTTACCCTGGAAACTCAGGATAAAGGTCTGGATCAGCGGCCATACCTGGAAGAAACAATACACGAGAAAGAACGGGGCAATGAACATATAGCCATACTTCGCATAGCTAATCGACTTGATTCGACGTTGTGCAGCGGAAGCCATTTGCACACACCCTTTCAAAAATTCAGTAGAATAGTAAGAGAAAAGATAAACATACGCCTATAGGACGCAATTATCCTATAGGCAGTACGTTCAATCATTCAAAAAGTGTTGAGAGCCGAAGCTTATTCAACAGTGATGTCAGTTACGTCAGCAGCAACTGCATCCAGGAATGCGTTCAGGCAGTCATCCTCAGAAGAGGTTACGCCGTTGCAGTAATCCTGAACTGCGTTCTGCAGGTCTGTGTTGATCTTTGCATCATACTCAGAAGCAATGCTCATGTCGATCTTGTCAGCAGAGTTGAACAGGATCTGGAACTGATCCTGACCACCGAACAGCGGGTTGCTGTTTGTGCCAGCTTCAGTTGTAGCAGACATTACGCCCTTGTTGTTTACGAAGTCACCACGAGCGTCTACATACTTCTGCATTGCATCAGCATCAGCAGTCATAGTGTAGATGAACTGACCAGCTTCCTTAGCGTTATCAGTCTTCGGATATACGCAGATCCATGTGCCGCCCCAGAACCAGGATGTCGGGCCTTCGCACAGTGCATACTTGCCGTATGTAGAGCCGCCTTCGCCGCCTTCAGCCTGTTCCAGAGAACCGCCCTTTAGCGATTGCCCAAGTCGGGAAGAAGAAGCCGAAGGTCTTGTTAGCCTGAGCACCGTCAGACTGACCCTGCGGGAGCCAGTCATCAGTCCACTGAGTTGCACCAGAGATGTAACCCTTGTCGAAGTTCTCCTTTAGCCATAGAGATGAAGTCACCTACGGAAGAAGAATCCAGCTTGCCGTCGTTTACCCAAGACTTGGTTCTGTTACCGTTGGAGTAAGCTCTCCATACGCCGCCCAGAGAGTCAGCCATAGCAGTGGTTTTGCCAGACTTCTCATAAACGGTAGCTGCGGTTGCCCAGAAGTCATCCCAGCTGCCGACCTGTGCCTGCATATCTTCCGGAGAAGTTACGCCCAGATATTCTTCAGCCAGATCTGCACGGTAAGCGTAGCCGCCTGCTGCAGCCTGCCAAGAAGCACCCTTCAGGACGCCGTTCTTGTCCTTGCCCATGTTTACAGTGTAGCCATAAGCATTTGCATACATGTCTTCAGAGATACCTACTGCAGACAGCGGAGCAGAGTACTCATCGTTGTTCTGATAAGCCATGTTCCAGTCAGCGTCGCAGAAGTACAGGTCAACGTCGTCGCCAGACAGGAATACCTGTGCGTACTGTTCGTTAGCATCAGTACCGCTAGAACCAACGTTCTTGTAGTTGATCATGCTCTTGTCCATGCCGGTTGCATCAGCAACGATGTCGTACATGTACTTCAGGTCATCATCCTACGAATGCAGTAGCAGTCATTGCCAATGCAGCCATCAGAGCCAGTGTTCTTTTCAACTTGTTCATTGGAATTTTTCCTCCTTAAATATATATATCACACTTTGTGCCGGTTTTGGCATAGCAGTGCAATAAACTTTTTTCGTGCAGCAAACTTGCATTTCACTGCACACCGATGCTGTCCTCTGTGAAAATGCACAAAACTGTGCCAGAGAACAATTCTTGTGATAAGCCTAATATACAACAATTCGCAACGAATGTCAATGGCTTAAACCATTCTTTCATTTTTTTCAGTGGTACATACAAATTTTGTCCGATTTTTTGTGCAATATGTCAAATATTTCGAACCGTTCCGAAAAAGGTTACAAAATGGTTAAAGTATGGAGTTTGCTCAAAAAGGCGTCATTCCGGGGCAATGTCCCCGTAAATTTGCACAGAATCCCGAATTTCCGTGAAATAGGCCTCCGTCATGCCGTCCACATAAAGCAGTTCATACACCGAAGAGAATGCGGTGATCCGTTCCCGGAATGCCACAATTTCTGCTGCCAGCGCCGGCTGCATATCCGGCAGCTGCATCAGATCCTCTTCCCCCGCCCGGTTGAGATCCAGGGGCAGCGGCATCAGCGGCGTGGTCTCTGCCGAAGTCTCCGGCAACGCCGATTCTTCCGCCGGCTGCGGCGGTGGGGTCTCCTCCGGCAAGGGCTGTTCCGGCTCTGCCGAAAGCGCCGTCTCGTTTTCCACGAAAATCCAGCCGTTCAGTCCTTCCAGCGTTGCCGCACCGATGCCCTCCACCTCCAGCAGCTGTTCCCGGTTGGAAAAGCCGCCGATCTGTGTACGGTATGCCACGATGCGCTGCGCAAGAACTGCGCCGATCCCCGGCAGCTGTTCCAGTTCCGCCGCTCCGGCAGCGTTCAGTTCCAGAGGAAACGTCACTGCGGTTTGCGGCGAGCTGTCAGATGTCACAGACGTTTCAGTCTGCCGGGTCACAGCCGCCGTCTGCGGACAGGGCTGGGATTCCTCTGCCGGGAGCGTGCCGATGTCGGTAACTGTTTCGGAGACAGCTGCCAGACGAGCCGGTGTGTTCCCGGACGCTGCGGTAAGATGCCGGCTGCCCTGCCACGCCAGTACGCCCAGCGCACCGGCAAGCAGAACCAGGGCTGCGACGCCCGACCACTTGGGTAATTTTCGTTTCATAGACAATCTTTCCTGCTTTGCGAGACGAGATGCGTCATCGCTGTATGGGACTTCGAAATCAGATTCAAAGTCCATTGTCTATTTTAGCACATTTCACACAAATCTGCAAGTGGTTTTTGTGTTTTTTCTATCTGAAACAAATTCCCAAATTTCCAATTGTCAAACGGGAAATTCACTTAATATTCTTTTGTACAGTCAGTTTGATTTGACATTATCCACAAAAAAGGACAGGAGACCATAATATCCCCCTGTCCCAAGATTTTCTTTTTGTGCTGTCAGATGTTACACTCTGGCTACGCCGGTGTCCTTGGCAGCCTGTGCAACTGCCTTTGCAACAGCGGCGCTGACACCCTCTTCCAGCGGGCTGGGAATGATATATTCCGCAGACAGCTTTTCGGGCGTTACGAAGTCAGCGATTGCCTTTGCAGCAGCGATCTTCATAGCGTCGTTGATGTCGCTTGCACGTACGTCCAAAGCGCCACGGAAGATTCCCGGGAAAGCCAAGACGTTGTTGATCTGGTTCGGGAAGTCGCTGCGTCCGGTACCCATAACGGCTGCACCAGCCGCCGGCGCCTCGTCCGGCATGATCTCCGGCGTGGGGTTTGCCATGGCAAAGATGATCGGGTCCTTCGCCATAGACTTCACCATTTCCGGTGTCACGCAGTGCTGGTGCGTAGACGCCGATGAATACATCGGCATCCACCAGCATCTCTGCCAGCGTACCAGCCTTGTGACCGCTGTTGGTGATCTTCGCCATTTCTTCCTTCTGGGGGTTCAGATCGTCTCTGCCCTCATAGATCGCACCGTGGCGGTCGCAGAGGATCACATGGTGCGGATCCAGACCCATAGCGATCAGCAGGCGGATGATTGCCAGACCGGCAGCGCCTGCGCCGCTGGTAACCACACGGATATCGTGGATATCCTTGCCCACCAGTTTCAATGCGTTGAGCATCGCTGCCAGCGTAACGACTGCCGTGCCGTGCTGGTCATCGTGGAAAATCGGAATGTCGCAGCATTCCTTCAGGCGGCGTTCGATTTCAAAGCAGCGTGGTGCGGAGATGTCCTCCAGGTTCACGCCGCCGAAACTGCCGGCGATGAGGCGAACTGTCTCCACGATCTCGTCCACATTCTTGGAGCGGACGCAGAGCGGAATCGCATCCACGTTGCCGAAACGCTTGAACAGTGCGGATTTGCCTTCCATGACCGGCATACCGGCCTCCGGGCCGATATCGCCCAGACCCAGAACAGCCGTGCCGTCTGTGATAACAGCGACCAGGTTGCCCCGGCGGGTCAGGTCATAGCTCTTGGAAACATCTTTCTGAATTTCCAGGCAGGGCTGTGCAACGCCGGGCGTATACGCCAGAGAAAGATCATCGGCGGTTTCCAGCGGCGCACGAAGTGTGACCTCGATCTTGCCTTGCCAGTCATAGTGCAGTTTCAGAGATTCAGCTGCATAATCCATAATTTTTTCGTCCCTTTCCAACCAATCGTTCGGTTTTCCGACAGTGCTGCCGGAAGCATTTGTCAGAGCCTTTCCGGCTCTTTCCGCAGGCTCACCGGGAACCTGCGGAAAATACGGCAGTCGTTTGCCCGGCGGCAGTGCGCCGGCTTGCTACGATATAATAATAGTGCAGAGATACGGGATGGCTTGCGCTTAGAGTGCCATCTGGTCGATGACGGAGCGCAGTGCCTCGCCGCTCTTCTGGAAACGAGCGATCTCATCGTCGGTCATCGGCGGTGTGATCTCACGTTCTACGCCATTTGCGCCCAGTACGCACGGCAGGCTCAGGCAAACGTCCTTTACGCCGTAGTGTGTGCCGTCCTGGAGAGTGGAAACTGTCAGAACCGCCTTGGTGTCACGCAGGATTGCCTCGGTGATCTGGCTGACAGACAGTGCGATTGCATAATATGTTGCACCCTTGCACTTGATGACCTCAGCGCCGCCGTCACGAACTTCCTGCTCGATGGCATCCTTGTCGCCCAGATCTTCTACGCTTGTGCAGTATTCATCAAACTTCATGCCGGCAATGCTGGACAGAGACCACGGGATCATGGAAGAATCGCCGTGTTCGCCGAATACATATGCGTGGATGTTCTTGATGTTCAGACCAGCGTGATCTGCCAGGCAGGTGCGCAGACGAGAGAGTCCAGAACAGTACCGGAACCGATGACCTGCTTCGGATCCAGACCGGATACACGGATCGCCTCATAGGTCAGTACGTCAACCGGGTTGCTGACTACCAGGTAGCAGGCGTGCGGTGCATACTTTACGATCTCCGGCATAACAGATGCCATGATCTTTGCGTTGGTCTTGCACAGGTCAATACGGGTCTGACCCGGCTTTCTGGCAATGCCAACGGTGATGATGACCATATCGGAATCGACTGCGTCCGGATAATCGCCGTCGTGGATGTCACAGGACGGACAGAATGCGTTGCCCTGCATGATATCCATAGCTTCACCCTTTGCCTTGGGCTTGTTGATGTCGATGAGCAGCAGCTCAGAGCAGAGGCCCTTGATTGCCAGAGCAAATGCAATGGATGCGCCCACATTACCAGCGCCCAGGACGGTAACTTTCTTTCCCTTTTTCAGCTTCTTTTTTCCACTTCAGAATTCCTCCTAAACCTTAAAACCTTATATTTGATGCGCACACAGAAAGAAAGCGATCCGTTCTGCCGGCGGAAAACGCCCTGCCGGAGCGGAACTGCCCCTTGTATGCCGCAATGCCATAGACTGCGAATGCGCCATTCCATTTTCCGGAATATCACTACCGCATATGCCTATACAATTTCATTATAGCATGAACCGGAATTTTTTGCAAGACAGAATCCGTTTTTCCGTAATTTTGTCACTTCGTACAGAAATCCCCCGTTTGAAACAAGCATTCTCTACAAAAGGCAGCATCCGGACAACGGACATTTTTGCCGCTCTGCAACAGAATCCCCGGAAATGACGGCTATGCACCGAAATTTGAAAAACCGGTTTGTTTCACTGTGAATTTTTGTGATAACTTCATGAAAACCGCTTGACATCGGCGTGAAAACGTGCCATAATAAAAAGGGAAAACGGCTTTTTTTCGGCTGAGGGTATTTCCGGCGGAAAAGAACCGGAAACTGTGGGACACAGCACGGCTCTGCTGCGCCCTGCAAGAAAGGAAGATGATGCAAATGCGGAAACACTTGCGGCTGACGGCGGGCGCTCACTGCCGGATGTCTCGTTCTGGGTGCGCTGCCCTGCTCTGCGCTCACCGTGTCTGCGGCGGATTTTTCCGCCAACTATGCAGAGGCGATGCAGAAGTCCCTCTACTTCTATGAGTGCCAGCAGGCAGGTCCGCTCCCGGACTGGAACGAGGTGGAATGGCGTGCCGACTCCACCATGACGGACGAAGTCACCGGCGGCTGGTATGATGCCGGCGACCACGTGAAGTTCAACCTGCCCATGGCATACTCCGCCTCCATGCTGGCGTGGGGACTGTATCAGTACCCGGACGGTCTGGAAAAGACCGGCGAAATGGAGACCTATGTGAACAACCTCTCCTTTGTGCTGGACTACCTCGCCGCCTGTGACGAGGGCGACACCGCCGTATACCAGGTGGGCAATGGGCAGATGGATCACACCTGGTGGGGTCCGGTGGAGCTGCTGGAATACGGCATGAAGGACAACGGCGCTGACTACACCAAGGCGAGGGCTGCTCTCCGTGGCACAAGCTCAGCGGTCTGCGGCGAGATGGCGGCGGCGCTGGCTGCCGGGGCGTGCGCCCTCAAGGGCAGGAGCGACAAGACCGGCGACTATCTGAAACACGCCGAGAATCTCTTCCGGCTGGCGGACGAGACCCGGAGCGACGACGACTACAACAACAGCGATGCCAGCGGATTCTACCGTTCGTCCCACTTCTATGACGAGCTGTTCTATGCGGCAAACTGGCTGTACATTGCCACCGGCGAGCAGTCCTATCTGGACAAGGCGACCTCTTATATCCCCAATCTGGGAAAAGAGCTGGGTTCGGATGAGCTGAAATACTCCTGGGGAATGTGCTGGGACGATGTGATGCAGGGCGGTCTGCTGCTCTACGCCATCAACACCAACGACAGTTTCTACATCGGACGGATACAGAAACACCTGGACTACTGGACAGATTCCGTCAAGGCCCTGGACGGCGGCGCAAAGTGGCTCACCACCTGGGGCTGTCTGCGCTATGCCACCACTGCCGGATTCCTGGCAAGCGTGGCGTGCGACACGGTGCTGAAAGGGACGAATACCACAAAGTATCAGAACTTCTATGAGGATCAGATCAACTACTGTCTGGGCGACAATCCCGACGGGCAGAGCTTTGTGGTGGGATACGGCGACAAGTCTCCGCAGAATCCCCACCACCGGACGGCACACGCCTCCTGGAAAAACGCCCTGGACACCCCGGAGACCAACCGGCACATCCTATACGGCGCACTGGTGGGCGGTCCCAACGAGGACGGCTCCTATGAGGACGACCGGCAGAACTACATCAACAACGAGGTTGCCTGCGACTACAACGCCGGATTCACGGCGCTGCTCTGCAAGATGACCGACGCCTACGGCGGCACGCCCGACCCGGACTTTCCCCGAACCGGAGACCCGGGACAGAGAATTCTATGTGGAGACCAAGCTGACGGAGACCTCCGGCGGCGTCACCCTGAGCTTTAAGCTCACCAACCACTCCGCATGGCCGGCACGGATCGAGGACAATCTGTCCTATCGGTACTACATGGATCTGTCCGAAGTCATTGACGGCGGATTCCAGCCCGGCGATGTGGTCATGCGCATCGACCGTGACCAGGCGAAGATGTACGACGACTACACCCCGGCGCAGGTATCGGAACTGAAACATTATAAGGACAACATCTATTATGTGGAAGTGACCTATCCGGACGGCAGAGTGGCAATGCCCATCTCTGAGGGACAGCACCAGTGTGAGCTGATGCTGGCGCTGATCTACCCCAACTATCAGACGGGCTGGGATGCCTTCAATGACTATTCTAACACGGATCTGCTGAAAAATGCAGGAGAATATGTGATCTCGGACTGCATTCCCGTCTATCAGAACGGTGTGCTGATCTCCGGCAGAGAGCCGGACGGCAAAACGCCGGATGTGACCACAGAGCCGCAAAAGCCGGAGACACTTCCGGGAGACGTCAACGCCGACAGCAAGGTGAATTCCGCAGACCTGGTGCTGCTGATCCAGTACCTGCTTGGAAACAAGAGCCTGTCCAAGACCGGCGCCGCCAACGCAGACCTCTGCGCCGACAAGACGGTAAACGGACTGGATGCGGCGGTGCTGCGGCAGAATCTGACGGGAAATTGACTTTGCCGTCAGTTCGAATTTGACAAAGCGTTTTCTTGACAAAAAGCAAATTATAAAGGGAGATATCAACCATTATGGGTTTGAAAGATTTTTGTTCAACAATGATTATTCTTTTTTACTGCAAATCGCAATTATCCTGCTGTCCACGAAACTGCTGGGACTGCTGACCAAGCGGATCAGCCTGCCACAGGTCGTGGGCGCACTGGCTGCCGGTATCGTTCTCGGCCCGATGGTGCTGAACGTGGTACAGCGAAATGACCTGATCGTCAGCCTGGCGGAACTGGGCGTTATCGTCCTCATGTTCAGCGCCGGTCTGGAGACCGACATCCAGGAACTGAAAAAGGCAGGCCTTGCCTCCTTCGTTATCGCTCTGCTGGGCGTTATCGTTCCGCTGGTAGGCGGCTTTTTCCTGGCAGACTTCTACAACACGGAACAGAATCCGGAGATGGCAAAGCTGTTCTGGCAGAACATCTTCATCGGCGTTGTGCTGACTGCAACTTCTGTCAGCATCACCGTTGAGACGCTGAAAGAGCTGGGCGCACTGAATTCCCGTGCCGGAAACGCCATCCTGGGTGCAGCCGTCATTGACGATATCCTGGGCATCATCGCCCTCACCGTTGTCATCAGCCTGGGCGGAAAGAAGTCCGGCGACGGCGAGGCAGAAAAAGACCTTCGGCTCTCTGCTGGCAGGCGACGGCGTCCTTGCCGTAGTCATCAACATCCTGGCATTCTTCATCGTTGCCATCGGCGCTGCTGTGCTGTATCACTTCTTCTTCAAAAAATGGCGTGAATCCAGCAACGAAAACCTGCGCCGCCACAACATCGTGACCTTTGTTTTCTGCCTGCTGCTGTCCTTCGTGGCTGAGATTTGCTTTGGCGTAGCAGACATCACCGGCGCATTCGTTGCCGGTCTGGCAGTATCCGGACTGAAAAAGAATGAGTACGTGGTAAATCGTTTCAACACCCTGTCTTATATGCTCCTCTCCCCCATCTTCTTCGCCAACATCGGTCTCGCCATGACACTGAAGGGTCTGACCAAAAGCTGGTAATATTCATGCTCCTGCTGATGCTGCTGGCGGTTGTCACCAAGGTGATCGGCTGCGGTCTGGGCGCAAAGATCATGCGTTACACCAACAAGGAGAGCCTGCAGATCGGTATTGGTATGATCTCCCGTGGTGAGGTCGCACTGATCGTTGCCAACAAGGGCGCATCCGTGGGACTGATGAGCGAAAAGTTCATGACACCGCTGGTTATCATGGTCGTATTCACCACCATCGTTACCCCGATCCTGCTGAAACTGGTCTTTCCGAAAAGAAAGGCGGCGACAAGGAGACCGTCTCCGACGATCTGACCGCACTGGAAAAGAGCGGCATCAACACCGGACTGGAAGAGTCCTGATGCAGATGCAGATATGATTGCACAACAAAATAGAAACACATAAAAAAGCAGCACCGGCAGGGAGATTTCCCACAGCCGGTGCTGCTTTTTGTTTGACATTTTTTGCAAAGTGTATTCTGAGGGCATACCTGAAACGGTAGGCGGTTTGTTTCTGCTCCCACTGCTCATTTGAACAGATGGGAGGTGATCGGTATGATGGATCAGTATATCACCCTGGGTGACCTGCTAAAGATCGGCAGTTTTCTGTTGGATTTGGCAACTTTGATCTTGTACATTTACTACAATGAAAAGAATAGTAAAAAGCATCACCATAAAAAGAAATAACCGCCCCAAGCAACCAAACTGTGACGGTTAAATCTTTTTAACTTGATGCAGTGGGAGCAAACCGTCTACTGGTATGCTCTCTTTCTATTTTTCACCGCCAATTTTCCTTTACGACCCAACAGCCACTTATCCGTTTCCATGCTGCAGCTGCTGCTGGCGTTTCAGCACCCGGACATCTTGTCCCACGAACTGATAGCAGTTATAGTTGGTATAGATCCGGGAGGTGATGCGCTCATCGTACTGGTGGGAGATCTCATCGTAGTTGAGGTTGGTGCTGATGATGGTAGGGCGATTCCGGTTCATCCGGGTGTTGATGATATTATAAATGGTAGACTGATAGAACTGGGAGTGGAACTCCGTCCCCAGGTCATCCAGGATGAGCAGGTCACAGGACAGCAGCAGCTCCAGGGGTGTCATCGTCACCGCTTGCCCTGCCAAAATGTTCCCGCCCCACCTGGCGCAGGAAGTTAATGATCGAGTCATAGAGGACGCTGTAGCCCCGGCGCAGCACCTGGTTGGCAATGGCAAGGGAAAGATGCGTCTTTCCCAGACCGGTCTTTCCGAACAGCAGGATGCTGGGAGATTCCGGGCAGAAGTACAGCACCCGTTCCATGGCATTGTAGCAGCTGCCGCCGTTTTCGGTGTGCAGCCCTTTATAATAGTCCAGGGAAAAGTTCTCAAAGCTGCACTGCTCGAACCGGACGCTCTGGTTCAGTTTCTCAGCCGAAAGCTTTGCCACCAGTTCGGTGAGACAAGAACAGGTCTTTCCCTGGAAAAAGCCGGTGTCCTGGCATTTTTCACAGGTGTAGTGCAGTTCCAGATAGTCTGCCGGATAGCCGTGCTGTTCCAGCAGTGTCCGGATCATCGCCTGCCCCTGCTGATTTTGCCGCCGCAGGGATTCCACCTGTTCGCTCACATTGCCGCCGTCCCGGATGATTTCCAGCAGGTTCCGGCTGGTGCGGAACAGCTGGCGGTTGATCTCTACCACTTCCGGGATGCGTGTCTCGATCTCCTGGATACGCTCTTCCTGCTGCGTCCTGGCGCTGTTGCGCCGGGTGGAGATAATGCGCAGGGCGTGTTCGAGATTTTCTTCGTTCATTGGGTACTCCTTTGGTCAGTGCCGGCTGGTGCGGACACACTGGTTCTTACGGTTCCAGATTGCGGATAAAGGATTGATACGCCTCGGCGTTGTCGCTCTTGGGGACGGCGTTCTTTGCGGCAGCTTTTTGTCCCCGGTCTCCGGGCGGTCTTTGGTGTCCACATCCGTCCGGGTACGGTATCCGGCGTTCATCCAGCGTGTGAGAATGCTGTCCAGATAGGGGAACGAAAGCTTGTCGATGCTCTCCAGAGTCTTTTTCATAGGCATAGGTGATGAGATCCAGCGGTATCTTCCGGTCCTGCCACAGGTCGATGTATTCCTGCTGCTTGGGCGTGGGCTTGCGGTGCATCTCAAACGCTTTCTGGATATGCCCCGTAAAACTCCGGCGGTGTTCCATCTCGTTGATGGCGTCGGTGACCTGAGGCAGCGTCTGGATGCCGTCATTCCACCAGGATGTGATGATGCTTTCGGCATAGCTGACGCTGGATTTGTCGATGGATTTGCAGTAGAGCAGGACGGTGAGGATGATGTCGCTGCCGATGTTGTTGTAGTCGTGCATCCACACCAGTGCTTTCTGCTCCACGTGCCGCAGCGGTCGTCCCAGCGGCTGTTCCGACATCCGGAACAGGGTCTTGAGATCGTCGGATGCCTCGATGGCGCTGGCGATTTCCAGCGGTGTCAGATCGCCGCTCTTGCCGCTGGAAACCGCAGAAACATGGTTGGTACGTGGGGCTTTCGCCGGTTTCTGTTCCGGTTCGGCTGCGGTCTCTGCCGGGACGCTTTCCGCCGCCGGTTCTGTGACAGCGAAGAGGTCGGTCTGCGACCAGAACAGGGCTGCCTCTTCCACCAGCTCTTCCGAGATCGCCAGCGCCTTGGCAATCTCGCTGTGGTCTACGGTCTGCCCGTTATTGCGGAGCAGATACAGCAGCACTTTCAGCTGGGACGGGGTCGCCAGTTTCAGATATTGGTACCACAGCGTTGGGAACGCCGAACATCTGCCCGAATCCCGGGATATGTACAGTGAGATACACGAAAATTACCTCCTTAGCGGTATTGGTGGAAAATGGTGCGGATGACGCTTTCGTCATGTATAGGTTTCTCTTGTTCTGTCGTATATTTCATTGTAGGGGCGAACATCGTTCGCCCGGACTGACTCCTCTGCCCTGCCGGGCATCTCCTCTAAAGAGGAGACGATTTGTAAAAAGCCGCCTCTTTAGAGGAGGTGGCACGAAGTGCCGGAGAAGTGATACACCAAGGGGCGAACACGATTCGCCCCTACAGAGCCGTTTTATATATTTCCCTGGGTGTGTGGAAAAGGGAAACTTATTACGGCGGACAGATATGGGCATCTGTCCCTACAGAAGTATCTCAAAACGAAAACCATACCAAATGTGCAAAATCCCCGTCCCATCGTAGGGGCGAACATTGTTCGCCCGGACTGACTCCTCTGCCCTGCCGGGCATCTCTGTCCCTACGGGACATTCCCCTTTCAAGGGGAACATAGAAGAAATGCTGTTTATCGTAGGGGCGAACATTGTTCGCCCGGGATACCTGGAAACACACCAACAGGCGAACACTATTCACCCCTACAAAGACACCGCAAAACGTATGCTTTTCAGGAAACGTGACGTGCAACAACCTGCATAAAAAATTGCAGAAAAAGCTTGACATTGGTTTTGAAATGTGCTATAATACATTATGTCGTTGCCGATATGTCGGAATTGGCAGACGAGACGGACTCAAAATCCGTTGCTAGCAATAGCGTGTGGGTTCAAGTCCCACTATCGGCACCAGTTCAAAACCGCTTGTACTTTTTTGTATGAGCGGTTTTTCGTTGCCCTTTGCCGCTCCGACGAAAACCGCCTGCTGCATTCTATGCCTGTCCGCCCGGGAAATATGCACCATATTCCGTTCTCCGGATAGAAAAAAAACCCATGCTACAAAATGTAACATAGGTATGTTTCCGTACTTCAAAAGAAATACTTGGCGTGCCCAGAGGGATTCGAACCCCCCGACCTACTGGTTCGTAGCCAGTCACTCTATCCAGCTGAGCTATGGGCACATATTCTTTTTGTTTTCGTGAGCCGTGAGCCTCACAACAATAGCTATTATATCACATTCCGCCGGGCTTGTCAACCCCTTTTTCAATTTTTTCGGATTTTTTGAAAAAAGTCTGGATATGACGCAATTTCGGGAGTTTCCGGGCAAAAAAAATACGCCGGACAATGCCGGCGATATCTTTTCTGCCCACGATTGGGGCGAATTACTCAAAGATAATCCTTGATGAGACTTACACAGGACTTGCAGACCTTCTTGTCGTTGAAATCGATCAGGTCGTCTGTGCGTCCGCAGAGTGCGCAGTTGCACTGTGCCTTCTGAATGATGATCTTCTCGCCTTCGGTGTAGATCTGCAGATAATCGTTGCATTCGATCTGCAGCTGACGGCGCAGTTCTTTCGGCAGAACGAAACGTCCCAGGCTGTCTACACGGCGCATAATTCCAGAATCTTTCATTTTCAGATGTTCCTTTCTGTCTTAACCGTTTTGCATGAAATACGGATTTTGACGGATGATGTCGCATTTTACAGGGATTCCCTGCCGCATATGTACGCTGCGGCAGACGGTTCCAAAAAATGCACTTTCATTTCCATCGTGAAAGCGGGGGAATATTCCATGAAAACAAGACTTTTCTGAACCGGAAGTTTGTTTGTGCCGGTTTACAGTTGTCATTATACAACATCTGCCGAAATTTGTCAATTGTTGGAAGACGGACTGCTGGAACTCAGCGACCCGGTCTCCTGGTACATTCCGTCTTTCCGGGAAAAAATGGTGGATGCGGACGGCAAACTCGTCCCGGCAAACCGGGAAATCCGCATCCAGGATCTGCTGAACATGACTTCGGGCATTCCGTATCCCGACCAGTGGAGCGTCTCGCAAAAGAAGATGGGCGCATTTTATGACGAGATCAACCGGCGGAACGATACGGCGCACCCGGTGGACACCCAGGAATTCGCACGGCGTGTGGGCGAGGATGTGCCACTGATGTTCCAGCCCGGAGAAAAGTGGTTCTACGGCGCATCGGCAGATGTTCTGGGCGCAGTGCTGGAAAAGGCGGCGGATATGCCTTTGGATGCGCTGTACCGGAAACGGGTGTTCCAGCCCCTGGGAATGACGGATACGGATTTCTACGTGCCGGAGGAAAAGCGCTCCCGGCTGGCGCAGCTCTATCAATATGTATGGGACGGCAGCCGGGGCGGTCTGGTGGTCGAGCCGGATCCGCATCTGGGCATGACGGACTACCGGAAAAAGCCGGCGTTTTTCTCTGCCGGTGCCGGGCTGGTCTCCACGCTGCCGGACTATTTGCAATTTGCCGCAATGCTGGCTGGAAAAGGGCTGCATCGTGCAAGCGGCGTGCGGCTCATCGGTGAAAACACCTGGCGCTATCTCACCACGCCCCAGCTGAACGAGGCGCAGAAAAAGTGGGTGGACTGGGATTCGCTGAAGGGCTACAGCTACGGGAATTTGCTCCGGGTGCTGGAGGATCCGCTGGCGTGCATGACCAATGTGCCTGCCGGGGAATTCGGCTGGGACGGCTGGACGGGACCGTATTTCTGCGTGTCGCCCCAGGACGGCACGGTGCTGCTGTACCTCATCCAGACCTGCGGCGGCAGCGGCAGCGACGTGGTGCGAAAACTGCGTGCGGCGGTGTTTGGCACTGTGTGAACGGCGCTTTTCAAAAAAAAAAAGACTTGACAATTCGGTGAAAACAGTGTATAATAAAAAGAGAAAGAGAGCATACCAGTAGACGGTCTGCTCCCACTGCTTTGAGTTAAAAAAGATTTAACCGCCGCAAGTTTGGTCGCTTAGGGGCGGTTATTTCTTTTTTATTCTCGTCTTTGCGGTGATCTGCATTACTATTTTTATGGTTATAGTAGATGTAAAAGATCAGACTTGCGAGATTCAGCAGAATACTGCAAATTTTCAGCAAGTCGTCGAAAGTGACGTACTGATCCATCAGAGCAATCACCTCCCAACTGTTGTAAATTCAGCAGTGGGAGCAGAAGCAAAAAGAATTTTCAAACCGCCTACCGTTTCAGGTATGCCCTCAGATATCTATTATACCAGACACCTCGAAATTTGTCAAACCCCAAAAGCACCCCAACCAAAGGAGCATCCACATGGAAAAACTCTTACTGATCGCCATTCCCGACACCGCCGGAGTGGAACAAATCGCCGGAAAGCTGCGGCTGCGGACGGTGACTGTTGCGCCGGAGAACTACGGCAAAAAGCCTGGGCAGTCTTGCCGGCTATGCCGCCGGAACGGTTCCGGTGTCCGCTGAAACCACCCTGCCGGAAACCGGGCTGCTGGTGATGTGCGGTCTGAAAAATTCCCGGATGGACAAGCTGCTGGCTGCCCTGCGCACCGCTGGTATCCGCATTCCCCACAAGGCAGTCCTTACGCCAACCAACCAGAACTGGAACGTCTATCAGCTGGCGCAGGAGCTGGAACGGGAGCGCCAGGCAATGGAAAACCGCTGACCTGCGAATGCAAATGCAGGTAACGTCATAATACAAAAAATCACGGCATACCGCAATCGGGTGTGCCGTGATTTTTCTATTATGAAAGGGAAAAATGTTATTCGCCCAGCAGGAACTTCGTCATTGTCACAACGTCCTGGATGTTGAACTCGTTGTCAGCATTCATGTCAACGCTGGAATCCAGAATCAGATTCCGATCATCTGCGGATGCGTTCAGCAGATACTGCCGCATCAGCGCCAGGTCAAAGCCGTTCAGCATACCGTCGTGGTTCACATCGCCACGGATCACGTCATCTCCCGGTGTGGTTCCGGTGGTGACTGTTGTGGTTTCTGTGGTTGTCTCCGAAGTAGTGGCAGAAGTGCTTGTGGTAGTTACCACCGGCTCCTTGCCCTCTACGATGGGTAGAACGCCGGCTTAGCGGTGTAGTCCTCGTTGAACAGCAGCGGAGACTTTGCAGCTCTCCAGCTCTTGTCGTCGGTAGTACCCCAGAATACCACTGCGGAAATGCTGTCAGCGTATTCCACGCAGGCATCCATGATGCCCTTGTACATCTCAGCCTGCTTTTCAAAGCCAGCCTCGGAAGTGTCAGAAGTGGTGATGTCCAGCTCGGTGACCTGGATATCCAGGCCAGTCTCTGCGAACTTCGCCAGTGCCTTTTTATACGCAGAAACGGTGGGGAAACCAACGTCCAGGTGAGACTGCATACCGATACCGTCGATCAGTCCCTTTTCCTTCAGTTCCAGTGCCATCTTGCAGATCGCATCGGTTTTCTGCGGCATATATTCGTTGAAATCGTTGTAATACAGCTTGGTGTTCTTCGGTGCATACTTTCTGGCATACTCAAATGCCGGCTCAATGAAGGAGTTGTCGCCGAATACCTTGACCCATCCGGAATAGTTGGCATTCTCGGACTGTCCGCCGCCGGTACGGGGTGAGCCGTTGTCCAGCCATGCCTCATTGACCACATCCCATGCGTAGAAATCTACGGTCGGGTACTCTTCTTCCAGTGCAGCGAAAACGTTCTTGATGTAGTTTTCCATACGCTGGAGCATGATATCCTTGGAGCCCCAGTCGCCGCTGTCCTGGAAGCCTGCCTTGAAGAACCAGTCCGGTGTCTGGCTGTGCCATACCAGAACGTGGCCACGTACCGGGATATTGTTGTCCCGGCAGTAGTTCAGGATGGTTCTGGCGCTTGCCAGATTGATGACCGGTTCGGTCTCGCTGCCGGATGCCTGGGTTGCGCTCTTATCCAGAATGGATTCCGGTTTCAGCTCGTTGCCCAGGGTGATGCTGTTGAAGTGCTTTGGCGATCAGATCCTTGGTGGACTGGGGTGCAAGCTCTTCGGTGGTGACAGCCGTGCCGATCTTGAAATCGTTGGCATAAACATCCTTCAGAGACGGAATATCCTTCTGGATCTGATATACCGGCGCTGTGCGCACCTCGAAATCGTCGATATACATGGTTGCAGTGTCGTTGCACTCAAAGTACAGATAGACCTTGGACACATCCTCGGAAAAGCTGAACTTGATGCCGGAGAAGGTTGCCCAGTCGCCGTTGCTGGTCTGCGCCTGCAGGTTGCTGTAGTGACGCTCGCCGCTGGCATCGGTGTATTCCATGCTCAGCTTGATGGAGTTATACCACTCGGTCTTTGCCACAGCGCTGACGGTGTACTGCACCCCAGCCTCGCACTTGTCGTCCAGCAGGAACTGCGGACCGTTCCAGTTCTTGGCTCTGTCTTTGACGCACATGGAATAAGAGCCGCTGTATGCCTGTTCGGTGGTGGCGGTGATGGTTTCCACGCCGCCTCTGCCGGTGAATGCCGAAACATCGCCGTCCTCGAATCCGGTGCCGTAGATCTGAGTTGTACCGTCATCTTCGGCGGCGCTGACAACAGAGTGGCAGTTCCGGCGGTGAATGCTGTGGTTACCGGAACTGCGGCGCACAGCATGACAGCGCTCAGCACGCCGGCAGCGACACGCTTTCTGATTTCCTTTTTCATAATTTGTGTTCCTCCCTGTCACAAAAATATTCTATTTTATTGTAGCATGAGGCGCAGAAAAAGTCAACTGGAACCCGGATTTTTGTCTGAAATCACAAAAAGCCCGTCTCATTTTGTGCAAAAAGACGAGCATTTCATTTGGGAGAACACTTTTCGTGGGAGAATGCACCGGAAAAGGAGGCGGCGCACCGGGAACGCCCGGCGTATGTGAGGACAGTTTGACTGCTTGCTATTATATAATGTATATGTCTGTGTTGTTGTGTTCTTTTTGTTTGACAAATTTCGAGGTGTCTGGTATAATAAATATCTGAGGGCATACCTGAAACGGTAGGCGGTTTGAAAATTCTTTTTGCTTCTGCTCCCACTGCTGAATTTACAACAGTTGGGAGGTAATTGCTATGATGGATCAGTACGTCACTTTTGACGACTTGCTGAAAATTTGCAGTATCCTGTTAAATCTCGCAAGTCTGATCTTTTTACATTTACTATAATCATAAAAATAGTAATGCAGATCACCCGCAATGACGAGAATAAAAAGAAATAACCGCCCACGACTTCGCAAATCTGTGGCGGTTAAATCTTTATCTTAACTAAAGCAGTAGGAGCAGACCGTCTACTGGTATGCTCTCTTTCTATTTCTATTATACGCTATCATGCCCCGTTTGTCAAGGGGATTTTTTTGCCGAAAAATTGCGGCTGCTTTTGTTTGACATTTTCTGCAAAATGTGGAATACTGAAAGTCTGAGGGCATACCTGAAACGGTAGGCGGTCGATTCCAGCTCCCAAGATTATTATAATCGATGGGAGGTGATGTACATGGAGAATTTTGTAACATGGGAGCAACTGCGCTTTTTGCGTGGCTCGTATTTACATTGATTCAAACAGCAATTTTGCTTTCCGATCATCACGATCATAAACGGAAATAACCGCCCCTAAGCTGCTAACTTGGACGGTTATCTCTGATAACTTAACTTTGGGAGCAGACCGTCTACTGGTATGCTCTCTTTCTATCTCTATTATACGATATCACGCCTCGTTTGTCAAGGGGATTTTTGCCGAAAAATTGTAGCTGCTTTTGTTTGACATTTTTTGCAAAGTGTGGTATACTGGGATTCTGAGGGCATACCTGAAACGGTAGGCGGTTTGTTCGAGTATTCCCTCCCATTTGTGTAAATTCAGCACATGGGAGGTGATTGCAGTGGATAGCTTTGTTACATTTCATGACTTGCTGGAAATCGGAACTTTTTGATTTCATTAGCAACATTCATCATGGCGTTGTGCAAAAATTGCAAAAGCAGTAATCACAAGAAGAAAAAGAAATAACCGCCCCAAAGCTTCCAACTAAAGGCGGTTAATTCATGTAATTAAACGACAAATGGGAGCAGACCGTCTACTGGTGCGCTCTCTTTCTATCTTTATTATACGCTATCATGCCCCGTTTGTCAAGGGGATTTTTTGATTTTTCCGCAGCCGCCCACGAAAAAATCCCCACAGCATTCCCATAAAAATTTGACAAATTATGCAACATATGATATACTATTTGTATCATCCCACTCGAAAAAGGAGCGATTTCCTATGATTACCTGTAGCCATTGCGGTCAGATCGCAGCAGACGGTTCGGCGTTTTGCCCCAACTGCGGCGCAGCTCTTCCTGCACCGTATTTTCAGCAGCCCCAGCAGCCCGTTCAACAGCCTGTTTATCCGCAGCCGCAAATGCCGCCTTATCCGGGCTATCCCACACCCTGCGAACAGCCCGGCACCAATGGAAAAGCCGTTGCATCCCTGGTCATGGGAATCTGCTCCCTGTTGGTGTGGCTGCTGTTTCTGACAAATGATTTCGATGCGTTCAGCTTTCTCAGCATCCCCCTGGGGATCATCAGCATTGTCATGGGCGCTGTAGCAAAGAAAGAGATCCGGCGTACAACGCCCGGCGGCAGCACTGCCCTCGCCACAGCCGGCATCGTCTGTTCCATTATCTCGCTTGCGCTGGATGTGGTGTTTTTTGTACTGGGTCTGATCTTTGTTGTGATCCTTGGCATGGCTCTGGCAAGATTTTAAGCATCCTGTACACATCCCGATACGAAACAGGTCCTGTGACCTGTTTCCATAAACCAAACCAATTCATGGAGGTATTTTCTTATGTTGACTTGTGAGACCTGCGGCAAAGTTCTGCCGGAAGGCACTTCGTTCTGCCCGAACTGCGGTATGCCTGTGGAACATACAGACAGCGCTGCCCAGCCCGACGCACCCAACGCTCCGGCACCGGATACAGCTGCGCCGGAATCCAATCCCTATGCTATGCCCTCCGGCGGTTCTGCCCCGGCATCCGGCAGCATTCCGGAACAGAGTTATCCCGGAACTTATCCGCCCGGCGGCAATTCCGGCTATGGCGCACAGCCGAACCAGCCCCAGAGCCAGCCGCAGCCCCATCCCCAACAGCCCTACTATGGACAGCAGCCCCAGCAGAATTACGGGCAGCCGGGAAACGGCGGCTATATTCCGCCGCAGCAGCAGGGCTATCCGGGCGGTTACCCGAATTATCCCCAGAACTATCCGAACAACAGCTCCAACGGCAAGGCAATTGCCGGACTGGTGCTGGGCATTCTCTCCATCGTGATGGGATGCGTCTACGGTTCCGGTCTCCTCTTCGGTATCCTGGGTACCATTTTTTCTCCTGCATGGCACGGAAAGAGGACAGCAGTAACCCGCTGCAAAACAAGAAAACAGCACTGCCACCAGCGGTCTCATCTGCTCGATCATAGGTATTGTTCTTTCTGTGATCGTCCTTCTCATCGTAATCATTGCCGTGGCAGTTTCCGTGGAAACAGGAGACTACACCACCCCCGGCTACTATGGCTCCGGTGATTACCAGGATGCCTGCCAGCTCTTCTTCGGACTGCTCCGCTAATGTACTATGACCTTCCTGCGCACGGACTTCGGTCTGTGCGCTTTTTGTCAGATAATGCCGGGAAACAGCACGTGTTTTCAAATTATTCCTTGACAGACATTCTGCAATATGATAGACTAAAAGCAGTACCAGAGCGTATTCATATTCCTATGGGAACACGCTCTGAAATACAGACCGAAAGGAAACGATACCACCATGTTTCGAACCTATGACCTCAGCGGCATCTGGGACTTTTCCATGGCACAAATGGCAAAAGGCACATCTCCCACCGCTTTTGATGATACGATCGCACTCCCCGGCACAACATCTCTCGCCAAAAAAAGGCGCACCCAATCCCAACCGGGAGGCAGGCTTTCTCACGGATGCCTACGCCTTTGAGGGACAGGCGTGGTTTCGCAAAGAGATCTGCATTGACCCGGAACTGTTCGACACCGATATGGGAATGCTCCCCATCAAGCTGACCCTGGAACGCACCCGGATGACCACCCTCTGGATCAACGGCAGGCTTGTGGGCAGCTGCAACAGTTTATGCACGCCCCACGTCTATGACATCACCGATTTTGTGACCAAGCCGCTGGTGGAGATTCTGGTGCTGGTGGAGAACACCGGCTATCCCACCAAAGGCGGACACCTCACCTCGCCGGACACCCAGTCCAACTGGAACGGCATCACCGGGCAGATGACCCTGGAAGTGTTCCCGGAGGTCTATGTAGATCATGTCCAGGCATACCCCGACCCGGAACACAAAAACGTCACCCTTACCATGCAGCTCCACGGGGCATCCACCGCAAGCTTTTCCGCCACTGGCAGCGTTGTGGAGGACAACGAAGAGGACACCATTCCGCTGTTCCAGGCGCAGCTGACGGCAGACGAAAACGGTATGGCATCCGTGACCATTCCCCTGGACGAGGCGTATTATGAATGGAGCGAATACCACCCGGCGCTGTACTATCTGTTCTACACCATCGACGAGGCAGACTGCGGCAGCGTCAGCTTTGGAATGCGGCGGTTCTGCGCCGAGGGCAGCCGTTTCACCATCAACGGACAGCCCACCATGCTCCGTGGCAAGCACGACGGACTGATCTTTTCCCAGAACCGGCTATGCACCCACGGATGTAAACGAGTGGCTGCGTGTGCTGAGCATTGCCAAAAGCTACGGCATCAACCACTACCGTTTCCACACCTGCTGTCCGCCGGATGCAGCGTTCACTGCGGCAGATGTGCTGGGCATCTACATGGAACCGGAACTGCCGTTCTGGGGAACGATCGCCGCTCCCGGCGAAGAGGGCTACAACGAGGCGGAGCAGAACTACCTCATCGAACTGGGAGACAAGATGCTGGACACATTCGGCAACCATCCGTCCTTTGTCATGTTCTCCCTGGGCAACGAGCTTTGGGGGCAGCCCGGAACGGCTGGGAAAGATCCTGCGGCACTACAAGGAAAGGGACAGCCGCCATCTGTACACCCAGGGCTGCAACAACTTCCAGCATTTTCCGCTGATGGTGCCGGAGGACGATTACTATGTGGGCGTGCGGCTCAGCAAGGAACGGCTGCTCCGTGGTTCGTTCGGGATGTGCGACGCACCGCTGGGTCACGTCCAGACAGAGCGCCCCGGCACCATGCACCAGTATGACGACGTGATCTTTCCCAAGCAGACGGAGGGCGAGGGCGCATCCGACACGGAAGAGATCGAGATCCAGTACGGCACCGGCGTGAAAAAGGTGCAGGTGAGCAAGACTGCCGGCGGACTCATTCCCACCAAGCCGGTGGTCACCCACGAGATCGGACAGTACGAGGTCTATCCCGACTTCCGGGAGATCGACAAGTACACCGGACCGCTGAAAGCCCGGAACTTCGAGATTTTCCGGTTCCGGCTCGGTGCAAAGGGAATGCTGCGCCAGGCGGACAAGTTCTTCCGGTGCAGCGGCGCACTGGCGGCTGCCTGCTATAAGGAAGAGATCGAGGCGGCAATGCGCTCGCAGTATATCGCCGGATTCCAGCTGCTGGATCTCCAGGATTTCTCCGGTCAGGGAACGGCGCTGGTGGGAATGCTGGACGCATTCATGGACAGCAAGGGGCTGATCTCGCCGGAGGAATGGCGAATGTTCTGCTCGGACTGTGTGCTGCTGGCACAGTTCCCGTCCTATGTGCTGATTACCGGCGAAATGTTCGTGGCAAAGGTCTCCATGCGAACGGTTCTGCCCCAGTCCGGCACGGCAGAATGGATGCTGGTTCGGGAAAACGGCGACACCCTGGGCAAGGGGACATTCCCGGTACAGGCGGAATCCGGTCTGACGGAGATCGGCAGCATCTTCTGCCGGATGCCGGAGGAATTGCAGCGCCCCGAACGGGTGCATCTCATCCTGTCGCTGACGGACACAGATGTCTGCAACGCCTATGACCTGATGCTCTACCCAGCCATTGCCATGCCGGAGCTGGAGAGCCGGGCGGAGCTGTGCATCACGGAAAATCTGGACACGGCGCTGGCGGCACTGGCAGACGGAAAGAAAACGGTCTTTCTGCCGAGAGAAACTGCCGAGAGCATTCCGGGATTCTACTGCACGGACTTCTGGTGCTATCCCATGTTCCGGGACATCTGCAACTGGATGAAAAAGCCGGTGGCAGTGGGAACCATGGGGCTTTGCATTCAGGACGACCATCCGGCGCTGGCAGAGTTCCCCACCCAGGAATACAGCACGCCCCAGTGGTACGACATTGTGACGGCGGCGGACTGCACCATCCTGGACGACACGCCCAGCGAGTTCACGCCCATTGTGCAGATGATCGACAACTTTGAGCGCAACCATAAGCTGGGAATCGTCTGGGAGGCGAAAGTGGGCAGCGGCAGCCTGTTGGTCTGCACCAGCCGCCTGTCTGAGATCGCCACTCGTCCGGAAGTGCGCTGGCTAGCGAAGAGCCTGCTGGACTATGCGGCATCCGACCGCTTTGCCCCGGCGCAGAGTGTGACGGCGCAGCAACTGCAAAAGTGGTTCCGGAAAGGCGAATGACACCGACTGCCCTGCGGAAAAAATGAAAAATCCCCTTGACAAACGGGGCGTGATGACGTATAATAGAGATAGAAAGAGAGCATACCAGCAGACGGTTTGCTCCCACTGCTTTGAGTTAAAAAAGATTTAACCGCCGCAAGTTTGGTCGCTTAGGGGCGGTTATTTCTTTTTATTCTCGTCATTGCGGTGATCTGCATTACTATTTTTATGATTATAGTAAATGTAAAAGATCAGACTTGCGAGATTCAGCAAAATACTGCAAATTTTCAGCAAGTCGTCAAAAGTGACGTACTGATCCATCATAGCAATCACCTCCCAACTGTTGTAAATTCAGCAGTGGGAGCAGAAGCAAAAAGAATTTTCAAACCGCCTACCGTTTCAGGTATGCCCTCAGACATTCAGTATACCACACTTTGCAAAAATGTCAAACAAAAACCCCTTTTGTTGAACCGCCTCCTAAAAGTTAGTCAAAAAAATCTAACGATTTGGGATTGGTTCATGTCAAGGGGCTTTTTTCATTTTTCGCACCGTTTTTCTTACCCTGCCGGGAACGTCAGCGTGATGGCAGTCCCCTCGCCGGGTTCGCTGTCCACGTGGATGGCCGCATGGTGGAGCGCTGCGCCGTGCTTGACGATGGACAGCCCCAGACCTGTGCCGCCCACCGCCTTGGAGTGGCTCTTGTCCACCCGGTAGAACCGCTCGAAGATGCGTCCCTGCTCTGCCGCCGGGATGCCGATGCCGGTATCCTTGACGCACAGTTCCACATGGTCTGCCGCCTGGCGGACATCCACCCAGACCCTGCCGCCGGGGCGGTTGTACTTCACCGCATTTTCGCAGAGATTGTACACCATCTCCCCCAGCACCTGGCGCACGCCGTTCACCACGCCGTGGCTGCCGTTGGTCACCAGCGTGACCCCGTTTTTCCGGGCAACAGACGCCAGCTGCTGCACCACATCCCGTGCAGTCTCCAGCAAGTCCACCGATTCCCGTTCCATGGGGACCTGGTTTTCGTCCAGCCGGGACAGCTTGATGATATCCCCGATTAGGGTAATGAGCCGCTGGGACTCGTCATAGATCTTGCCGGCAAAATGAGGGATGTCCTCCGGTCTGACGATGCCGTTCCGGATGATCTCCGCAATGCCGGAAATGGAAGTCAGCGGCGTTTTCAGCTCGTGGGAAACATTCGCCGTAAACTCCCGGCGATACTGTTCCTGCGCCTCTTTTTTCCGTCACATCCAGGGTCAGAATCACCGCACCCACCAGATCCAGCGCATCCTCCTGCTGGCACACCGGGCTGGCAATGATCTGATAGACTCTGCCGTCCAGTTCCAGGTTCTCCTGGGCATGACGACCCTTGAGGGCGCTGTCCACCACGCTGCGGAATCCCTCGCTCCGGTTCACCGCCAGCAGATTTTCGGGGACGCTTTCCGGCGCCATGCCAAAAATGCGCACAGCGCTCCGGTTATAGGACAAAATCTGATAGTTCCGGTCTACCACAAACAGTCCCTCGCTCATATTCTCCGTAATCATGGAAAATTCCTGCTGCTGCTTGCGGATCTCTTCCATCTGGCTGCGAATTTCCCGGTTCTGGGCAGCGATACGCTGTAAAAACGGCGAAAGCTCGTCATAGGTCTCCACCTGTTCCGGATGCTGCAAGTCGATGCTGCCCAGCGGTTTCACGATCTTCTTGGACACCCGGTAGGACAAAACCCCGGCAAGGGCGCACGCCGCCAGGAAGATAAACACCACCGGCGAGATCATGCCGCCCATGAGGAACAGCACCGAGCGCTGAGACATGGCGAGACGCAGCACCGTGCCGTCCTGCATCCGCTTGGCGTAATAGAGGGTATGCTCCGACAGGGTGGACGAGCGGCGGATACTGGTGCCGGACTCGTTTTCCAGCGCCTCCTGCACCTCTGCCCGGTCGGCGTGGTTTTCCATAGTGCTGGGGTCGCTGCGGTTGTCGAATTTTACCGTGCCGTCTGCCTCGATCCAGGTGATGCGGCACTGGCTGGACGACATCTCGTCCAGATACTTCATGCCGTCCTCTTTCACGCCCTGCTCCACAAAGGACGCCGTGGTGCGCATCTGATCCAGCATGGCAGATTCAAAGTGTTCGTAGAGTACGCCGGTGATAAGTGCCAGGCTCAGCAGCAGCACAGACACCACCACGGCGATCATGGACTGAAAGATCTTTCTGGTCATGCCCTACCATCCCCCGAACGATAGCCGATGCCCGGTACGGTCTCGATATAGTTGCCGCAGTCCCCCAGTTTCTGACGCAGGTGGCGCACATGGACATCCACCGTGCGGCTCTCGCCGTCAAAGGAATAGCCCCAGATCTGGTTCAATAGCTGGTCTCTTGTAAAGACCACGCCGGGATTGTCCAGCAGCAGACACAGCAGTTCGAACTCCTTGAGGGTAAGGTTCACGGTCTCGCCGCTCACCTGTACCACGTGCCGTGTGGGATTGACGCTCAGTTCGCCCAGCCGCAGCACCTTTTCTTCCACCGGC
>VOFI01000323.1_pt1 | contig 66000 bp, 102 predicted proteins | sample 5384131 | NCBI WGS metagenome assembly VOFI01 (sample SAMN12384728, study PRJNA508395) | human gut metagenome | isolation source: healthy gut H | host: Homo sapiens
CAGTCCGGCTATGGTGTTTCCAAGCTGGATTCCATTGTGGAAGAAGTTGTCCGGCAGATCTTCGCACAGTTCCGCGAGGTTTCCCGAAAAAAGATGCTGGAATCGGTCAAGACCAACGATGCCGCCCGCATCCAGAAGAAGGTCAAGAAAATCCAGAAAGACTTGGAAAGCAAGCAGAAAGAACTGGACGACCTGAAAGCCGAAACCATCCTCGTCATCCGGGGCGTAAGTGCCTTGGACAAAGAACTGCTGGGCACACTGGTAGCCGAGGCAAGAGAGGCTCTGGAAACTCTGGAAAAGCAGCTCGTGCAGGCACAGGATGAATACGAAGAAGCCACCAAAACAGCAAAGCGCAGCAACTACATCTGCAATGAACTTCTTACATGGGCGGATGTGTATGACACTGCCAATCACGATGAACGCCGCGCCATTTTGCAGCAGTTCATTAAGGAGATTTGCGTCCGAAAAGACTATGAAATCTCGATTACGCTGAACGCCAGCTTCAACCAAGTGGAGCAGCTCAAGGCTGTATCAACCTACGATGGTGCGGAAATTTTTGAAGGAATTTCCGAGAGGGGGGCATAAAAAAGCGATACGATTGCCCGCAGAACTCTGAAAATGCAAAGAAAGAAGCGTGAAACCGATGGATTTTCAAAAGTACATTGATGACCCCGCCCGGTTCGCATCCGACTTCAGGGTTCGGAGCCCGGCACGGTCTGCCAAAGTTTTTTAGGCATAAAAACGCCGCATCGTACAAAACGATGCGGCAATTGGGGACTCGAAGGGGATCGAACCCTCGACCTCTCGGATGCGAACCGAACGCTCTCCCAGCTGAGCTACGAGCCCATATTGTTGACTTAATTACTATACCGCAGCAGGGAAAAATTGTCAAGCTGGTTTTGAAAAAAGTACGCAGATGTTGTTCAGCCTGAAAAAGCGGCAGGAGAACGCCGGGGAAACGTGATCCCGGAAGTAGGCAAAGGCCTTTATCATGCTTACCCGGTCAAGAATATTGTGCCGGATGCAAAGCAGAGGTATGAAAACATGCTGTGGCATTTGCGGGCATAAAAACAATTTAGGGCAATACCGCACAATTCCCGCCTTACGGCTTAAGCACCGCTCCGGCGGCTGTGGCACGGCATCTGCGTTGCCAAAATGCTCGATAATGTCGGGTTGCGGTACCCGCATCGTGCTTCGGGGCAAAAGCCCCTCGCACTCTGCGACCGCTGCCCCTGCTTCGGTTCGCTGTTTCCGCCACTGGCGGCGCTCACCTTGCAGCATCCAGTATTATCTGCGCTTTTGGCTTAGCAGCTGCCGCACCTCGCTCGCCGTATCGGCACTTAGAATTATGCGGTATTGCCTTAGAAAACAGAATACCCACGATCCCCAACATCGCCGGCCATCTGTGCGGCGTTCCTTTTACAACAAGAGCACAACAATAAAACAACGGCAATTCATGGCTTGCGGTCTGCAAAAATCGGCATATATCGACAGACGAATAATATTTGCTTCTAATAATAACGCGTATATGATAAAATAAAATATATGGTTCTAAAATTGCACTAACCGTACAAAACCGTATACCCCAAAAGCCTTGACTTTTTGCTGTGCGGCTGTATATAGTAACCTTAATACAATATTAACCATGCGGCCCATGCGGCGGGCAAGGCTTGCAGCCTGGACCTGCCAAAAGCAGAGGGGTAACAGCCTGGGTAGCAGGCGCAATACAATGAGAGAGCAACTATAAAAGGTTACACATGGTAACAGTCTGCTTATGCTGCGGCGGGGTGGATTAGCGTACCGGCAGGGAAACAGGAGGCCCTAAAACCGTGGAGGATCATTGTGGAAAAGCAGGCAGAAGCAAGGTAAACAGACTGCTGGCAAAGCAAACCCGATTGGTCAGTTACATTGAAGGATTACAGGCGGAAACGCGTGTGTATTATACCCTGTGGCAATGTGGTCCGGAGCTGCGTATTTTGGTGAGCGGGGAGGCGGGCCCCGCTGTGAGTTGTACCTTCCCCGCAGATATGGAGTGCCGCGCCCGGAACCTGTTGCAATACTTATACGAAAACGCCGTAATGCCCAGCCAGGCCGCAGATGTGCTGGCTGATTGCTGCACAGTGGGGCAGGTTGAAGTGCTGAACGCAGGCTGCTGAGCACCTGAACCAAATGCGCAGCAAAAAACTGCGAAAAGAATGTTAAAATGCAGGGGGACCGTATGTGATGCCTTGCCCCGGTAGGAGAAACAAGAATGACGGAAGAAAAGCTGGTCGAACGTGTGACCGCACTGTTTGCAGACAGTGATGCAGCCCAGCGCAAGATGATCCGCCTGTATGCAGAAACCAATGATGCCATTGAGGCAAGCGCAATCATTGATTCCGGCGCAGAAGTATTGCATATGCTGCAAAGGCGGCCTGCGGCCGGAAGTTCTGGTGCTAGATTCGGTTTTGAGTGATACCACAATTTTTTCCACTGCTGCGCAGCATACGCCAACAGCAGATTGAGTACGAACCGCATATTATTGTAACCCTGATGCCCAGTGCAGCGCCCCAAATTGAAAAAATATTGACATTGGGGGCCGAGTGTACTATATTCAAACCATATAGTTTGCCCGAATTATTTGATACGGTGTATCAAACAGCAGCAAAGCGGCCCGCGGCTGAACCGTTACCTGGTGCATGAGAGCGTTACGGCTCAGCTGCGCACCCTTGGTTGCTACAAAAACCTGGCCTATGGTATCAATTACCTGCAGGAAGCCGTGTATATTGCGGTCTGCGACCGCCAGGCGTGTTCCCTGGGGGAGTTGTGCACCAAAGCAGGGGAGCCGTTTGGCGTAAATGGCCCGGCGGTGCGCTCGGCTCTGGAACGCCTGAATGCGCGGCTGTACAAAAGCAATACGCCGGCTTACCAGATGCTGTGCGAGCGCAACGGCAAGACCCCGCAGGATCGCCTGACGGTAAGTGAACTGCTGGAAGCGGTGATCGCACGCACGCACCATGACCTGCGCTGCTGACAGCAGCAGATAAACGGGCATATCCAGCGCTATAAAAGGAGAAGCTTCCTATGCCGGAACATACACTGCCCGATGCCCTGCACCCGCAGCAGGAAGATGCAGCGGATGAACTGCAGCTGCGCGGGGGCTGAAAGGCCGCTTTTTTGCGGATTTTCTGCCTGCTGCAAAGCACTGTGGATGCCTTGCAGAATTATCTTGTGCACGCTGCCACCCCTGATGTACAGGATATGGCAGCACCGCTGCTGGAAGAGATGAAACAGCGCATTTTCCGCCTGGAACGCTTGGCGGATAATGCGGCGGATCTTGTGGCGCAAAGCCAGCCGCCCCGGCAGCTGAACTGGACTGTGCAGGAAATGACGGTGTACCTGGCTCAGCTGTGTGATGCCGCAAACCATGAGCTGGAGGAATGCGCCGTTACCGGCCGGGTGCATTTGCAGCCCATGCCGCAGAACCAGCCGGTTTGGGCGCAGATTGATTTGGCCATCGTCCAAACGATGTTTGCCAACCTGTTTTCCAATTCTCTGCGGGCAAACCCGGCGGCAAAAATTACGATAAGCTTCACCGGACGCACGCTGGAACACCATGACGGCAGGATCTGGCCGGAGGCCGCCTGCGCCCAGTTGGCTGGTGTTCAGACACCGGAAGCCCTTGCCAACGGGTGCACCGGTTTTGCTGTTGGTATACCGCTGCGCCCAAAATTTGGGCTGGCGGCTGGAAACCGCAGCAAACCAGGAAACCGTGCTGCGCATGACGTTGCCGCCGGAACCGCTGGCAGCGTTCGGTACCCATAATGTGCTGCGCACACCTCGTCCCGGAAAGCGGCGCAGCCCGCCTGCGGGAAGAATTCCGTGCGACCCTGCCGCCCAAAAAGATTTGATGCGGCTGCCAAAGCTGATAAAAGACACCATCCTGCAGTCGAAAAGCAAAGCCGGAAATCATAAGGCAATACCGCACAATTCTAAGTGCCGTAGCCGCCGGGCGGTGCTTAAGCCGTCAGGCGGGAATTGTGCGGTGTTGCCATAAGCAATAAATATAATTTGTACAGCGGCGCACCCGGTGCGCCGCTGTTTTTCTGTGCGGCAAGCGGAAAACAAAATGTAATTATGTCAATTTTTCTTTTTTCAAACAACGGCTTTACTTTGAGCGCAAACTATTGTAAAATACAAGGGAAAAGATAATATGGGTGCAGTTTGGTAAAACCCGGCAGCGGCGGCTGTGCCCGGAAAATACAGGTGGTGTTTGAATATGGCAGTTCAATATAAACGTATTCTTTTGAAAGTCTCCGGCGAAGCACTTTCCGGCGAAAAAGGCACCGGTTTTGATGAAGCTACCATTGCTTCTATCTGCGCGGGCATCAAGGCAGCGTATGACCTTGGCGCACAGATCGGCATCGTGGTTGGCGGCGGCAATTTCTGGCGCGGCCGTTCCTCCGGTAAAATGGATCGCATGGATGCAGACAAGATCGGTATGCTGGCAACCGTGATGAACGCCATTGCCGTCAAGGATGCTCTGCGCCAGCAGGGTGTGCCCGCTGTTGTTATGACCAGCTCCGCCATGCCGCAGGTGGCCGATACCTTCCGCAGCGATAAGGCAATCGCTGAGCTGGAAGCAGGCAAGATCGTCGTGTTCGGCGGCGGCACCGGCAACCCCATCTTCTCTACTGATACCGCATCCGCCCTGCGCGCCTTGGAAATCGGTGCAGACGCCATGTTCAAGGCAACTATGGTGGACGGCGTGTATGATAAGGATCCCCACAAGTACCCCGATGCCGTCAAGTACGATACCCTGACCTTTACCCGTGTGTTGGACGAGCGGCTGGCTGTTATGGACTCCACCGCCGCAACCCTCTGCCGTGACAATGGTCTGCCCATTGTGGTGTTTGACCTGAACGAGCCCGCCAACATTGCCCGTGCCCTGCAGGGCGAAAACGTGGGCACCATTGTGCGCGAGTAACTGCAAAGTATTTTAACCCCTAATTTATATATCGAAAAGGAGAAAACCCTCATGAGCAGCACGACCAAAATTTACGAAGAAAAAATGAACAACTGCGTGGCCCATCTCGACCGCGAGCTGACCTCCATCCGTGCAGGCCGCGCCAACCCCGGCATCCTGGATAAAGTAATGGTGGATTATTACGGCAGCCCGACGCCTGTCCAGCAGGTTGCATCCGTGGCTGTTTCCGAAGCCCGCATCCTGACCATCACCCCAGGATGGTACCCTGATCAAGGCAATCTCCAAGGCAATCCAGACCAGCGATATCGGCATCAACCCCATTGATGACGGCCACACCATCCGCCTGGTGTTCCCGGCTCCCACTGAGGAACGTCGCAAGCAGCTGACCAAGAATGTGCAGAAGCAGGGCGAAGAAGCCAAGATCGCTGTGCGCAATGTCCGCCGCGATGCCATGGGTAAGTTCAAAGCCCAGACAAAGGCTGGCGAGCTGACCGAGGACGACCAGAAGAACCTGGAAGAAGAGGTCCAGAAGCTGACCGATAAGTTCGTTAAGGAAATGGACGCAACCTGCGCCCGTAAAAATCAGGAGATCATGGAGGTCTGATTGCGGCAGACGGGCGTAAGCCTGCCTGGGCGCAGCCCCTCTTTATGGTGTATCTGAAGACAAAGAAAAGGACAGATATTTCGCAAATACAAGCAGGATTTAAGGCTTTTTAACGCAAACTCCCGCTGTGCTTGTAGAAATAGACTGAATTTTTGACTTTTCAGATACACCCCAGCTGTGTGTGCCGCGCCTGAACGCCATGCGCGGCACGCAGTTTATTCCGGCAGAAGTGCAAGAAACGCCGTTTCACCGCATACCATGGCAGGGGATAGGCTTAAGGCAACACCGCACAATTCCCGCCTTGCGGCTAAGCACCGCTCCGGCAGCTGCGGCACGGCATCTGCGTTGCCAAAATGCTCGATAATGTCGGGTTGCGGTACCCGCATCGTGCTTCGGGGGCAAAAGCCCCTCGCACTCTGCGACCGCTGCCCCTGCTTCGGTTCGCTGTTTCCGCCACTGGCGGCGCTCACCTTTGCAGCATCCAGTATTATCTGCGCTTTTGGCTTAGCATCTGCCGCACCTCGCTCGCCGTATCGGCACTTAGAATTATGCGGTATTGCCTTAACACACCGCAGCTGCTGTTGAAAGGAAACCATCTTTTATGAAAACTCGCATCATTACCGCCGTAGTCGGGCTGGCTGTTCTTGCCGTGGTTCTGGCTTTCTTTGACACGATCCTGTTTGACCTGGTGCTGGCGGCTATCTGCCTGCTTGCCATTCATGAAGTGTTTACCGCAATGGGCTTTGGCAAAAAGCAGTGGTACCTGTATGCGGCAGCGGTGCCGTTTACCATGCTGCTCATGCTCAGCTCCAGCGGGCGGCGCGCGCAGCGCTGCTGGCTGTGGGCTTTTTTTGACGGTGCTGTTTTATAATGTGGTGCTCATCACCCATGATAAAACGCTGGATTTTGGCAAGCTGAGCGGCTTTATCTACTTCAGCGGTGTGATTCTGTTCTGCTTTTTACTCTCTCATCCATCTCAAGCGCTGCCTGCCGATGGATATGTACGGCTATGATGCCATCTACTTCATCCTGCTGATCCTGTGCTTTGCCTGGGGCGGCGATACCTGCGCCTACTTTGCGGGCCGCGCGTTCGGCAAGCACAAGCTGGCTCCGGTGGTAAGCCCCAACAAAACGGTGGAAGGCGCCATCGGCGGTGTGATCGGCAGCGTGGTCATCGGGCTGCTGGCAACCATTATTTACAGCGCGCTTTCCGGCCGGTTCGCCAGCCTGACGGTGGCTGTCACCGCACGGCACTATATCATCATTGCCGCCATGGGCGCCGTGGCGTCGGTGCTGGGCATTTTGGGCGATCTCTTCGCCTCTGCCGTCAAGCGTCAGGTGGGTATCAAAGATTACGGCACCATTTTCCCCGGCCACGGCGGTATTTTGGACCGGTTTGACAGCGTGATGTTTATCGCGCCGCTGGTGTCCATCGTGGTGCGTTACTTCTTTTATGTGTTCCAGTAAAGCGTAAACAGGGGGGCCGCCGTATCAACAGGCCGGGTCCCGAAAACCAGAACAACAACCGGCACTGCACTTTTGTGGCAGTGCCTTTCCATAAGGGGATGTCAACATGCCAAAAACCATTACTCTGCTTGGCTCCACCGGTTCCATCGGTACCCAGAGCCTTGATGTTGCCCGGATGCACGGCTACCGCATCTTTGGCCTTGCAGCGAACTCCCGCGTGGAGATCCTGCAAAAGCAGATCGAAGAGTTCCACCCGGAATATGTGGCCGTGGTGGACCCTGCCGCCTGTGAGAAACTGGATGCCGCCCTTGCCGGTACCGCCAACGCACCCAAACTGCTGAAAGGCCCGGAGGGGCTGCGCACTCTGGCTGCCATGGATGGCCCCGATGTTGTATTGAACGCGGTAGTCGGTATTGCCGGTTTGCCGGCCCTCTGGCTGCAATCGAAAGCGGACATGATCTGGCCCTCGCCAACAAGGAAAGCCTTGTGACCGGCGGCCACCTGGTAACGGACGCGGTAAAGAAATACGGCGTCAAGTTGCTGCCGGTGGACAGCGAGCATTCCGCCATCTTCCAGTGCCTGCAGGATCAGCATTCTGCCAAACGGCTGGAAAAGATTCTGCTCACCGCATCCGGCGGACCTTTCTTTGGTATGACGACCGAGCAGCTGCGCGGCAAAACCAAGTCTGATGCCCCTCAAGCACCCCAACTGGAATATGGGCGCTAAGATCACGATCGATTCCGCCACCCTGATGAACAAAGGTCTGGAGCTGATTGAGGCTGTCTGGCTGTTTGGCTTGCCGGAGGATAAGATTCAGATTGTTGTCCAGCGCGAAAGCATTGTGCACTCTGCTGTGCAGTTTGCCGACCATTCTGTTATCGCTCAGCTGGGCGTGCCGGATATGCGCATTCCGATCCAGTATGCCCTGACCTGGCCGGACCGTCTGCCCAGCCCGGTGCCGGAGCTGGATTTTGCTGCCCTCAAGCATCTGAGCTTTGATGTGGCGGATGATGAAACGTTCCGCTGCCTGGCGGCCGCCAAAAGGCGATCCGCAAAAAGGGCGGCCTTGGCCCCTGCGCCGCAAACGGTGCCAACGAGGAAGCTGTGCGCCTGTTCCTGCAGGATAAGATCGGCTTTTTGGATATTGGCCGCCTGGTGGAAGGCATGGTGGACAGCGACAGCTTTGGCGGGGATTATACCCTGCAGGATGTGTATGACTGCGACCGCATGGCGCGCGATTATGTAAAAGCCCATGTGTAACCCTTCTGTGCCGGGCATTTGGCGGCCCGGCTGTCAAAGTTCCCTGTAAGCGAGGTGCTTATGAATTTTCTGCTGACCGCGATTGTGGCAGTTTTGGTATTTGGCACGGTGGTGCTGGTGCATGAGGCCGGGCATTTTTTTTGCCGCCCGGCACTGCGCCATCCATGTGGAGGAATTTTCCATCGGGTTCGGCCCGGCGCTGTGGAGGACCGTCAGGGGGCGGCACCCGTTATTCCGTGCGTCTGCTGCCGCTGGGCGGTTACAATAACCTTGCCGGTGAAACCCCGGAAGAATCTGAGGACCCGGACGAGCAGGAGCGGGCAGAACCTGCGAAAAAAAGCAGGATGCTGCCGCTGCTTCTGTGCATACCTATGATCCGCATGTTCCCTTGTTCCCCCTGACGGTGGATGGCAAAAGCTTTGTGGAAGCAAGCCCCTGGCAGCGCTTTTTTGTGATTGCCGCCGGTGCCCTGATGAATTTTGTGCTGGGCTTTATCCTGTTGCTGGTACTTGTGGCCAGCGGCAACGCTGTGACCAGCAAGATCATTTATGACTTCCAGGGTGAAAACCCAAAAAGCCAGGCATCTGGCCTGCAGGTGAACGATGAGATCATGTCGGTCAACAGGCATTTCTGCTTTACGGCTGAAGATGTCATGTACGAACTGCAGCGTACCGAAAATGATACCGCAACCATCACGGTTCTGCGGGACGGCAAGCTGGTCACACTGCCCCAGGTGCAGTTTGATTCCACTACCAATGCGGACGGCACAACCTCCATGGTACTGGATTTCCGGGTGTATGGCATTGAAAAAAACGCTGCGCAGCGTGGTGCATGGGGCGGCACGGTATTTCTGCTATTATGCGCGGGTCATCCTGCGCGGATTTCTGGACCTTTTCACCGGGCGTGTGGGCGTCAATGAGCTTTCCGGTCCGGTCGGTATAGTCAATGCGGTCAACGAAGCCGTCAAATATGGCTGGCGGGATGTGCTCAGCCTGGCCGCTGTCATCACGGTAAATCTTGGCGTGTTTAACCTGCTGCCCATCCCCGGGCTGGACGGCTGCAAGCTGCTGTTCCCTTGCCGCAGAAGGCATTACCCGGCGGGAACTGCCGTTGCGCTTCCAGACAGCCATCAACGCGGCAGGCATGATCCTGCTTTTAATGCTGATGGTGCTGACCACGATGCAGGATGTGGCAAAATATATTCTTTGATTTGAAACGAAAGCCGCAGCAACCCAGATAAAAAGGGGAACAGTAGGCTTTGCGAAGTAACATACAGGAGGCGTTTTTCCATGCGTCAGCTAAAACGGACGGTCAAAATCGGCAACATTACTATTGGCGGCACCAACCCCATTGCAGTGCAGACCATGCTCAATGTGCCCGTTAAGGATATTGCGGGCAACGTGGAGCAGGCAAAACGCGTGGCAAAAGCGGGCTGCCAGATCGTGCGCGTCCGGTGCCCACCCCGGCAGATGCCGCGGTGGTATCGGCCATTAAGGAGGCGGTGGATATCCCCGTTGTGGCCGATATCCACTTTGACTATCGCGCCGCCCTTGCCGCCATTGATGCCGGTGCCGATAAGATTCGCATCAACCCCGGCAACATCGGTGATGATGACCGTGTAAAAGCGGTCGCGGATGCCTGCAACGCCAAAAACATCCCCCATCCGCATTGGCGTGAACGGCGGCAGCCTGGAAAAAGCATATCCTGGCCCGTTACGGTGCCCCTGTGCCGGAAGCCATGGTGGAAAGTGCTATGTACCATGTGCGCCTGCTGGAAAAGCATGACTTTAATAATATCGTCATCTCCATAAAATCCTCCAACGTGCCGCGCATGATGGCCGCTTACCGGCTGCTGGCCTCCCAGACAGATTACCCCCCTGCATGTGGGTGTGACCGAAGCCGGCGGCAACCGCATGGGCTTGATCAAATCCGGCATGGGGATTGGCGGCCTATTGCTGGAAGGCATCGGCGATACGCTGCGCGTCTCCCTGACCGGCGACCCGGAGGATGAAGTGTACGCCGGTTACGATATCCTGCGTGCGGTTGGCTACGCCGTGGCCGGGCCGGAGATCATCAGCTGCCCCACCTGCGGCCGCACCCAGTACCCCATGATCGAAATTGCCAACGAGGTGGAGCGCCGCCTGAAAGAAGAGGGCTTCAAAAACCGGTAAAAATCGCCATTATGGGCTGTATTGTCAATGGCCCCGGCGAAGCCAGCGATGCGGACATCGGCATTGCAGGCGGCAAGGACTGTGCTGTGCTGTTTGAGCATGGCGAGAAGATCCGCACCCTGAAAGGCGATATCGTCAGCCAGTTCGTTGAGGAAATCCATAAACTGTAATGGTCCGTAACACCCCAAAAAACGCAGAACCGACCGCTAAAGCCAAGCTCCCGCCGTTTGTGCGGGGGCTGCTTTGCATTGGCACAGTGCTGCTGGTGTGCTTTGTGGTCAGTATTGTGCTGGAAGTCTGGTACTGCAAAAGTGCTCCCAACGCCGCAATCAAGCTGGCCGCCTGCCTGGTGCTGGATGCCTTTGCCTTTTTGCTGCCCGGCGTGGTGGCCACCATCACCGCGATGCATGTCATCCGCAAAGATAAAAACAAGTTCCGAAAACAAGTCCGAAAACCGATGCCAAAGCGATGAAAATGTTGCGTGAAAGCGGCACGGCACCGCATGGGAAAACTGCGCTGTTTACCCCATAGTGACCATAGGGGCGCACGTTGTGCGCCCGTCACCTTGCGGAGCCTGCTGTGGAGGAATCTGCGGCAAAGCCCACCATTGCGGGACGATGCAAGCATCGTCCCCTACAAATCATGTGCAACGTTCGCAGCACACGGCAAGGCAGAATTCCTCTGCGGTGGCGTTCACCCCTATCCTCTACAAGGGAAAATACGCTTTTCAACACGCTGAGAAAAAGTCTGATTTATATTTCCCGGTAAATAGAGCATTGCAATTCTATGTGATGCTAACAAAGCCTGCGAAAACAGGGGAGCTTAACGCCAGCTGCCGGGCTGCCTTTGAATCCAACATAATATTGTTATAATATTACTGCAATTTATCATATTAAGGCAATACCGCATAATTCTAAGTGCCGATACGGCGAGCGAGGTACGGCAGATGCTAAGCCAAAAGCGCAGATAATACTGGATGTCTTATCGAGCATTTTGGCAACGCAGATGCCGTGCCGCAGCCGCCGGAGCGGTGCTTAAGCCGTTAGGCGGGAATTGTGCGGTGATGCCTTAAAGTTTTTGCCAGGCCTTTTTTCAAAAAAGGCCGTCCGTAACTCTCAAGAGGTGCTATGTTAAAACCACTTGTTACCCAGGTTTGGCCGCAGTTCACGGCCGATGAACAGTTTACCGCCAGCTTCAGCAATGTGTTTGTGGAGCGGGTAGAACTGTTCCGTTCCGCACGCAAAGTTATCATCTGCCTGCGCAGCACAGAGCCGCTGGACTCTGCCCTGTGTGGGCGTCTTTTGGCGTCATTGGAGCAGATTTTTTGCCGGTTATGAGTTGACCATGCGCAACTACTTCAACTATAACGCCATCACGCCGGAAGCCGTCAAGGCTATGATCGAAGAGCTCAAACAGCAGGGGATGCCGGTCAACGGCTTTCTGGATAAAACCCAGCCGGTTGCTTTTGCTCAGGACGGTCTTGTGGTGCGGGTCAACGCGGGTCTGCCGATTCTGGAAAGCGTGGAGCTGCCCAAGCATCTGGCAGAACTCATCCAGGAGCGCACCGGTGCTTTGCCCATTGTGCGCATGGAGCTGGTCGGCAAACAGATGGATGCGGACGAACTTGACCGCCGCGTGGCAGAAAAGGTGCCCGCCGTGCAGTTCAAGGCCAAAGAAGAAGTGGCACCCTTTACCATTGAGGGGCTGGAGCTCACCTCCAAGCCGGCTAAGGTGTTCTATGGCAAGTCTTTTCAAGCCTGCCGACCTGCGCCCGCTGAACGATCTGGGCGATGGCGGCAAGGTGACCGTGTGGGGCGACGTATTCTTTACCGAGGTAAAGGGCAACCGCCGCAAAATCTACTTTACCTCCATCACCGACTATAACGGTTCCATCAACCTCAAAGTCCTCGGCGATGAAAACGAGGATATGTCTAAGTGGGAGGGCCTCAAATCCGGCACAACCCTCATCGTGCGCGGCAACTATACCTACGATAAGTACGAGCACGACTATGTCCTGCTGCCCTATGATGTATTGCAGGTGGAGCGTATGCCCCGCCATGATGATGCCCCCCGAGGGGCAAAAGCGCGTGGAACTGCATCTGCATACCAAGTCCAGCAGCATGGACGGCTTCTGCGATTCCGGCAAGATCGTGCGCCTGGCCCACCGCATGGGCCACCGCGCCATTGCCATTACAGACCACGGCGTGTGCCAGGGCTACCCGGAAGCCATGCTTGCCACTGACGAGATCCACCAGGACGACCCCAACTTCAAGCTGATCTACGGCTGTGAAGCCTACTTTGTGGACGACATGATCCCCGCTGTGTATGGCACCAAAACCATGCCCATCACCGGCTCCTTTGTGGTGTTTGATACCGAGACCACCGGCCTGGACTCCAACGTGGAAGCTTTGACCGAGATCGGCGCCGTGTACGTGGAAAACGGCAAGATCAACCCGGATAAGAGTTTCTGTACCTTCGTCAACCCCGGCAAACCCATCCCGCAAAAAAGGTGGTGGAGCTGACCGGCATCAACGACAACATGGTGGCCGATGCCCCCCACACCGGCCGAGGCCATCCGCCAATTCAAGGAATTCTGCGGTGATAACATCCTGGTTGCCCACAACGCCAACAGCTTTGATATGCTGTTCATCCGTAAAGCAGGGGATAAGGCGGGGGTGGATTTTTCCAACACCTATATTGACACTCTGCCCATGGCGCAGGCGTTGTTCCCCGGCCTGCATAACTATAAACTGGATACCATCAACAAACATCTGGAAATCCAGCCCTTTAACCACCACCGCGCCGTGGATGACGCCATGGCACTGGCCCGCATCTTTGAGGTTATGCTCTCCGATTTGAAGGAGAAGGACATGACCACCGTGGAGGCTATCAACACCGGCCTTGGCGGCAACAAAGAGGTGCTGAAAAGAAGTATTGCCACCTGATCATTCTGGTGCAGAACCAGACAGGGCTCAAAAAACCTGTACCGCATTGTCAGTGCGGCGCACACCAAGTATTTCTTCAAAAAGCCGCGCGTGCCCCGCAGCCTGCTGAACCAATACCGCGAGGGCCTGCTGCTTTCACCTGCGTGCGAAGCAGGCGAGCTGTACCGCGCCGTAGTGGCAGGCAAGGCCCATGATGAACTGCTGCGCATTGCCCGGTATTATGACTATCTGGAAGTGCAGCCTCTTGGCAACAACGAGTTCATGGTCCGCAATGGGCAGGTGGATTCCATCGAAGCCATCAAGAACTTCAACCGCACCATCATCCAGCTGGGCGAAGAACTGCATATCCCCGTGGTTGCCACCGGTGACGTTCACTTCCAGGAGCCGGAGGACCGCATTTACCGCGCGGTCCTGCAGGCAGGCAACGGCTTTAAGGATGCTGACAACCAGGCCCCGCTGTTCTACCGCACCACGCCGGATATGCTGGAGCAGTTCAGCTATCTCCCGCAGGAAAAAGCCTTTGAAATCTGCGTGACCAACCCCAACAAGATTGCCGCTACCATTGATAACAATCTGCGCGCCATCCCCAAGGGAACCTACCCGCCTTCCATTGAGGGTGCTGAGGATCAGCTGCGCTCCGGCACCTGGCAGCACGCCCGCCGTGATTACGGCAACCCCCTGCCGGATGTGCTGCAAAAGCGCCTGAAAAAAGAGCTGGATTCCATCTGCGGCCATGGTTACGCTGTTTTGTATGTCATTGCGGTCAAGCTGGTGGCGTTTTCCAACGCAGGCGGCTACCAGGTGGGCAGCCGTGGCTCTGTCGGCTCCAGCGCTGTGGCGCACTTTTCCGGCATTTCGGAGGTCAACTCCATGCCGCCGCACTACCTGTGCACCAAGTGCAAGCACAGCGAGTGGATTGATGATGGCGTGACGATGGACGGCTTTGACCTGCCGGATAAAAAAATGCCCTGTCTGCGGCGAACCCATGATCATGGATGGCCACGATATCCCGTTTGAAACCTTCTTGGGCTTTTACGGCGATAAGGAGCCTGATATTGACCTGAACTTCTCGGGCATGTACCAGTCCAACGTTCACCGCTATACGGAGGAGCTGTTCGGCAAGGAGAATGTGTTCAAGGCGGGCACTGTATCCGGCCTGCAGGATAAAACGGCTTACGGTTATGTGAAAAAATATCTGGAAGAGCGTGGCAAAACCGTGAACCGTGCTGAGGAAAACCGCCTGTGCCTGGGCTGCACCGGTGTCAAAGCGCACCACGGGCCAGCACCCCGGCGGCATGGTTGTTGTGCCTTCCACCTTTGATATTTATGATTTCTGTGACATTCAGCACCCGGCGGCCGATGTGAAGGGCGGCCTGCTGACCACCCACTTTGAATTTAAGTACCTGCATGATACGCTGCTCAAGCTGGACGAGCTGGGTCATGATGTTCCGACTTTCTATAAGTTCTTTGAAGAGTATTCCGGCATCCCCATTGACAGCGTGCCGATGAACGATCCCAAAGGTCTACAGCCTGCTGACCTCCACCGAAGCACTGGGCGTTACCCCGGAGCAAATCGGCGTACCAGACCGGTACCTTCGGCATCCCGGAAATGGGCACCAACTTTGTGCGCGGCATGCTGTTGGATGCCCAGCCTAAAAATTTCTCGGAGCTGATCCAAATCTCCGGTCGGTCCCACGGCACGGACGTGTGGACCGGCAACGCGGACGAACTGATCCGCTCCGGTACCTGCACCATTGCCGAGGTGATCGGCTCGCCGTGACAGCATCATGCTCTACCTGCTGCGCAGGGGCTGGAACCCAAAATGTCATTTGACATTATGGAGGCCGTGCGTAAAGGCAAAGTAGCCAAGGGGGGCTTCCAAGCCCGGCTGGGAGGAAGCAATGCGGGAACACGATGTACCGGACTGGTACATTGAATCCTGCCGCAAGATCAAATATATGTTCCCCAAGGCTCACGCTGTTGCCTACCTGATGGCGGCCATCCGCCTGATGTGGTTCAAGGTCTACCACCCGGCCATCTTCTACGCGGTATACTTCACGGTGCGCGGCGACGATATTGACTACGAAGCCGCTGTTGGCGGTGTGCGCGTGGCCAAGGAGCACCTGCGGGATAACGAAAAGATCCCCAAGGATGAGCGTACCGCTAAGGACGATGATGCCCTTGTCAGCCTGCAGCTGGTCAATGAAATGCTGCAGCGCGGCCGCCAGTTCCTGCCCATTGAGCTGGGCAAGAGCTATGCCAGCAAGTATGTGGTGGAGGACGGCAAAGTGCGCCTGCCCTTTACCGCCATCCGCGGTCTGGGTGATGCCGCCGCCGTTGCGCTGGAACAGGCCACGATGCACGGGCAGGAGTATATCTCGGTGGAGGAATTGCAGCAAGCCTCCGGCGTGGCGCAGTCGGTATTCGACAAATTGCACGAAGTCGGCGCTTTGGGAAATCTGCCGGAAACCAGCCAGGTTGACCTGTTCAGCTTAATGTAATGGCAATCCCCGAAATCCCGCCTGCCGCAGCGCAGGCAGATCAGCATACGGATATACTATGATGTACCGGACCTGCAGTAGCGCTGCGGGGACGGTACTTTTTTGTTTTGCGGGATTCGCTTTGATTCGTTGATTGAACTTACAGCCAGGCAGTGAAAACACCCCCAAAAAAATGCCCGCGCCCCATTCCAGCAAAATTTTCCGGGGCAGGTGTAGAAATTGCGTATTTGACGATGGAAAATTGATTTATCATGGAGAACATGATAGACTATAGGATACATGTAGAATCTACAAGGAACTATACGATGCCCAGCAGTAAAGATAAACAAATTTAAGGCAATACCGCACAATTCCCGCCTTACGGCTTAAGCACCGCTCCGACGGCTGCGGCACGGCATCTGCGTTGCCAAAATACTCGATAAGACATCCAGTATTATCTGCGCTTTTGGCCTAGCAGCTGCCGCACCTCGCTCGCCGTATCGGCACTTAGAATTATGCGGTATTGCCTTAAAGAAGTCTATGATAAATTAAAGCGATTGGAGCGGCAACCGATCATGAAAAGCAGAAGAAAGCATGGCTTCCAGTTTATGACGATACTATATTTTTTGATAGTATTTTGTATGTGTGTGTCGCGTTTTAACGTGATTATGACAATTATGGGTGGTCAACTAACGCGGGTGGAAGAAATTAATCTACTGCCGTTCCATAGTATTAGAGAAAACTTGAAATATGGTCGCAGCCCTGTTTCATGGGATATGCTTTATAATATGGTAATGTTTGTGCCTTTTGGAGTAATTTACTGCTATTATCAAAAGAATTTCCGCATATATAAAGCAGTTGGAATGTCATGCTTGACAACATTCTTCATAGAAAGCGCGCAGCTCGTTTTAAAAAACTGGTGTCGTAGATATAGATGACCTTATTGTAAACACATTGGGAAGTTTGACGGGAATTGTGGTGTATGTTATTCTGCAGCAGATATCCTTCAAAAATCAAAAGTTTGAGATTCACGAATTGATTGATATCAGTGCGACAATGCTTCCACCGATGTTTATTGCCTTCATTGCGGAAGTGTTCCTGGGAGATGGTTCGCTAAAATTGCTGCCAGTTCACGGTGTAGTGTTACTGTGCTATGGAATTTTTGTCTATGTATTTTTAATAAGGGATTTTACTCGCAAAGCAAAAGTTTATTATCTGGCATGTTATGTGGGAGCCTTTTATCTGAGTCGTGTGCTACTGTAGAAATAATGGCATAATATAATTTTAACCAAATCACAAAACCGTAAATAGAAAAAATGAACGCCTATAGAGAGAAAAATATTCGTATCATCGTTACTGTCTTGCGTCTTTTCAAGAACATTTTTAAGGCAATACCGCATAATTCTAAGTGCCGATACGGCGAGCGAGGTGCGGCAGATGCCAAGCCAAAAGCGCAGATAATACTGGATGCTGCAAAGGTGAGCGCCGCCAGTGGCGGAAACAGCGAACCGAAGCAGGGGCAGCGGTCGCAGAGTGCGAGGGGCTTTGCCCCCCCCGAAGCACGATGCGGGTACCGCAACCCGACATTATCGAGCATTTTGGCAACGCAGATGCCGTGCCGCAGCTGCCGGAGCGGTGCTTAAGCCGCAAGGCGGGAATTGTGCGGTGTTGCCTTAAGCGGTGGAATAGGAGCACCCATCTTTTCGGCATTTTCGAGAATACTGCCTAGGGTGTATCTGAAAAGTCGAAACTATCGTCTATTTCTACAAGCACAGCCGGATTATGCGTTAAAAATCCTTGAATCCTGCTTGTGTTTGCGAAATATCCGTCATTTTCTTTGTTTTCAGATACACCTCAAATACTTCCGCCTTTATGCCACACCCCCTGCCTAACTTTATGAGGACTCCAAACCCGGTGAGAGTTCTCGACACCAGAAAATTTTCTGAGCAAAATTTCTGGGGACAGGCATCTTTGTACTTTGCCGTGCGTTGCGGTATACTTAAGTGTCAGATTCTAATTTTTTGTGCTCTCCCAGGCGTTAGCTGGGACAAACTGCACCCGTCAGGAGCAATATCTTGGAAAAACTAACCTATACCCATAACGCGGATGCCGCCGCCGTCATCGCCCAGACTTATGATACCCCGCCCCTTGCCTATGTGCGCAGCTATGGCTGCCAGCAGAACGTGAACGATGGTGAGAAGATACGCGGCGTGCTGATGGACATCGGCTTCGGCGTCTGTGATTCCGTCGAGCAGGCAGATTTGATCCTGTTCAATACCTGCGCTGTGCGCGAACACGCGGAAGACCGCGTGTTCGGCAATGTGGGCGCGCTGAAAAAGTTGAAGGAAAAGAACCCCCGCCTGATCATCGGGGTATGCGGCTGCATGGCGCAGCAAAAGCATATTGTGGATAAGCTGCGCGCCAGCTATCCCTATGTGGATCTGGTGTTCGGCGTGGACGGCATTGACCGCCTGCCCGCCATGCTGGTGGAGCGCCTGCACCGCGGCAAGCGCTACCTGGAAACCCCGGTCGAGCGCAACGCCGTGGTGGAGGAGCTGCCCATCCGGCGTGATTCCGGCTTCCGCGCCTGGCTGCCCATCATGTATGGGTGCGATAATTTCTGCACCTACTGCATTGTGCCCTATGTGCGCGGGCGCGAGCGCAGCCGCACCCCGGCGGATGTTCTGGCAGAGTTCAAAACACTGGTAGAGCAGGGCTATAAAGAAATCACCCTGCTGGGCCAGAACGTAAACAGCTATGGCAAAGGTCTGAAAGAAAAGACGGATTTTGCCGATCTGCTCAACCTGCTGTGCACCGTTCCGGGCGATTACCAGATCCGCTTTATGACCAGCCATCCCAAGGATGCCAGCCGTAAGCTGATCGATACCATTGCCGCGCAGGATCACCTGTGCAAGCATATCCATCTGCCGGTGCAGTCCGGCAGTGACCGTATCCTGAAAGAAATGAACCGCCACTATACGGTTGCCCAGTATATGGACCTGGTCAATTATGCTAAGGGAGAAAATCCCCGGTGTAACTTTCTCCAGTGATATCATTGTCGGCTTCCCCGGCGAGACGGACGAGGATTTCCAGGCAACGCTTGATTTGATCCAGCGGGTCAAATACATGCAGCTGTTTACCTTTATCTATTCCAAGCGCACCGGCACCATTGCCGCTAAGCTGCCGGACCCGGCCACCCATGCCGAAAAGGCAGCCCGGCATGGACCGCCTGCTGAAACTGCAGGATTCCATTGCTTTCCCGATGATCGCCGCTATGGCGGGGCAGACCGTGAAAGTGTTGGTGGAGGCTGCTGGCCGCACCCCCGGCACCCTAAACGGGCGGCTGGATAACAACCTGGTCGTCGAGTTCCCCGCCGAGGAAAGCCTGATCGGCCAGTACGCCAATGTGCGCCTGACCGGTTCCCGCGCCGCACTGCTGGTGGGGGGAACTGGCAGAATAAAGCCAGTTCCAATAAAAAAATATCGTAGCTAACATTTGCTGAATACAGCGTAATAATAAGGAGTAACCAAAATGGATTGCATTGATCTTTTCAAAAAGCCGCCGCTGCCATGCAGACTGACCCCGTTACCTGAACTGGATGCAGCCCGCCGCGAAAACGATAACGACCAGGAGCTGCAGGGCCTGATCGGCGAGTTCAACCTCAAGCGCCTGGACCTGAACAACGAAAGCGCCAAGCCGGAACCGGATACCGCCCATGTGGCCGACCTGAACCAGCAGGTGAACGACCTGTACACCCAGATCATGTCCAGTGAGGGCATGGTGCGCTACAACACCGCCAAAAAAAGAGTGCGAAGCCATGGTTAGCCATATTGATGCCATCATCAACACGGCCATGAACGGCGGCGACCCCATGACCGTTCAGGCCCCCACCGGCGGCTGCACCGGCAGCTGCTCCACCTGTGGCGGCTGCCACTAAGGCAGCACAGCAGCCAATTTGTTCATGAACAGAATCAGGAGTGTGAAGAATGGCAGCAAACATTGTGCCCCAAAAGTTGAGGATGTTGATACACAGGCGCTTTCGCCGATGATGCAGCAATATCTGGAAATCAAGCGCCAGCACCCCAACGAGATTTCTGTTTTACCGCGTGGGTGACTTTTACGAGATGTTCTTTGACGATGCCCTGACGGCATCGCGGGAGCTGGAACTGACCCTGACCGGCAAAGCCTGTGGCTTGCCGGACCGTGCGCCGATGTGCGGCGTGCCGTTCCATTCGTATGAAATTTACGCCGCCCGCCTGATTGCCAAGGGCTACAAAGTCGCTATCTGTGAACAGATGGAGGACCCGGCCCTGGCCAAGGGGCTGGTGAAGCGGGACGTCATCCGCGTAATTACGCCGGGTACTGTGATCGAAAGCAGCATGCTGGCGGACGATAAAAAACAACTATATCTGCAGCATTTATACCCGCAAGGTGCGCAGCCGCTGGAAAGCCGGCATCTGCTTTGCGGATATTTCCACCGGCGAGGCCTATGCCACCGAGCTGACCGCGGAAAAAATGGGCCCGGCCATCATCACCGAGCTCTGCCGCTATATGCCCAGTGAAATTCTTGATCAACCCGGCACTGCTGGACTTAAAAGAAGTAACCAACTATGTCCGCCAGCATACCCATGCGCTGGTGGAACTGCGCGAGGATGCCTGCTACCAGCAGCGGGTGATGGAGGACGCCATGACCGCTCAGTTTGGGGCGGATTGGCGCAATACCTGCGGCTTTGCGCAGGACGGCCTGGTGCCCTATGCCTTTGGGGCACTGCTTGGCTACCTGCATGAGACCCAGAAGCACGGCATCGACCGCATCAAGTCAGTGCAGAACTATGCCGATGCCCAGTACATGCGGCTTTCCCCGGTCACACGCGCTAACCTGGAACTAACCGAAACCATGCGCGGCCGCGAAAAAGCGTGGTACGCTGCTGTGGGTGCTGGATAAAACCGAAACCTCGATGGGCAAACGCCAGCTGCGCGCCTGGATCGAGCAGCCGCTGGTGGACAGCAGTGTCATCAATCAGCGTCTGGATGCTGTGGAAGCACTGTACAATGCCAACGTGACCCGTGCAGACTTAAAAGAAGCGCTCTCCCATGTATATGACATTGAGCGCCTGACCACCCGCATTCTGTATGGCTCCGCCACCCCCAAGGAGGTCAAAGCCCTGGGGGATACCTGTGTTTATCTGCCGCAGGTACGCCAGCTGGCCCGGCAGTGTACCACCCCACTGCTGCAGGAGCTTTTCGGGCGCTGTGGACCCGCTGGAAGATCTGCTGAACCTCATCAACCGTGCCCTGGTGGAAGATCCCCCGGCAAACCTTAAGGACGGCGGTGCTATCCGCGCAGGGTTCAACGCCGAAGTGGACGAGCTGCGGGATATCATGCACGGCGGCAAGGGCTTCCTTTCCCAGTTGGAAGCCAAGCTGAAAGAGGAGACCGGCATCCCTAAGCTGAAAATAGGTTTCAATAAAGTGTTCGGCTACTATATTGAGGTCAGCCGCAGCTATGCGGCCAGCGTACCGGATACCTTTATCCGCAAGCAGACCCTGACAACAGGGGAGCGCTACATTACCCCGGAACTGAAAGAGCTGGAAAACAAGATCCTTGGCGCAAACGAGCGCCTGTTGGTATTGGAACACCAGCTGTTTGCCGACCTGCTGGAAGCCATCTCCGCCCAGCTGCTGCGCATCCAACGCACGGCCTTTGCGGTAGCCCAGCTGGATGTGTCTGGCTTCCTTTGCGGAAGCGGCGGTGCAGAACAACTATGTAAAAAACCCACGGTGGATGACAGCGATGTGCTTTCTATTACCGAGGGCCGCCACCCGGTGATTGAGCAGATGCTGAAAGGCAGTCTGTTTGTGCCAAACGATACCACGCTGGACGAAACCGAAAACCGCATGCTCATCATCACCGGCCCCAACATGGCGGGAAAATCTACCTACATGCGCCAGAATGCACTGATTGCCCTGATGGCGCAGATCGGCAGCTTTGTTCCGGCATCCAGTTGCCATGTCGGTGTGGTGGATGCTATCTTTACCCGCGTTGGTGCTTCGGACGATTTGGCCTCCGGGCAGTCCACCTTCATGGTGGAAATGACCGAAGTGGCCGAAATTCTGCAGCGGGCAACCAAAAGCAGCCTGGTCATTCTGGATGAGATCGGACGCGGCACATCCACCTTTGACGGCATGAGCATTGCCCGCGCCGTGGTGGAGTATATCTGCGATAACATCGGCTGCAAAACCTTGTTCGCTACCCATTACCATGAGCTGACCAGCATGGACCAGGATGTGGACGGCATTAAAAACTATAACATCGCCGTCAAAAAGCGCGGGGAGGATATCACCTTCCTGCGCCGTATCGTGCAGGGCCCGGCGGATGACAGTTATGGCATTGAAGTCGCCAAACTGGCCGGTCTGCCGGAGGCCGTGATCAAGCGTGCCCACGCCGTGCTGCGCCAGCTGAAGCCACAGCCCCGGTGCCAACAAGGCCATGCAGCTGGATTTTGAAACAGTGGAAGCCTATAACAACCCCGCCGTTCCCAGCGAGGTTGTGGACAAGCTGAACAGCCTGGATATTGAGACCCTGACCCCCATCGAAGCGCTGAACTTCTTTGTATGAACTGAAACAGGCGCTGAAGTAAATACATTGTTCAAACGCTAAGGCAATACCGCATAATTCTAAGTGCCGATACGGCGAGCGAGGTGCGGCAGATGCTAAGCCAAAAGCGCAGATAATACTGGATGCTGCAAAGGTGAGCGCCGCCAGTGGCGGAAACAGCGAACCGAAGCAGGGCAGCGGTCGCAGAGTGCGAGGGGCTTTTGCCCCCCGAAGCACGATGCGGGTACCGCAACCCGACATTATCGAGCATTTTGGCAACGCAGATGCCGTGCCGCAGCCGCCGGAGCGGTGCTTGAGCCGTTAGGCGGGAATTTTGCGGTATTGCCTTAAACGTTAAGCAGAAACACACCCCATGACCTAGAAAGAGGGACCACATGGCAGAAATTCGCGTACTGGATAAGCATACTGCTGAACTGATCGCCGCAGGCGAGGTGGTGGAGCGGCCTGCTTCGGTTGCAAAGGAACTGCTGGAAAACGCCATCGACGCCGGTGCAACGCAGATCACGCTCTCCATCGTGCGCGGCGGCATTCAACAGCTGCAAATTGCGGATAACGGCAGCGGCATTGAGGCAGAGTATATCGATAAAGCCTTTGTGCGCCACGCAACCAGCAAAATTGCCAGTGCCGAGGATCTGGGCCACATCCACACCCTTGGCTTCCGCGGCGAAGCGCTTGCTTCCATCGCCAGCGTGGCCAGGGTAGAGGTGCTGACCCGCACTGAAGCGGACGAATACGCCTGCTGCTATCGCATTGAGGGCGGCGAGCCCCAGGGCATGGAGCCCGGCGCCCGCCCGCGCGGCACCACCGTAACGGTGAACGATCTGTTCTATAATACGCCCGCCCGCATGAAGTTCCTGAAAAAGGACGTCAGTGAGGGAACTTTTGTGGCGGATATCGTTCTGCATGAAGCGTTGTCCCACCCGGAAATTGCATTCCGCTTTCTGCGGGACGGCAAGCAGCAGTTCATGACCCCCGGTGACGGCCAGCTGCGCAGCGCTGCCTATGCGGTGCTGGGGCGGGAGTTTGCCCGCGACCTGCTGCCGCTGGATGGCGATGGCGGCGTTTATAAAGTGACCGGCCTTGTCACCCCGCCGCGCGCCTGCCGGGCGTCTCGCAGTGCGCAGCATTTTTACGTCAATGGCCGCTATGTCAAAAACCGCACCATGATGGCTGCGCTGGAAAACGCTTACAAGGGTACCCTGATGCAGGGCAAATACCCCCGGCGCCATCCTGCGCGTTGATATGCCGGCGGACCTGGTGGACGTCAACGTACACCCCGCCAAAACCGAGATCCGTTTTGCGCGGGAAAGCGATGTGTTCGATGCGGTCTACCGCACGGTGCGCGCGGCCTTGGCTGCCCCCGGCAGCGGAGAGTGCCGCTTTGATTTGGGCCATGTGGCAAAAGAAAATCCCCAGCCCGCCCCCGCAGCAGACAACGCTGCCCGGCAGTGCTCCGGCACAGTCCAACCCCAGCGGCCTGCGGTTGCACCGGCCCAGCCGCCGCAGCCGCAAAAGCATTTCAACACCCTTTCCGCGGCAGAGTACCGCGCATTGAATAAGCTCACGGCCCCGGTGCCTGCCCGCACGCTGCCCGGTACCAGCGGGTGATGGAGCTGAACTCGGTGCGGGCACCATTTAATGCACCCAGCACCCCGCAGTTTGCCGCCCCCGCGCCGCACACGGCACAGGAGGACCTGCTGGACATTCTGCCCGACCTGCCGGAACAGCAGCCCAAGGCAGAACCCGCTGTAACCACAGCCCTCGCGCAGCAGCCTGCCCCGGCCCAGCTGGAAAATATTGAATCACCGGAACTGCCGGAAGAGGAAAAATCTGCCACCGGCCTGAGCGCACTGCCCATCACCCACAATGACCCAACTGCCCAGGCGGACATCCCGCCGGAGCAGACGACCTTTGCCCCGGCACCCGCCAGCCTGCCGCTGCGCGTGGTGGGGGAGGTATTCAAAACCTACATCATCACCGAGCGCAACAATGAGCTTTGTCTGATTGATAAGCACGCCGCACATGAGCGCATCCTGTTTGAGCAGCTCGCCAAGGATTACGGCAGCGTGCCGTCTCAGATGCTGCTTGTCCCCGTGCAGGTCAACCTTTCCGCCGAGGAAAAGCAGGCCCTGCTGGCCCACCAGGAACTTTTTGCAGAACAGCGGTGTGGAAGTGGATGATTACGGCGGCTTTACCGTTGTGGTGCGTGCCGTTCCCGCGGATGTGCCGGTGGACGATGTGGGGGATATGGTGCTGGAACTGGCCAACCATTTGCTGAACGGCGGCCGCGATGCCCTGCGGGAGAAAACCGAGTGGGTACTGCATTCCATTGCCTGCCGCGCCGCCATTAAAGCGGGGGACAGGACCACCACCGATGAAATGCTGGCCCTGGCCCAGAAAATTATGGACGGCAGTGTGCCGCCGTTTTGTCCCCATGGCCGCCCCTGTGTGCTGAAGCTGACCCGGAAGGAGCTGGAAAAACAGTTTGGACGCCTTGTATAATGCCGCCAAGCCCCGCGTGGTTGCCATTGGCGGACCGACGGCAACTGGTAAAACCGCACTCTCGGTCGCCTTGCCCAAACGCTTTGGCGGCGAGATCATCAGTGCGGATTCCATGCAGATCTATCAGGGGCTGGATGTTGGCACTGCCAAAGTGACCCCGGAAGAAATGCAGGGGGTGCCGCACCATCTTGTCGGCTTCCTTGCGCCGGAACAGGCGTTCAGCGTGGCGGATTTTACCACCCTTGCAGGGAAAACCATCACCCAGCTGACGGCACAGGGCAAGCTGCCGCTGGTTGTGGGCGGTACAGGGCTGTACATTACCAGCCTGCTCAACGGCATTGGCTTTACGCCGGAAAAAGTGGATCCCGCCATCCGGCAGGAGCTGCAAGCACGCCTGCAGGCGGAAGGCTCCCAGGCGCTCTATGCAGAACTTGCCGCGGTGGACCCGGGCTATGCCGCCAAGGTGCATCCCAACAACACCCCTCGGGTCATCCGTGCTTTGGAACTGTACCGTGCCACCGGCCGCAAGATGAGCGCTGAGCGCGAGGCCGCCCGTCCGGCGGAAAAACCTTACCGTTCACTCTGTCTCTGCCTGACCTGCCGTGACCGCACCCTTCTTTACCAGCGGATTGATACCCGCTGTGACCGTATGATGCAAAGCGGCATTCTGGAAGAGGCCAAACTGGTGTATGACCACCGCGATACCTACCGCACCGCGGCGCAGGCCATCGGCTACAAAGAGTTCTTCCCGTATTTTGAGGGAACAGCAGACCTGGAAAGCTGCCTTGCGCACCTCAAGCAGGCTTCCCGCAATTATGCCAAGCGTCAGCTGACCTGGTTCCGCCGCCAGACGGACGCTGTGTGGCTTTACCTGGAAGACGGAAACCTGGAACAACAGGCGGCAGAACAGATCGAAGCGTTCCTGGCGGAAAACAACGCTTGAAATGCAGTAACAATATCGCTATATATAAAAGATAAGGCAATACCGCATAATTCTAAGTGCCGATACAGCGAGCGAGGTGCGGCAGCTGCTAAGCCAAAAGCGCAGATAATACTGGATGCTGCAAAGGTGAGCGCCGCCAGTGGCGGAAACAGCGAACAGAAGCAGGGGCAGCGGTCGCAGAGTGCGAGGGGCTTTTGCCTCCGAAGCACGATGCGGGTACCGCAACCCGACATTATCGAGCATTTTGGCAACGCAGATGCCGTGCCACAGCCGCCGGAGCGGTGCTTAAGCCGTAAGACGGGAATTGTGCGGTGTTGCCATAAAACCAAAGGGGGGATACCCAATGCATGAACAGAATGAAAGCCAGCCCAAAGCATTCATAAAAATTTTTTTGCCCTGTTTACGGCGCTGCTGGTTGTGGTGCTTGGGTATCTCTGTATCCAGATTTACACGATCTTCCACCGAACTTACAAAACCGAAACTGCCATTGCCTACACCATGTCGGATAACATCACGCTGAAAGGCGTGGCAGTGTTCCAGGCAGTGGATGTGCCTGGCAGCGGCAACCTGGGATATGTGGTGCAGGATGGTGAGCGCGTCAGCGCGGGCACCATTCTGGCGGAACAGTATACGGATGATTCCCAGGGAGCAATGCGGGAACGGCTGGACCGGTTGGATCGTGCGATTTTGCTGCTGACAAAGTCGGAAAATTCCTCCGGCAGCGATCTTTCGGTTCTGACCACCCAGACGCGCACGGCGCTGTATAACCTGCTGGACCAGATCGACACAGCATCTTACGGCGCAATTCAGGATGCTGCGGAAGATTTTTTGCTGGCGCAAAATAAACTGCAGATCAGCACCGGCCAGGCGGCGGGCTTTGGCGAGGTGCTGGCCAGCCTGCAGGCCGAGCGGGACGGCATTGCTGCCCAGCTGAACGGCCTGCAGACGATCGAAGCGGATACCAACGGGTATTTTGTCTCATCCGAAAGCGCCGCCCCGGTGGTGCGGGATCCCACGGAGCTGGATGCCATGAGCCCGGCTGATCTGCAACAGATGATCAACGCAGGGGAGACACCGTCCAATGCCGACCTTGCCGGGCATATTGTAACCGGGTTTTCCTGGCGGTTTTATGCCGTGTGTTCGGCCGACCTTGCCGGGCGGTTGAACGGCCTGTCCCGCGTGAGCATCAGCGTTCCGGGCAAACAGGAAGAGCCTTTGGCGCCACCGTGGTGGATGTGACCACCGACGAAGAAACCGGCCTTGCCAAAGTGGCGCTGGAATGCCGCAGCATCAATGCTCAGGTGCTCTGCCTGAATTATGAGGAAGCCGAAATCAGCCTGCACACCTACCAGGGCATCCGCATTGACCGCAGGGCCCTGCATATCGTGAACGGCCAGCGCGGCGTATATGTCAAATACGGCGATTTGCAGCGCTTCCGCCGCATTACCATTTTATATGAGGACGATACCTACATCCTTGTACCGGAAGGCGGCAAAGTGGGGGAGGATAACGAGCTGCGCCTGTACGATGAGGTGATCGTGGAAGGCAGCAACCTGCAGGACGGCAAGCTGCTGTAAGGACAGAAAACGGGCGTTTTGCCCCACATTCTGTTATATTTGTATTGACAACGAAGCAAAAATGGAAGATAATAAATACTGTATAGTTGTGACAAAAGCCGATCGGGGCTTTTTTTGTGCAATTTATACAACTAAGCAAACGTAAGGAGTAACTGCCATGTCCATGATAGATGGTTTGAGAAACGTCCTCGGAATCAACCAGGATCCCGAAGCAGATTCCTATGTGGATGATAACGAAGAGGATGATATCTTCCCTGGCGGTGGTCAGGGCGGTTCGCCAGCCCCGGAAGAAGCCTACCCCACGCAGGAAACTGCTAAGCAGCACAGCAACAAGGTCGTGAACATCAACGCGACGACCCAGCTGCAGGTCGTACTGGTCAAACCGGAACGCTTTGACGATGCTGCTGCCATTGCAGACCAGCTGAACGCAAAGCGCACCGTTGTGCTGAACCTTGAATCCACCAACAAAGAAGTCTCCCGCCGTTTGATCGGCTTTTTGTCCGTCGTGGCTTACGCCAATAACGGCGAGATCAAGCGTGTGGCGACCAGCACCTTCATTATTACGCCGTACAACGTTGATATTATGGGTGACCTGCTCGACGAGCTGGAAAACAATGGCGTCTTCTTCTGATACAAGGACCCGCGGCTTTGTGCCGCCGCAGAACGAGGATGAACGCTTTTTGATGCGCCGGGTGGAAGAACTCTGCCGTACCGCCATGCAGCGTGGCATCCCGCGGGCAACGGGCTTCCTTTCGGATCGCGAACAGGCCCTTGCACAGGCCGCGCTCAACCGTGAGGGCTGCGATTTTGCCCGCTTTCAGGGCGGCGGCTGGCCGGATGCGGAACGCAAAGTGCTCTGCATTGAACCACCGGATTCCTGGCCGGAAGAGCCAGTTGCGGTGCTGCATTTCACAGCGCCGCAGCAGGGCGGCAGCGCCGTGCCGGGCCACCGTGACTATCTGGGGGGCAATCCTGGGTCTTGGCCTGGATCGTGCCTGTTTGGGGGGATATCCTGCCGGATCCGGCCGATGCCCGCAGTGTGTATACCTTTGTGCTGGAAGATAAGGCAGATTTTATTGCTTCCAACCTGACGGAAGCTGGCCGCAGCCCGGTGCATGTCGAGCGCTGCAATGCCGTGCCGGAAGAAATCCTGCGCGGGCCGGAACGCCAGACGCAGGATGCAACGGTGTCATCTTTGCGGGCAGATACCGTATTGGCAGCCATGATGCGCATCTCCCGCTCCATTGCGGCGCAGGCAATCCAAAGCGGCAGGGTGGAAGTGAACCACGTTCCGCTGCGCACCGCCCATGAGGATGTGTTTGAAGGCGATATCTTCACCGTGCGGGGCGTTGGGCGCTACCGTCTGGTGGCAATCGGCGGCAAAAGCCGCAAGGACCGCATCTTTATCACGTTTTATCAGTATTGAACATAAAACCTGAATGTGAAACCCATGGGCCGGGGCGTTGCGGGCGGGCGCCGTGCCGAACGGTAAAATTTCGGATACCATTCCGGGTGTGTGCCACCCGAAACAGGAGGAATTTGGATGATTGCTTCGGATGATGTGCGCCGCGTGACCTTTGACCGTGCCATGCGCGGTTATCGTTGTGAGGACGTAGACGATTACCTCAAACAGGTTGCGGACAGCATCGACAGCCTGGCCGCAGAAAATGATGACCTGCAGAAAAAGCTGGTCATACTGGCCCAGCGCATTGACCAGTACCGTGCCGACGAAGATACCCTGAGCACAACCATGATCAATGCCCAGCGCCTTGGCGAGAACGTCATCAAGGAAGCCAAGCAGAAAGCTGCCGAGATCATCCGTGCTGCCAACATTAAGGCGGAGGATCGTGAACAGCGCGCCCGCGATGAGGTGGAGCTGGCCCAGCAGGAGCTTGTGACAATAAAGCAGGAAGCGGATGCGTTCAAAAAGCGCCTGATGGACCTGTACCGCCAGCACATCGAAATGATTGCCAAAATTCCGGAGTATCACCCCAACCGTGCAGAACAGCAGGCCGCGCAGCCGCAGCCGGAACCGCAGGAAGCCCCGCAGCAGCCTGCACCCCAGCCGGTAGAACAGCCTGCCCCTGGCTCCGCAGCCGGAACCGGAACCCAACCAGCCAATCCCGGAGGATGTCCCGGCTCCGCAGCCCGCAGCCCCGGAGGAAAGCTACCCGGCATATGAGGAACCGGAATATTACGAGGCTGAGCCGAAAGAACCCGCCCAGCCCGAAGAGCCGGCACCGGCTCCGGCACCTGCCCCTGGCCAGCCGCTGGACGAGGAAAAGATCGATACGGTAGAATTTGCCTTTGCCCCCAAAACAAAGCCAATCCTGCCGGATGATGATATGCCATCCGTTGCCGGGCTTTACGGCGGGGATATGCCGGAAAAGCCCGCCAAGAAATCCGGCTCCCGCAGCCGCGGCGCTTCGGCCCGCAGCACGGGCAAAAATGCCCGCAAAACCAAGAGCTCTGCCAAAGCGGAGCTTGACGCATTTGATGACATTGATTATGATGTTTGAGGTGCCGCATTTGTGCGTGCGTGTGCCCCAAGCATTTTAAGACCTGCCTGAACGGTGCAGAACCGCCGGGGCAACCTGGTATACTGCGCTTTGGACAAGCCGCCATATCAGCTATATTAAGGAAATAGAGGAGAGTTGGAAACTTTGCCGCAGAATTACAATGATACCATCCATAAGATGGCTACCCCCTTTGAAATGCGTGCCGGGCTGCCGAAAAAGGAACCCAAAATGCTGGAGGATTGGGAGAAAAACCACGTCTACGAAAAAATGATCGAACATAACGCGGATCTGCCGCGCTTTGTTCTGCATGATGGCCCTCCGTATGCCAACGGTAATATCCATATGGGTACTGCCCTGAACAAGATCATCAAGGATATCATCATCCGTGAAAAGAACATGTCGGGCTACTGTGCTCCCTATGTTCCCGGCTATGATACCCACGGTCTGCCCATTGAGCTGAAGGCTCTGTCCTCTCTGGGCGATAAAAGGCCGGCATTTCCAAGCTGGAACTGCGCAAGATCTGCAAAGAGTTTGCTACCGAGCATATTGATGTGATGAACAGCCAGTTCGCCCGCCTGGGCGTTCAGGGCGATTTCGCCAACCCCTACCTGACCCTGCGCCCCGAGTTTGAGGCCCGCCAGGTCGAGATCTTCGGCGAGATGGCCAAGAAGGGCTACATCTACAAGGGCATGAAAGCCGTTTACTGGTGCCCGGAGGATCGTACTGCTCTGGCAGAAGCCGAAATCGAGTATGCCGAGGACGAGTGCGATTCTATCTATGTCCGCTTTAAGCTCACCGATGACCCCAACGGTGTTCTGGCCAAGTACGGTATCCCTCTGGACAAGGCATGGATCGTGATCTGGACCACCACCACCTGGACCCTGCCCGCCAACGTGGCAACCTGCCTGAACCCCAGCCTGGAGTATGCCTTCGTCAAAATCGGCGATGAATATCACCTGATGGTCGCCGGTCTGGTGGAATCCACTATGAAAGCCTGCCATATCGAGGATTACGAGGTTCTGGAGCCCCGCGTTCTCGGCTCTGAATTTGAGCTGATGCAGTATCAGCACCCCTTCCTGGACCGCAAGGGCCTGGTTATCCTGGGTGACCACGTTACCCTGGAAGGCGGCACCGGCTGCGTTCATACCGCACCTGGACACGGCGTAGAGGACTTTGAAGTCTGCGTTAACCACTACCCGCAGGTTCCGTTATTGTCCCCGTGGACGATGGCGGTTACCTGACCGAAGAAGCAGGCAAAGAGTTTGCAGGCCTTAAGGTTTGGGCTGCCAACAAAGTTATTCTGGAGCACATCAAGCAGTCCGGCCACCTGATGGGCGTGCAGCACATCACCCACCAGTACCCGCATTGCTGGCGCTGCCACCATCCCATCATCTTCCGTGCAACCGAACAGTGGTTCTGCTCCATTGATAAGTTCCGCGAGGAAGCCTATAAGGCCATTGACGAAGTCAAGTCAGCCGGCCTGGGGTCATGACCGTATGCACGGCATGGTGCGTGACCGCAGCGACTGGTGCATCAGCCGTCAGCGTGTGTGGGGTGTGCCCATCCCGGTGTTCTACTGCAAGAACTGCGGCAAGTACCACATCACCGATGCTTCGATCAAGGCTGTTAGCGACCTGTTCCGCAAGGAAGGCTCCGATGCCTGGTACAAGTACGATGCCAACGACATCCTGCCCAAGACCGAGGTCTGCGAATGCGGCGCTTCTGACTGGGAAAAGGATCCCGATATCATGGATGTCTGGTTCGACTCTGGCTCTACCTGGAGCGCAGTCTGCCGCGAGCGTCCCCGAACTGAACTGGCCCGCTGACCTGTATATGGAAGGTGCCGACCAGTTCCGCGGCTGGTTCCAGTCCAGTCTGCTGACCAGCGTCGCCACCCAGGGCGTTGCCCCGTACAAAGGCGTTCTGTGCCATGGCTGGGTCGTTGATGAGCAGGGCAAGCAGATGCACAAATCTGCCGGCAACGGTGTGGAGCCGTCCGAAATCATCCGCGATTACGGCGCTGACATCGTTCGTCTGTGGGTTGCTTCCAGCGATTACACCGTTGATGTGCGCGCAGGCAAGAATATCTTCAAGCAGCTGTCCGAAGCATACCGCAAGATGCGCAACACGGCCCGCTTCATGCTGGGCAACATTGGCGATTTCAACCCTGCCACGGATATGGTTGCCGAGGATCAGCTGTTCGAAATCGACCGCTGGGCACTCAAGAGCTGCAACAGCCTGACCGCCAATGTGCGTGCCGCTTACGATAATTACGATTTCTCCCGCGCTTACCACGCAATCTACAACTTCTGCGTCATTGATATGTCCAACTTCTATATGGACGTCATCAAGGACCGCCTGTACTGCGCGGACGAGCACGCACGCCGCTGCGCCCAGACTGCGCTGTACCGCATTCTGGTTGACTTCACCAAGCTGGTTGCCCCCATCCTGTGCTTCACCGCCCAGGAAATCTGGAGCTACATCCCGAAGCTGGAAGGCATGCAGGAGTATGTCTGCTGGGAGCGTATGCCGGAAGCCAAGAGCGATGAGGATGCCGCTTTTGACGCCAAGTGGGCCAAGATCATTGCTGTGCGTGACGATGTAAAGAAGGTTCTGGAGCAGGCCCGTGCCGATAAGACCATCGGTTCCTCTCTGGAAGCTGCCGTTACCCTGTACTGCAGCGATGAAATGTATGACTTCCTGAACGCCATCCCGATGGATGAGCTGGCCGATCTGATGATCGTTTCCCATGTGGATCTGGTCAAGGGCGAAGGCGGCGTGAAGGGGCTGACCGAGGGCCTGGGCATGAGCGTTGCCCATGCTGCCGGCAACAAGTGCCTGCGCTGCTGGAAGTTCGACACAGCTGTTGGCGAAGACGGCCTGTGCCCGCGCTGTGCGAAAGTTCTTGGTTAATTTCAAATAAAGGGCTATGCCGCATGATGTTAAGCGCTGTTCCAGTGCTTAAGCCTGTAAAAACAGGAACTGTGCGGTATTGCCATAGTATGATTTACAGCGGTGCTTTTTGCGCTTTTATCAAGCCTTTGCACCGCTGTTTTTGTCAGGGGCATTTTGCAGCGCTGCATTGGCCCGGACGACGGAGGCGTTTATGCTGGTTGGCATTTTATCCATTCTTGCTGCGGCAGGCCTGACGCTGGTTGACCAGCTGATCAAACTTTGGGCCACCGTGGAACTGCTGCCGGTTGGCAGCAAACCCCTTTATCCCGCATGTGCTGGAATTTTATTACCTGCTCAATGATGGTATGTCGTTTTCCATGCTCAGCGGCAAGCGCACGCTGCTGGTGATCGTTACCGGTGTGATGCTGGCTGTGCTGGCCGGTATGCTGCTTTTGCGCAAAATGCCGCGTTTGGAGCGTGCTGCTTGGATTTTGGTCGTGGGCGGCGGTGTTGGCAACCTGATCGACCGTATCCGCACCGGCGTGGTGGTGGATTACCTGAACTGCCTGTTCATCAATTTCCCGGTGTTCAATTTTGCGGATGTCTGCATCTGTGTCGGCGTGGGCCTGCTGGTCCTCAGCCTGCTGCTGGATATGCGCCGCGAACAAAAAGCAAAACAGCAAAAGGGGAGTGCGCCCACAGATGGAACAGCGTGAACTGACCCTTGCGCCGGAAAGCGTTGGCCTGCGGCTGGACCGCTGGCTGGCGGAACAGTGCCCGGATCTTTCCCGCAGCCAGCTGCAAAACCTGATCGAAGCGGGCAGTGTGACCTGCAACGGCGCCCCCCTTGAACAAAAAGGATAAGCTGAAAGCCGGGCAGACGATTCTGCTCACCCTGCCGGACCCGCAGCCCATCGAAGCCCAGCCCCAGAACATTCCGCTGGACATTGTGTATGAGGATGACAGCCTGCTGGTGGTCAACAAGCCCAAAGGCATGGTGGTGCACCCTGCGCCCGGCAACCCGGACGGCACCATGGTCAATGCACTGCTGTGGCACTGTGCGGGGCGGCTGTCCGGCATCGGCGGGGCCATCCGCCCCGGCATTGTGCATCGCATTGATAAGGATACCAGCGGCCTTTTGGTCGTTGCAAAAACGGACGCCGCCCACCAGGCACTGACCGAACAGATGAGCGTGCATTCTATCCATCGGGTGTACCACGCTGTGGTGTATGGCAACCTGAAAGAGGATACCGGCTTTGTGGAAGCCCCCATCGGCCGCGACCCTAAGGATCGCAAAAAAAGATGGCCGTGACCCAGCAGAACTCCAAATATGCCTACACCGGCTGGCAGGTGCTGGAACGGTTCGGCAACTTTACTTACATTGCATGCAAGCTTAAAACAGGCCGCACCCATCAAATTCGGGTGCATATGGCGTCCATTGGCCACCCGCTGGCTGGGGATGCCGTGTATGGGCCAAAAAATTGTATCCGCAGCCTGAACGGTCAGTGCCTGCACGCCAAGGAGCTTGGCTGTGTGCACCCCGCCACCGGGGAATGGATGCAGTTTGACAGCTCACTGCCTGACTGGTTTCAGGACTACTTAAGCCGTCTGAGAAAGGAAAGCCGCCATGGAGCGTTTGAGTGATTATCTGGTTTTTTGTGATATGGATAACACCCTGCTGACTGCAAAGGGAGGGCATTCCCGCCTGCAACCGCAGCGTCATCCGGTTGTTTACCGCCATGGGTGGGCGCTTTACCGTCGCATCCGGCCGTCCGCCGGAGTCGATCCGCGCGGCGCTGGGCGATATCGAGCTTTCGCTGCCGGCAATCTCCTGCAATGGTTCGCTGCTGTATGATTTCCAGACCAACCGTGTGCTGCGTCGCTCCTGCCTGAATCAGGAACAGGCCGCTGCCGCCATTGCCGATATGCTGCAAAAAAATTCCCGAAGATTGGTGTAGAGGTCATGGCCGGTGCGGGGGAGATGTATGTTGTTCACGCCAGCAGCTATACCCACGCCCACCAGGTGGATGAACACATGGAAAGCGTGGCCTGCCCGCTGGAAAATGTGCCGGATGGCTGGCTGAAGGTGGTGTTTGCCGGGGATCCGGAAACTATCCGCAAAGCGGGACAGTACGCCAAAACGCGGTACTTTGGCCGGGATAATTACTTTTTGCCTACCAACCAGATCTACTTGGAAATTATGCCTTCCGGCATCAGCAAAGCAGCCGGAATGGAAGAGCTTTGCCATATCCTGAACGAGAACATCAAAAAAACCATCGTGATCGGTGACTATTATAATGATCTCGAAATCATGAAAAAAGCGGGCTATTCCGTGGCTGTGGCCAATGCGCCGTCCGAAGTAAAAGCAGCGGCCAACGAAGTGACCAACTGCGACTGCACCGGCGGCGCGGTGGGCGAGTTCCTTTACAAGCTGATCAGCAAGGTGGAGGACGTATGAAACACAGGGAAAGTGAGCAGACACAGCTGAGAGTCAGCCGTTTACTGAACCGTGACAGTGTGATGCTGCATGCCGAGATGCCCAGTGTGCAGACGGCGCTGGAAACCTTGGTGGAACTTCAGGAGAGCAACGGCGTGATCACCAACGGTACCGCCTACTATAAAGCCGTGTGTGAGCGTGAACGCGCGGGCGGCACCACCGCCATTGGGGAAGGGCTTGCCATCCCGCATGCCTGCAATGCGGGCGTTGCCTCGCTTGGGCTGGCCGCGCTGACCCTTACCCGCGGGCTGGACTGGGGCGCAGCGGACGGCAAGCTGGTGGATATGATCTTTATGGTTGCGGTTCCGCCGGACCGCCAGAGCGACCACCTGTTGATTTTGGCTCGCCTTGTCAACCTCCTCAGCGATCACCGCCTGACGGAAAAACTGCGTATGGCGGATACGCGAGAGGCGTTTATCCGCATCCTGAACCAGACCGAAGCGGCAATCTTTGCATAAATGAGGCCAAAACGGCAAGGAACACAAAAGCAATCCAGCACCCAATTGCTGAAACGGAGAAAAAATATCATTTTATAAGTCTTATTGATACTGCACACCCTGTGCGAATGCCCCAAAGGCAGAACGCAGGGGGTGCTTTTTGTTAAAATTGTGCAAAATGTGGAAATTTAGTGCTCTAAAGCGCCGTGATTTGGCGGATTGTATCTTGCAGGGGAATACGATTGATGCTATACTTTAAATCACTAAATCGCTTTTTCGGAGAGGACACCCACCCAAGGCTATGCAGCATAGTGGATGCCGGTGAGCGATGCATAGATTTGGGAGGAAGATACCATGAAAAAAGCACTTTCTATTTTGACAGCCGGCTGCCTGGCTGTTTCCCTTGCTGCCTGTGGCAGCACTGCAGCAAGCTCTGCTGCATCGGCCGCGGACAGCACCGCTTCTTCTGCCGCAGAATCCACCGCCGCTTCCGATACCGCCGCTGCTGACGGCCAGACCTACAAGGTCGGCATCTGCCAGCTGGTGCAGCACGTTGCTTTGGACGCTGCAACCCAGGGGTTTAAGGATGCCCTGACCGAGCAGCTCGGCGATGCCGTTACCTTTGAGGAAAAGAACGCCCAGGGCGATTCCAACACCTGCACCACCATCATCAATGGCTTTGTTTCTGATAATGTTGACCTGATCCTGGCCAACGCAACCCCCGCCCTGCAGGCTGCACAGGCCGGCACCAACACCATCCCGGTTCTGGGCACCTCTGTTACCGAGTACGGCGTGGCACTGGGTATTGATGACTTCGATGGCCTTGTCGGCACCAATATTTCCGGCACCAGCGACCTGGCTCCTCTGGATGAGCAAGCAGGAATCATCAAGGAACTGTTCCCCGATGCAAAGACCGTTGGTCTGCTGTATTGCAGCGCCGAACCAAACAGCCAGTATCAGGTTGATACCGTAAAGGCCAGCTTGGAAGAACTGGGCTACACCTGCGAGTATTACGCATTCTCTGACTCTAACGATCTGGCCACCGTCTGCCAGAGCGCTGCCGATGCCAGCGATGTGATCTATGTTCCCACCGATAACACCGTTGCCAACAACACTGAGATCGTCAATAACATCTGCCAGCCCGCCGGTGTGCCTGTCGTTGCAGGCGAGGAAGGCATCATGGGCGGCTGTGGCGTTGCTACCCTGTCCATCAGCTACTATGACCTGGGCGTTGCTACCGGTAAGATGGCCGCCAAGATCCTGACCGGCGAAAGCAAGGTTGAGGAGATGCCCATTGAGTACGCTCCGAAGTTCACTAAGGAATACAACCCGACCATTGCCGAAGCTCTGGGCATCACCATCCCAGATGATTATGTGGCATACGAGGGCTAAACAGCCAGAACGGCCTGCTTTGATTTGATGCAGGTAACTTTAACACAAAAATCGCGGAAAAGGCTTTTCTTTCCCGCGATTTTTTTGATAAAATTAAAAAGACTATATCTTTTTTTGAGGAGTTGACGATCTCTTGAACATTGCAACATTGTTCAATGCCATGCCGGGCGCATTGGCGCAGGGCCTGATTTGGGCCATTATGGCGATTGGCGTTTACCTTACCTTCCGCATCCTGGATGTTGCCGACCTGACGGTAGACGGCACCTTGGGCCTTGGCGGTGCGGTCTGTATCATGTGTATGACTTCCGGCATGAACGTCTGGCTGTCCCTGCTGCTGGCGTTTGGTGCTGGCCTGCTGGCTGGCCTGGTGACCGGCCTGTTCCACACGCTTATGGGCATTCCGGCCATCCTTGCCGGTATCTTGACCCAGTTGTCCCTATATTCGGTCAACCTGAAAATCATGGGAAAAGCCAATCAGGCTATCAACGTGGACAAATATGACCTGCTGGTATCCCTGCGTTATATCAAAGGCGTTCCGTTTTACCGCAATACCATCCTGATCGTGGCCGTTCTTATGGTGGTTGTTATCGCTATTTTGTACTGGTTCTTCGGCACCGAGCTTGGCTGCTCCATCCGCGCTACCGGCTGCAACGCCAATATGGCGCGGGCGCAGGGCATCAACACTAATTTCAACATTGTGCTGGGCCTGATGCTCTCCAATGGTCTGGTGGCATTCTCCGGTGCGCTGCTCAGCCAGTACCAGGGCTTTGCTGATGTCCAGATGGGCCGCGGTGCTATCGTGATCGGCCTGGCTGCCGTTGTTATCGGTGAAGCCGTGTTCAGCAAGATTTTTCGCAACTTTGCGCTCAAGCTGCTCAGCGTTGGCATCGGCAGCGTCATCTACTACATTGTTATGCAGATCTGCATCTGGTTCAAGATCGATACCGACCTGCTCAAAATGCTCAGCGCCATCGTGGTCGCCATCTTCCTTGCGGTTCCATACTGGAAAGCAAAATACTTCCCCCGCGTTGCGGTAAAGAAAGGCGGCAGCAGCAATGCTTGAGATCAAAAACGTTTACAAGACTTTTAACCCCGGTACGGTCAACCAGAAGGTTGCCCTGAATGATTTGAACCTGACACTGGAAGACGGCGACTTTGTCAGCGTCATCGGCGGAAACGGTGCGGGCAAGTCCACCATGCTGAATGCTGTTGCCGGTGTGTGGCCGGTGGATATGGGCAAGATCATTATTGATGGTAAGGATATCACCCGCCTGCCGGAGCACAAGCGCGCCGCTTACATTGGCCGTGTGTTCCAGGACCCCATGATGGGCACCGCCGCCACGATGCAGATTGATGAAAACCTGGCCCTGGCCGCCCGCCGCGGTGCGGGCCGCACCCTGCGCATTGGTATTACCAAAAAAGGAAAATGCCGAGTACCATGAGCTGCTTAAAACCCTGGGCCTGGGCCTGGAGGACCGCATGACCAGCAAGGTCGGCCTCCTTTCCGGAGGCCAGCGGCAGGCGCTGACGCTGCTGATGGCCACCCTCCGCAAGCCGAAGCTGCTGCTGCTGGACGAGCATACGGCGGCGTTGGACCCCAAGACCGCCGCCAAGGTGCTGGAAATTTCCAACAAGATCGTGCAGGAAAACCACCTGACCACCCTGATGATCACCCACAATATGCGCGATGCCATCCGCTACGGCAACCGCCTGATCATGATGAACGAAGGCCATGTGATTTATGATGTGCGCGGCGAAGAAAAAGACAAAGTTGGAAGTATCGGATCTGCTGCAGCGCTTTGAGCAGGCTGGCGGCGAAGCCATGACCGCATGATCCTTTCCTGATAAGATTGCGTACAGGATCGGATTTGGATAAGTTTTATACCATTTAACTGCCGCTGTGGGCCGGATTTTACCGGTTTGCAGCGGCTTTTTTGTCTTTTGGAGCAGGAAAGAAGGGGCAAATTATCAAATTTCCGTGAAGTCATTTTCAAACCTTGACAATTATGATATAATACAACTGTATATTATGACGGAATTGACAGACGGCAGAGTATCGGATCGTCTGTTTTTCGGTTCCGTATACACCAAAAGAGAAACATAAAGAACCCGGGAGAGTTCATTGTTTTCTCTGCATGGTATGCGGCCAAGGCTCTTGGAAAGGATGTAAAGTGAGTGTGCTTTACACCGGGAGAGCAGCCATAAACAACGCGGCCGCAAGCGCCATGGGAAGTTATCAGGACTGTATAAAGGGAGCACCGCCTTTCCGCAGGAGGTATTTTGGATGCAGCGTTACGACGCCGTTTTATTTGATGTTGATGGAACATTGATCCATTCCCGGCCGGGCATTTTTAACTGCTTTGCCTATGCGTTCCGCAAAATGGGCCTTGACCCGGATGCGATAGATTGTTCCAGCTACCTTGGCCCTCCGCTGCGCTGGAGCTTTGCCCAGCACTTTGCAACGGATGCCGAGGTGGAGCAGGCCGTGGAGTATTACCGCGTGCATTACGAGGAAGTTGGCAGCCACCAGTGCAGCCTGTTCCCCGGGGTGCGTCAGATGATGGATACCCTGAAAGATGCCGGGCTGTACATGGCAACGGCAACCTGCAAACCGGTCGAAGTTGTAACACCCATCCTGAAAGAGCAGGGGCTGTTTGACTATTTTGACCGCATTGGCGGGGCCAGCATGGACGAAAGTGTGGACAACAAGACGGATGTGATCCGCCTTGTGCTGCAGGACCCACGCCTGGCGGGCAAACGCATCCTGATGGTGGGGGACCGCCAGGATGATATGCAGGGCGCAGTCAACAACCGGCTGCCCGCTGCTGCCGTGCTGTACGGCTATGGTAGCAGGGAAGAAATGGAATCCTGGAATCCGGTGCTGCTGGCGCAAAATTGTGAAGAACTGACCCAGTATATTCTGGGCTGAACCCCGCGCGGTGCAAAGCGCTGCCGGGCACAGCCCGCCGCCGGAACCAACCCGGCCCGCGGGCGCATCCTACATAAGGAACAAAGGGAGAAACGAACATTATGAGCCGCAAAACATCCGGCGCCGGGCATCCTTCAGCCCAACCCAGCGCAAGGCATGTGCTGTTCTGGCAGTATGTGTGCTGGCTGTCATCCTTACATTTATTGCATCCTGGGTTTTGCCGGGCAAGCTGTCGCTGGGCGGCAGCGGCCGCTATGACCCGCAGGCCTATCCGCTGGATACTTCGCTGGGGTCCGTGCTGGCCAAAACCTCTGATGCAGGCACCGATTATGTCTACCTCCACGCTGTTTGTGGGGGATCAGTTTGCCAAGTCCCTGTATGACGATAAAGTCATCACGCTGGATCAGTTTGCAGGCAAGGACGGCCTGACCGTCAGCTCATTGCTGAACGATGCCTGCGTTTACTTTGCGGGGGATTCCAGCGCCTATACCGTCCCGCAGGCGGTATCCAAAATGAAACCCCGCCGCGTGGTCATGCTGCTGGGCAGCAACGATCTGGACGGCAGCCTTTCCTATGATAATTTTGCCCGTAACTATAAGCAGGCTGTCATCGCAATTACCGGTGCGTACCAGTACTGCGATGTCATTGTCTGTGCCATTCCGCCTGTGGCAAAAAAATGCATCTGATGCCGCCAAAACGCAGCTGATGATCGACCAGTTCAACCAGGAATTGGCGAAGATGTGCAATGATGAAGGCTATAAATACCTGAACTTGGCCGAAGCACTGAAAGACAGCAACAGCGGCTATGCCGAAGCAGCCTATTTGAACAACAAACAGAATGGCTTCAGCACATCCGGCGCGAATGTGGTGCTGAACTACCTGCGCAATCATGCTTACGATACTGCGGATACCCGCCCCAACACGGATGATATTCCGCAGCGTACTGAGCAGGCTGGCGGCAGCGCAGCCGCCACGGAGCCCACGCCTTCGGCGACCCCTACAAAGTTCAAATTGCAATACTTGGTGGAAGAAGGCAAGGGCACCCTGCAGGGCAATGACCAGAGCGGCGTAACTTCCATCGAAATGGACGCAGCCGAAAAGCAGACCGTGACCATTACCGCTGTGGCGGCGGACGGCTATACGTTCTATAAGTGGAGCGATGGCCTGACCACCGCTACCCGTGTGGACAGCGCGACCAAGGATATTTCCGTGACGGCAATGTTCAACGATGCCCGTGTGCAGATCAACCTGGATCAGGGCGAAAGCACCATCAAGCAGGGTGAATCCCTGACCATCAACGCCAGTGTCACCTTGGGCGGTAAGAGCTATGATAATAGCGGTGTGCAGTGGTCGGTCAACGATGACCTGATGCAGAATGGCGCCAGTTATACCTTTACGCCGAATGCCACCGGAGATTACCGCATCAAGGCCGGGCTGGAAGTCAACGGTACCTATACTTCGCAGGAACTGATGGTGCATGTGCAGGCACCGGCTACCACCGTCAACATCACCGGTGTCAGCTCCATGCCGGCAGGCAGTACCACAACGCTGCAGGCCAACGTAAGCAATCCTTCGGGGGATACCACCTGGACCTGCGCCCAGAAGCCGCAGTGGAGTGCAACCGGCGATAACGTGCAGTTCAGCGCGGATACCGTTGGCAGCTATACCGTGCGTGCTGCCAACAATGGTCAGTATGCAGAGCTTGTCATCAACGTAACGGAACCCCTTTCGGACCCCACGGTAACCCCGGAACCAAGTGATTCGGGCGATCAGTTCCCGTTCTTCCCCTTTGGCGACGGAGACTGATTGCAGTCACACAGCGCCTGCCCCCGGCATAGCATAAGCCGGGAGGTGATCACATGTTTATCTTTGACTGCGAGGCTGGCTATCAGCCGGATAACGGCCAGAACGATGTGACCGACGGCAGTGTGGAAAACTATGATTTTGACTGGGGCCAGCCCCTTGACGCAGAACCCCTTGACGATGCCCTGACGGACGATGAACGGACGGAAGCACAGCACACGGAGGAATTGTTTTGGCGGCAGGGCAGCACCTCGGCAGATATCCGGCAAGAGTAGACCGGAAAAAAGGAATAAATCTATGGCAAATTATACTTGTCTTTTACTGGATGTGGATAACACCCTGCTGGATTTTAACGCAGCGGAGCGTGCTGCGGTCGGCATTACGTTAGAGCATTACGGCATGCCCAACGGCCCCGAAGCATTGGAAACCTACCACCAGATCAACCGACAGCTGTGGGACAGCCTTGCCAAAGGCGAGCTGAACCGCAGCAAGCTGTTTGCGGTGCGGTTTGGCCGCGTGATGCAGGCTCTTGGCACACCGGAAGCCGGCAACGCCCGTGAGATGAACGACTTTTATGAGAACGAGCTGGCCAACCATGCGGATCTGATGCCCGGTGCGCTGACCGCTCTGGAAGAACTGGGCGAAGTTGCTACCCTGGCAATCGTTTCCAACGGTGCTACCCAGGTACAGGAATCCCGCATTGCGGCATCCGGCATTGGCCGCTTTATGGATGGTGTGTATATCTCGGAAAAAGTGGGTGCGGCAAAGCCTTCGCCCAAGCTGCTGGACTATGCCATCCGGGACCTGGGGTTGACCAACCGCAGCCGTGTGCTGATGGTGGGGGACGACCTGCTGGCCGATATCAAGGGCGGTATCAACGCGGGGATCGATACCTGCTGGGTCAACTTTGCCAACGAGGAAAATAAAACCGGCATCCAGCCCAAATATACGGTGCACAGCTATGAAGAGCTGTACCGCGTTGTAATGGAGCCGGAAGAACTGGAAAATGTCGGCGTGCGCAACCGTCGGCATATGAACGAGGGCTGAAACAGACCAATGGAATGTGCCGCTGCCGGGGTAAAGAACTGAGCAGCGGCATATTTTCGGGTTTGATGCGCCCTTTGGTGGAAGAGTAAAACAAACTGGCTGCTGCTTTAATGTGAATCTGAAAACAAAGAGCATGACGGATATTTCGCAAATACAAGCAGGATTTAAGGCTTTTTAATGCAAAATCCTGCTGTGTTTGTAGAAATAGGGCAATACCGCATAATTCTAAGTGCCGATACGGCGAGCGAGGTGCGGCAGATGCCAAGCCAAAAGCGCAGATAATACTGGATGTCTTATCGAGCATTTTGGCAACGCAGATGCCGTGCCGCAGCCGCCGGAGCGGTGCTTAAGCCGTAAGGCGGGAATTGTGCGGTGTTGCCATAGACTACATTTTCGACTTTTCTGATACACCCTAGTGGCCAGGATACGATAAGGTGTGAAATTATGCTGATCGAACTGCAGGACCTTGGCAAAAGCTTTGGCGAGCACGAGGTCTTAAAACATGTAACAGCCAGTGTGGAACGCGGCGACCGCATTGGTATTATTGGTGCAAACGGCACCGACAAAACCACGCTCCTGCGTGTGCTGTGCGGCGAAAGCCTGCCCGATGCCGGTGACGCTGCCTTTGCGGCGGGGGCAACCTGCGGCTACCTGGAACAGACGGGTCATCTTGACCCGGAGAAAGACGTTTACGAAACCATGCGCCTTGCGTTCCAGCCTGCGCTTGACGCCATGGCGGAGCTGGAGACCCTGCAAAAGCAGCTGGCAGCTGACCACCACAACACGGCTATTACGGATAAGATCACAGCCTGCAACGCAGTGATCGATGCCATGGATGCCTATAATATGGATACCCAGATCAAAAAAGGTGCTCAACGGCATGGGCTTCCCGGCAGATACCTGGAAGAAAAAGGCCGGGGTGCTTTCCGGCGGCGAGCAGACCCGCCTGCGCTTGGCCCGCTTGCTGTTGGAACGCCCGGACATTCTGATTCTGGACGAACCCACCAACCATTTGGATCTGGAAACGATGGACTGGCTGGAAACCTATCTGAAAGCCTACCGCGGCGCAGTGCTGGTGGTCAGCCATGACCGCTACTTCCTGGATTCTGTCTGTACCCGTATCTGGGAGCTGCGCGGCAAAACCATCACCACCTACCGCGGCAACTACTCCGCCTACCTGCCCCAGCGCGAAGCAGCGGACGAGCGCCTGCAAAAAACAGCATGATGCCGATGTGGAAAGGCGGCCAAGCTGCAGGATTATATTGACCGCAACCTGGTGCGCGCTTCCACCACCAAAATGGCCCAGAGCCGCCGCAGACAGCTGGAAAAGCTGGAAATCACCGAAGCACCCCAGGCGGAAGCCCACCAGCTGAATTTCCGCTTTGAGTATGATATTGAGCCGTATGATGAGTTGGTCATCATGAAAGGCTTAACTATCCGCATTGGGGAACGCACCCTGTTGGAAGCACTGGATTATGTCGTCCACCGTGGGGACAAGCTGATTATTGCGGGCCCCAACGGCACCGGTAAATCCACCCTGCTGCAGGTATTGGACGGTAAGCGCCGCCCCTCCGGCGGTATGGTCCGGCTGGGCACCGGTGCCAAGCCCGGTATCTTTGTGCAGCAGCAGGCCCGCCGCGCAGGCCGCGTGATCGATGCCATCTGGAACCAGTACCCCCGCTTTACCGAGCTGGAAGTGCGCAGCCACCTGGCCAGGTTCGGCTACCGCGGCGAGGAAGTGTTCAAGGACTGCGCAACCCTTTCCGGCGGTGAGATGGCCCGCCTGCGCTTTGCCGAGCTGGCGCTCGAGCGCCCGAACCTGATGTTCCTGGACGAGCCGACGAACCACCTGGACATCTACATGCGCGAAACGCTGACCGATGCGCTGTCTGCCTACACGGGCACCCTGCTGTTGGTCACCCATGATCGCTACCTGATGCAGACCCTCGGCTGCCCGATCCTGTACCTGGAAGATGGCAAGGCGACTTTCTACCAGAACTTCCAGAAGCTGCATGACCGCGATACTTCCAAACAGCCGGAACCTGCCAAGCAGGAGGATAAGCCCCAAAAGGCAGGCTATGGCAAGGAGCAGCGCCGCCGCCGTGCCGAGGTGCGCACCCGCCTGAAAGCGCTGGAAACCGAGATCGAAGAGCTTGGCGCCCATATTGTTGAGCTGGAAAACGAGATCAACGACCCGGAGGTTCTGCGCGACCACCTGCTTTTGCGGGATAAGTGCGATGAACTGGATGATTCCCGCTTCCACCAGCAGGAACTGTATGACGAGTGGGGAAAAGCTGGCAGAGGAACAGGACCGCATGGATGCAGAAAGTGATTCCTGAAAAACGCGTTGAGCGCTGCATCTGGCATACCGGCCCGGAGGCCCTTTTGCGGCAGATCCGGCTGCAAAAAATGAGAAACATTAAAACAGTAATGAAACTGTAACTTGCTTTCCTGATAAAAAGCGGTATACTATTTTTGATATTGGGCTTGTGCGGCTGGGCAGGTGCGCTGCATCATCCACCGCCAGCTATTTTGCATGTGTGCCGGTGCTTTGCCGGCTGGAGTAAAGCACGCTGCGCTTTTTTGCTAACCATGCGCAGCAGTAAGAAACAGGCAGGGAATACACTTTGCAGACAACGATCATCATAGCAACACATAAACCGTACTGGATACCGGAAGACCCCATGTACCTGCCGGTACAGATGGGTCATGCCATCCACCCCGGCATTGGCTACATCGGGGACGATACCGGTGAAAATATTTCAGAGCGCAACGGCAATTTCTGCGAGCTGACGGGCCTGTACTGGGCGCCAAAAACCTGGATTCCGATTATATCGGTATCGTGCATTACCGCCGTTACTTTGCCAGCCGCCTGCACCGTTTTGAGCGCAAAAAGCGTCGGGTCATCGGCCACGAGGAACTCAACGCTATTTTGGCCACCACCAATGTTGTGCTGCCTAAAGAGCGCCACTATTTTATTGAAACCAATTATACCCAGTATATCCACGCCCACCATGAACAGGACCTGCGGGTGACCCGCGCCATCATCGAGCGCAAATGCCGGAGTATCTGCCGACGTATGACACCTACATGTCCAAAACGCACGGCCATCACTTCAATATGTTCGTGATGAAAAAGGAACTGCTGCAGCACTACTGCACCTGGCTGTTCGATATTTTGTTTGAGCTGGAAAAAGAGCTGGATATTAGCAGCTATTCCACCAATGATAAGCGGGTGTTCGGCTTTGTGAGCGAGCGCCTGCTGGATGCCTGGCTGATCACCAACAACATCGCCTATGAAGAGCTTGACGTTGTATATATGGAAAGCCAGCATTGGCTGCGCAAGGGGATGGCCTTTTTGAACCGCAAGTTCTTCCCCCACAAGGAGGCTCACAAATGAAACGCACGGCAGCGGTTATTGTAACGTATAACCGCAAGGCAATGCTGCAGCGCTGCCTGCGGGCTTTGTGTACCCAAACGGCCGGTGTGCCGGAACTGTGGGTGATCGATAATGCCAGCACGGACGGCACGGCCGAACTGGTGGCGCAGCTGAACCTGCCAACCATGCACTATTATAATACCGGCAAAAACCTGGGTGGTGCGGGCGGCTTTGCCTGCGGCATCCAGCAGGCAGCGTGTTCCGGGGCAGAGTACCTGTGGATTATGGATGATGACTGCCTGCCGGAACCGGATGCCCTGCAGCAGCTGCTGCTGGCGGATGCCGAACTGGACGGGCAGTACGGCTGGCTTTCCTCCCGCGCACTGGCGCCGGACGGTAAAGACCAGCCCATGAACCTGCAGCGCAGCACGCCGTACAAAGATTTGGCAAGCTTTGCCGGGCCGCGGCAGCCCGCGGTTATGGCCAGCTTTGTTTCGCTGTTTTTACGCAGTAGCACAGTGCAGCGCTTTGGCCTGCCCATTGCAGAATTTTTATCTGGTCGGACGATTGGGAGTATACTCGCCGTATCTCCCGCAGCATGCCGTGCTATGTAATTCCCGCCAGCCGGGTGGTGCATGCAATGCAGAACGCCACGGTTGTCAACATTGCCACCGATACCCCGGACCGCTGGCCCCGCTACCGCTACTTTTACCGCAATGATGTGGTGCTTTACCGGCGGGAGGGGCTGCGTGGCTGGCTGTGGCTGATTGCCAAAGATGCCTGGCACAGCGTTCAGGTGCTGCGCCACGGCCCGCAAAAATGTAAGCGGCTGGGCATTATCTGGCGCGGTTTTTTTGCTGGAGTCAACTTTCGCCCAACCGTACAAGGCTTACCCACACAGGAGCGATGAACAATACACCACACACAAACTGCCTGACCCTGCGCCTGCTGCATGCGGCAAAGGGGTACAAAGCGGTTGCTTTTGATATTTTCGATACCTTGCTCAAGCGGGATTGCGCCCACCCGGCGGATCTGTGCGCTCTGATGGAAGTTACCCATCAGGCGGCTCTCGGCTTTGCCGGGGCGCGCGTTGCCGCAGAGGCAGAAACCCGCCAGACCCTTGGCCGCGAGGTGACGCTGGCCGAAATTTATGCACATCCTGCCTTGCGGGGTACTGACCCCGCTGCAGAGTGCGCAGCGGAACTGGCTATGATTGCCCCCAACCGACCAGTAGCCCAAGCCGCTGCGGCCTGCCATGCCCGCGGGCAAAAGGTATATGCGGTTTCGGATATGTATCTGCCTAAAGAGCAGATCGAAGCCATGCTGCAAAAATGCGGGCTGGATTTTCTGGATGGAGTGTTCGTTTCCTGCGAGCACAGGGTGCAAAAGCGCAGCGGTAAGCTGTTCAAGCTTTTTTTGCAGCAAACTGCCTTGCGCCCGGCGGAAGTCTTGTTTGTGGGGGATAGCCCCCCGCGCGGATTTTGCCGGGGCAGCGCTGGCGGGTATCCGCTGCTTTTTGCTGCCACAGCCAACCCCGCTGCCATACACCAAAACCCCGGCGGATGCCGTAGGTGGTGTCGCAATTGCCACCTTGCAAAACTGCTGCCAGAATCTAAATCCCAGTGCTGCGCTGGGGGCAGAGCTGCTTGGCCCGCTGGCGGTTGGCTTTGCCACCTGGCTGCATGGGCAGCGCGCGGCTATACCGGGGGCAAAGCTTGTATTCCTGGCGCGGGATATGTACCTGGTGCGCCAGGTGTACCAGTTTGCTGTACCCAGAAGAAGAAACCTTTTACCTGAAAGTATCCCGCCAAAGCCTTCTGCCCGCCCTGCTGCAATGCCCAATGAATGAGCAGGCGTTGGCACTTTTGGCGGATACCCTGCCGCGCCAGCAGCTGACCCAGCGGCAGATCGCCGCCTATCTTGGCTTTGATTCCCCGAAGGGACACACCACAAAACCTATGACCTGCGCACCCGCCCCCTTGCCGTGCCGCACCAAAGAGATGCTGCTGGCCCTTGCGGCCCACAGCAAGTTGCCGGAAGGGGAGCCGCTGCGCAGGCGGGCAGAGCAGGCAAGAGCGTATCTGGAACAGGCAGGCCTGGCGGATAGCCCGGTGCTGCTGGTGGATATCGGCAGCGGCGGAACCACCCAGCGTGTGCTGGAAGAGCTGCTGCACACCCAGCTGTACGGCTGTTACCTTGCCTGCGATGCGCGCCTGCACCAGAACCTGCCGCCGGAGCGCGCCAAAACATTTTTGTTTGACGGCTGCCCGGCCCCCCTGTGGTACTGGGTGGGCCAGCCCATGCTGGAAGTTCTGCTCTCCGAGCCATGCGGCTCCACGGTGGGATACCACACACAGGCCGGGCAGATGGTGCCGGAAATCGGGCAGGCGGGTGCAGATAACAGGGCAATCACCGCTCCCGCTCTGGCAGGGCATGAGGGCTTTTGTTCAGCGCTGGCAGGCTGGCCCGCTGCGGGAAGTGCAAATTCCGCCGCAAACCTGCATCGCAGCGTTTTTTGCAGATGGTGCAGGCCCCCCGCATGCAGGAGGTGCGCACCCTGGGTGAGATCACCGTGGAGGACGGCGGCAGCTGGAAGTTGGCTGCCCCAGCCAGCTGGGGCGCCTATCTGCACGCCCCGGCACAGCTGAAACGGGACCTTGCCCAGGCGCGCTGGAAACCTGCGTTTTTGCAGCGCCTGTTTGGCGTGCCGCTGCCATACGGCAAGGTGTACGCTGCACTGAAACATAAAAAGTAAGGGCAATACCGCATAATTCTAAGTGCCGATACGGCGAGCGAGGTGCGGCAGCTGCTAAGCCAAAAGCGCAGATAATACTGGATGTCTTATCGAGCATTTTGGCAACGCAGACTGCCGTGCCGCAGCCGCCGGAGCGGTGCTTAAGCCGTCAGGCGGGAATTGTGCGGTGTTGTCTAAGCATTAAAATGGATGTAAAATATAAACCAAAAGGCAGGTGAACCGTATGGAGCAGGCCCCAATGATCAGTATTATCATGCCTGTCTATAATGCCGGGGTGCTGCTGCATACCGCGGTGGAAAGCGTGCTGTGCCAGAGCTTTGCGGATTTTGAGCTGCTGCTGGTGGACGATGGCTCCACCGATGGCAGTGCTGCGCTGGCCCATGAACTGGCCAAAAAGATGGCCGCATCCGGGTGCTGGAACAACCCAATGCGGGCATCTGCGCTGCGCGCAACCTTGGCTTGCAGCATTGCCGCGGCCAGTGGTTCACCTTTTGTGATGATGATGATACCATGCTGCCCCATGCATTGGAAACCCTGCTGGTCCTTGCCAAATCAACCGGGGCGGATGTGGTGCGCGGTGGCTACCGCCTGCTGCGGGCCAATGCTGCAGGAACGGCTGTGGAGCTGCCCCACCCGCCGGGGCAGGCAATAATCATTCACAAGCCGGCGGGGCAGGGCTACCTGCAATTTTTGCAGCAAAGCGGGCCGCAGTTTGTCTGGAACGCTATGTACCGTACAAATCGGCTGGGCCATCTGCGCTTTGATGAAACCTGCCGCAAAGGGCTGGAAGATTTTGCCTTCAACGCGGCAGTGTTCCAGCAGGCAGATTCAGCCGCATATACGCCGCAGATCGTATATGAACACCTGGAGCGGCAGGGCAGTACCTCCGCCTGTGGGAACCCGGCAGCAGTGCAGGTACGGCTGCAATACCTGCCCCAGTGGGTGCAGGCGGAATATACCGCAGCACGCGCCTGGTGCCCCCCGCAGCAGCTGCCAAAGGTGTGGAGCGCCCGCCAGGCAGAGTTTGTCACCTTTGTCATGCATCAGCTGCGGGATGGCCGCTTGCCGCCCAAAGCCAAAGCGGCTGCCTGGCGCAGCCTGCAGCAGGCGCTGGCAGCCTGCCCCCCACAGCAGGCTTGACTTTTTTGGTATGCACTGCGGCACAACAAAAAACAGGGTGCCGCACTGTTTTTGTTCCGTACCCACCTGCAGGGGCTGTATGCCTGCCTGCCAAACCGGGAGGAGAAACTGCTACAATGAAAACCATCCTTGTTACCGGCGCGCAGCCGGTTATATCGGCCGCCATGTTGTAAAAAAAAGCACTGGATATGGGCTACCGCGTCATTGCATCGGACTTTGCCTTTAAGGGCGTGGACGAGCGCGCAGAATTCTGCGATGTGCCTATTTTCAGTGGGGACAAAAATATTTATGCGGCATTGGGCAAGCCTGATGTCTGCATCCATATGGCCTGGCGGGATGGTTTCCGCCACAATGCGCCCAGCCACATGAAGGATCTTTCCTCCCATGTTACCTTCCTGAACAATATGGCAGCGGGCGGCCTTTCGGATTTGACCGTGATGGGCACTATGCACGAAGTCGGCTATTGGGAGGGCGCTATTGAGGATGATACCCCCTGCAACCCCTGAGCCAATATGGCATTGCCAAAAATGCCCTGCGCCAAAGCATGATGCTTTCTTTGCAGGGGGCAGCAGCTGCAACCTGCACTGGCTGCGCGCCTATTATATTACGGGCGATGAAGCCCATGGCAGTTCCATCTTTGCCAAAATCGCACAGGCAGAGCTGGACGGCAAAACAACGTTCCCGTTTACCAGCGGGCAGAATAAGTACGATTTTATGGATCTGGATGAACTGGCAACCATGATTGTGGCGGCCAGCGTGCAGAACAAGGTCAACGGCATCATCAACGTCTGCACCGGCCAGCCGCGGACCCTGGCTGACCGTGTGGAGCAGTTCCTGCGGGATAAAAACTATAAGATCAAACTGGATTACGGCGTTTTCCCGGATCGCCCGTATGACAGCCCCGGCGTTTGGGGCGACCCCACCAAGATTAACGCAATATTAAAAGATGCAGGTTTGGCATAACGATAACCGGAAAAGGGTGACAGAATGAAACGACTGGGTATTTTTTTCTTTTACGAAAAAAACGGTGATGTGGATGATTTTATCACCTATTACCTGCGCGATCTTGCCCGTAACCTGACCGAGCTGATCGTTGTGTGCAACGGCAAGCTGAGCAAGCAGGGCCGCGCGGCATTTGAAGAATTTACCGATCAAATTATTTGTGCGCGAAAACAAGGGCCTGGATGTGTGGGCCTATAAAACCGCGCTGGATCATTACGGCTGGCAGCGTTTGAGCGAATTTGACGAAGTGGTCATGACGAACTCTACCCTGATGGGCCCTGTGCGCCCCTTGAAAGAAATGTTTGACGCCATGGCCGAGCGCACCAACCTTGATTTTTGGGGCCTGACGATCCACCATGGGGCGGAGGGCAACCCCTTTAAGGGCAAACATCTTTATAATTACCTGCCGGTGCACATTCAGTCCCACTTTATTGTCTACCGCAAAAGTTCATCCAGAGCAAAGAGCTGCAAAATTACTGGGATACCATGCCCATGATCGAAAGCTATACCGACTCTGTGCAGCGGTACGAATCGGTGTTTACCAAACAGTTTGCCGATAAAGGCTACCAGTGGGATGTCTATGTCAACACGGACGATCTGAAAGAATTTACGGATTATCCGCTGCTTGTCTGCCCCACGCGGTTGCTGCGGGATAAAAAGTGCCCGCTGTTCAAGCGCCGCAGCTTTATGCATGATTTTGAGGCATACCTGAATGATACCGCCGGGGAGCCGGTGCGGGAACTGTACGCCTACCTGCGGGACCATACGGATTACCCGCTGGAGCTGATCTGGAAAAACATGGTCCGCACCATGCACCCTTATGATTTTACCCGCAACCTGGGTCTGACCCGCCTGATTCCGGAAAGGGTACAGGATGAGGCCTGCGCCGCTGCCGTGCGCAAAAATCGCCGCATTGCGCTGTGCATGCACCTGTATTTTATGGATATGCTGCCCCAAAGCTGCGCCTTTGCCGCCAACATGCCGCCGGAGGCTGACGTTTTATTTCCACCAACACGCCGGAGAAAAAGCAGCAGATCGAAGAAGCGTTCCGCACCCTGCCGTTGCATGCCGTTACCGTAAAGGTGGTCGAAAACCGCGGCCGCGATGTGGCAGCGTTCCTGTGTGACCTTGCCCCGCAGATCCGGGAGTATGATTACGCCTGCTTTATGCACGATAAAAAGCCATCCAGACCAAACCCGGAAGCGTTGGCGCCAGCTTTGGCTATGTCTGTAACGAGAATATCTGCAAAAACGCAGACTATGTGCTGAATGTGCTGACAGAATTTGAAAAAGACCCTTATCTGGGCCTGCTCTGCCCGCCGTTCCCCACGCATGGCGTGTATTTCATGAACATGTGCTCCAACGGCTGGGGCCCCAACTTTGATAATACCAAGGCCCTGATGAAAAAGCTGGGCATTGACCGCCCTATTTCCGGCGAAAAAAATGCCCATTGCCCCCTTTGGCAGCGTATTCTGGTTCCGCGTAAAAGCATTGGCTCCGCTGTTTGACCACGGCTGGAAGCACGAGGATTTCCGCCGGAGCCGCTGCCGCAGGATGGTACCATCAGCCATGCCATTGAGCGCATCTATCCCTTTGTGGCGCAGGGGGCAGGGTATTACCCCGCCCAGGCCATGAGCGCTGATTATGCCGTTGCCCGCTGCGATTCCATGCAGGCATACGCGAGTGGTCTGATCCGCCCGCTTGCCCGCGTGTTTGACTGCACCACCTTTGGCAGTGCCGCTGCCAGCGCCGGTGCTTTTGCCGCGCGCAAGTACTGGTTCGGCTTTGGAAACTATGGCCCGTATGAGAATTCCAAGCGCCGCCGCGCCCGCAACTGGCTGCGTAAGCGGATGCCGAAATCCGCTTACGAAAACATGATGCGCGTTAAGCGCACGGTGTTGGGCCCCATGACGTGAACTATGAGGATTAAGCCAACCGCTATGAAAAAACGGCTGATTATCTATTTCAATTATCACCCCAACGGGCAGGCTGATGCAGCCTGCCGCTTTGCTGTACAGCAAATGGCCGCAGTGGGGCAGGTGTTCTTTGTCAATAACGGCCCCTTGCAGCCGGAATCCCGCCAGTGGGCGCAAGGCTGCTGCCACACTGTGCTGGAGCGTGAAAACACAGGCTTTGATGTGGGGGCCTACCGGGACGCTGTTTTGCAGACCGGCCTGGATATGCTGCTGCAATACGATGAAGTGGTGCTGATGAACTATACCCTTGCCGGGCCGGTGGGGGATGTAGCTGCCATGTTTGCTGCGATGGATGGGCGCCCGGAGCTGGATTTCTGGGGCCTGACCCGCCACTATGCTATGCGCAGCCACCGCTTTGGCGGGGCAAAAGCCATGGTGCCGGAGCATATTCAATCCCACTTTGTTGTGGTGCGTTCCCGCATGATGGCAGACTTTTTTGCTTACTGGCAGGCGCCTGCCCGCCAGCTATGAAGATTCCGTCCGCCTGCACGAAACGCAGTTTACCGCCCACTTTGCCGCCCTTGGTTACCGGTGGGATACCTTTGTGGATACAAAAGACCTGGCAAAGCCTTTTTTCGTTAACCCCATTATGGCCTGCCCCAAGCTGCTGCTGGTGGACCGCGGGTGCCCGTTTTTCAAGCGCCGCAGCTTTTTTACCCCTATGCGGATGAATTGCGCCGCACAGACGGCCAAGCCGCCGCAGAACTGTATGACTATCTGAAATCCGAGACTGATTACCCGGTGGATGACCTGCTGCGCGCACTTCTGCCGGTGCAGCCGCTGGCTGCCATGGCGCAAAACCTGCACTGGCATTATATCCTGCCGCAAACGGCGGGGGAGTGTGCGCCCATTTTGCTGGATGCCAACACTTTGGCAAAAAGGCTGCGCCCTGCAGCCGGATGCCGTCTACTGCCTGATGCTGCCGCGTGCTGCCGGGGTGGAGGACTATTATTATGCCCGGTCTATGCCAACCAGCCTGCAGCTGGCCCAGGCGGCAGAACTGTTTGATGCCCACCCGCTGGTAGGTGTGCTTGGCCCGGCTCTGCCGCTGTATGCGGGCTGCGCCGCCGAAAAAGCCCGGCGCTGGCAGCAGCAGAAACCTGCCGTACAGGCAAAACTGTCTGCGCTGGATTGCCCGCTCCCTCTGGATGAAACCCCGCCGCCGCTGCCCAATGGCGGCTGTCTGTTGGTGCGGGGGCGGCATTCCCGCAGGGGCTGCCGCCGCTGCAAACGGAGTCGGATTTCTGGCTGGTGCCGCTGCTGGCCCAGTATAACGGCTATGCCAGCGCTACATTTGAAACCGCCGCCCAGTGTGCGGCCCGCGCCGATGTGCTGGATGCCGCCCTTGCTGCCCAGCGCGGCGTTGGCCCAGTATTCCGCCTGATGGGCCGCACCGTCAAAAATGCCCTGCGCAAACGAAAGGAGAGTGCCCGGTGAAAAAAACAGCGACTGTTTTATCTGGATCTCATCCGCGCTGTGGCGCTGGTGTGCATTCTGGTCATTCATTTCAATGCTGCCGTTACCGGGTATTTTACACTGCCGTCCAAACTGTTCGGCAGTGTGCTGCCCTTTAACATCTATTTGGGGGACTTTGGCTCCTCGCTGTTCTTTATGGTTTCCGGCGCGGCGCTGCAGTATACCAGCCCCGGCCAGGGCAAAAATCCGCTTGATCTGGCGCGCTTTTACCAAAAGCGCGCCAAGGCGGTATACCCTATGTTCTGGCTGGCGTGGTGTATATTTTTTTCCCATCCGTTTTGTCACAAAGCCGGGGTATTATGCCGCAGCCAAAACGCCCAGCCTGCTGCTGACGGTCCTGGGGCTGGATAATTTTGCTCAGGCCGCGGGCTGGGTCACGATGGATTTTGCCTGCGTGGGCGAGTGGTTCCTGGGCAGTATCCTGTTTTTGTATCTGCTGTTCCCACTGCTGCGCTGGGGGCTGCGCAAACAGCCGCTGCTGACCTGGGTCGTGGTGCTGGCGGCCAGCCTGCCGGTGCATTACATGGGGTGGGATGCCCGCCTGGTAGCAATCCATATCCCGGAATTCCTGCTCGGCATGGCGTTTGTACACTGGAAGCGCCCGGCGCGCCTTGGCGTGCTGGCCGGGTGTGCGGTGCTGCTGTTTACCCCCGCTGCGGCGGATGGCAAGGTGGCCTGTGCGCTGTTCAGTGCTGCAGCGTTCATTCTGCTGGCCGCACTGGGGGGGCTGCATCCACTGGGGGCCGCTGCAAAATGCGTGTGCGCTCCTCAGCAAGTATTCTTATGCGGTCTTTCTGACCCACCATGTCATCATTCTGCGCCTGGTGGATAACTTTGACCTGGCCGCCATGACCCGGCGGGATACCGCACTCTTGTTTGGCGTTTACCTTTTGGCCGTTGCCGCGGCGTCGGCAGCGCTCTTCCGGCTGGATGCCTGGGTGCGCAGCAGTGCGGTAAAGCTGGCTGCTAAACCGGAATAACGTGCCCCATAATTTGCATTAAGATGAAAATGCCTGCTTTGCTGCGGGCATTTTTTTCTGTGGTGAATTATGATCGAAATATCGCAGCGCCGCGGACACCTGTGCGGCAGAACCGGCAGGGAAAGCCCTGCTGTTTCACCCCGGAACAAGGAAAGAATCAAAATTATTTCGGCTATGACTGTACAAAAAAATCCTGTACGTTATAATACTAACAAAACCATTTGATCGCAAACCTAAAAACGATATACCATAACTAAAATTGGAAAGGGGCGCATTTTCCGTGGAGCAGTTTTTCGTCAGCCTTGACAAGCTTGCGCGCGAATCCCATCTGACCGTTGCCTACACCCCCAAGGATCTTGACCAGTTCAAGGTCTATACCGCCGAGGTATACCGCCCCGGCATCATGCTGGCCGGTTACTATCAGTACTTTGACCGCACCCGGATTCAGATCATCGGCCTGACTGAGCTTTCCTACCTGAATGAGCTGGACCCGGAGATCCGCCGTACCCATCTCGAAAAGCTTTTCTCTTTCCAGCCGCCGGCAGTCATCCTGACCCGCGGATTTGAGCCGTTGCCGGAAATGATGGAGTTTGCCCAAAAGTACGGCGTGCCACTGCTGCAATCGGCCGAAATGACTTCCCCGCTGATGAGCTCCCTGATCCAGGCACTGAGCACCGAGCTTGCCCCCCGCATCACCCGCCACGGCGTGTTGGTGGAAGTATACGGCGAAGGTATCCTGATCCTTGGCGACAGCGGCGTTGGCAAAAGCGAGACGGCCATTGAGCTGGTCAAGCGCGGCCACCGCCTGATTGCGGACGATGCTGTGGAGCTGCGCAAGGTTTCCAGCAGCAAGATCATGGGCATGGCACCGGAGAACATCCGCCACTTTATTGAGCTGCGCGGCATCGGCATCATCAACGTGGCGCGTCTGTTTGGTATCGGTGCGGTCAAAAACAGCGTTGAGGTGGAAATGGTCATTGAGCTGGAAGCCTGGGACCGCACCAAGAATTATGACCGTACCGGCCTGGAAAGCAATACCTATGATATCCTTGGCGTTAAGGTGCCCAGTATGCTGATCCCCGTTATGCCCGGCCGTAACCTGGCCGTTATCCTGGAAACTGCAGCCATCAACAACCGCCAGAAAGAGATGGGTTATAACGCGGCGCAGGAACTGCTCAACCGCCTTGGCTTGCAGAACGATGTAAGCGGGTTCTAAGCCTGACTGTAAATTATCATTTTATCACTAGAAACGGAAGTACCATCTGTATGCAGATCATTGCGGATCTTCACACCCATACTTTAAGTGCTACCCATGCATTTAATACCTTAGATGAAATGGCTGCCAAAGCCGCCGCCCTCGGCTATGCGGCGCTGGCCATTACCGACCACGGCCCGGCTATGCCGGATGCCCCGCACATGTGGCATTTTGCCAACCAGACGGCTTTGCCGCTGGTACTGCACGGCGTTGCGATGATGTACGGCGCGGAGGCCAATGTGATGGACACAAACGGCGGGCTGGATTTTGCCCAAAGCCGTTTGCGGGCGCTGGATTGGGTTGTGGCATCCATCCACAGCCCCTGCATCCCCGGTCTGCTGACCGAAAAAAAGCCACCCGCCTGTGGCTGGCTGTGGCCGAAAACCCTTATGTGGATTGCATCGGCCATTCCGAGCAGCAGAATTACCGCTATGACTATGACCTTGTAACCAAAGCGTTCGCCAAAAACCATAAGGTTGTGGAGCTCAACGGCAATTCCGTCAATGTGCGGCGGGATGGTATCCCCAACATGAAGCTGCTGCTGGCCGCCTGCCTGAAAAACGGCTGCCATATTGCGCTGGATACCGACGCCCACAGCACCACCCAGTTGCAAGGCAACATGCCCCCGCTGCTGGCGATGCTGGAAGAAATGCAGTTCCCGCAGGAACTTGTGGTAAACGCCACACGGCAGAACCTTGTAAATGAGCTAAAACTGCACGGCCGCATCTGTGCAGAATATATAGGAGGAGAAATCTTATGAAATACACCATTGGTATCGATCTTGGCGGCACTACCATGACGGCAGGCCTTGTTGACGAAGCTTACAACATTGTGGGCAAAATTACCCGCCCGACCCGCCTGCCGCGTCCGGCGCAGGACCTGGAGCAGGCACTGGCAGATTTGTGCCGTGCTGTTGCCAAAGACTGCAAGATTGATTTTGCAGATGTCAGCTATGTGGGCATCGGTACCCCGGGCAGTGTGAATTTTACCACCGGCTTTGTGGGCTATAATACCAACTTCGGCTACTATGACTGGAACCTGGGGCCTGACCTGGAAGCTCTGCTCGGCTGCAAGGTCTATGTGGAAAACGATGCCAACGCAGCAGCATTTGGCGAATACATCGCAGGCGGCGCAAAGGGCTTCAAGGATGCCGTTGTTATCACGCTGGGTACCGGCATTGGCAGCGGCATTATCCTGGGCGGCAAGATTCTGCGCGGCTTCAACTTTGCTGCTGGCGAGATGGGCCATACCGTGATTGTAAAGGGTGGACGCAAGTGCAACTGCGGCCGTTACGGCTGCTGGGAACGCTATGCTACCTCCCGCGCTCTGTCGGAGGATGCCCGCGAAGCGATGACCCGGCACCCCGAGGCATGATGTGGAAACTGGCAGGGGATATTGACCATGTGAACGCCAAGATCCCCTTTGACGCGATGGAAGCCGGCGATGCAACCGCCAAGGCTGTTGTGGATAATTGGATCGAATATGTTGCCTGCGGCATTTCCAACGTGGTGAATACCTTTGAGCCGGAAGCCATCTGCATTGGCGGCGGTGTTTCCAATCAGGGAGAAACCCTGCTGGCACCCATCCGCAAGTATGTGGAGGAAGAAACCAAAAACATTACCACCGGCAAAATGCCCGCTATTCGTGCCTGTGTGCTGACCAACGATGCCGGCGTGATCGGCGCGGCAGCCCTGGCAAATTCTATCTGAGCCGTTTGTGAGGGTTTGCTTATGAACGAGCAATTTTTTCAGCTTTGCAGGCAGAAAAACCTGCCTGTCAGCCTTGATGAATCCCTGGGGCGGCATACAACGTTCCGCATTGGCGGCAATGCAGACTTTTTTGTGTGCCCGCCACGGTAACGCAGCTGACCCGTATTCTGGAACTGTGTCGCCAATATCAAGTCCGCACCTATCTGCTGGGCAACGGTTCCAACACGCTGTTTTCGGATGCAGGGTTCGGCGGGGCGGTTATCTGCCTGACGGGGTTAAACTCCCGCTTTTCCATGCAGGCCCAGCCGGATGGCAGCACCAAGGTGCTGGCCCCGGCTGGCATGATGCTTTCCGCTCTTTGCAACACCGCCCAGAAGGAAAGCCTGGCCGGGCTGGAATTTGCCTTCGGCATTCCCGGCACGGTGGGCGGGGCTGTGTATATGAACGCGGGCGCTTACGGCGGAGAAATAAAGGACGTGCTGACAGCCGTTACGTTCTTGGACGAAAACCTGCATCTGCAAACCCTGCCTGTGCAGGAACTGCAGCTGGGTTATCGCACCAGCATTTTTGAGCGGTGCTCCTGGTGCATCCTGGAAGCGGAATTTACCCTGCACCCCGGTGATGCACAGGAGATCCATACCGCCATGCAGGAATATATGCGCCGCCGCAAAGAAAAGCAGCCGCTGGAATACCCGTCCGCCGGCAGTACCTTCAAGCGCCCTGTGGGCCAGTTTGCCGGCAAGCTAATCGAGGACTGCGGCCTGCGCGGTTTCCGCGTGGGCGGGGCAGCCATCAGTGAAAAGCACTGCGGCTTTGTGGTCAACCTGGGTAATGCCACCTGCGCGGATGTTGTCAGCCTGACGGAGCAGGTGCGGCAGATCGTGCTGGAAAAAACCGGCTGCACCCTGGAACGCGAGATCCGCGTGGTGGAATAACCATGCCGCATCTTGATGCCTGCCAGGCAAGGAACGGTATTCCGCCCCGCTGAATGAGAGAGGAACAACAGGATGAACTTTTTGATCGTAACCGGCCTTTCCGGCGCAGGCAAGTCCATGGCGGTCAACGCGCTGGAAGATATCGGATTTTTCTGCATTGATAATATCCCGGCGGGCCTTTTGCCCCGTATCCTGGACTTTGCCCAGCAGGGCGAAAACCAGCTCAGCCGCGTTGCGGTCGTGATGGACATCCGCGGCCTGCATTCTGTTCAGGAAACCAATGAGGCGCTGGAAGCGCTGGACGAAAAGAAAATGCCTTATGACATCCTGTTCCTGGATGCCAGCGATGCCGCCATCCGCCGCCGCTATAAAGAGACCCGCCGTGTGCATCCCATGACCATCAGCGAGGGGATCCCGGTCAGTGAGGCAATCACCAAAGAACGGCAGATACTGCAGCCCCTGCGGGAACGTGCAAAATATGTGATTGACACCTCTTTGCTTTCTACCGCACAAAACCGGGAACGTGTTTCCAGCCTGTTTTTGCAAAAAGGTCAGTGTGCCATGTCTATCAACGTGGTTTTCCTTTGGCTTTAAATACGGTCTTCCGCAGGAAGCGGACATCGTGTTTGATGTGCGCTGCCTGCCCAACCCGTTCTATGTGCCAGAGCTGAAAGAAAAGACTGGCCTGGACCAGGAAGTGGTGGACTATGTGATGAAGTTCCCTGAATCGCAGGAGCTGCTGCGCCGGATAGAGAGCTTTCTGGAATATGCGCTGCCGCTGTATGTTAAGGAGGGCAAAAGCCAGCTGATGATCGCCATTGGCTGCACCGGCGGCAAGCACCGTTCTATCACTTTTGCCCGCAAGATCGGGGGAGTACTGCACAAAGCTTGGTTACCAGCCCAGCGTGCAGCACCGCGATGCCCGCCGCACGGCCTGATACATCCCAAATCTCCCGATAAAGAGAGCGTGAACACCAAACGTGAGTTTTTCCCAAGACGTTAAAAACGAGATACTGCACCGCAAAATCGTGCGTAGCTGCTGTGTTACCGCAGCAGCTTACGCGGTTGCCTGCTTTGGCAAGTATTTTGATGACCGCGGCGTGGTTCTGCAGACCGAAAACGAGGGCATTGCCCAGCTGGCACAAAAAGCTGTATGCCCGCTGCGGCATTACCGGTACCGTAATTTCAAGGAGCGCGGCATCGGCCTGATTTATGAGTTCAGCGTAAAGACCCCGAACAGGTACAAAAAATGCTGAACCTGTTTGGACATACTGGCCGCGAAACCACCCTGCGCATCCGGCCGGACTGCTTCAAATGCCAGAAATGCGGATCATTTTTCATTTCCACTGCATTTTTATGCTGCGGTACGGCAACCGACCCGGAAAAGGAATATAACATTGAGTTCCTTTCGCCCCGGCACTCGCTTTCGCAGCAGCTGGAGGGCATTCTGGCCCAGTATGAGTTCAATCCCCACCGCGCCGTGCGCAAAGGGGGCCAACACGGTGTATGTCAAATCCAGCGACCATCTGGAAGATCTGCTGACCTTTATGGGCGCGGGCAACGCCGCCATGCGCATTATGGAACAACGCATGTATAACGATATGCGCAATAAAACCAACCGCCTTTCCAACTGCGAAACCGCCAACATGGGCAAAACCGTACAGGCAGCCGTGCAGGTGCGCCTTGCGATTGAGATGCTGGAAGAGGCCGGCGCGCTGGAGACCCTGCCCAAAACCATTGCAGCAGGCGCAAACCGCCTGCGGATGCAGTACCCCGAAATGCCGCTTGCCAAACTGGCGGAAAAGTTTGACCCGCCTGTCAGCAAAGCAGGGCTTTCCCACCGGTTCAAGCGGATCCAGGAAGCTGCTGCTCGCCTGAACGCCGCTGCATCAGCACAGCCGGAAGAGCAGGAAAATCTTAAAGAGCCGGAACCGGCAGGACAGGACATCGCACCATCTCCGCAATAAACCACGCAAAGCCGCTGCGTAACTGCTGCGGCTTTTCCGCATTTTACCACAGCAGCAAAGGGATACATTATGCCAGAAACCACGCCACACCAACCGCAAAGACAGTTCACCCACCTGCACCTGCATACTGAGTACAGCCTGCTGGATGGCGCCTGCCGTATTGACCGCCTGTTTGACTATATCAAACAGCTGGGGCCAGACCGCCGTTGACATTACCGACCACGGCGTTATGTACGGCTGTGTTGCCTTTTATGATGCAGCCAAAGCCGCAGGCATCAAGCCGATCATTGGCTGTGAGGTGTATGTTGCCACCCGCACCCGCTTTGATAAGGTGAACCATCTGCCTGTCTGCCTGCCTGGCGGGTGAGATCCCGCAGGCGATCCTGTCCGGCGATTACGAGCGCGCTAAGGCTTCTGCCTTGTGGTATCGCGACCTCTTTGGTGAGGGCAATTACTACATTGAATTGCAGGATCACGGGCTGGAAGAGGATAACATTGTGCTGCCTCAGCTCATCAAGCTGGCACGGGAGACCGGCATCCCTATGGCAGCCACCAACGATTCCCACTACCTGCGCAAGGAGGATGCCAAGATGCAGGCGATCCTGCTCTGCATCCAGACCGAAAAACCATGCAGGATGCCGACCGTATGGAGTTCCAGACCGACGAATTCTACGTTAAAACAACGGATGAGATGTACGATCTGTTTGCCATGGTGCCGGATGCCTGTGCCAACACACAGATCATTGCCGACCAGTGCAATTTTGATGAGTTTGGTAACACCAAAATTCCGTATTATAAGGCCCCCGGCGGCATGGACAACCAGGCGTTCTTTGAAAAGCTCTGCTGGGAGGGTCTGGAGCGCCGCTACGGTTCCAATGTGCCGCAGGCCAACAAAGACCGTCTGAACTACGAGATCAGTGTCATCAAGACGATGGGCTATACCAACTATTACCTTATCGTCTGGGATTACGTCAACTATGCCAAGAGTCAGGGTATCCCGGTAGGCCCGGGCCGTGGCTCCGGCGCAGGCAGCATTGCGGCTTACAGCGTGGGCATCACGGATATCGACCCCATCCGCTATAACCTGATCTTTGAACGCTTCCTGAACCCGGAACGTGTCTCTATGCCGGACTTTGACGTTGACTTTTGTTACGAGCGCCGCCAGGAAGTGATTGATTACGTCAACCGCAAGTATGGCCGTGACCATGTGGCACAGATCGTTACCTTTGGCACCATGGCTGCCCGCAATGCGATTCGCGATGTGGGCCGTGTGATGGGAATGCCGTACCAGGAAGTGGATGTAGTGGCAAAGCAGGTCCCGGCGGAGCTCAAAATGACCATCAAACATGCGTTGGAGGTCTCACCGGAGCTCAGGCGGATGTATGAAACGGACCCGAAGGTGACGGAACTGCTCGACACTGCCATGAAGGTGGAGGGAATGCCCCGCCACGCTTCTACCCATGCAGCCGGTGTTGTGATTACCCCGGAACCAACGGATTACTATCTGCCCCTTGCCACCAACGATGGCCTGCCCGTGACCCAGTTCAACATGACGGAGATCGAGGAGCTGGGCCTGTTGAAGATGGACTTTCTCGGCCTGCGCACCCTGACGGTCATCCGGGATGCGGAGCTGGCCATTCAGAAAAAAAAGAACCGGATTTCTCCATCGCCAAGCTGGATTATGACGATCCTGAAACCTACAAAATGCTCTCCCGGGGGTGAGACCGAAGGCGTGTTCCAGCTTGAATCCTCGGGTATGAAGCAGGTGCTGGTGGGCCTGCAGCCGCAGAATTTGGAAGATGTCATCGCTCTGATCAGCCTGTACCGCCCCGGCCCGATGGATTCCATCCCGACCTACCTGCGCAACCGCCATGAACCGGACAAAATCAGCTATAAGACCCCGCAGCTGGCCCATATCCTGGATGTTACCAACGGCTGTATCGTTTATCAGGAGCAGGTCATGCAGATCTGCCGCGAGCTGGCAGGTTTTTCTTTTGGTCAGGCAGACAATGTCCGCCGTGCCATGAGCAAAAAGAAACATGCCGTCATGGAGGCCGAGCGGGAGCACTTTGTGTACGGCTGCACCGATCCCGGCAACGAATGTCCCGGCTGTGTGGCAAACGGCATCTCGGAAAAGGTTGCAAACGAAATTTACGATGAGATGTCCAGCTTTGCATCCTACGCCTTCAACAAGAGTCATGCGGCCTGCTATGCCTATGTGGCATTCCAGACAGCCTACCTCAAGTGCCATTACCCCAGCGAGTTTATGGCTGCGCTGCTGACCAGTGTCCTGGACAACACCGGCAAAGTCATCGAGTATTCCGGCGAGTGCGCCCGGCTGGGGATCAAGGTCCTGCCGCCGGATATCAATATCTCGGGCAGCGGCTTTACTGCAGAGGACAGCGGTCGGATCCGGTTTGGCCTGAACGCCGTAAAAAATGTCGGCACCCGGCTGATCGAGCGCTCCGTAGAGGAGCGGCAGGAAAAAGCCTTATACCAGCCTGTACGATTTCTGCAAACGGATGCATGGTACCGAGCTGAACCGCCGCACTGTGGAAAGCCTCATCAAGGCCGGTGCCTTTGATAATCTCGGCTCCAACCGCCGCAGTCTGGTCGAAGCAACTGAGGGCGTACTCAAGAGCATCGAGAGTGACAGCCGGAAGAATCTGGATGGTCAGATCGACCTCTTCTCGATGATGAGCGGCACGCACGATACGTCTGCCACCGACAGCTATGAGATCAAGCCCTGCCCTGAGTATACCCACGCCGAGCTGCTCCAACAGGAGAAAGAGGTCAGCGGCTTGTACCTTTCCGGTCATCCGCTGGATGCCTACCGGGAGCAGTCGGCTCAGTTTGCCACCCACACCATCAAAGCTCTGACCGGTGAGGATGCCAATGTGCCGGACAATAGCCATGTCCGCATCGTCTGCACCATCGTCAAGAGCAAAATGGTGACAACAAAGACTAACAGCATGATGGCCTATACCAGCGTAGAGGATCTGACCGGCACCATGGAGGTCATCGTGTTCCCGCGCACACTGGAAACATTCCGGGACGTGCTGCACGATAACGCGGTCGTGGTCATTGAGGGCCGCCTGTCTATCCGAGAGGATGAACCTGCCCGCCTGGTCGCCGAGAGTATCTCGCCCATTGAGGGCTATAACCCCGTCAGGCCGCAGGCCAACCGCCCCTAATCAGATGCGGGATGCAGCCCGGCGGCTCTACGTCCGGCTGCCCTCCCGCACGAGCCCGGAGTACGCCAAGGTGGTCAATTTGCTGGAGATTTTTGACGGTGATATGCCGGTGATCTTCTATCTGGAGGACACAAAACAGAAGCTGGCGGCTCCCCGCAGGCTGTATACATCAGGGCATCCGCTTTTCTTTGAGGAACTGCAGCGCATCGTGGGCGAAAAGAATGTTGCAACAAAATGACATGCGCAGGAACGATTCAAACCAGGTGCACGTGTGCCAAAAACAACACCAAGACGTACGCCTGTGAATTTTAATAAACTTTTAACGAAGTGCCAAAAAGGTATTGGATTCAAGCGGGAACTGTGTTATAATGTCTAAAGGCAAGTTATGATCTGAGCAAGGCGATGGAGCTGGTGCCCAAAGAGAGAGGGTAAGTGCTCCATAGGTAAATGACGAAACAATTGGAGGGAATCTTTCCATGGAAAAGCAAATCAAAACGATTGGTGTGCTGACCAGCGGCGGCGACGCTCCGGGTATGAATGCTGCAGTTCGCGCCGTTGTCCGTGCAGGCCTGCACAAGGGCTTCCGTATGATCGGCATTCAGCGCGGCTACAATGGCCTGCTGGACGGCGAGTGCTTTGAAATGAACCTGCGCAGCGTTTCCAATATCATCTCTGCCGGTGGCACCATCCTGTATACGGCCCGCTGCCTGGAGTTCAAGACCAAGGAGGGTCAGGACAAGGGCGCTGCAAAGTGCCGTGAGCTGGGCATTGACGCGCTGGTGGTCATCGGCGGCGACGGCTCCTACCGTGGTGCCCGTGAGCTGGCACACCGCGGCATTCCGATGATCGGTCTGCCCGGCACCATCGATAATGATATCGCCTGCACCGATTACACCATCGGCTACGATACCGCAATGAACACCGCCCTGGAAATGATCGACAAGCTGCGCGATACCACCCAGAGCCTGTTCTGGGCCACATCCAGCGGGGCGGTTCACCTACCGTGCGTGACCGTGTGAATGCTTCCCTGATGGGTTACCATGCAGTAGACCTGCTGGATAAGGGCATTTATAACCGCGTGGTTGCCCTGTCCGGCGGTAAGATCGTGGACTATGATGTCAACGTGGCGTTGTCGATGCACAAATACCTTGACCCGATGGAGATCGAAGTGGCACAGGCGA